>Ga0247844_1006618_pt1 | contig 13781 bp, 9 predicted proteins | sample LaCtaG_FD_192421 | JGI IMG/M metagenome (GOLD analysis project Ga0247844, IMG submission 192421) | Freshwater microbial communities from meromictic Lake La Cruz, Castile-La Mancha, Spain - LaCruzMarch201714.5m_1 | ecosystem: Environmental > Aquatic > Freshwater > Lake | place: Spain: Castile-La... | reverse complement strand
CAGATGCGCCGGCAGCGGAGATGACCCTTGACCTCAAGGATCCCGTCGCCGTCGTCAACGATGAGCCGATTTCGAAAGCCCAGCTTGAAGAGGCGTTCAAGGCGGCCGTTGAGGCTTCCGGCGTCAAAGCCGACGACCTGACGGACGAGCAGAAATTAAACGGTTTCCGCCAGATCCTCGACGAGCTGATCATGGACAAGCTTGTCGCCAAGGCCGCTGCCGGCGAGACGGTTTCCGATGCCGAAGTGGACGCCGAAATCGCAAAGCTCAAGAAGCAATTCCCGACGCAGGAGGCGTTTGATGCCCAGCTGAAGGAAGCGGGCCAGACTCCGGAGAAGCTTCAGACCGCTCTTCGCACCATGCTCCAGCAGCAGCGCTGGATGCAGGGCCAGATCAAAGATACCGATGCGGTCTCTGACGACGATGCGAAGAAGTTTTACGAATCCAACACCGAGGAGTTCAAGAACCCCGAGCAGGTCAAGGCCAGCCACATCCTTTTTATGGTGGACAAGGATGACTCCGAGGAGACCGTCAAGGCCAAGGAAGCCGCTGCCAAAAAGGCCGCCGCAAGCGCCAAAAAAGGCGGGGACTTCTCAAAGCTCGCCAAGGAGCTCTCGGAGGAGCCGGGAGCCAAGGAATCCGGAGGCGACCTCGGGTTCTTCTCAAAAGACCGCATGGTTCCCGAGTTTGCCGAAGCCGCCTTCAACCAGAAGCCCGGCGAGGTGGGTAACCCCGTCCGAACCCAGTTTGGCTGGCACGTCATCAAGGTGACCGAGAAAAAGCCCGCCGGCACCGTGCCTTTCGAGGAGGTGAAGGAGCAGATCGCCGCCTACCTCAAGAGCACTAAGCAGCGCGAGGCCATCCAGGGGATCCTGAAAAACCTCAAGGATTCCGCGAAGATCGACTCCACCCTGCCTCCTGGAAAATAAGGGCGGGGAATGGCGCGTCCGCTCAAACCTTCCGCCGGGGTCATCGGGCTCGGCATCATTGGCAGCCGGGTCGTCGCGGTCCTCCGCCAGAAGGGGTTCCAGGTCTGGCTCCATAACCGGTCGCCGCGCCCCGAGCCCAACTTCCTGAGCTCCCCGGCCGAGGTGGCCGAGTCGGTCAAGCACATCCAGATCTTTGTCTCGGACGGCGATGCTTTGCTGGCGGTTGTCCGGCAGCTGGCTCCCGCGCTGACGCCGGACCATGTGATCATGAACCACGCCACCGTGTCCCCGCACCAGACACGGGAGGCGGCCGAGGTCGTCGGCGCGCGGCACGCCAAGTTTCTGGACGCCCCGTTTACCGGAAGCCGGGACGCGGCGGCCGCCGGAGAGCTGATCTATTACATCGGAGGGGAGGCGTCCGTCCTCGCGGCGGTGCGCCCGTTGCTGGCCGCCTCCTCGAAAGGGATTTTGGAGATCGGGGAGGTCGGACAGGCCTCCGTCGTAAAAATTGCGACGAACCTGATCTCCGCCTCGGCCGTGGAGGCGCTCGCCGAGGCCCATGCCCTGCTCGACAAGAGCGGCATTGACCTCCGCAAGCTCTCCCTTGCCCTGCAATCCAACGTCTCCCACTCCGCCCTCGCCGACGCGAAAATCCCCGTCATGCTCTCGGGCGATTTTGAGCCGCGCTTCTCGCTCAAGCACATGTTTAAAGACGTCCAGCTCGCGCTCGGGCTGGCGGCCGAAAAGGATATCGACCTTCCGGCCGCCTCGGCGTTTGCGGGGGCCGCCATGGCCGGGATCCAGCAGGGCTGGGGGGACCTGGATTTTTCTGTTGTCTCGCGGTTCTACGGGTTCCCGGGCCAGGGGCACCCGCTTCCCGAAGCGCCGGTGGAATCCGCCCGCCCCGCGGCCTCTGCGGTGGCCGAAGCGAAGGCCTCCCGCACTTGGAACTTGTTCCGGAGCGGCAAGTGACCCCGGGAGGCCCGGCATCCGGATCGCCCGCCGGCCCGCACTTTTTTGAGGTCCGGGGAAAAGCCCGCTTCTTTGTTGCCGGTGCCGATGCCCGCCGCTACCTCAACGGGCAGCTGACGATTGACGTCGGCCGCCTCGCGCCGGGCGCGGCGCGCCAGGCGCTGATTTTGACCCCAAAAGGAAAGCTCTGCGCCCACCTTCATGTTTGGACATCCGAAAACGGGTTTGTCCTCGAAACCGAGGAAGCTCTCCGGGAGGCCATCCTGGAACGCCTGGAGCGTTACATCATCTCCGACGACGTGACGATCGAAGAAGTCTCCCCTCCCGACCGGGTCTTTCACGTGATCGGTGGCCCTGCTCCCGCCGGAGTCCTGGCGATCTGCCGCGCCGGCCTCATGGGATATGACCTGGGGGCCCGGCCCGGGGAGCTCCCCGAATTCTCTGACGAGGCCTTTGACCGGCTTCGGATCTCGACAGGGACCCCGCTTTGGGGGTCCGAGCTCTCCGCCGACACGCTCCCGCAGGAAGCCCGGCTCGAGAACCATGCGGTGGACTTCGACAAAGGCTGCTACGTCGGGCAGGAGGTGGTCTCCCGGCTCAAGAGTGTGGGCCACGTCAACCGCCGCCTTTACGGGTTTCAAGGGCCGATCGCTCCAGCGCCCCTGCCCCTCACCATCCTCACGCAGGAGCCCTCCCCCCGGCCCGCAGGAACCCTCACCAGCTGCGCCCGCGATTTTGAGTTGGCGCAAACCCTTTCGCTCGGTTATCTCAACCGTCAGTTCGAAGACTTCGCGCGCTTCCTGGCCGTCGATGCGGCAGGCACCACCGTCGGGGAAATCGAAAAACGCCCGATCTGAATGAAACCACTCCTCGCCCTCACGCTGGCCCTCGCCGCTCTCGCCCTCCCCTGCTTCGCCGCCGACCTCGGCCCCGAGGTCGCCGTCATCGAAATCCGCTTCGGCAAAGAAAAAGAAACCCGGCGCGTCGTCCTCGGGCTCTACGACTCCTCCGCTCCCCTCACCGTCGCCAACTTCAAACAGCTCGCCGAAAAAAAGTTCTTTAACGGGATGCGCTTCCACCGCGTGTTCCCGAACTCGTTCGTCCAGACCGGCGACCCGGCCAGCCGGCGCGGCCAGGCCGACCGCAGTGGCACCGGCGGGCCAGGCTACACGCTCGCGTCAGAGATCCGCCTCCCCGTCGACAAGGGAGCTGTCGCCATGGCCCGCCTCCCCGACGACATCAACCCCGCCAAAAACTCTAACGGCAGCCAGTTCTTTGTTGCCCTGGAGCCGCTCCCAAAGCTCAATGGCAAATACACGGTCTTCGGCCGGGTCCTCGAAGGCTTCGAGGTCCTCTCCGATATCAGCAACCTCCCCACAAACAGCAACGATTTTCCATTGCCAAAGGTCGTGATAAAATCTATTCTCATCGACTCGCGCGAGGCCTCGGCCCCCGGCCGCTAACCCCCGAAGCCCCGCGCAGGAAACCTTTCCGGGTAGGTACCGAAGTGGCCAAACGGGGCGGACTGTAAATCCGCTGGCTTACGCCTTCAGTGGTTCGAATCCACTCCTGCCCATTTTTCCGCAAACCGGAAACATCATCTGCCGGATGCCAATAAAAACTCATACCAGCTCCAGCAAGCGCCCGCAGACCGCCCGCAGGCGAACCCCTTCATCCGCGATCAGCGCCGCGAAGAGGCTCCGAGCGCCAAAGACCCTCCTTGCCGGGGAGTCTTCCGGGGTCGAGGGAGCGCTGCGCGGCGAAATTCTTCTCGTCGATATCAGCAACTCGTTCGTCAAGCTCGCCATCGCAAAAAACGGGCGGATCGGGCGTGTTCACCGGCTTCCGACGAAAGCGCTTCGGGCGGCGCAGATCCGCGGGCTTGTTGCCGGCCGGCGGCTGCGCGGCACCATGGCCGCCTCGGTGGTTCCGGACCGATGCCGCGAGGTCGATGCGGCCTGCGGGCCCGGAGTCTGCTGGATCGGGCCGGACATCCGGCTGGGTGTCGGCATCGACTACCCGAACCCGGCCGGGATCGGCCAGGACCGGCTGGCGAACGCGGCCGGCTGTGCGGCGCACTACGGGGTCCCGGCGGTCGTCGTGGATTTTGGAACCGCCGTGACATTCGATGTGATCTCGCCCGAGGGCAACTACATCGGAGGAGTGATCGCGCCCGGCCTCAACGCGATGACCGAATACCTTCACGACCGCACGGCCCTCCTCCCGCTGATCCGCCTGCGCGAGCCCGGCTCCGCAGTCGGACGCTCCACCAGGGATGCCATGCTCTCGGGTGCCGTGCACGGATACCGCGGCCTCGTCACGGAAATCCTCCGCCAGATCCGCCGCGAGGCCTTTCCGCACCACCGCCCGAAGATCGTCGTCACCGGGGGGGACTCGGCGCTGATCGCGGCCGGGCTTCCGCTCTTCGATGCCGTGGATCCCCTCCTCACCCTCCGGGGGCTGCTTGTTGCTGCCTCCTGGAACCTGTGAGCCCGGCCTGCCGGGGGACTCCCCGCATCTTTTTCCTCCTCAGCTATGGAAATTCCCGCGCCGTGCCTGTAACGTGATGCCGATGAACCGGAGGGCAAAATCGATCGACCATGGCTCGCTGCGCACGGGCATGGGGAGGTGGCTCATTCCGGCCCTCCTTCTCTCCTTCCTCCTGCATGCGGGCCTCTGGATGTGGTCGAACCGGATCTTGCTCAACCCCCTGCACAACGTGGATTACGACCCGAGCCCGCCGCGCCGCTTCCAGCTCGAAAGCGTGGACCTCGACCCCCGGCTCCTCAACCCCGCCCCGGCCGAAACCCGGAAGCCCGCCGCCGCTCCGGTCGCCGTTCAACTCCCTGAAGAAAGCGTCGCGCTGGACAAGTCCGGCGGAGCGAACCCCTCGCTCCCCCCCATGCCCAAACTCGACAAGTCGGTCCTCTCCGAGACGCCGGAAATCCTCATGCCCTCGATGCAAAACACCCTCAAAACGCTGGAGGCCAGGGAGGCGGCCTTCCCGAAGAGCGAGGTTTTTACGGAGGATCTCCTGTCAGAAAAGCCCGTCGTCGCAGGGGCGTCCCCCCTCGCCCTTCCCAAGCCCGGATCGAGCAGCCGCCTGCAGGATTCCGGCGGCGATCCTGCCCGGAGGGGCTTCAGCAACCTCGATGACCTTCTTGCTCAAACCGGGCCGCTCACGCCCGAGACGGCCCCGATCCTCATGCCCACGGACCTCCTCTTTGACTACGATGCACCGGGGCTCCGCCCGGAGGCTGTCGCCAGCCTCCGCAAGCTTGGCGTCCTCATCCAGCGCAACCCCGGCGCCCGCTTTGTCATCGAAGGCCACACCGATTCCTTCGGCTCCGAAGAATACAACCTCGGGCTCAGCCGCCTGCGCGCCGAGTCGGTCAAGGCCTGGCTCACCGGTTCCATGGGCCTCCCCGACTCCGCCATCCACACGGTCGGCTACGGGAAATCCCGCCTCATCGCCCCGGCGTCCGGGTCCATCGACGAGCAGCAAATCAACCGCCGCGTCGAAATCGTTATCCGGTCTGCCCAGCCATGATTTCCCCCGGCGAACACAAGCTGGAGAAGACGGCCAAGGACCTCTCGGAGCGCACCCGGCGCAAGCCGGATGACCCGATCAACATCTTCCGCGGCTTCCGAAAGATCGAGGAGCAGCGCCTGAAGATGTGGCACAATGCCGGAGGGGGGGGGCGCGAAATCGCCCGCCAACGCTCCGAGCTTGTTGACATCCTCTTCCGCGAGCTCTTTCAGGGCGTCGTCCAGTCCGTCTCGCCCAAGGGCCTCGGCGGGCGCCTCTGCGTCGCCGCCTTCGGCGGATACGGCCGCCGCGAGCTCACGCCATTTTCCGATGTGGACATCCTTTTCCTCCAGGAGAGCGGAAAAAAGCAGGACAAGGAGATCGAGGAGATCATCCGGCAGACGCTTGTCCTGCTGTGGGACATCGGGTTCAAAGTCGGCCACGCCACCCGCAGCATCACGCAGGCCGTCCAGAAGGCCAACGAGGACATGATCACCAAGACCTCGATGCTCGAGTCCCGCTTCCTTGCCGGGGAGCGCGAGATATTCAACCGGTTTAAGGAGCGCTTCCAGGATGAATGCGTCCGCGGCCGCGAGCAGGAATACATCTCGTGGCGCCTGGCCAACCAGGCCGAGCTCCGCATCAAGCACGGTTCCAGCGTCTTCCTCCAGGAGCCCAACGTGAAAAACGGCATCGGCGGCCTCCGCGACTACCAGAGCCTCCTGTGGATCTCGCACTTCAAGCTGGGCGTGATGACGACGGCCAAGCTCGTCGAGGCGAAAGCCCTCCGTGAGAACGAGCGGCGGCTTCTGGAAAAAGCCTACGACTTCCTGCTGCGCACCCGCGCGCAGATGCATTACTTCAATGACCGCGCGGTTGACACGCTCACCCTCCAGCTCCAGGGCCGGGTTGCGGTCGCCTTCAACTACCAGGAAAAAAACATCCTGCGCAAGGTCGAGGCGTTCATGCGCGACTACTACAGCCACACCCGCAACATCCACCTCCTCACCGAGGCGGCCCTGGAGAAGATGCAGGCTGGTGCCACCCGGAAGCCTTCCGGGATTCTCTCCATCCTTCGCGGGCGCCCGAAGGTCGAGAAGTTCGACGGGTTCATCGCCCGCCAGGGGCGCCTGGAGCCCGAGTCGCGCGAGATCTTTCACTCGGACCCCTACCGGATGACCCGGGCGTTCCACCATGCCCAGGTCCGCCAGCTGGAGTTCCATCCGGAGCTCAGCGACCTGATCCGGCGCCGACTGCCGCTGGTGAACCGCACGTTTCAATACGCGAGGGCCGCCCGCGAGACGTTTTTTGCCATCCTCTCCCGCAAGGGCGAGGTTGGCCGCGTGCTCCGGCTCATGCACAACCTCGGGTTCCTCGGGCGGTATATGCCGGAGTTCGGCGCTCTGGACTGCCTTGTCCAGCACGAGTTCTACCACCGCTACACGGCCGATGAGCACACGCTCGTCTGCATCGAGAAGCTCGACGCCACCCTCTTTGCCGAATCCGACCGGCTCAAGGGCTACCGACAGCTCTTCCAGAAAATCGAGGACCCGGCCGTCCTCTACCTCGCCCTCCTCCTGCACGACACCGGAAAGGCCTCAAACGAGCGCAACCACGAAAGCGCCAGCGCCGTCCTCGCGCACAAGGTCACGCGCCGCCTCCAGCTTTCTCCCGAGCGCCGCCGCATGCTGATCACCCTCGTCGACTCGCACTACACCCTCTCGAAGATGGCCCAGACCCGCAACCTCGAGGATCCCGCCACCATCGAGGAGCTCGCAAGGATCGTCGGCAATCAGGCCAACCTCGACGGGCTCATGCTGATCACGCTGGCCGACGGCATGGGCACGAGCGACCAGAATTGGTCGGACTGGAAGGAGGGGCTCGTCTGGACGCTCTACCGCCGCACGAAGCAGTTCCTGGAGGGCGGGCCCTCCGCCTCCGAGGAGCTGCGCCGCAACCGCGAGGAGCAGCACCAAGTCGTCCTCCGCAAGCTCGGAAAAGAGTTCGCCGCCGAAAGCGAGGCCCACTTTCACCTCATGCCCGACCGCTACCTCCAAAACGTCTCGACGGAGGATATCACCGCGCACATCCGGCTCTTCCGCCGGTTTTTTGAAAACCAGTGGAAGGAGAGCCACCTGGCCGTCGCGCCGGTTTTCCAGTGGACCGCCCACCCGGAAAAAGGCCACAGCGAGGTCTGGGTCTGCGGGTGGGACCGGCCGCGGCTCCTCGAGCGCATCGCCGGGGCCTTCCTCTCCGCCCAGATCAACATCCTCAGCGCCGACATCTTCACCCGCAGCGACAGCCTCGCCCTCGACATCTTCCGCGTCGCCAGCACCCGCCATGAGCCGGTGACCAACCCCCGCGACATCTCCCGCGTCGAGTCCCGCCTCGCCGACTCCCTCACCGTCGAGGACTTCGACTTCACCCCCCTCCTGAAAAAGGACAACCTCCTCAAAAGCTACCGGATCTCCCAGGACTTCGAGCTCCCGACCCGCATCACGGTCGACAATTCCTCCCACCCGATCTACACGCTGGTCGACATCCTGACCCCCGACCGGCTCGGCCTCCTCTACTCGCTCATGCGGGCCATGGGATCGGCAGGGCTCGTCATCGAGCTGTCCCGGATCACGACCGAGATGGATGTCGCCATGGACTCGTTTTACATCCACGGCAAGGACGGTCAGAAAATCACGGATCCGGCGGCCCTCAAGCGCCTCCAGCGCCTTCTCCACCGCGCCGCTGTCCAGTAGCGACGGACCGCCAGCTCAGGCGCCCATCCTGTTGGCTGCAGCCCAAGCCCGGAGGCCCTCAAGCGCCCTCGCACGGTGGCTGAGCCCATTTTTCGTGCCTGCCCCGAGCTCGGCGAACGACTCGCCGTGCCCGGCAGGCACAAAGAGCGGGTCGTAGCCGAAGCCAGCGCTCCCCCGGGGGCTCATGAGGATCTCCCCTTCCACCGCCCCGCTGAAGACCGCCACCCGCGCCCCGCAGCGCGCCAGCACGATCACGCACCGGAACCGCGCCGCGCGCGACGACGCCCCCTCCAGGTTTTTCAGAAGGAGGGCGTTGTTGGCGGCGTCGCTGGCGGGCTCCCCCGCGTAGCGCGCGGAGCGCACGCCCGGCTCCCCGCCCAGCGCATCCACCTCCAGCCCCGAGTCGTCGGCGATCACCCAGCCGCTGAACCTCACCGAGGCCGCCAGCGCCTTCAGGGCGGCATTGTCCTCGAACGTCTCCCCGCTCTCCTCAACGTCCGGCATTCCGGGGATCGCGGAAAGGTCGCGGACATCGAACCCGTCTCCCAGGATCGCGCGGATTTCGGCGACCTTGTGGGCGTTGCGTGTGGAGACGAGCAATGGGGTTGCAGGAGCGTGCGGGTCTGGCATAGTTGCCGGTTCTTACAATGTCCACGCAGCGCAAGCAATTTCCGTTCTCCGATTTCGAGCCCCGCTGGCAGCAGGCCTGGGTCGAGTCCAAGGCCTTTCACGCCCCGAACCCGGGCGAGCCGGGCTTCGACCCCTCCCGCCCGAAATACTTCATCCTCGACATGTTCCCGTATCCCAGCGGCGACGGCCTGCACGTCGGGCATGTCGAGGGCTACACCGCCACGGACATCCTCGCCCGCTTCCACCGCATGCGCGGGTTCAACGTCCTCCACCCGATGGGCTGGGACGCGTTCGGCCTCCCCGCCGAACAATACGCCATCAAAACCGGCCAGCACCCGCGCGTCACCACCGCCAGGAACGTGGGCCGCTTCCGCTCCCAGCTGCAGGCCCTCGGCTTCAGCTACGACTGGGACCGCGAGCTCTCCACCACCGACCCCGCCTACTTCCGCTGGACCCAATGGATTTTCCTTGAGCTCTACAACGCGTGGTTCAACCCCGAATCGAACCGGGCCGAACCGATCTCCTCCTACCCCGGCGCGGACCCGGACAGCGTCCGCCTCGCCTACGTGGCCGAGATGCCGGTGAACTGGTGCCCCGAGCTCGGAACGGTGCTGGCGAACGAGGAGGTCGTCGACGGGAAAAGCGAGGTCGGAGGGTTCCCGGTCGAGCGCCGCCCGCTCCGCCAGTGGATGCTCCGCATCACGGCGTTCGCCTCCCGCCTCCTCGATGGCCTCGACGGCCTCGACTGGCCGGACTCCATCAAGCTCCTCCAAAAAAATTGGATCGGCCGCAGCGAGGGGGCCCTGGTCAAATTCGGAATTCGGAATTCGGATTGCGGAATGAGTGCCGCGGGCGAGCCTTCCACTCCGCAATCCGCAATCCGCACTCCGCAATCCTCAGACCCCACTCCGCAATCCGCACTCCGCAATCCGCATTCGATCAAGGTCTTCACGACGCGTCCGGACACCCTGTTCGGGGCGACCTACATGGTCCTCTCGCCGGAGCACCCCCTCGTGCTGGAGATCACTTCGCCGGACCAACGCGACGCCGTCGAGGCCTACCAGAAAAAGGTTTCTTCAAAATCCGACCTCGAGCGCACGGACCTCGCCAAAGAAAAATCCGGCGTCTTCACGGGCGCCTTCGCTACGAATCCGGTGAATGGCGAGCCCATCCCGGTCTGGATTGCGGACTACGTGCTCATGGGCTACGGCACGGGGGCGATCATGGCGGTCCCCGCGCACGACGAGCGGGATTTTGAATTTGCGCGCCAGTTTGGGCTGCCGGTGCGAGAGGTGGTGCGGCCGGAAAGCCCCCGTGGCATGGGCTTCCAGCCCATGCGTGAATTGAAATCCATCACTGTCCGCCAAGGGGCTAGCCTCCCCCACTGGGAGCAGCCCGCCACCACTTGCGCCGTCACATTCCGCCTCGCTGACTCTCTGCCGCTGTCCGCCCTTTCCGGGATCACAGAAGCACGACGCGCCTTGGTCCTCCGGGCTATGGAAGGCAAGCCCCTCTCCGATCAGGAGTCCAAGGAATGGCACAAGCTCTTCTCGGAAAAAATCCAGGCTGTTCTGGACGCCGGGCACGGAGCCTGCCACCTCGCCACACGGGAGGTTGCTAAGCTTGTCCTCGACGCATTACGGCACTTCGACGGAGTCCGCTACGAGCTCCACGCCTGCTGCATCATGCCAAACCATGTGCATGTGATTTTCTCCCCCGGCAAGAAAAACACCATAAGCGATATCCTTCACTCCTGGAAATCGTTCACCGCAAACCGCGCCAATGAGATCCTTGGCCGTGATGGAACATTCTGGCAGGCGGAGTCTTATGATCACCTAATACGTGACAGTACGGATTTTTATGCCCAGATGGAGTATCTGCGACGCAATCCCGAAAAAGCAGGGGGTAAGGGAATTGTTTGGGAGCAGCCGCATGGGCTGGAAGCCCATGCCACGGCGGGCATGGCGAAGGACTCGCATGGGCTGGAAGCCGATGCCACAAGCTGCTTCTCCGGCGACGGGGTCGCGGTCAACTCCGGGTTTCTTGACGGGCTTCCGACGGCGGAGGCCAAGCGGGTGATCTCCGCCTGGCTTGAGGAGCGCGGGCTCGGCAGCGCGACCATCACCTACAAGCTGCGCGACTGGCTGTTCTCCCGCCAGCGCTACTGGGGGGAACCCTTTCCGATCGTTTGGGAAAATGGCCACCACCGCGCGCTCGGCGAGGCCGAGCTGCCCGTCGTCCAGCCTGAGATGGACGACTTCAAGCCGACCGGCACGCCCGAGCCTCCGCTGAGCAAGGCCCGCGAGTGGCTGCGCTACTCCGGGGCCGCCCTTCGGGAAACCAACACGATGCCCCAATGGGCCGGATCCTGCTGGTATTACCTCCGCTTCTGCGATCCGCAGAACAGCCACCGCTTTATCGGGAAGGACGCCGAGGAGTATTGGATGGCCCGCAGCAGCAAGCCCGGCGGTGTGGACCTCTACGTCGGCGGGACCGAGCACGCGGTCCTCCACCTCCTCTACGCGCGCTTCTGGCACAAGGTCCTCTTCGACCTCGGCCACCTCACCACCCCGGAGCCCTTCCAGCGCCTCGTCAACCAGGGGATGATCCTCGGTCCCGACGGGCAGAAGATGTCCAAGAGCCGCGGGAACGTCATCACGCCGGACAGCGTCATCGAGGAATACGGTGCGGATTCGCTCCGCCTCTACGAGATGTTCATGGGGCCGATCGAGCAGATGAAGCCGTGGAGCATGAAGGGCGTTGAGGGGGTTTACCGCTTCCTCGCGCGCGTTTGGCGCCTCGCCATGGAGGAGAACCAGGAGGGCGAATGGGTCGTCTCCGGCGACCTCGCCGAAATCCCCCTCACGCCCGCCCAGGCCAAGCTCGCGCACGCCACGATCAAAAAGGTCACCGGCGACCTCGGCCTCCTCGCTTTCAACACGGCGATCTCCCAGATGATGGTGTTCACCAACGAATTTGTGAACGCCAAGCCGCGCCCGCGCGAGGCGCTCCGCATCCTCCTGCCCCTCCTCAGCCCGTTCGCCCCCCACCTCGCCGAGGAGCTCTGGGCCCTGCTCGGATTCGAGGGCCGCGCCTCCGCCCAGCCCTGGCCCACCCACGACGAATCCCTCCTCGTCGAAAACGAAATCGAGCTCGCCGTCCAGGTCAACGGCAAGGTCCGCGACCGCATCCGCGTCCCGGCCGATGCCTCCGCCCAGGAGGTCGAATCCGCTGCCCGCGCCAGCGAAAAAATCCTCGAGGCCACCGCCGGGCAGACGATCCTCAAAGTCGTCGTCGTCCCCCGCAAGCTCGTCAATATCGTCGCCAAGTAAACAGACGTCAGAACGCGATGCCGTTCGCCCGGCACCATGCGATGGCGTCGTCGTTTCCGCCGCGTGCGGCCTCGCGATACCAGTGGCGGGCCTGGGAGGCGTCGGCCGGAACGCCCTTCCCCGACTCCAAGGCTCTGGCGTAGTTCAGCATGCACGAGGGAAACCCCTTGGCGATGCCGGACCGCCAGAGCTGGATCGCGCGAGCCGGATCTGCGGCGACCCCCTCACCCCGCATGAGCAGAGCGCCCTGGTTCGCCAGCCCATCGCCATATCCTCCGGCTGCCGATCTTGCGAAGAGCTCGTAGGCCTGCGCGTAGTCCTGCGCGACCCCGCTTCCGCGGGCGTAAAGATCCCCAAGCAGATTCAAGGCGCGCGGGTGCTGGAACGCCGATGCCGCCTGCAAGAGCCCGGCCGCCCGGCGCGGGTTGCGCGCAACCCCCTTCCCGTGGATCAGGCACTCGGCAAGCGCCGTCATGGCGTCGGTGTCGCCGGCGTCGGCGGCGCGCTCGAACCATCCCACCGCCCGCTTCATGTCGCGGGCTCCCACGCCGCGACCGTTGGAGACCATCAGCCCGGCCAACGTCATCGCCTCCGTCTGCCCGGCATCCGCTGCCGCGCGGAGATACTTCAGCGCCTCGGTCGGCGATGTCTCCCGCAGCTGCTCGCCGAGCAGCATCTGCGCCGAGACCACCCCGTGGCCGGCCGCCGCCTGGAGCCCCGGACGCAGGGATTGAAACTTCGCCGGCGTCATCGAAAATCCGTTGGACCGAAGGAACGCCGCCAACATCTCCAGGCGCTCGGCGGGCTCCTGGTTGCCAGGAAAATCCGCCGCGAGGGACGCATACGCCGCGAGCGCCCCCGCATAGTCCTCCGCTTCCTGGAGGCTTGCCGCCGCCTGCAGGCGCTCGCGAAACGCGCCATCTGCCGAGGTGGCACTCTCCGCAGGCACCCCGGCAGCCACGGGAACAACGCCGGCAGCCGCCGGAACATCCCGAGCCGGGCTCCCGGCGAACAGAGGAACCAAAAAAAAGATCGCCCCGGCCAGCGCCGCACCCCCCGCAACCACGAACGCCGTCGAAGCCCAGAAGAGGGCCCCGCCGCCCTCGCCGATGCGGGATCGTTGGAAAATTGCAGGCATCAAAAAAACTCTTAGCCTATTTCTTGCGTCGGATGCCACTCCTTTGGAGGAATGCCCCTCGTGTGGATCCCGCTTTTTGTGGCTATTCATTTTCCCCGGCAGGCTTACACTTTGCAGCGTGGACGTGCTTGTTCTAGAAAATGATCCATCGGCCCGCGAGCTCGTGGCGTCCGCCCTTCCCTCCCACTGGCCGTGCGCCTGCGTGTCGGGGACGGCGGAGGCGGAGGCGTTTCTCGACGCACACGCGGTCAAAGTCCTCGTCTGTAGCGACGACCTTCCGGACGAGTCCGGGCTCATGTTTCTAGCGCGCACCAAGGACCGCTGGCCGAAAGTGCGCCGGGTCCTTTTGGCTCCCTCACTGGACGGGGAGCTTTTCTTCCATGCGATGCGCGAGGTCAGCCTCTTTGACTACCTCAGCAAGCCCGTTGTTCCTGCGGAGCTCATCGCTGTGGTCGCCCGCGCCCGCGCCCAATATGAGGCCAACGAGCGCCTCGCCCACCA
>Ga0247844_1006617_pt1 | contig 13781 bp, 7 predicted proteins | sample LaCtaG_FD_192421 | JGI IMG/M metagenome (GOLD analysis project Ga0247844, IMG submission 192421) | Freshwater microbial communities from meromictic Lake La Cruz, Castile-La Mancha, Spain - LaCruzMarch201714.5m_1 | ecosystem: Environmental > Aquatic > Freshwater > Lake | place: Spain: Castile-La... | reverse complement strand
GCCTCGGTGGATGGCGGGTGGATATCATTTCTCATAGGCCGCATCCGTAGCGCGAAACCCTGTCCGTTCGCGATGAGGTGATGACCCCATCGCGGCCTTTGCCCTGTGGTGAAATAAGTGCGCCTTGGCCACACCGCCGGCAAACCCGTCGAGCGCGGCATTTCAAAAAACCAACCACCACCTCGAAAACCACCACTGCACTATGGACCACCTGATTGAACAATGCGCGGGAATCGCCTCCAGCGACCGCCAGAACCGGAAATTTCAAATCGTCATCATTTATGAAAATGTCGTTTCGGCCGCGAGGGCCCTTCGCGCCTGCGAGATTCTCCGCAATGAGATCCCCCAGGATTTGACGCTGCAAATCAATGTCTGGAAGATGGGGTCCCTCGAGGTTGAGGAAAATCGGACACTTGCGGCAAGCGCTTCGGCGATGGCGGATGTGGTTATCGTCTCCGCATCCGGGCGCGACGAGGCGCCGGCGGCTTTCCGAAGCTGGGTGGACTCTTGGCTGTGGCTCTGCCGCGAGCACCGGTGTGCACTTTTCACTCTTTTCGGCGACCATGTGGCTCCTGATGCGGTGGCCCTCGCCGGTTGGTTGCAGCGCAAGACCGCTCCGCGCGGCATTGACTTTTTCACCCACCCGCCGTTGGACGGTCGTGACCTCGACCTTTTCCGGGATGTTCCCCTTGGACTGCCTGCGGGACCGGTTAAGGAAAGCCTGCGCTCCACCCTCGAGGAGTGGCGGCCGAGCGCGCGATTGGCGGGGGATGGCGATGTCGCCGAGAGCGCTCTTGATATCATCGAAAATTTCGGGGCCCACCTCCGCGCACGCTTGGAGGAGGTCCGTATAAGGAATATGGCCGATGTCGAAGAGGAAAGCTGGTCGCCTAGCGCCTCATGCGCACGGGATAACTTTGCAGGTTGACGGGCGGACTTTTCAGGTATCTGCTGCCAGCGTCCGCCCGGGCCCCCCAATGCCTCACCGCAAGAAATAGCGCGATTACTTTTCTCCCTATGGTTCGGAAAAAAACACCCTCCTCAATATCGATGTCCGACACCACGCCCGCGCGGCGCCCATCTCCGGCGGCACAAAGCGCGCCTTTGGGCCACCGATCCGAGTCCCCGCATGAGCAGGCGCCGCAGTGGAGGGCGGAGTTCCTGCGAGCCAAGCTGCTCCGGAGCACCCGCAGCCTGATGATTGCGGAGGATATCGCACGTCTGGGGAACTGGGTGTGGGAGCTTCCCTCCAACCGCGTCTATTGGTCCGAGGGGCTTTATCGCATCCTCGGTCGCATCCCCAGCGAGGAGCCGCTTTCCTTTGAATCGGCTTTCCACCACATCCATCCCGAAGATCGGGAGAGGGTGGAGCAAAAACTTCACGCATTTCTCGAGGGTGGCATTTTTGAGGAATGGGAATACCGCCTCTTGAGAGACGATGGCACGATTCGCCTTGTGCAAGTGCGCTACTTGGAGATTAAAAAAAATCCCGGTGGCCAGCCTTTGCTGCTGCATGGAGTCACGCAGGACATCACCGATGCCAAAGAGACGACGCGATCCATCATCGAGAGCACGAGGAAACTCAGGGCCTCCTCGATGGAGAAGGAAATCCTACTCAAGGAGGTCCACCACCGCGTCAAAAACAACCTGCAGATCATCTCAAGCCTCATCAATCTTCAATGCAATGCGCTCCGCGGGGAGGAGCATGTCGAGGTTTTCAAAATCCTCAGCCATCGAGTGCGGTCGATGGCCCTCGTGCATGAGGAACTCTATAAATCCGGCGATTTCGCCAATGTCAATTTTGCGGACTACACACGCGATTTGCTCTCCTACCTTCTCAGCGCTTATTCCGTAAGCACCGCCGGCATCCCCTGCGACATGAAGCTCGCGCCCGTCATGCTGAGCGTGGCCACTGCCGTGCCATGCGGGCTTATCTTGAACGAACTCATCGCAAACGCGCTCACCCACGGGCTGCGGGATCGCCCGAATGGAAAGTTAAGCGTCAGACTCGGCCTTGAGCCGGACGGGCGCGCCCGGCTCTCCGTGGGCGACAATGGCGTCGGCATGCCTCTCCTTGTTGGCAAGCCCCCGGCCGGTCTGGGCTTGCGGCTTGTGCACATGCTGTGTCGCCAAATTGGTGCGGAATTGAAATTCAAGTCCGCTCCTGGCCAGACCACCTTTCACATTTTGTTCACACCCCGGCTCGCGAGTGCGCCGGATGAAACCTCCCCGAATCTCGCTGCCGGGGGGGGGGGGGGGGGGGGGGGGGGGGGGGGGGGGGGGGGGGGGGGGGGGGGGGGGGGGCTAAACGGCTATGTGCAAAGGCATTATTCTTATAGTGGAAGATGAGGCGATCGTTGCCGAGGACATTTCTGAGAGGCTTCAGCGGCTCGGCTATGAAGTTTGCGCCATCACGGGGCGTGGCCGCGAGGCGGTGGAAATCGCCGAGGCCAAGCGACCCGACTTGGTGCTTATGGACATCCAACTCACGGGCACCATGAGCGGCATCGAGGCCGCCAACCGGATTCATAAGGAAATCGGAACGCCTGTGATTTTCATGACGGCGCACTCGGACAAGGCCACCCTGGAGCTGGCGAAAAGTTGCGACCCCTACGGCTACATCCTCAAGCCATTTCAAGAGCACCAGCTCGAGAGTCACATCGAGGTCGCCCTCAACAAGCATGCCCTTGAGGATCGCCTGCGCCAGAGCGAACACCAGTTCCGCATTCTCGCGGAGCAATCCCCCGATAGTGTATTGCGCTTCGACCGGGAGGGGCGGTTCCTCTACGCGAATTCGCGAAGCGTGGCCTTTCTGGGAGTGCCGGCGGAGTGTGTTGTGGGAAAAACCTGCGAGGAGCTCGGACTTCCGGGGCCCTTCTGCGTCTTCTGCCGGGAACTCATTGCAAAAACCTTTCGCTCCGGCCGGGGGCAGGAGCGGGATTTCAAGACGGATAAAGAGAGCCGCCCGCAATTTTTTCAGATTCGCACGGCCCCGGAGGTGGATGGCGGCGCGGAGTTGCAGGCCATCATTGCCACCGTGCGGGACGTTACGCGGAGGCGCTCGGATGAACGGCGGATGCTCGAGGTGAGCCAGCGCCTGCTTTACCACGTGAACAACTCCCCGCTTTCTGTGATGGAGTGGGACGCGGATGGGAAGTGCCTTTCGTGGAATGGGGAGGCCGAGGAACTCTTCGGTTGGACCCGCCAGGAGGCTGTAAAAAAGCTGCCAGACTGTCTTCCTCTTGTGCATCCGGAGGACCGCCATGCCTTCAAGGTCATCCTCGACCGGCTCCGGAGCGGCAAGCAGGCCAGTGACTTTGTGAAGTCCCGCACTGTGGGGCGCAACGGCTCGATGGCCTTCTGCGAATGGCACCTTTCCTCCCTCATCGACGACGACGGCCACTCCCGCTCCATCCTGTGTCTCGTCAGCGACGTCACCGATCGCGAGCGGGCCGAGCAGGACTTGCAGAGACTCAACGACGATCTCGAGGTCACCATCCTGCGCCGCACTTCCGAATTAAAGCGATCCAACGAAGAGCTGCGCCGCGAGATCCAGACCCGGCGCCAGCTCGAGGGCGACATCATCAGCATCAGCGAGCGGGAGCACCGGCGCATCGGGCATGACTTGCACGACGGCATCTGCCAGGAACTGGCCGGCATCCGGTTTTCGGTGGAGGCCATTTCGAAGCAGTGCAAAAAGAATGTTCCGCTTCGCGGGCAGCTTGACCAGATTGCGTTGGCGGTCGAGCGCGCCAGCCACCATACCCGCTTGCTTTCCCGCGGTCTGGCTCCGCTGGACCTCGAGTTTGGAGACCTTGCGGCCGCGCTTGAGGAGCTTGCCGGCAATTCCTCCACGCTTTTCCAGATCTCCTGCATCGTTCACCTCCGTGGCAGCATTCCCAAGTTCGAGCTTGAAAAAGCCACCAACCTCTTTCGTATCGCGCAGGAAGCTATTCAGAACGCCATCAAGCACGGCAATGCCACCGAGATTCGCATCACGCTGGACCTCACGGGCAAGGAAGCCTCTCTGACCGTTTCCGACAATGGCACTGGCTTTCCCGCCCACCGGCCCGCTCCACCGCCCGGCAGTGGAATGGGTCTTAAAATCATGCACCACCGTGCCGGACTCATCCAAGGCACCATGGAAATCGGTGGCCCGGAGACCGGTGGCGCGCATATCCGCTGCAAATTCCCCAAATAAAAAAATGGCCTCAAAACTTAAACTCCCCAAGCGGCGCATCCTCCTCGTTGAAGACCACCCCATGACCCGCATGGGTGTGAAACTGATGATTGCCGGAGAGCCCGACTTGGAGGTGTGTGGTGAAGCGGGAAGCGCCGCCGAAGGGCTTGAGGCCGCCATCCGGCTGACCCCCTCGCTCGTGCTCACCGACGTCACGCTCCCCGGACGAAGCGGGTTCGAGCTTGTGCAGGATTTGCACGCCCGTTGCCCCGCCCTTCCCGTGCTGGTGTTGTCGATGCACGCCGAGGCGAGCTATGCGCGGCGCGCGCTCGAGATCGGCGCGCGCGGCTACATTATGAAAAGCGAGCACAGCACGAAGGTGCTGGAAGCCATCCGCACTGTGCTGGGCGGTCGGATTCATGTGAGCGAGGGCATCTCGGGCCAGTTGCTTGAGTTCCTTGCCAACCGCTCGAAGAAAAAGCAATCCGGCATCGATGCGCTGAGTCCCCGCGAGTTCGAGGTCTTCAAGCTCATCGGCGAGGGGGTTTCCACTCAAATCATCGCAGGACGCCTCAACATGAGCCCGAAGACGGTCGAGACGCACCGTGCCCACCTCAAGCAGAAACTCAACGCCCCCACGGCGGCGCATCTTATTGCCCTCGCGGCGGACTGGTTCGCGCGTCAAAGTATGGCGCAACCTCGGGAAATTTAGCATAGTCTCTCTCCAGAATGACATCTTCGGATCAAAGCCCAGCTCAAGATCAGGCCGAGGGAGGGTTTCCCATGGTTGTTCTCGGGTGCTCGGCAGGAGGACTGGACGCCTTGGGTTTGTTTTTCAGGTCGCTTCCGGTGGACTTCAAGGCCGCTTTCATCGTGGCCAGCCATTTTCCGGCAACGAGCGAAAGCCACCTTGTTGAGATTCTTTCCCACTGCACGGGGATTCCTGTCGAATGGGCGCAGGATCAATTGGCCATCGCAGCAGGCACCGTTTACGTGCTGCCGCCGGGCCACCTTTTTGCGGTTGAAAAGGGCCGGTTCGTGATGCGAGAGAAAGTCTTCGAAGTCCATCCGCATCTTCTGGTCGATGAGCTTCTGGAGTCCCTCGCCGCGGACATCGGGGGGCGGGCGGTGGCGGTGATCCTTTCCGGCAGTGGTTGCGACGGTGCGATGGGCGCCCGCGCTGTGAAGGAGGCCGGCGGCCTCGTGCTTGTCCAAGAGCCCGATTCCGCACGTTTTGGCGGCATGCCGGAGAGCACGATCCTCACGGGCGTGGCGGATTGCATTCTTTCCCCCGCCGGGCTGGCAACCGAACTCGCGCGCATTAGCGGGCACCGGCTCACCCGCCCGCTGCCACAGAGTTTTGTGCCGAGCGAGTCTCTACACAACTCGATGCGCAAGCTCGTGGGTCTGCTCAAGCGCCACACCGGCCTGGACCTGAGCGCCTACAAGCAGGAGAGCGTAAGCCGCCGCATCGAGCGCCGCATGGGCATTGTTAAAATCTCCGACTTCGAAAGCTACGTCGCCGAGTTGCAGAAAAACCCTGCGGAATGCGAGAGCCTCTCCCAAGACATGCTCATCAGCGTGACGCGGTTTTTTCGTGATCCTGGGGCGTTCCAGCAACTGCGCGACTCTGTGCTGCCCTCCATGATCCGGGAGTCGAATGGACGCCCGCTCCGTCTCTGGGTGCCCGGATGCGCGACGGGCGAGGAGGCTTACACGATTGCCATGCTCCTCGAGGAGGCGCTTCAGGAATGCGATGAAGCGGGCCAGGCCTGCAAGATTTTCGCCACCGACCTGGACCGCCGGGCGCTCGATATCGCCGGGCAGGGGCTCTACCCCGCCTCGATTGCCGCCAATATTCCCGCCCCTCTTCTGGAAAAGTATTTCACGCGGCAGGGCGACCACTTCCTGATTTGTCGAAACATCCGGAACAACCTCATTTTTGCGAAGCACAACATCCTCAAGGATCCACCCTTCACACGACTCGACCTCATCAGTTGCCGCAATCTCCTGATTTATCTCCAGGCCCCCGCCCAGCAGCATGTGCTCTCGATTCTGCACTTCGGGCTCCGCCCTGGTGGCGTGCTCATGCTCGGTCTCAGCGAGGCTTTGGGCGACCTGCAGGGCGAATTCACCCCCCTGGACAGCGCCCAACACATTTTCCAGAAGACAAAAGCCTCCCATCTCCCTCCCGGAGCATCCGGGCAGTTTGGAGTGATGCTTCCGTCAAGTCCCATGATCCACGAACACCAGCCGATCGCCTTGGCCCTTCCCACACGAAGTTCCCCGCGGATCATCGAGGCTTTCACCAACCGCATTCTCATGCGACTGGGACGCACCTGCTTCGTGCTCGATCACAACCTGGAGATTCTTTACAGCTTCGGGAATCCCGGCAAATACCTCGTCTTTGCCGAAGGGCGCAGCACTCTCAAGCTCGAGAATCTTCTCCCCCGCCCGATTTCCATTACTCTCAGCGCCGCGGCGGGCAAGGTTTTGAGTGATGGAAAGACATTCCAATACGGTCCGATTCTGGTTGGCGAGGGTCCGGAGGCCTTCTCGGTGAGCGTGCTTGTGGAGGCGTTCCACCCGGAGAAGGAAGACCAGGTTTTTCTGCTCGTCTTCATTGAGGAAATCGCAAAAACGGCACAGGTCGAGCAGGTCGGTTTCAAGCTCAAAGACAGCATCCTGCGCATCAGTGAGCTGGAGGACGAGCTCCGTGCCAGCAAGCTTCGGCTCAAAGCCACTGTTGAGGAACTCGAGGCCTCCAACGAGGAATTGCAAACCTCCAACGAGGAATTGCAAAGCTCCAACGAGGAGTTGCAAAGCTCCAATGAGGAGCTGGAAAGCGTGAACGAGGAGCTTCAGAATCTCAACAGCGAGCACCAAGCCAAGATCGTCGAGCTCACCAAGGCGCACGAGGACCTTGACAACTTCATCTCCAGCGCGGATATCGCCACCATCTTCCTAGATTCCGGTCTTCTCATTCGCCGGTTCACGCCCTCCGCTGCCGCCAGAACCGGCCTCATGCCGCACGACGTGGGCCGCGAGATCTCCGCCTTCTCACACCCCCTGCTCATCGAGGCCGCGCGCGCGGCCGCGCTCATCCTCGCTGGGGGCACTCCCCGCATCGAGTCCTCCTTTCCCGGAGAAAAGGGCGACACCATGCTCATGCGGGCCGTCCCCTTTATTCGCAAGGATGGCACCCGCACGGGAGCCGCTGTCACATTCATCCAAATCAACTCGCCCGCGTCCTGATGCCTGCACGGGAGTCGGCACACAGGCTTGGGGGAAATCGGGTCGTCGTCTCCGGCGGTGCCCGGCCAAGACTCTGGGGCCCGTTTTTTCTGTCCGCCTGCGGGCGGAGGCAGGTAGGTTGCCGTGGTTATGGGCACTGAAGCCGAGATCGAGGAGTCGCTCAAAGAAACAACACGCTCGATAGCGGAACACGAAGGCGTTGTGAGCGTGCATCCCGTGCCCGGCAAGGCGGCGATCGAGATCGAGTTCGACCCGGCGATGCTCAGCGAAGACGAGGTGCGTCGGATTTTTGGTGATCACACGCCGGATGTCTCGCTGCAAAAACGCACGCTCCGCTTGGATGGCAAGGCCTGCGAGGCCTGCGCGATCCGCCTGGAGCGAAAAATGAAAAAAATCCCCGGCGTGCGCAAGGCGACGGCGACCTACATTGGGAAAATCCTGTGCCTCACTTTCGACGAGAGGATTTCCGACGAGAACAGTGTGATGGCCGCCCTCCGTTCCCTTGGCGCGCGATTGCGGCCCTACGAACCGGTCGCCCTCGAGGACGAGGATAACCTGTGGAGGCGCATCAAGGCGGGCTCGCTGAACGAGGAGATTTCCGTCGCCGTTGGCGTGGTTTTTCTCATCAGCTCGTTTTTGGCCGAGCACATGGTGGGCAAGTCCTCGCCGACGACATTTATTCTCTACGCTGGGGCGTATTTTTTCTGTGGCCAGCAAGGCGTGCGCTCGGCCATCGCCTCGTTGCGCGGAGGGGTGATGGACATCGATGTGCTCATGGTTCTTGCAGCGATTGGTGCGGCGATCGTGGGTCAACCCTTCGAGGGAGCCTTGCTGCTTTTCCTGTTCTCTTTTTCGAATGTGCTGCAGAGCTACGCGCTCGAGCGCACGCAGCGGGCCATCCACTCTCTGCTGAAGCTGCGTCCCGACAAGGCGCTTGTGAAGCGGGACGGCGGCACCGAACTCGTGCGACTTGAGAACCTGCGCATCGGCGACATCGTCGTCCTGCGTCCCGGCGAGCACGTTCCCGTCGACGGCAAGGTGGTCGAGGGCACCAGCCATGTCGATGAGTCGAGCCTCACGGGAGAGTCCCTTCCGGTGCGCAAGGCGGCGGGCAGTGCCCTTTTTGCGGGAACGCTGAACCAGAGTGGCGGGCTGGAGCTCGTCGTCACCAAACGCGCCGAGGATTCCACGCTCGCCCGCATGGTGAAGCTCGTTGAGGAGGCCCAGGCCGAAAAATCCGGCACGCAGAGGTTCCTCGAGCAAGCCGAGCAATACTACGCCACTGGGGTCATCGTTTTTACAGCCGTTGTTTTTCTGATTCCGTTTTTTTTGATGGGAGAAACCTTCGACGTCGCATTCTACCGGGCGATGACAGTGATGGTCGTCGCCTCGCCTTGCGCGCTCGTCATTAGCACTCCGGCGACGGTTCTCTCCGCGATCGGGGGTGCGGCGCGGCGCGGTATTTTGATCAAGGGCGGCTCGCACTTGGAACGCACTGCGCAGATTGATATCGTGACGTTCGACAAGACTGGGACGCTCACGGCGGGCAAGCCGGTGGTCACCGATATCGTGGACTCCCGTGGCGGGCACAAGCTGGGCGGGGCAATCCCCGATGGTCTCGACATGTTGTTGGCGGAGGCCGCCGCGCTGGAGGACAAATCCGAGCATCCGCTGGCCCGTGCGATCGTGCAAAGTGCGCGAGCGCGTGGATTGAAGCTCCCGGTGGCGACGGATTTTCAAGCCACGGCAGGCAAGGGTGCCGAGGCAACGATTGACGGTCGGCGGCTGCTGATCGGCAGTGAGCGGCTTTTTGCGGAACTTGGCGCGACCGGCATGGAGGCGATCGCCCGGCACGCGGCGCCTTTGGCTCAACGCGGCAAAACCTGTGTGTGGGTGGGGCGGCGGGATGGCGATGCGGTGGCGGTTCTCGCCGTGTTGGCCCTCGCCGACACCCTGCGCCCCGAGGCGGTGCAAACCATCAAGAGACTGCACGCTCTCGGCGTCAAAAAGATCGTCATGCTCACGGGCGACCAGAGGGCCGTCGCCCACGCCATCGCCGAAGAGGTCGGCGTCGACGAGGTCATGGCGGAATTGCTCCCCGAGGGCAAAGTCGCAGCGATTCGCGAACTCAAAAAACAGGGTCGTGTGATGATGGTCGGGGACGGCGTGAACGATGCCCCTGCCTTGGCAACGGCCGACATCGGAGTGGCCATGGGGGCTGCGGGCACGGATATCGCGATGGAGACGGCAGATGTGGTCCTTATGGGGGACAAGCTGGAAAACATCCCGCTCCTGCTGGCCATCGCCCGCCATGCGAAGCGGGTGCTGTGGCAGAACCTCGCTTTTGCGGGCTCGGTGATCGTGCTGCTCCTCATTGCGGCTTTCGGCATCAACCTTCCGCTGCCCATGGGCGTGGTCGGGCATGAGGGCAGCACCGTGCTGGTGTGCCTCAACGGCCTGCGTCTCCTCGTTTACAGGCCCAAAAAGTGATTGCATCGCCCCATGGCATGGGGCACGTTTCCGCTCGATGTCCGACGACCTCCAGTCTCCTCTCCAGAAGCTTGTGGACAAGCTCCGCAACTCCCGGGATTTCACAATTTCCCTCCTCATCCATATCATTTTGGTGGCGGCTTTCGGTGGCACAGTTCTGTTCCAAGCCGTGCAGGAACCGCCCGATTTCGAGGGAGAGGGGGGAGGGTTTGTCGGCGCCGGCGAAGAGACGAACGCGCCCCCCCAACCGACCCAGGTGATGCCCCAGACGCAAGACATCACGGTCACCTCCACACCGGTGAACACCTCGGCTGTCAACGCGATCACCACCACCGCCGCCTCGTCGATGAATTTCAACATGGCCCAAATGGTCATGGCTCCGCCTGCGCCGGCGGCACCCACCACCCAGATGTCCGCCCCCAAACCCATGGCGCCCGCTGGCGGGATGAGCGGGGGGATGAGCGGAGCGGATGCCTCCGCGATCAAGGCCTTCACCACGGGGTGGGGCAAGGGCAGCGGGAGCGGCACCGGCACGCGCTCGCGGGAGTTTGAATTCACCGCCTACATCGGAAAATACGATGGCGGCAACTGGAACTCGACGGTGACCAGCGTGGGGAACGATCCCAAAAAGCTCAACAACGGCAGCCTGCCGAATCTGCTCGCCTACATGAGCACGCGCTCGAAGAACAAGGTGAAGACGAACTACGACAAGGTGGAAGCCATCAAGCTCGACTCGCCCGACCTTTTCAAAATCAAGCCGCCATTTATTTTCATCACCGGCACGAAGGATTTTCGCCTCACGGAAGCGGAGGTGGAAAACCTTCGCAAATACGTGAGGGTCGGCGGGGCGATCTGGGGCGACAGTTCGGTGCCCGGAAGGAACTCCCGCTTTGACATCGCGTTTCGCCGCGAGATGCGGCGTGTGATTCCCGACAAGAACAAGGACTGGGAGGAACTCCCGAAAAACCACCCGATCTTCGACCAGCGCCAGGCCTATTTTCCAGAGATCAAGGAGGTCCCGCCGGGTCTGAATTTTTACAGGGAGCCTGTCTACGTGCTGCGAATCTACGGCACGGAGGCCCAACCCGGCGAGGTGGCGATCATCTACACGGCGAACGATTATGGTGACATGTGGCAGATCGGGTTGCTGCCCGACGGCAATGTGGATCTGCGCCGCAACGAGAAGAACCAGTATGTGGCCATCCGGCAGGAAATCTGGGAGAACCGGGACACCTACATCCGCAACATCACCCCGCAGTCCCTCAACACGGCTTACATGTTTGGAACCAACCTCGTCATGCATCTCCTGACGCGCTGGGATTCCAAAGTCAAATCCGCGCCATCGCTCTAACGCGCACAGGATGGTTCGCATCGGAAGGAGCGCTCGTTTTTTGCGTGGAAAGGAATAGGGTGCGCGCATGTCGCCGAGCGAGAGTGTGAGAACGGGTCCACCGCAAGAGCGGGTTTGGAATTTTTCGGATGGAATCTCCGGGGTGGTCGCGGGGGTCTTGGCCGGGGCGGTTTATTTTTGGACGGCGGCGCCGAATGTCACCTTGTTGGACTCTGGGGAATTCGTGGTTGCGGCGCAGCATTTTGGAGTGCCACACCCGACCGGGTATCCGCTCTGGACCTCGCTGGCGTGGGTGTTTCAATTGCTGCCGCTCGGTAATGCGGCATGGGAAATCAATATATTCAGTGGTTTCTGCGGGGCGCTGGCGGCGGGAGTGACGGCGATGCTGTTCTCGAGTTCGACCCGTTGGTTGCTGGGCGTGCGGGTGCTGCGTTGGCGGGGGTTGAGCGCGATTGTATCGGTGACAGTGGCGTTGCTTTTCGCCTTCAGTTTCTCGATGTGGTCGCAGGCGGTGATCGCGGAGGTTTACACGTTGCACGCGCTGATGATCGGGCTGTTCCTGATGTCGCTCTACGCATGGTTGCGTCGGCCGGAGAGCGTGGGCTTGCTGCTGCTGCCGTTTTTTCTTCTGGCGCTGGCATTCAGCAACCACCAACTGAGCGTGGCGTTGGCGCCCTTGCCGGTGCTGGCCGTGCTGCTCGTGCGGCGGGGCATTTTCTGGGATTTGGTGATGGCTGGGGCGCTGACCGTGTTGGTGGTGTATCTGGGTTTTGCCATTTTGTCGGAAGAGGCGCCGGTGCTGAAGACGGCGATCCGTTTTTTTTACAGTGTCATGGCTGGATTCGCCCTGCTTGTGGTTGTGCGGAGATTTCGCGTCGAGTGGCGACTCATCGCCTACCTTCCCTTTGTCGTCGTGCTCGGCCTGCTGCCGTATGCCTACATGCCGCTGGCCTCATCTACCAACCCGCCGATGAACTGGGCCTACACCAGCTCGCCGGAGGGGTTTTTCTTTTCGTTCAACCGCTCGCAATACAGCGGAAGTCTCACAGGGCAAAGCCTGCGCACGCTGGGTCAATTGATGGGAACTGCGTCAACGGAGGCCGAAGCATCGCCGGAGGCGGTTCCCCGGCAGGGCGCGTTGGCGCGGGTCCAGGAGTGGGTCGGCTTTTTTTGGTGGCAGCTCGGGCGGAGTTTCACCCCTCTTGGGGTGGTGGCGTATTTCATCGCGTTGCTGGTGGTGCTGAAGCTGCGCGATGTGGCGGCGCGAACGTGGATTTACATTTTGGAAATCGCGTTTGTGCTCGCGGCGATCTTGCAACCGGTGGCCGACGGGGCGCAAACGGATGCGGGGGGATGGTGGCTCCAGATGCCTTACCACACCTACACGAATTTGATTTTTGCGCTTCTCGCCGGCCTGGGTTTTATGGCGGGAGCGTTGTGGATTTTCTCACGGGCGCCTCGTCTGGCGTGGATGCGGTATGGCCTGCTGGCGTTCCCTCTGTGGCCGTTGTTTTTGAATTACGACGGCTGCAGCCAGCGCGGGCGGTGGTTTGGCTGGGATTTCGGCCATGACATGCTCAAGGATTTGCCACTGGGAAGCGTCGTGCTCGGCGGGACGGATCCGGGGCGTTTTGTGCCGACCTACATGATTCTTGGCGAAAGCCCGCAGGCAGGCGACGTGAAGCGCGATGCCCACTTCGACCGGCGGGATCTTTATATCATCACTCAAAACGGAGTCGGGGAGCCACTGTATCGAAAGTATCTGGCCGACCACTACGGCGCGGAACGCCCGGCCGCCGCAAATGCCTTTGAACGTTGGCTGGGACGCGAGACAATCTATCCACAGAAGCCCCTTGTTTTTCCGACCGAGGAGGAGATAGATGCCGCGGTGACACGGGAAATGGAGGAGGCCGCAAAGAGCGGAGTCATCGACCCCTCGCTGCCCCACAGCATCGTGACGCGACTCATCTGGGAGAAGAACCGCGGCGAACATGACTTTTTCGTGGAGGAGAGCTTTCCGCTGGAGTGGTCGTATGACCATGCTGAGCCTCACGGGCTCGTTTATAAAATCCATCGCGAACCGCTCAAGGCGCTTTCGGCGGAATCGGTGGCGCGGGATTTTGCGTTTTGGGAAACCTATGCGAAGCGGTTGCTGGACAATCCGGACTACGCGAAGGACTACGATGCGCAACGCTCGTTCTCCAAGCTGCGTGCGACGGCGGGCAATTTGTATCGCCACCGCAAGATGGAGGCAGAGGCGGAGCGGGCCTACCGTGGGGCCCTGCAGCTCTGGCCCGGCAACGGCGAAAGCCTGAACGCACTCAGCACGATGCTCTGGGAGCGCGGGGACTTCGACGGGGTGCTGGCATTAATCCAGGAGGCGTTGAACGCGGATGCGAACAACGTGGCGCTATGGCATCTGTTCTTCCTCGCGGAAAAACGCAAGGAGCTTCAGAGCCGGATCACAGCGGGCGAAACGGCCCTCGCCAAGCAACCGGACGACCG
>Ga0247844_1006616_pt1 | contig 13782 bp, 25 predicted proteins | sample LaCtaG_FD_192421 | JGI IMG/M metagenome (GOLD analysis project Ga0247844, IMG submission 192421) | Freshwater microbial communities from meromictic Lake La Cruz, Castile-La Mancha, Spain - LaCruzMarch201714.5m_1 | ecosystem: Environmental > Aquatic > Freshwater > Lake | place: Spain: Castile-La... | reverse complement strand
CTATGCAATCAAACTGCCGGATTGTGGAAATCTTCTCTTGATGGCGGATACCTCATCGGGCACTCCGGTGATCACAGGTGCCTCGATTTCTTCTTCGGAAGGAATTCTGTATTCGGCGGACTATCCGACAGGTCAATTTGTCCTCTTCGATCCAGAAACAAAGTCGGAAGCCGTTTACTTGAAATCGGAAAATGGGTTCGTTCGCGCCCCGGAGACTGAGCAAGAAAAGTATCGAAAGATGTCTGAGCTGTTTAAAGACTTTTTCGGGAAGCATGTGGGTTCCAAAGGGGACACGGATCAGGCGATGGAGGAGATGGAAATTTTGAAAGAACGCTTGAAAGAGTTGAATAGCAAAGAAGAAACACCTGCATCCAAGCCCAACACCCCCGATTCGCCGGGCCGTTGACACAGATGCAAACTTCAACACATACAGCGTCTTATTTGCCTCACCAAATCCCGCCCCGACACCATCCGCGCCACCCAATCCTCCGGATGCCTTTCCTTTCTGCGATTTACCAAAAGACCTCACCCTCCAACCCGTTTGAATCCCGACTACCTCATTCCGGCAAAAACGCACACATCAACAAATTGTCCGCTTTTTTCTTGCTTTGATTAATAAACATGAAATTTGTGTGACCAAATAGGATTCGCAAAAAATGTAGCAGCTTGACATGTGTTGCTCTTGTGATACAATTTCCTCATGAGCCATTCCGCAACAGTCCACGCACGAATTGATCCAGCGACAAAAGCAGCGACAGAGAAAGTCCTTGAATCATTGGGCATGACGCCGACCGAGGCCATAAGGCTCTTCTATCGCCAGATTGCCATCAGAAAGTCGTTTCCTTTAGAGTTACGCGTTCCCAACAAGCTCACGGCATCCGTGCTCGCGAAGAGCGACAAGAACGAAGAAATTGAGACATTTGAATCCTCCACGGCCTTATATTCCTCTTGGGACTCATGAAGTTCAGCCAGACCAATCAATTCAAGAAGGATATCAAGCGATTGCAAAAGCGGGGCAAAAATAGTGTAAAACTGAAGTCTGTGATAGACACTCTCATCGCAAAGCAGCCATTACCCCCGAAGAATCGAGATTATCCATTGATGGGCAACAGGGCAGGCCTCCGACTGTCTCCTCTTCGCTCGGCAGGACTCCCGCCACGGGGAGCCATTGGTGATCGCTGACAGCGGGCAAAAATTCATTTGACTCCGAGCGATATGTCCGCGATCCTGTCCATATGACTGCGATTACCTACACTGCTGCAAGAGAGAATCTAGCCTCGACGATGGACCGTGTTTGCAATGACCGAGATCCAGTGATCATCACGCGCAACCGTGATCAGGCCGTGGTGATGCTTTCGCTCGATGATTTTGAATCGTTGCAGGAGACTGCTTATCTTCTCAGAAGCCCAGCCAATGCAAAACGCCTGTTTGATGCAATCGAGGCTGCCGAGAAGGGTAACCTGATCGAGAAGACCTTGGCGGATCTTTCGGAGTGAACCTTTCATTCACACCACAGGCATGGGAGGATTATCAATTTTGGATACAAAACGATAAGAAGGTATTCAAAAGAGTTAACGAACTCATAAAAGATGTTTTACGGTCACCGCTTGAAGGGATAGGCAAGCCTGAACCACTACGACTGGGCCTTGCTGGCTATTGGTCACGGCGGATCACCGAGGAGCACAGATTGGTTTATCGTCCGATAGAGTCCGGTATTCTTTTAGTTCAGCTTCGTTACCACTACAAAAAATAAGCCCAAGCGCTTTTATCTTAGCGTGCTGCTGTCCGTTCCTATCGCAATTTGGCTTCATGATCTGTCTGGCAACGAGCCGTGGCTTGAGCTTGCTTCCATTCCGATTGTTGCCGGCGGACTTATTGGGGGCTGGATATGGGAGTGGAAACACGATCAACAACAAAGCAAGAGATGAATCAAAGAAGTTCTAAATCAATCCGTAAGCACCAACCGAACAAACCGGACCAGCCAACCTCGCTGCGCTCGGCGGCTGTCCTCAAGCGTTCGGCAAAAAAAAATTGAGTTCCACGCGCACTCTGTTATTTTTACCAGATGTCCACCACAATTGATCTTAAGGAGATGACCACGCCGGACAAGCTGCGCCTCATGGAAGCCTTGTGGCAAAATCTGTCTACTAGCCCCTCAGAAGTAACCTCACCCGAGTGGCATGGAGAGGTTCTTGCAGAGCGTGATCGATTGCTTGACTCCGGAGAAGAGACAGTCATTGACTGGGAGACTGCCAAGCAGCAGCTCCGAGAAGAGCTTCAGTGAAGATTTCGATTCAGCCGTCAGCACTGGCTGACTTGAGGGTTGGGTTTCAATTTTACGAGAAACAACAAATCGGACTCGGAGGTTATTTTCTCGATTCCCTGTATTCCGACATTGATTCTCTTGTGCTATACGCGGGGAACCATTCCCAGCATTTTGGCAAGTATCGACTTCTTTCAGACAGATTCCCGTATGCCGTCTATTATGAACTCCGGGACGATCTGATTATGGTTCGAGCGGTTTTGGACCTTCGCAGGAATCCAGCGTGGACATCCCGAAAAATGAACAACTTAAAATAAGCCCGACCAGTCACTCCAGCGAACGCTCGCCCGTCCAGGTCCCGCGCGAGGCAACATCCATTTCGGGCGGCGTCGCTGAGTTCTATCACTGGGAAAAGAAAACCACCGCCCCATGCCAAATATCTCTTTGCTGTGAGCTGACATCTGGCAGCTTTTCAAAATGAATCTCACCGAGTTGCCGCAAGTCCAGTCGCTCACCGTCCATGAAAAGTTGGAGCTAGTTGATGACCTTTGGAGGTCGGTTTCCTCTGAGATTGATGCAATGGAAGTAACTCAAGAAGAGAGTGATATGCTCAATGTGAGGTGGTTTCGATTTCTTCAAACCCCCTCCTCGGCACTCACTGTTGATCAGTTCAAACAAGAATTGAATGCGCTTCGCGCATGAGAGAGATTCGGATTCTCTCTGAAGTGCTGCAGGACATTGCCGAGGCTGCAGAGTGGTATGAAGCAGATGGGTATCTCGGCCTTGGAGATCGTTTTGTTGCCACATTTTACAGCTTCTTGCCTGAAATTCAGAAGAACGGTGAAATTTATCGAAAAGCCTATCTCGATTTTCGCAAGGTTCTCGTCCGCCCTTTCCCCTACTCAGTCTACTACCGACTTCACGACGATACTTGGATCGTTACGTTTGTGATCTACGCCGCCCGAAGCCCAACCCTCCATCTCCGATAAAAAAACATCCAAAGCCATCCGCGCCTGCTCCCGCGCAAATTTCCTGCGCTGAAGAACCGACCGGCAACGACTCCAAAAACAATCTCACCGCAACCTCGGGAATTTCGCTTGACTCCGCTCCGAGATCTCGACAAAACCTCAAGAAGCGTTCCAAATGCACGCTCCACCCATACAGTGTCTCGAACCCCGCCGCCAATCTCCGCCCCTCCACCATCCGCACCACCCGCCCCTTCGGATGCCCCCCAAAATTTTCCGCTACCCCACCATTCCCGGCCGCCCCAACCGCTTTATTTTGCAATTCCTTCATCAACCAAACCAATCAACCAAAAACCTAATTGTCCCCTTTTTTCTTACCTTGACTGTTAAACGAGAAATTTGTGTGACCAAACAACGTTCGCTATAAATACAAAATGCAATTTATCCCCTCCAAACTACTCATTGATTAATATCGTAGCGGCACCTTTCAGGAAGAAGAGGTTGCACCCTACTTCATGGCCTCCTTGATACTCATGATGCTTCAGGTGAGCAGAAAAGCGGCGCAAGAGGGAATCAAAGGTGGAACAATAAACAATTTATTCGATTTCTTTGCTGATAAAGTGGCCAACAAAAATGAAATTAATGCAAACAGCAACGAAGTTGAAGCAATAAGAAAAAGAATCCAAGCAGCGGCGAGTACACGAACACCAGGAATTATCACAAATACACCAATGGCTTCGCCCATTGGTATTTTAGATCGTGATTTAACACATATCACAATATTAATGGCTGGCGTTTCATCGAATACTTATCACGGAAAAACCGAAAATATCAATATCCTTACTGCTATAAAAGTTTTGGATATAGACGGAATCCATATGTTTATATATTTTTACGATATATACCATAAAACAAATAATTTAAAAGAAATAAAAATTCTCACACAAAATATTTGTTCAAGTATTCTGCCTAACTTGTGAACGGCTATGTTCGGATGTGGCGCCTTGAAAAACTTAAGAATTCACATCTATATCAACAATAACTGCATCTATTAAGCGCTAGTATTATGTCACAACTATATATTGTTTTCGCACAAAATATCGAACGACCACCTTCAAGCAAGGATGCAATAATGACCAGTATCGCATCTGGGGACCTTTCGTTTACTGACCTATTCTGGAATGAGTCTGCTAACACGTGGGAACCAGTGGCAGATTTATTTTCAGCAGGAACAACTCTGCCTCCACCGCTCCCCACTCAAGGTCCTCGCCCTGATGCGCAGCAAACCCGAGACAACTATCGAAAGGCGGAGAATCAAGTTAAGAGTCTTTCAGCATTGTTTATCGCCCTTCCCCTTCCAGTTTTGATTATTGTGATTGGTATTTTAGCAAATGCTAATGCATCTGTAACGAACTATTTGTTCGCATTAGCGTATTTTGGACTGTTTTACTTGCCGTCAGCCATTACGGGAATCGGGCTTTTTTTTCTAAAGCCGTGGGGTAGAATTTGTGGAATTATTTTATCAATAGTAGGACTATTAGGGTTTCCAATAGGGACTATTATCTATGGGATCTCTCTTTTTATTCTCTGCTCATCAAATGCTCGCTATGTTGTATCACAAGAATATCGGCATATTGTTAATAATACAAAATAGCCCAACGTTTAAGAGTGTAGCGGAGGCGATGAACGAGCCCTCCGACTGCACCCATTGTTGAACAAGCTCGGTTTGGAAGGGGGAGGCGGGCCGTATGCGGTTTATGTTTGAAACGGGACTCCGGGGAGTGGAGGGCAAGCCGCTTGGGCTTGGAAAGTTGCCTCGCAGTTGGGTTTCCAAAGACGGCGGTATGGTGTTTTGACCCGCAAAGTCGGGTTCGGCATTGGCCTTTTCTTGTCTGTGCAGGGTTTTTGGAGATTTTTAGGCACGGAGCTGCGGGGCTTGATTCGTGATTTTGGAATAAGCCAAATGTTTTGGAACAGTTTGCAGTGGAGAGTCATGTCTGGAATTGGGTGTTCCGGGGCGGGTCGCGTCCCATTTTCCAGCGGGCGAGGATTCGCTCGAGGGGTGCCATTTCCTGTTTGCGACGGGTTGGAGGTGCACGCCCATTTTTTCCACCGTCTGCCAAATGTTCCTGTGCTTCCTGTGCTTGCGGTCTTCACATACAAAATGTAATCGCGGAACTCATCCTCCCCCAGCGTGGCCGGATCGGCCCGGAAATACTCGTGCAGGACCCGCATGGCCCGGTAGTAACTGTGTCGGGTGCGCGCGCAATCATACTTCAGGGCAAGCAGTCCCGCGTATCGCCGCATCGAGTCATAAGGATGCTGATAATCCAGAGGATCACGATGCCGAGGCCCCGCTCTCGTCGTGAAAATCGTTTGAGGTGTTGCGTTCTGGTTGCCGTGTGCTAAGACATTTGCATTGTTCATGACCGCCCACTCTGCTAAACCCACCCCCAAGAAGCCAGCCCATGCCCCGCCCCGCCAACCCTCAAAAACCACCGCTTCACAATGCCGCGCAGCGGCTTAGTTTAACTAACCGGATCAGCCAACCTCGCTGCGCTCGGCGGCTGTCCTCCAGCGTTCGGCAAACACATGTATCTCTCCTGGTCGATACTGATTGCGCTCGTCGCACTTGCGGGGACGGCCGGTTCCGAGATTTTGATCGCCCGACAACTGCGCTACCAAGTGATGCCAGCAATCGTAGCAATTGTGATTATCGTCGGTCTCGTTCTCCACGACTACATTTGGGAGTATTACCTGACTACCGCAGCTTCAAGAGGATGGACGCTTCTCTACACGGTTCCAACTGCCTTCGCGTCAATCTTTGTAATGATGCTGGATCTGCTGCTGAACAGACTTCTCAGAAGCACTTTCTCTCCCAAGCAAATCCCTGAATGAAACAACAAGACTCTACATCCAACGGCGGGCAAAGTCCAAGTTTGAATTCGGGCTTCCCTCCCCGGAGTGGATGAGCTAGACGTTCGACAAAAAATAACAGACAACACTTCGATGATCGGTTAATCTCCCACCATGACGACCAAATTCACCTACTGGCAGGAAGATGACGGAAAGTTCCTTGGTTATCTAAACGACTTTCCGGACCACTGGACACAGGGGGAATCCCTGCAGGATCTCAAGGATCACCTTCGGGACCTCTACGAAACCTTTTCCGAAGGACACCTTCCGGGGATCAAAAAAGTAGAAGAATTGGAATTGGCGTGAAAAGGCGCGATTTGATTTCCGAGGTCGAATCTGCTGGTGCTGTGCTTCTCCGTCATGGAGGTAAACACGACATTTACCAAAATCCCAAGACAGGAATCACACAACCGATTCCTCGGCACAAGGAGATAAATGAGCTTCTTGCACGGAAGATTCTTCGAGACCTTACAAAGGAATAAAACGCGAACGTTTAAGGGTGCTCGCCCACCACTCGGAAGTTCGTCAGCATCATCTACCATCCAAACCTCAAGTTTTTCGAGGCAGCCAAACTTCTTTGGATCGACCCGAAGAGAGTTGAGTTTATTGCACGCTTCGCTGACGAGCCAAGACTCGGGCTCGTGGCAGAGCACAACGGTAAACTGTGGACGGCAATATTCACCTACAGAGCCGACCGAATCAGAATCATTTCAGTAAGAAGAGCCAGAAACCATGAAAAAGAACTCTACAATGACAGCACAGGAATTTGAGAAACGATTTGATGAAGGAGAGGACATTACTCCTTTTATCGATAGATCCTCTATCCGGCGCCCTGGCATGGAAGCTCGGCGCGTGAACGTGGATTTTCCAGAATGGATTATTGAAAAGCTCGATTTGCAGTCGAAGCTGATCGGGGTCAGCCGGCAATCGTTGATCAAATTGTGGGTATCCGAGCGTATTCAGCAAGAGCACCAGAATCAAAAAAGCCTAACGTTTAAGGGTGTAGCGGAGGCGAGGCACGAGCCCTCCGACTGCACCCATTGTTGAACAAGCCCGGTTTGTAAGGGGGAGGCGGGGCGTATGCGGTTTATGTTTGAAACGGGACTCCGGGGAGTGGAGGGCAAGCCGCTTGGGCTTGGAAAGTTGCCTCGCGGATGGGTCTCCAAAGACGGCGGTATGGTGTTTTGACCCGCAAAGGCGCGTTCGGCGTTGGCCTTTTCCTGTCTGTGCAGGGTTTTTGGAGATTTTTGGGCACGGAGCTGCGGGGCTTGATTCGTGATTTTGGAATAAGCCTCTTATTGCGGAACCGCTTGAAGTAAAGCATTATGTCGGGAATGGGGTGTTCCGGGGCGGGTCGCGTCCCATTTTCCAGCGGGCAAGGATTCGCTCGAGGGGTGCCATTTCCTGTTTGCGACGGGTTGGAGGTGCACGCCCATTTTTTCCACCGTCTGCCAAATGTTCCTGTGCTTCCTGTGCTTGCGGTCTTCACATACAAAATGTAATCGCGGAACTCATCCTCCCCCAGCGTGGCCGGATCGGCCCGGAAATACTCGTGCAGGACCCGCATGGCACGGTAATAACTGTGTCGGGTGCGCGCGCAATCATGCTTCAGGGCAAGCAGTTCCGCGTATCGCCGCATCGAGTCATAAGGATGCTCGTAATCCAGAGGATCACGATGCCGAGGCCCCGCTCTCGTCGTGAAAATCGTTTGAGGTGTTGCGTTCTGATTGCCGTGTGCTAAGACATTTGGATTGTTCATGACCGCCCACTCTGCTAAACCCACCCCCAAGAAGCCAGCCCATGCCCCGCCCCGCTAACCCTCAAAAACCATCGCTTCACAATGCCGCACAGCGGCTTAGTTCAACAAGGAGAAGCACGGCATCGATTTTGACGAAGCCAAAGTCCTCTGGCTGGATGAAGATCGGGTCGAGTTTCCGGCACGGAGCGACACCGAGGAGCGCCATGCACTGATCGCGAAAAACGATGAGAAGATATGGGTTGCCTTCTACACGATGCGCGAAGTTGCAATTCGGATTATTTCCGTGAGGCGGGCCCGAGAAAACGAAGAGAAAACATACTATGACAGCTGAACAACTGGACGAGATTTTTGACAAAGGAGAAGAAGATATTCTTCCTTATCTGGACTTGGCCAAGGCCGTTCGGCCGGGACACCAAGCCAAGAGGGTTAATGTCGATTTTCCATCGTGGATGATTTCCCGCTTGGATTTCGAAGCGGACCGTCTTGGTGTTCCACGACAATCGTTGATTAAAGTCTGGATTGCGGAGCGACTGGCTACTGCAAAAAAATAAATCCCAACGAATACGATCCGCCGAATGGCTGCCCGCGTCACGCCTCTTGCAGACGCCGGTTGACGAAGCTTATGGATGAGCCGTTTGTTCGTCTGTCTCCCTTCGGCCGGCTCGCTCCGCAAGGCAGGAGTCGGGCCGCCGACGGTTTGGGAAAAAAGATATCGCCCAATTGACATCAGTTTTGGTATAGATACTCTCCTTTTGTGGAGTTTGAGTATGATCCAAGCAAAAGCGACGCCAATCGAGAGAAGCAGGGAATTGATTTTGTGCGAGCCCGCTTCCTCTGGACAGATCAAAGGCGGATTGTCGTGCCCGCCCGTTCCACCACCGAGCCACGAGAAGCAATCATTGCGACTTTGGACGGAGTGCATTGGACAGCAATATACACGATGCGCGGCCAAGCGATCCGCATCATATCAGTAAGGAGATCAAGAGATGAAGAAAGAGAAGGCTACAATAACCGCTGAGGAACTCGATCGTCGTTTCGATGATGGAGAGGATATCAGCGATTTTCTGGACTGGAGCAAGGCAACTCGCCCTGGCTTGGAACCTCGCCGAGTGAATGTCGATTTGCCGAATTGGATGATTTCTGAACTCGACAAGCAGGCTTCTTTGATTGGAGTTACTCGTCAATCGATCATCAAGGTTTGGCTGAGTGAGCGCATCAAAACAGAAAAATCCGACAATGCCGTCCACCGAACACTTTCCGCAAGCCAGCGGTCCGGTGCCGGTGATCAAGTATGTTCGCAAAAAATATGACAACAATATTTCACGCGCTTGCTGGAATTTGGAGCCTCTTGGCTGTTTCTCAGCTTGTCGCATTTTATGCCTTGCTCTCCGCAAAAGGAGTATCCGGAACTATTCCTTACTCAACATCGCTTACGATCGGTGTCATTGCCTTCGTTGCGAGCACAACCATTGCTTGGCTGCTCGTTGTGAAGAAACAGAAAAAACTCGCAATCACTCTTTCAGCCGTGATGTGCTTCTACTTTCCATTCGGAACAATCTTAGGAGTTATTACGATTTTAGTATTGAGGAATCCACTGGCCAAGACCAAGTTTGACCTGCAAAGAGTAACCCCAACAAATAAAATAACGCGAACCATGCCGCCCAGCAAATCGAGTCAAGGACTCGACTCCTGACGAGGGACGTTAGCCAAGAATATGAACGCCCTTCGCACGATTTTACTCCTCTTGGCGATGCTCCCCGCTTTTGCAATGGGGCAGCCATTTACAATCCCGCAATATGATCTCTCTATTGATCTCCCGACGGGTTGGATTCATGACGAAGAGGACCAATTCGGGTTTGTTCTCTACGACCCAAAGTCCCTCGGCAAAAAGCGTAAGATTCGAGTCCACTACCCTCCTGGAAAGGCATCGTCACCGCAGGAGCAGGTGCAGATCACATTTGAATTGATCAACAATGGCCGGAAGGAGCGAGGGCAACCGCTGGAACGAATACAGTATGAGAGGAAGGTTTCAACAAAGAGCGGGATAGAGGGGTATCTTGCCTCACATGGATTCGAAGGGGAGCCAGACCGAGGCTACATCAATCACTACTACTTCAAGAGTCCGTCCGGTCGAATAGTGTGCATCTGCGTATATCTATCTGGAGCAACGAAGGACGAGGAGTCACGACTAGACAACATTATTCTCAATTCACTCGCTTTCATACCTATAAAAAGCAAAAATGGCTAACGGACCGAAGCATCTAACTCCCATGCCTTCGGCACTTTTGGCACGTCGCCTGCGAAGCAGGCTTTGGTGCCAAAAGCAAGTGGGAGCAGGTGATCGGGGACGTTAGCTAAAAATATGAAGACCGCCATCATTGCAGTTGTTACCGCCATCATTTTCGGCATTTCTGGATATATTTTCGGCGGCTACATTGGAGTCACCCGCATGGCGCGAGCCTCGAATTATGCGACTTTGATGTGGCTCACTAACATCGACAAAGATCTGCAGCAGGGGAATATCGACCGCGCAAAGAAACTTACCTTTCAGGCCACGGATGCGACATTTGGGGTATTAGAAAGGATTGATACAACGCCAGAATCTGCTCTGCTGGCCGTAGTGCCGTGGGACGCATTCAACATTAAGGCATTCAACGAACAGATTGCCACCAAAGCCAAACAGCATTTTACTCCCCGATTAGATGAGTTTTCCGAAGCATCGAAAATCAATATTCAGAAGATCGTTGAAGTCGAATTGCCTCAATCTCAATGCTCATCTCCCATCAAAAAATGAATAGAATTTTTTGTAACCAAACAATCTTCGACAGATAAAGGAAAGAGATATGAAACATATGCTCACAGTGGGGATGTTCGTGCTGGCAGTGTCGTGTTTTGCGGAAACCGATAGCCCCAAGGCTGGCACGACGGATACAGATGTCATCGCAGTTGTCCTCGGGAAGAAGATAACCACCGGGGAAAAGGACAAACTCAACGGCTTAATTTTCAGCGCTCTCCTTCAGCAGTATGCGAAAGACAACAAGATCGAACCTTCGGAGGCGGAACTGGATGCCTTTGTTGCCAAGTTAGAGGAGAAGGAGAAACAAACTCAAGCCAAGTTCGAGGCAGACAGGGCAAAGTTGCAGCAGCAGTTGCAGTCAACCTCCCTTAGTGATCAGGATCGAAAAGAAAAGGAATCCCAGCTTCAGACCATCGAGCACATTCTGAAGTCCACCCAAGAAGCAAAGGAAATGAGCAAGGGGATGGAAGACCAGATGCGCCTCATGAAGCGCCAAATGGCACAGCAGTTCGTCAAGTCGTGGAAGACCAACAAGGCGCTTTACGCGCAATACGGAGGACGAGTCATCTTCCAGCAGGCGGGCGTCGAGCCGCTTGACGCCTATCGGGATTTTCTGATGGAGCAGGAGAAGAAGGGAGCATTCCAGATCATCGATAAGCAATACGAGCCGGAGTTTTGGCGTTACTTCACGAATGACGCCATGCATCGCTTCTACGATAAGGATGATGGCGCCAAGTTCATCAATACCCCTTGGTGGATGATGGATAAGCCACCGGAAGAATAGAATTGTCGAACCAAGGAGTCCCGGCGACGCGGTAACCACGCGCCTGACTCCACACATTAGCCCAAAAATATCTTGCTTCGCACCACTCGCCTGATGACAACAACATTCATGAGAATCGCTTCGACTCGCGCTCTAATTCTATTTTTGTTTACTTCTTATTATGCTTTTGGCGCAACCACGCCCGATGAGTTAGTCGCAGAAGTCGAAGCGGCAATCAAAGCGCGTAGCGGTGCCGCATTTCAGAAATGTTTCAATCTGGAGGGAACAGAACCGGAAGCAGTAAAAGCAATTGCAGATATCCAAGAGAAGGCATTTACATGGCCGACCGAATATGTTTTTACCACAGAGAGGGTTGATAAAGGACCGATGCATGGGGTTCGGGATGGAGTAGCATTTACACTCAATGGCGAGTGGACGTTTAACCTTAATATGTATATCAGCAAGCCACCAAGCAAAGGGCTCGTTCTTCCCGCTGGTTTTGCAAACGGCAAGTGTCTAATTCTGATGGCGGTTAAAGAATAAAACAAAAAATAGCTAACGGACCGATGCACTTAACTCTTATGCCTTCAGCACTTTTGGCATTTCGCCTGCGGAGCAGGCTCGGATGCCAAAAGCAAGCAGGGATAGGTCACTGGGAACATTGGACAGAAAACATATGACTTCTCTGACCCTTCCTCGATCCTGGCTTAAAGCATTGCTGCTTTCCCTATGCTGCGGAGTCATTTGCGGTATGGCATTTTTTGTTTTTGCAGGAAGTCGCCTCCCTTACTCCTCGCCAATTGGAGACATGTTCTTATTTCTCTATTCCTTTGTAACAGGAGCTTTTGGGATGATGTCAGTTGCATGGGGAATTATTGCCACACTCAACAAACACAATAAAAAGACCCTAGTCTTTACCGGTTCGATTGCCATTCTACTTGGAATCGTCACTATTTCATTCTTCGCAAACCAGATAATGCAGAATAATTGATGCATCGATCAAATTACAATCGAAAAAATACGAGAGTTGCGGCATTTTTGATTTCGATCGTTACAGGTATTTCCATTTGGTCTCTCTCCAATTCCTTTACTGGTTACCGTGAGCCTTGGGATTCCGCTTCTGTTTACTATTCCGTAAGCATTGCATTATTCTCATTTGTTCTCGGATTGATATTTCCATGCCACTCAATCTTCATCACAACGGGAATGATATTTGGGCAGTTTGGATATATGATGTCTTTGTTACCGAATGGCCCCTTATGGCCGGTAGGCCTTCTCACTTTAACATTCTACACTGCAATCCTGGGGTTGCCGATATCATGGCTTGGCTCAAAACTCAGGATGCTTATTCAACTTTAGCCAACAAAACATATTACCCTTTTCCACACTTCTGACTTTGGAACATGAACGATTTATATGCATTCCTAACTGCTGAGGCCATATTGTTCCTTGCTCCTGTCGGGTTTGCGTGGTTCACCACTCTTTGTCTTCGGTGTCGGCCAGCGATCGGAAACAATATATTGATCGGGGCAACGCTAGGTGTTTGCTCAAGCGTAGTTATGTTTGCGGCATGCTGGCCGATGATATTTCCGAAGCGAGAGACTCCAGTCCCTGTGGATGGGCAGAATGGCCTCGGACAAGGACTCATCATTATCGCCCTGATTGCATTTTCCTATTTGGTTGCGGGCGTGTTTATCCTGATACGGACACTCAATCATACCAGCGAGTCGCCACCTCTTCCTCCCATAAAATGAACCCTCTACTTCTCGTCCTGCTTTTAGTGGCAACTGTTCACGCAGAAGCAATCAATGCTTTGGATTGGCCAAACCTCACCAAAGAAACCCCGATTTTTATCGAACTGAACCGCGACGAACCCGAATCTGTTGTTCTTTGCGGCAAGCAGAAAAGTGCTGAAGAAGCGCGTAAATTGCTGGCGGTGAAATTTTTATTCTGTAAAAGTTGAGAATTATTTTTGGGGCAGGTCAGCAGGTTTCATGTTGAGGTAGATTTTTCCGGTTAGCCACTCTTCGCTGATTTCGCAGAGGAGGGCAGAGACGAGTCGGAGAAGAGAGGCTTCGTTTGGAAAGAGGGAGGCGACGCGGGTTCTGCGTTTGAGTTCCTGATTGACGCGTTCGATGGAGTTGCTTGTGCGCATGCGGCACTGGTGGGCGGTCGGGAGGGAGAAGACAGCAAGGCCTTGAGGGATATTCTCCTCCATCCAGGCGGAGAGCTTTGGGGCCGATTTGGAGTAGAGATCCACGAGAGTTTTGAGGCGGGCTTGGGCGGAGGCGAGATCCTGAGAGTTGAAGATGGAGCGGA
>Ga0247844_1006615_pt1 | contig 13783 bp, 10 predicted proteins | sample LaCtaG_FD_192421 | JGI IMG/M metagenome (GOLD analysis project Ga0247844, IMG submission 192421) | Freshwater microbial communities from meromictic Lake La Cruz, Castile-La Mancha, Spain - LaCruzMarch201714.5m_1 | ecosystem: Environmental > Aquatic > Freshwater > Lake | place: Spain: Castile-La... | reverse complement strand
AGCCGGATAATCCGAAATCCTCGGGAGACTCATCCGAAAGCGTGACGAGCAGTTCGGCGGCTTCGGGGCCGGCATTCTCGATCGCATGCAAGGATCCGCTCGGAACAAAAAACATCTCTCCGGCCCCGACCACAAACCGGGCATGGACGTTTCCGCTGGCAAAGATGGTGACCAGGACATTCCCGCCGAGGCAGTAGGTCAGCTCATCGGCGTTAGCGTGCCAGTGCGGTTCGCGGAACCCCCGGCATGGGATCTCAAGTCGATAGATCGAGAGCCCCTTGAGAATCGGAAACCCGGCCGCATCGGCTGACGTCTTCGACCCATAGGGCGTCGCAACGGAAGGTTTTTGCGCGCGGAGGGAAAACTTGTGGCTCATGAGCCCGCACTGTCACGCAGGTTCCGCGCCTGCGCAAACGAAATTGTTGTCGGCCGCCCCGGCTTCCATCGCGCTTGCATGCCCCGGCATTCTCTCAATAATCCCAGCCCATGAATGAGATGCGCGCGCACAACCCGATCGTCCCCCTGGAGCAGGACTCCTCATTTTTGGCATCGCAATCGTCACCCATCGTGCTCGGGCTGGCCATCCTGCTGGTCGTCCTGATCAACCACGCGATCTTCATCGAGCTGGTAACCGCGCTTCACAACCGCTGCACCGTTCCCTTTTTTGAGCGGAGCAGGCGCCTGCTTTCGCGCGGAGCCCTCTATTTGAGCATCGCCCTGCTCGTCTGCTCGCACCTGGTCGAAATTTCGATCTGGGCCTGGGCGCTCGTCCTCGCGGGCCTTGTTCCCGGCTTCTACGAGGCCGCCTTTTTCAGCGGCAGCACCTACACCACGCTGGGCTATGGGGAGGAGCTGCTGCCGGGATCATGGGACACGATCACGGTCATGATCGCGCTTTCCGGGATGTTCTCCATCGCCTGGACGACCTCCTCCCTCATCAGCATGATCGCGGTGTTCCATCCGGAAAGAATCCACGCGCCAAAAAATGCCGGGCGACACTTGTAAGGAACCTGCCGGGGGCTTCCTGCCGCGCGAGATCCGCCCTTCCCGGGGGTGGGTCCTCCGCGCAGGGGACGATCCAAAAATTCTTGCGAGCGCGCGATTGACTCGCGGGAATGATCGCGCATGATCTCGGGCTTTTCTCCCAATGATGATCGAGCAGCATGTTATTAAAATCACCAAGGAACTGGGCCTGCAGCCGCGCCAGGTGGCGGCCGTTGCGGTTCTTCTGGAGGAGGGAGGAACGGTCCCCTTCATCGCCCGCTACCGGAAGGAGCGCACGGGCGAGCTGGACGAGGTCCAGATCACATCGATCCGCGACCGCCTCGAGCAGCTCGGTGAGCTGGATAAGCGGCGGGAGTCGATTCTGTCCTCGCTCGAAGAGAGGAAGCTGCTGACCGGAGAGCTGAAGGCGAAGATCGAAGCGGCGGAAACCCTCTCCGGGCTCGAGGATATCTACCTGCCCTTCCGCCCGAAGAAGCGGACGAAGGCGACGGTGGCCAAGGAGCGCGGGCTCGAGCCCCTCGCCGACATCCTCTGGCGGCAAGAGGCCTCGACCGACCCCGAAAAGGAGGCGGCGGCGTTTGTCGATGCGGAAAAAGAGGTGCCCGACGCGGCGGCGGCGCTGGCCGGTGCACGCGACGTCCTGGCCGAGCGGGTCAACGATGACGCCGAGGCGCGCGCCAGCCTCCGGGCGCTCTACCTCTCGAAGGGCGTCATCAAGTCGAAGGTGGCGTTCGGAAAGGAGGCGGAGGGTGCGAAGTTCAAGGATTACTTTGACTGGAGCGAACCGGCGGCCACCGCCCCCTCGCACCGCATCCTCGCCATCCGGCGCGGGGAGGCGGAGGGGTTCCTTTTCTCCCGCCTCACCCCGCCGGAGGATGAGGCGATCGCCATCCTGGTCTCCCGGTTCGTCCTCGGCAACTCCCCGGCCGCCCTCCAGGTGCGCCTCGCGGTGGAGGATTCCTACAAGCGCCTTCTCGGCTTCGCGATGGAGGCTGAGGCCAGGATGTTCTTCAAAAAGAAAGCCGACGAGGAGGCCATCCGGGTCTTCGCCGAGAATCTGCGCGAGCTCCTGCTGGCCTCGCCGCTGGGGCGCAAAAACACGCTGGCCATCGACCCCGGCTTCCGCACGGGCTGCAAGGTCGCCGTCCTCGACCGCCAGGGCAAGCTCCTCTACCACGATGTGATTTACCCGGAAAAAAGCGCCCGCGAGCAGCTCGAGGCCGCGGAATTCCTTCTCTCGGTCACAAAAAAATACCAGATCGAGGCGATCGCGATCGGCAACGGAACCGCCTCGCGCGAAACCGAGGCCTTCGTGAAAAAATGCCGGATCCAAGCCCCCGTCGTCGTCGTCAACGAGTCGGGCGCCTCGATCTACTCCGCCTCGGAGGTCGCCCGCGAGGAATTTCCCGACCTCGACCTCACCGTCCGCGGAGCGATCTCGATCGGGCGGCGCCTCATGGATCCCCTCGCCGAGCTGGTGAAGATCGACCCGAAGTCGATCGGCGTCGGACAATACCAGCACGATGTGGACCAGGCCGCGCTCCGGCGCTCGCTCGACGACACGGTCATCTCGGCCGTGAACAACGTCGGCGTCGAGCTCAACACCGCCTCCAAGCATCTGCTCGGGTATGTCTCGGGCCTCAACTCCCGCACGGCCGCCAGCATCGTCGAGCAGCGCGACAAGGTCGGGCCCTTCGGCTCCCGACAGGACCTCCTCAAAGTTCCCGGCCTCGGGCCCAAAGCCTTTGAGCAGGCCGCCGGTTTTCTCCGCATCCGCGAGGGGGCGCACCCGCTCGACGCCAGCTCGGTCCACCCCGAGCGCTATCCGCTCGTCGATGCCATGGCGAGGGACCTCGGCTGCACGGTCACCGACCTGATGCGCGACGCCTCGCTCAGATCAAAAATCGTCCTGAAAAACTACGTGACCGACGAGGTCGGCCTCCCGACGCTCACCGACATCCTCAAGGAACTTGCCAAGCCGGGGAGGGATCCGCGCCAGCAGTTCGAGGTGTTCTCCTTTGCCGAGGGCGTCGAAAAAATGGAGCAGCTCCAGCCGGGCATGAAGCTCCCCGGCATCGTCACCAACGTCACCGCCTTCGGCGCCTTCGTCGACGTCGGCGTTCACCAGGACGGACTCGTCCATATCTCCCAGCTCTCCGACCAGTTCGTCAAAAATCCCTCGGACCTCGTCAAGGTCGGCCAGCGCGTGCAGGTCACCGTCCAGGAAGTCGACCTCGCCCGCAAACGGATCGCCCTCTCCATGAAAACCAAGGTCGACCTCGTGCGTTCCAAGCCCGGCGAACGCCGCAACGAAGGGAGCTCCCGCGATGTCCAGCGCCATGCCGGCAGCAGCGGCAACGGCCAGCCCGTGGATTGGTTCACCGCCGCCCTCAATAAAAAAAATTGAGGGCGCCGGCCTCCGGATTTCCTTCCGGCAGGCACCTCCCCCTGCCGGTCGTCTCACCGAAGGGCCTGCTGGCTCGCAAGGTTTCGGCTTGCGCTCCGGACGCCTCTCGTGTTGCATAGCTCTCCATTCCGGACGCTTAACTCAGCGGTAGAGTGCCACCTTCACACGGTGGAAGTCGTAGGTTCGAACCCTACAGCGTCCAGTCCCGTTGGCCGGAATCGCTGGACGGAGAAGCCTTCTGCGCAGGCCGCGCAAGCGGGGCGAAGATCGCCCGCGGGATCAGTCCGCCAGCGAGTTCATCAAACATCCCCCGGCCAGATGCGTGGTTGCCTCCGTAAGCGCATCCTTCCGCGATGCCGGCTTACTCAGCATCATCAAGGACGCGGCAACAGCTGCTTCGGCGATCTTGAGACCGGTTACGTCGCCAGCCTCAACGAAGCTCATGACGCCTTGCGAAATAGAGAATCCCACCCCGTGTCTCGTATCTTATGACGATACGCTCTCCATGTTCCTGCACGAAGTTTAAAAAGATGTTCGCGCTGCGATGCCAGTGGTTGGAGGCATTCCGGACCTGACCGGTGAGATAGAGATCCCAGGAAGAACCGCGATGGGGATTGATACGACAGTTTGCGCGTTGAAGGAAAAGCGGGGCCATGGATTGTTCGCGAACAAGGGGTCATATATCAATATTTTATGCCTGACCCCTCAGGTCCTCGAAAAACGCGACAAAATTTTTCCCCCTTGCGCGGCCTGGAACGCTCGTTAGCTTCCCCGACTCCATGAAAAAACTTATCTTATCCATGGTATTGATGCTTTCGGCGGTTTGGACGGCTGAGGCCGCAAAGAGCGGGTTGCAGCTTGGGCAGCGCATCAAGGCGGTGCGGACGACGGCCTATACCTACGGGACGGAATGCAACGGGGACGCCCCGGCGTCGAACGCGCTGGGGCAGCCGCTGAAGGCAGGAAAAGTTCGGAGCGCGGCAGCGGACTGGTCGATGTATCCTGTGGGAACACGGTTTCGGGTTGTTGAGACCGGTCAGGACTACGTGGTGGACGACTACGGGAGCGCGCTGGTTGGGAATGGGACGATCGATCTTTTCAAGCCGTCCAAACGCGAGATGAGCCGTTGGGGTGTGCGCAAGGTGACCATCGAGATTGTCGAGTGGGGGTCGCCGGAGAGGAGCCTGGAAATATTGAGCGCACGCCGGAAGTTGCGCTACATCCGGGACATGGTCTCGCGCTTGCAGGCCCAGGAGGTAACCTGAGCCGACCGGGCCCGTCATTCTGCGGGGAAACTGCAGTCGTCAAACACGGGCCAGCGTGGATAGCCATCGACAGACAATGAGTCCCTGGCCGGCAGATGGCGGTAGCGCGCTCCAGGTTACCGCGGTTTGCGGGATCAAAAGAGGCCAGCTTTGGCGACCACCCCTTCGTCGGCCCCACACTTGCCGAAGGATCTTTTCATCCTGAGAGCGGCCCCTATGCCACCGGCCGCTATCAACAAAAGCACGGGCGTCGCAGGCTCCGGCACGGGAACAATTTGCAAGCCGTCGAGTTGCCCGGCACCGATCGCGTTATTTCCGGAGTCGCTGTAGAACTGAATGAGTGAAAGGTTCCCAGAATAGTTGGATGAACCTAAGAAAAGGAAATCCTGAGAGGGGGTCCAGTTCCACACCTCCAAGGGCGCGTTGATACTCAGGGTGGCGAAGGTCAGCTCGACGCTGGACCCGCCCAGGTCGATGATCGACTCTTGTGTGACGGTCGTGGCTCCGAGCGCTTCACCCAGATCGGAGCTCATCAGCAGCGTCCCGCCGTTGAAGTCAAAACTCGCGGCATCGTTGACCGAGTTGCTGGCAGCGAGGAGCAGGGTGCCGGATGATGTCAGGGAGACCGATGACGTTCCTCCAAGCGCCCCGATGGTATCCAGGAGCAAAGTGCCTCCGTTGATTGCCGTGGCTCCGGTAAAGCTGGAGGGAGTATTGATCGATGTGGTGGTCCCAGCTCCCTGCTGGGTCAGTGAGGAGCTTCCGGTCAGTTCCACCTCAATCGAGCCTCCCATTGTGGTTGTGGACGATGGAGTGAGCGAGACGGGGCCGCCGGAGCTCGAAAGTGTTCCTCCGCTCACGGTCAGCGCGCCCAGCAACCCAACGGATTGGCCGTTCAAGTCCATGGTGCCGCCGGAAACGGTGAGGTTTCCTCCCGCGGGGAGGGCTGCCGCGCTTCCCAAAACCAGAGTCCCCGAGACGACGTTGGTTCCTCCCGAGTAGGTGTTCGCTCCGCTAACCGTGGTCGTGCCGGACCCGTTTTGGGTCAGAGCGGCCGTGCCGGAAAGCGGGGCGCTCAGGGTTCCTCCTCCCGTGGTGATGGAGTTGGATACCGAGGCTTCCCCACCTGCCATTGAGGTGAGGAAGACTCCCGCGTTGATGCTCAGAGACGAGATCGGCACGGAGAACCCGGTCAGGTCGAATGTGCCCCCATTGACCTCGATGCCCCCTGCCGAAGGGAGCGCGTTGGCGGAGGCAAGCTGAATGGTTCCGGCATTGACGACCGTCCCCCCGGTATAGGTGTTGGCGCTAGCCGGCGAGAGCAGGGTGGTGGCGTTTCCGTTTTGGATGACAGCGATGTTCCCGCTGATTGTCGGGTAGAATGGGTAGGTCGTCGAGGAGCTCTCAAAGGCGGAAGCCTCGTTGAAGTTAATCACCCCCGAACCCGCCCCGGTGGTCACGGACGCATAGCCGACTCCGGCCCCGTTTCCTCCGTTGCCGATCGTAAGCGTGCCCTGGATGCCGGCATTCTGGCCGAGCGTAATCGGAACATTCGGTGCCGGCTGCCCGAAGTTGGAATTGTTCTGCAGCAACAGGGTTGCGTTTCCCGTGGTTCCCACGACCACCGAGCTGGATCCGATCTGGGAAGCGCCTGCGGCCAGGGCAAGGGTTCCGCTCGCAACGACTGTGGGTCCCGAGTAGTAGCTCGCGGCGTTCAGCGTCAGCGTCCCCCCCCCGGTCACTGTCACCCCCCCTTGCGCTTGCGCGATTTGACCGGCCGGCGCACCGGATATGTTTGGGTCTTGGAGGTTCCCGGCACCACCCAGCGAGGTCACCGACAAATTTCCCGTCACATTAAAAATGGTCGTTCCCCCCAGAAAAAGGTCATCGCCATAAGCGGATCCATTCCCTGCATACTGGTTACCCCCGGACCCTGGCGCAACCGAGTTGCCATTAAAGGATGCCGTGCCAGGGGAGCCATCCTGAGCGATGGTCAGAGTCGCGCCATTGGCGACAAAAATGGCCCCGCCCAAGCCTGCTCCTCCGCCACCAGCCGGAGTATAGCTGTCATTGTCGTCGATGAGCCCATCGAATCCATCGCCTCCTCCAAAGCCGCCCGAGCCAGCCGTGTTGTTGTCCGGCGCTGCAGCGTAGGTGCCCCCGGCTCCGCCCCCGCCTCCGAATCCTCCGTTGCCGCCCGTTCCGCCAGCGCCTCCTCCTCCGCCAAAAGTCCCCGATCCCCCGACAGCCGACTCGTTATCCCCGGCTCCACCGCCGCCGCCGCCAAACCCACCGGTTCCTCCAGTGTTGCCATTGGCAGATTCGCCGCCGACACCTCCGCCGCCTCCGGCGCCTCTGTCGAACAAGCCGTCATTTCCACCCCCGCCACCCCCGCCGTAGATTCCACCGGCGGCCCCGCCGTAACCACCTGTTCCGGCTGCCGCGGTCGAACTGAGAAACGCCCCGCTCGCGCCGGAGTTTCCATATTCGCTGCCCGCACCCCCGAAGGCTCCATTCCCGAGCCCGCCGCCCGCCCCACCGGACGTATCAAAACCGTCTGCATAACCGACGCCACCACTTCCTCCCATTCCTCCGCCCCCACCAAAGCCCATGCCGGCAGCAATCGGCACGGCACCCGCTCCCCCCTGCGCAAAATTCGATAGAAACGAAACATTTGTCAGGGTGACGTCGGTCGCAAGAGTGACGCCGGAAGCGCTGATTCCTGATCCATTGGCCACAAAAATCGCGCCGCCGAGCCCAGCCCCGCCGCCGCCGCCATCGGCACCGGCTCCGCCCGTTGCGTTGCCGTTCTGGATTGTCAAGTTGCTGATCGAAACGTTCCCTCCAGCGATAAAGAACGCCCGGTCGGCATTGTTCATATCAATCGTGTTGCCATTGCCCAGAATGGAAACATTCGCGTTGATGAAAAGCTGGGCGCCGGGACTGATCGCCCCGACGTTGGGATTGATAAAAATCAACGAGTAACTGCCGGCGTTGGCTTGCGCAATGGCGTCAACGAGCGATCCAACTCCCGAAGTCGCGTTGCTGGTCACCGTGTATTGTTGGGCGAAAAGCCCGGCGCTGGATGCCAGCGCGATGAGACCTGCGAAACAACCTGCGTGAAATGGATGAGTTCTCATGCCAGTAAAATCCGTTGAAGTATCTGCCGCCCGCGACGGAAATCGCACGGTTTTTTACAGCCGCATTCATTGGCTTCAAGTCATTTCATTGTAAAAAATCTGTAACACATCCGACCGGCTTTTCCCCCGCCGCGTTGATCGCAATCCATCCCACGGAACCAACACGCAACCGGGGCGATCTTGCCGGGCGCACCCACAAAAAATCCCATCAGTGGGAAATCTCTTGTAAAATCTCGCCTCCCGGTGGAGACGGTCCGTCCTGGATGGCACTGAAGCCCCAACGGGGCTGCATCCCATAGCCCAGGGCAAGCGCCAGCGCCGCCCTGGGTCTTGGGGAGAAGGAGCGTCTGCCCTGTAGGGGCAGCACCCCAAAGCGGGCTTGAGTTAGTGCCATTCATGCTTAACCCCTGCGCCCCACCTGCTACGAACTTCACCCATGGATTATCCTTCCCAACCTTCAACCCGCTACCGTCTGAAATCTTGCCCGTTTTGCGCAGGACTTGAGGGGCAAAGGACCCACATCGGGAAAATATCAATATTTTATGCCTGACCCCTTCTGTCCCCGACATCTGCCACCGGTACGTTGAATCTCGGGCCGCAAGGAGAGCGTCAGATGCGTGCGGACCGCCTCAGCCGACAGACACCAAAGGCAGCTGCGGCAATCGCAAGAAGCGCCAGGGCTCTGGGTTCCGGCACAATACCAAGCTCCCATGTCAGCGTGCCGCTATCCGTTGCCATCAGAGGATCCAGGCCATTAAAGTGATCTGCGTAAGGCGTGAAGTATCCGGCAAGAACTCCCCCGTCCAAACCGCCGGCTTGGTTGAGCATGGTATACCAGTATTGATCGTAAAATCCGGATTGAGTCGCATTGCCGAACGTCGAGTTGTCAAAGAAATTTGTCAGGGCGTTCGTGTTTGTGAATCCCCCCTCGGTGAAGAAGTAATCGGTATTGCTTCCGTTGCTGAGGTAGAGGTCGCTTCCCAGAATTCCCGCGCCAATCGCCCCCGATACGGTATAGAGGATCGAGCTCACGTCGTCGCCAACTAGGTCCCCCGCCAGGGTAACGATACTGAGCGGGTCTGCGGCGGAGAAGAGGACCTGATCGGTCCAGTTCCCTGTGGCATTGCCCCCGTAGATGGACTGCTGCGAATTGTTGGGTGCGAAAGTGATCGTTCCGTTGGACGTCGTCCCTCCGGTGATATTGCCGGACGAAAAATTTCCGCCAAAGGTGAAGTTTCCCATGGTGAGGCCGTAGTTTTCGCTCGTGCCGGTCACGGTGAGATACCCGACATGAACGCTGAGCGGGTCAAGCGCAGTATCATTCGAGTTGTAGCCGATCTTCCAGCCCTCCGCTGGCTGGTTGGTTTGCAGCCAGCCGAGATAGTCGTTGAACCCCGGCGCGTTCGAGTAACCCGTGCCTTCCAGGGACGGCGAGAGGTTGGGAACGTTGATGCTTTTTGGGCCGATGATTCTTGTGGCGCTGACCGGTGCGCCGACCGTCCGGTTGACGGTAATGTGAGAGGATGGCTCATAAGGTGTGCCAGAGCCGGGGACCACCCCCGCCGCCGGTGCATAGGGGGCCGCAGGGAAGGCTGCGTTGAAGGCTCCCGTGACGCTTTGGGGCGTGGTCGCCGGCGCCCACGAGTTGGTCGCAGAACCGTTCGAGAACTTGGTGGGAAAGGAGACTTGGTCGATAAAGGACTGGTCGCCTTGTCCTCCGGAGGCCGTGGTAAACTCGATGTAAGAGTAAGGGTTGCCAGTGGTGATCGGGCTCGGGCCGGAAGGGCTGATGCTGGCGGTCTGGTTGCTCCCGAGGAGCGCGTAGGCCCGCGCACCGACGACCGTGCTGCCGAGCGTGAACTGGCCGCCCGTGACGGTCGAGAGCTGGATCCCCTGCTGGGCCACAACGTTTGTCCCAGCATTGTAGGTGATGGCACTCACATTGGTCCCGGTGAAATAAATGTAGATATCCTCGCTCTCGATATTCGAGCCGAAGTAGCTGCCGCCCTGGACTTGGGAAAAGTTGTTGACGATATTTAGTGTCTGGGCAAGCGCGGTTCCCCCGTTAAGTGCCAAGAGCGATGCGCAGACGAGAGCAGGCAGCCAGGCTGCAAGATTTGGGCCAGGGTATGTCGTTTGCTCAATTTGACGTGGAAGTTTCATTTTGTGGGTCAGGTGGATTGCGTGGCAGGCAACTTTATTATGCTCGTCCCATGTAGTCTGCCGGAGTGAAAGAGCAAGAGGAAACCGCAATAAATCGGTTGAAGCTTAGGCATCTCTTTCCCAATGGCGCTCTTCCGTTGGAGACCTTGGTGGCGGAGGTCGTCAGTAACTGGGGGTTGGGGAGCTGCTGGGGACACGCGACATTGCGATGGGGCCAGGGTTGGCGCCGGGGATTCGCCGCAGGCATTCCGTCGGGAGGGGGGCTTGACACGGAAGGCTTCGGGGCATCTAGTGCTTCGCTCATGAGGTTTCCACTTACGCTGACGGCACGGATTGCGGGCTACATTATTGGGAAGAAAGTCCGGGGGGTTGAGAAGTTTGCAACCGTTCTCCAGCTGGAGCCGCTGCACACGTGCAACCTGACGTGCACGGGCTGCGGGAGGATCCGGGAGTATTCGACGTCATTGAAGGACGTGATGCCTCTGGGGGATTGCCTTGCGGCGGCGGAGGAGTGCGAGGCTCCGATGGTCTCGATCTGCGGAGGCGAGCCGCTGATCTATCCACAGATCGAGGATCTGGTGGCCGGGCTTCTGGCTCAGCGGCGGATTGTTTACATCTGCACGAACGGCGTGTTCATGCGGAAAAAGATGCGGGATTACCTCGCCGCTGCGTATGCCAAGTCCCCGGCGAAGATCTCCCGCCAGATCGAGGTTCTCGTCTCCGAGGAATTGCTCAGCGCCGCGCAGGCGGGGGAGATCCGCGAGGCGAAAACCCCTCCAACGAACGCGATCGCACCGTCGGGTTCCATGTATTGGAACGTCCACCTCGACGGCCTGGAGCGCACGCACGACCTCATCGTCGAGCGCGAGGGGGTCTTCAAGGAGTGCGTGGCGGCGATCCGGATGGCGAAGATCCTCGGCTACCAGGTGGCCACCAACACGACGGTTTATAAGGAGACCGACATGGCGGAGCTGGAGCGCCTGTTTGACTACCTTTCCTGGCTGGGAGTGGACGGCCACACGATTTCGCCGGGATATGACTTCGACCATGCGAAGGAGGACATGCGCAAACGCCTGAACCTCCAGCCGGAAAACTTCTTTCTCACGCGCGCGATGACGAAGGAGAAGTTCCGGAACATCCGGGCCTGGGGCGAAAAATACACGCTCTTCGGCACGCCGATCTACCTCGATTTTCTGGCGGGCCGCCGCGACCTGACGTGCTCGGCCTGGGCGATTCCGACCCGGAACGTGCGCGGATGGAAGGGGCCCTGCTACCTGATGACCGACGCGCACCACGCGACCTACAATGACCTGCTGGAGAAGACCCCGTGGGAGAAATATGGGGTCGTGAACGGGGAGGCCCGGGATCCGCGCTGCGAAAATTGCATGGTCCACTGCGGCTACGAGCCCAGCGCGACCCTTGGGCGCGACGCACTGCCGGGAGACACCTGGGCGAACATCTCCTTCAACTTTGGAAAAAAACCCGGCGTGCGCCTCGAGGGGGCGGACGTGAACCCTTTCGACGGCGTCTCGGCCGGCAAAGGCCACAAGACCGGCCGGCCGGACCCCGCGCCGGTTGCCTGACCCCGCTGCCCCGCGCGAGGCGCCCGCGAATCCTCCCGGCAAGCGCCAAACGTCCCAAACGGGCCATCGACTATGAAGCTCCCTGACCACAAAACCAAGATTGTCGCCACAATCGGGCCGGCCTCCTCGTCGCCCGAAATGATCTCCCGCCTGATCCTCGCGGGGATGAACGTGGCGCGCCTGAATTTCTCGCATGGCGACTTCGAGGGACACGGCGAGGTGATTGCGGCGATCCGGCGCGAGGCGGCGCGCCTGGAGCGCACCGTGGCCATCATGGCGGACCTTCCCGGGCCGAAGATGAGGATCGGCCGGATCGAGCCGGGCCCGGTGACCCTGGTGGCAGGCGGGGAGTTTATCCTGACGACCCGCGACGTGGCGGGGGACGCCACCATCGCGTCCGTCAGCTTTGAAGCCCTGCCGCGGGTGGTCAAAACCGGCGACCGCCTGTTCCTGAATGACGGCCTTGTGCAGGTGCTGGTTGAGCGCGTCGAGGCCGGGACGGACGTGCACTGCCGCGTGGCGGTTGGCGGGGAGCTCAGCACCCGCAAGGGCCTGAACCTGCCGGGGATCGCACTCGGCATCAGCGCGTTCACCAGCCATGACCGGAAGTGCCTCGAGTTTGCGATGCGATGCGGAATCGATGCGGTGAGCCAGTCGTTCGTGGAGGGCGCTGCCGACATAGATGCCGTGCGGGAGGCGGCATCCGAATTTGGCCCGCCGCCGTTCCTGATCGCCAAGATCGAGCGGAGCGACGCCCTCGCCCACATCGATGAGATCCTGGAGACGGCGGATGGGATCATGGTCGCGCGCGGCGACCTGGGCGTCGAGGTCCCGATCGAGGAGATCGCCATGCTCCAGAAGCAGCTCATCGCCAAGGCCCGGCTTGCCGGGAAGCCCGTCATCACAGCAACCCAGATGCTGGAGTCCATGATCACCAGCCGACTGCCGACCCGGGCCGAGGCGACGGACGTGGCGAATGCCATCCTTGACGGAACGGATGCCGTCATGCTGAGCGGCGAGTCCGCTGCTGGGCGCTTCCCTGAGGAATCTGTCCGGATGCTGGCCTCCATCGCCGCCTACACCGAGGAGCGCGCCCCGCAATTCGCCATGGGGGACGCGGGCAGCGACCCCGCGGCCGCGACGCCCTTCGATCGGATGGCCCGCCTCGCCGAGCGCGCGCTTGGGGACTTTTCCTACGACGCCCTGGTGGTGCCGACGCGCACCGGGCTCACCGCGCGCCTGATCGCGAGGAACCGCCCGCCGGTTTGGATCCTTGCCGTGGCCTCGCACCCGGATGTCGTGCAAAGCCTGGTTTTCTCGAGGGGGATCCACGCCGTGGAAGCCGCCGGGGAGCCGGCCGACTGGTTCGGTTTTGTCCAGGACCTCATGGAGCAGCTCGAGGTGCCGTGCCGCCATGTGATCTTCGTGGCCGGCCCATCGGCCAGCCGCCCGCTCGCCCACCAGCGGATCGAGTTCTTTGATTTTTCCCCGTGACGGCGGGCCCGCAGCAGGGCGCACGAGCCTGCTGCGGACACGAGATTCGGATGGCCGGAACGGGCGGTTTCGGGCAGGGTGAATTCTATGCAGTTGGATTTTGATATGAAGGGAGGGCCGCAGGCGGATCCCCCGAAAAAATTGGCGGAGGCCCCTGTGGCGGCAGTCCCGCGGAGGGCGGCGGGCCCGCCGGACCGGGGGCCGGAAGTGCTGACCGTTGCGGCGGTGACGCGGAAGATCCGGGACCTCCTGGAGGGGGGCGTCGGGGAGGTCTGGGTGGAGGGCGAGGTTTCCAACGTGCGGAGGCAGTCCTCGGGGCATGTGTATTTCACGCTGAAAGATGCGACCTCCCAGCTGGCCTGCGTGCTCTTTGCCGGCCAGGCGGCCCAGCTGCGCGCGATGAAATTTGCCGATGGGGTCCAGGTTCAAATCTTCGGCCAGATCACGGTTTACGAGGCGCGCGGGAACTACCAGATCATCGTGAGGAGGGTCCAGGAGCGCGGCGTCGGGGCGCTCCAGGCAAAGTTTGAGGAACTCAAGCGGCGACTCGCCGGTGAGGGGCTCTTCGCAGCAGAGAAAAAGCAGGCTCTTCCCAAGTTTCCCCGCCGCATCGGGGTCGTCACCTCCCCGACCGGAGCCGCGATCCGCGACTTCCTCCACGTGCTCGCCCGGCGCCAGCGCGGGATCGAGGTCGTGATTTACCCGGTGCGCGTGCAGGGGCGCGGG
>Ga0247844_1006613_pt1 | contig 13785 bp, 6 predicted proteins | sample LaCtaG_FD_192421 | JGI IMG/M metagenome (GOLD analysis project Ga0247844, IMG submission 192421) | Freshwater microbial communities from meromictic Lake La Cruz, Castile-La Mancha, Spain - LaCruzMarch201714.5m_1 | ecosystem: Environmental > Aquatic > Freshwater > Lake | place: Spain: Castile-La... | reverse complement strand
ACAAAGGAAAACGAATTACGGTCATTTCCACAGGAATTGGCACCGACAACATTGATATAGTAATGAATGAGTTGGATGCTATGGCCAATATAAATTTAAAAACAAGAACAGACAATCCTACTTTTAAGCAATTATCAATAATAAGAATAGGAACTTCGGGCGGTATGCAACCAGATATACCGCTGGGGAGCTTTTTGATTTCCGAAAAATCGGTTGGATTTGATGGGGTGTTGAGCTTTTATGCAGGAAGGGATTCTGTTTGTGATTTGGAATTTGAAAATCAACTAAAAAAACATCTCAACTGGAATGCACAGTTGGCTTCGCCGTATGTAGTAGATGCTGATAATGAATTGATTGAACGTATTGGCAGTGATGACATGATGAAAGGTGTAACAATTTCGGCAAATGGTTTTTATGGCCCACAAGGTCGAGTATTGCGTCTTGATTTGGCGGATATGCAATTGAACGACAAAATTGAGAGCTTTAGACACAATGGATTTAAAATTACGAATTACGAAATGGAGGGTTCGGCCATAGCTGGTCTGTCAAAATTAATGGGTCATAAAGCCCTGACTGTATGTTGTATTATTGCCAACAGAAGAGTGGAAGCGGCCAACCCAGATTACAGTCCTTATATAAAAAGTTTGATACAAACTGTGCTAGATAGAATATAAAAAACGTACAAGATTAAGATTTTTGCAATCAATTAAAACTATTATGAATAACTCAACAATAGCTGCTATTTCTACAGCTCCAGGGATTGGAGGTATTGCAGTGATACGTATTTCAGGTAAAAATGCCTTTTCTATTTGCGATACAATTTTTAAATCTAATCGAAAAAATTTCATACTGGAGGAACAAAAAGCGAATACAGCATTTTACGGAAGTATTGTGAATGATGAAAATGTTGTGATAGACGATGTTATTCTCACGTTGTTTAAATCTCCCCATTCATTCACAGGCGAAAATGTAGTAGAAATTGCCTGCCATGGTTCAATTTTTATTCAGCAAGAGATACTTCGGACCTTGATAAAAAAAGGCTGTGAGCTGGCTAAACCTGGTGAGTTTACACAACGTGCGTTTATGAATGGCAAAATGGATTTGTCGCAAGCAGAAGCTGTGGCAGATTTGATAGCATCAACATCGGCGGCATCGCACCGCATGGCCCTTAACCAAATGAGAGGTGGTTTTTCTAATGAACTGGTAAAACTAAGAACACAATTATTGAATTTCGTATCGCTGGTAGAACTTGAATTGGATTTTAACGAAGAGGATGTAGAATTTGCAGATCGGTCGCAACTGAGGATTTTGGCCATATCTATAGAAGAAATTATTGGCAAATTGGCCAATTCGTTTAGCGTTGGTAATGTGCTGAAAAATGGCATTCCTGTGGCATTGGTGGGCGAAACAAATGTGGGCAAATCTACTTTGCTCAACTTATTGGTGAATGAGGAAAGGGCCATAGTATCGGACATACACGGCACTACCCGCGATGTGATAGAAGATGTTGCAATTATCAATGGTGTTTGCTTTAGATTTATTGACACCGCAGGAATTAGAGACACCAAGGATGTGATTGAAAACCTTGGAATAGAGCGCACTTACAAAAAAATTGAACAGGCATCAATTGTCCTATGGCTGCTGGATTGCACGCAGTTAACAGAACATATGGAGTGGTTAACCAAGAAAATTTTACAACGTGCAAGTGGGAAAAAGTTAATTTTGGTATTTAACAAAGTGGATAAAATTACTGCCGAGGAGCGACTTGTACTTGAACAACTCTTTGAGCAATTTGAAGGTGAACGCATTTTCATATCTGCTCGTGAGCGACTAAACACCGACAGCTTGCAAACGGCATTGCTTGCAGCTGCACAATTGCCCGACATTTCTAACAACGACGTTGTGGTTAGCAATTTACGCCATTACGAGGCTTTAGAAAATGCTCACTCTGCCATTTGTAGAGCCATTGACGGATTGGATGCCGGCATTAGTGGCGATTTTCTATCACAAGACATTAGAACCTGTATGCACTTTGTGGGAGAAATAACGGGAGAAATAACCAATGATGAAGTGCTGGGAAATATCTTTGGAAAATTTTGTATCGGGAAGTAATTAACTTTCTGTTTGTAAAATATTTATCCGCTTTTGCAAGGATTTGCAAAGGCGGTTTTTTTGTTTGAAGTTCTAGGTTGGTATACTGTTGGTAAGCGGATACAAAAAAGGGACAATGTTGAGTTTTATCTCATCATTATCCCTTTTACTTATTTTATCCGTTGCTATTAAAGCGTCTTTCTTACTTCAGTTTCTTCATAACTTTCAATCATATCACCTTGACGGATATCATTGTAGTTTTTGATATTTAAACCACATTCATAGTTGTTTCCAACTTCTTTCACATCTTCTTTGAAACGTTTTAATGAAGCTAACTCGCCAGTAAATACCACAATACCATCTCTGATGATTCGGATTTTATTGGTTCGTTTGATTTTACCTTCTCGCACTAAGCAACCTGCCACTGTACCCACTTTGGTGATCTTGAATACTTCGATAATTTCAACAGTTGCGGTAACTTCTTCTTTGATTTCAGGTGAAAGCATACCTTCCATTGCCGATTTAATCTCTTCAATAGCATCGTAAATGATAGAATATAATCTGATGTCGATTTCTTCTTTTTCGGCCATTTTACGCGCACTAGACGAAGGACGAACTTGGAAACCGCAGATGATGGCATTGGAAGCTGCTGCCAATAGAATATCAGAATCCGAAATGGCTCCAACAGCTTTGTGTATTACGTTAACCTGAATATTTTCTGTAGATAATTTCAATAACGAATCGGCAAGTGCTTCCACCGAGCCATCCACATCACCTTTTACAATGATATTCAGCTCTTTGAAATCACCAAGGGCGATACGGCGACCTAATTCATCAAGTGTAAAGTGTTTCTTGGTTCGTAGGTTTTGTTCGCGTTGTAATTGTTCACGTTTGTTGGCTACGTTTCGAGCCTCTTGTTCTGTAGCTAGCACGTTGATGATGTCACCTGCTTGAGGTGCTCCATTTAGTCCTAAGATTAGAACCGGTTCACCTGGTTTAACTTGTGTAATGCGTTGATTACGTTCGTTAAACATTGCTTTTATTTTACCAAAGTAAGTTCCTGCTAATACTACATCGCCTTGATTTAATGTACCATTTTGAATTAGTAGAGTAGATACATAGCCACGTCCTTTGTCCAAAGTAGATTCTACAACAGATCCAATGGCACGTTTTTTAGGATTTGCTTTTAGTTCCAGTAGTTCTGCTTCTAGCAATACTTTTTCTAGCAATTCGTTGATACCAACACCTTTTTTTGCTGAAATTTCTTGTGATTGATATTTACCACCCCAATCTTCAACAAGATAGTTCATCTGAGCTAGGGTTTCTTTGATTTTTTCAGGATTTGCACCTGGTTTATCAATTTTGTTGATAGCAAAAATCATTGGTACGTTTGCAGCAGCAGCATGGTTGATTGCCTCAATTGTTTGCGGCATCACGCTGTCGTCAGCAGCTACTACAATGATTGCGATGTCGGTAACTTTAGCACCACGCGCACGCATTGCAGTAAATGCTTCGTGACCAGGAGTGTCTAAGAAAGTGATATGTTCACCGTTTTCGAGTTGAACGTTATATGCTCCAATGTGTTGAGTAATACCTCCAGCTTCTCCAGCAATAACGTTTGCTTTACGAATATAATCTAGTAATGATGTTTTACCATGATCGACGTGACCCATTACAGTTACAATCGGGGCTCTTTTTACTAAGTCTTCCTCGTTGTCTATTTCCTCCTCACCAATAGCTTCAACCACATCCACACTCACATATTCGGTAGTGTATCCAAACTCTTCGGCTACAATATTGATTGTTTCAGCATCCAGACGTTGGTTGATAGAAACCATTAATCCAATGCTCATACAAGTACCAATAACTTGATTTACAGAAACATCCATCATTACAGCTAATTCACTTGCTGTAACAAATTCTGTTAGCTTAAGTACATTTTCACCTTCGCGTTCGCGATCGGCCATTTCTTGTTGGCGATTGCTAATAGAATCTCTTTTATCGCGACGATATTTTGAACCTTTACCTTTTTTGTTGGCACCAGAAAGTCTTGCCAATGTCTCTTTGATTTGTTTTTGAACATCATCAACATTAACAGCAGTTTTAATGACTTTTTTCTGTGGATTTTTATTTTGTCTGTCGCCGCCGCCACCACCAGTTGTACCTGGGGTAACTTTTTTAGGATGTGCAAAACCTTGTGTAGGGCCATTTGGTTGAGGCGCTTTTTGTGGCGTGTTAATATCCACTTTTTGATTGGTGAAGCGTTCTCTTTTTTTCTTTGGAGCACCGCCATTTGGATCATTGGCTACTTCGGCCGCAGTTCTAAGTATTTTTTTCTCACCAACAATGATTGTTTTTTTGTTTTCGAAAGCAGCAGGTTTTCCTTTTTCTTCTCTTTCTTTTCTTTTTTGTTCCTTTGTTTTCGGTTTAGGGCGGGTGCTTTGGTTGAGCAAGGCTAGGTCAATAGTACCCACTACTACCGGCGATTTGTCTATGGAAGGTCTTGATAATGAAAAGATTTCATTGTCGTTGTCATTGTTGTTGCTTTCGGCAGCTTTTTCAGTTTCCTCAACTTTTACGTCCAATGTTTTGGTAATAATTGTTGGTTTGTTAGCATTAACTTCCGGCTTTGGTTGTTGTTCTGGCCTTGGTTTTAATTCGATATTTTTAATCTCAAATTTAAGCGTTTCGTCATTCGTTGCGCTGTTTTTTGTAACTACCTCTTCCGTTGGTTTAGCTTCAGGTACTTTGATAGTAGTTTCAGTATTTGCGATTTTTTTTGTTTCCACGTGGCTCTCTGTAGGTACTTGTTTTTCTACCGGAGTTGTTGGAGCACTATTCTCAGTTTTATTTTCGGAATTGTTTTCCGTTTTTTGTACTGCTGGTTTTGTTTTTTTGTTTAGGTCAATATGTCCAACCGATTTGAAATGAGGAAGTTGACTTTCAGATATTGAAATGTGAATAGTCTCCGCCTGTTTTTCGGTTACTTTAGATTGGTTGTACCCATTGATAGACACAGAGTCACCTCTTTCTTTGATGTGTCGCTCATGGCTTACTCTTTCCGAATCAATTTTTATAGCCATATCTTTGTCAAACTCCTTACTCAATAGCAGATGCAGATCATCAGCTAGCTTAAAATTTGGATCGACAACAATTTTATGACCTTTTTTTGCCAAAAATTCAACAGCGGTAGTCATTCCGATATTTAAATCTTTGCAGGCTTTACTTAATCTTATGGACATATTGTATAATTACAGTTTTTCTATTTTATTTTAATATTTGAGATTGTTAATTTCAATTCAAATAATATATCTATTCTATATGAAAGTATTCAACTGAATTCTCTTCAGTTGAATACTTAATTGTTTAATTTTCCGTTGTTTCTGATACCGACTTTGCGCTGGTATCGTCAGTGATGTCATCCTCATCCTCATCTTCCATTTCATCCTCAGTTTCATCCTCAGTTTCATCTTCAGTTTCATCTTCAGTTTCATTTTCGGAAGTTTCTTCTGTGCTCTCTTCTGCAAATTCTGCATTAAGGATGCTTAGTACATCGTCTATTGTTTCTTCCTCAAGGTCTGTACGTCTAACTAAATCTTGACGAGAAATGGCAAGAACACTTTTAGCTGTATCGCAACCAATACTTTTAAGTGCGTCGATAATCCATTGATCTATTTCGTCGCTAAATTCGTTTAGGTAAATGTCTTCAGAATCTTCTGTTTCGTCAAGTTCGCGGAATACATCAAGCGTATAGCCAGTAAGCATGCCTGCTAATTTGATGTTCATTCCATTTTTTCCAATAGCTTGCGATACTTCTTCTGGTTTTAGGAATACTTCGGCCTTTTTATCAACTTCGTTTACTCTTATTGAGGAAACCTTTGCTGGACTTAAAGCTCTTGAAATATAAAGACTTATGTTGCTTGTGTAATTGATAACATCAATATTTTCATTTCTTAGCTCACGTACAATTCCGTGTATACGAGTTCCTTTTACACCCACACATGCACCTACGGGATCAATTCTTTCGTCGTATGATTCTACTGCAACTTTAGCTCTTTCGCCCGGAATTCTGGCAATATGCTTGATTGTAATTAATCCCTCTTGAATTTCAGGAACTTCTAATTCAAACAATCTTTGCAAAAATAACGGAGAGATGCGAGAAAGGATGATTTTGGGGTTGTTGTTTTTGTTTTCTACCATTGCGATTACAGCGCGAACGGTGTCACCTTTTCTGTAGAAATCCGTAGGGATTTGTTCTGTTTTAGGTAGATAAAGTTCATTGCCTTCTTCGTCGATAAGCAACATTTCTTTTTTCCAAATTTGGTATAGTTCGGCACTCACTACGTGCCCTACCATTTCGCTATATTTGCTAAAGACATTGTCTTTTTGGAGTTCAAGAATTTTTGAAGAAAGTGTTTGGCGTAAAGTTAAAATTGCGCGTCGGCCAAAACTTAAAAAATCTACCGTATCTGTTACTTCTTCGCCAATTTCGTAGTCGACGTCAATTTTTTTAGCTGCTGATAATGTTATTTCCAAGTTGTCATCCTCTAGGTCTTCATCTGCTACCACAGTGCGATTTCTGTAAATTTCAAAGTCACCTTTATCAGGATTGATAATTACATCGTAGTTTTCATCTGTTCCAAATAGTTTTGAAATTACACTGCGGAACGACTCTTCCATTACACTAATCAAAGTACTTCTGTCGATGTTTTTAAGTTCTTTAAACTCCGAAAAAGTACCAATTAAGCTAATAGTCTCTTTTTTGCTCATGGATTATTTAAATCTAATTATATATTTTGTGGCTTTTATTTCTTCGTAAGTGAATGTTAAATCTTCACTCACTGTAATTTTTCTTTTTGATCCCTCAGGTTTTTCGCTTTTTTCAATTTGAACTGTAAAGTTCTCAGGTGTGACTTCTAGAAGTAATCCTGTGATTTTTTTTCCTGCTTTGGTAAGTACTTCTACATCGTTTCCAATGTTTTTTTCGTACTGTTTAAGAACTTTAAAAGGTTCTGTAAGTCCTGCCGAACTTACTTCAAGTTCAAAATCTTCTACTTCTCGATCAAATTGAGATTCAATATGTTTGTTTAGTTTAATGCAAAAGTCAAGATTTACACCATCAAAGGAGTCAATTTCTATCGAAATTTGATTGTCAGGTGTGATTTTTAAGTCTACTAAATAGTAGTTTGTGTTGGCAATAAACTCGTCAACTACTTGATATACTGAATCTTTTAAAATCATTATGGGTGTTATTTTAACAAACAAGGGGACTGTAGTCCCCTTTTCATAGCTCTATTTCGACCGCAAAAGTACAAAATAATTCTTAAAATAACAAAGAATAATTATAAAAATTCTATAAATTAGCATTTTAAGGATGGTTTTTCAAAGTTACATTTCTTTTAGGAAATGATTATAATTCATAGTTTATTTTGTTTGGTTTAATTTCAGCCTCCAATTATTTTAATCGTATTATGCGGAGCTAAGTTTTAATTTCATAATTGTATCAATTTCAACTTGTTGTATTTATCTCTTCTTTTTCTTCATTATTTGCAATTTAATTTAAAAATGATTTTTACTTTGAAATTATTAATTAACTTTGACAGTTAATGGAAAATTGCGTACTTTTCACAGCATCATTTCTTCATGCTGTGGATTGCTATTTTTAATACTGTCTCATTTTATAATTCTGAATTTATGAGAATAATGTTACTTTGTTTTTTTGAAAGGCATGTTGGTCGAATTTCGTTTCTCGGCCCATTATATATAGTTGTTTTTTTTCAATTTTTCAGTTCGTTGAATGCACAAACAGCATCGTTTGTAGCAAGTACTTCTGCTACTTGTACTCCCGCTACTATTTCCTATACGGATAAATCTGTAGGGGCTACAACATGGATGTGGGATTTGGGTAATTCTAATACCTCAACAGTTCAAAATCCATCAGTTAATTATACCATTCCGGGTTTGTACACTGTTAAATTGACTATAAATGGTGGCAGTTCATCTACGCAACAAGTTAAAGTTTACCCAGCGCCTCAGCCCACAATTGTAGAAACGCCTATAGGCTGTGAACCTTTTTCCACTACTTTAACAGCAGTGGCAAATCCTGTTACTATAAATGGTATTACCGGAGGTGCGGCAGTGAGTTACGAGTGGGATTTTTCGGGAGCATTGCCTACCGTAACACAAAATAATCCAGTATTAACGCTATCCAATTTAGCAGCGGGTACATATAATATTACTTTGAAAGTGACGGACGAGCATGGTTGTACGGGTATATTCACTAAAGAGAAAATTATTACTGTAAGTTCTAAACCTACGGCAGATTTTAGTTTTTTGAAGTCAACAACTTGTGGGTTAGGTAGTGTTGCTTTTGTTGGAAGTGCATCAGTTACCAATGGTTCCATAGCATCTTATGCTTGGGATATTAATAATGATGGTACAATAGAGTCCACGCAAAAAGATTATACTCATAATTTTACCAGTGCTGGTACTTATGATGTAGCATTTTATGCCACCACAACAGGATTGTGTAGTTCAGCTAAAGTTATTAAACAAGTGATTTTTAATGCAGATAATAATGCCGATTTTGATGGTGCGCAAGGCTGTATTAATCAATCTACCAATTTTGTAGATAAGTCGGGTGCTAATGCAGTTAAATGGGAATGGGATTTTGATAACAATGGAAGTGTAGATGCTACAATAAAGAATCCAACCTACACTTTTACCACAGCTGGGTTATTGCCAGTAAAACAGACAGTAACATTTAATGATGGCTGTGTTAAAACCGTTTCTAAATCGGTTAATATTGTAGGAGCAACTCCAGATTTTACGTATAGTACTGCCAATGCTTGTCCTCCAGCATATACTGTAAGCTTTACATCCATTTCCACAGTGTCTTCGGGTTCGTCTATCTCCAATTATGCTTGGGACTTTGATAACAACGGCACACCGGATTCAAATGTGTCTAATCCTACTTTCAGTTTCAATGCTGCAGGAACTTATCCTGTGCGGTTGATTATTACCACCACGGCCGGTTGTCAATTTACAAAGCTAATAAATGTTGACGTGGCCTCTACAACAGTGGATTATACTGCTTTGCCTAATACAGGTTGTATACCGTTGAGCACGGTTTTTCTTGCTAAAGCATCTAATGTTTCCGATCCAATTGTTTCATATTTGTGGGATTTTGGAGATGGTAAAACCTCTACAGAATCCAATCCAATCCACACTTATACCATCAGTGGCAAATTTGATGTAACACTCACAGCTACTACTCAAAAAGGCTGTGTATTGGTTAAGAAATATCCCAAAAAAGTGATGGCTGGTGCGCCCCAAACTATTAGCAGTATTACTTATACCCAAGCCACACTTTGTCAGAAAAGCCCTGTAAAATTCACTGCAAATATTAGCTTGGAAACCGATCAGTTGATTTGGGATTTTGGTGATACTACCGCATTGGTTACAAGGAATCCACTATTGCAACTCACTGATACAATTTCTCATACTTACCAAAAGCCAGGCGTAAGAAAAATTAAGGTAGAGGCGTGGTCAAATGGTTGTAAATCAATTACTGACTATGAATTAGGTGGAATTGTAATCAATGAACCTACTGTGAGTATAAAAGCATTGTCAGCTGTAGAATGCGCAATTCCTACTCCCGCCATTGCTTTTGAAAATAACAGTATTAGTGATACGCTTGTTACCATTTGGGATTGGGATTTTGGAGATGGAAATCATTCCGCACTGCGAGTTCCCAGTCATATTTACACCAAAACCGGTGACTTCAAAGTAATACTTACAGCCAATAATACCAAAACAGGCTGTATTGCCAAAGATTCCACCATGATATATGTTACCACGTCCAAAACAGATTTTAAAGCGAATAAATTTGTTGTATGTGCATTAGTAGATACTGTGCAGTTTACAAATGAGGTGGTGGCAAATGCATCATCTAATTACAAAGCCGCAGGTTATGCATGGGATTTTGGTGATCCATCGAGTGGAGCAAATAATCTTTCATCAAAAGCTAATCCATCACACGTTTTCTCTAAACCAGGAATTTATAGTGTAAAATTATCAGTAACAGAGGCACATGCTTGTGTGGATTCGCTTAGAAAAACAAATTATATTGAAGTGCGTGGCCCAATAGTCCATTTCAATACCAATGTAACTCAGATTTGTAGCGGGGCATCAGTACAATTTACGGATTCTACAACAAAAATTCCAACTGATGATGCCGATCATTCTCAAAACCAATATTTGTGGACTTTTGGCGATGGTAGTACTTCTACCGATAAAAACCCTACCCATGTTTTTGTCGGCACGGGAAACTACAATGTAAAATTACAAGTTACAGATAATAATAATTGTGTAAATTCCAAAACCATTTCAAATTCTGTAATAGTTCCAGCCATAGTAGCTGGATTTACCACTACACGAACAATTTATTGTGCCGATAGTATCAACGCTGTTCAATTTACAGGTTCCGCTGTGGGTACAGTGGCGCAATATGATTGGGATTTGGACGGTGATGGTGTATTTGAAAAAATGAATGGAAGTGCTAGTGAATCATATATTTATAAGTCGGCGGGAGTTTACACTGTTCAGCAACGAGTGACAAGCAATTTGGGTTGTCAAAATATTTTTTCGAAAACGATTACAATTATCGATGGATCAGCTGGTATCAAATTGGTGAATCCAGAGCTCGGTTGTGCAGGTGTAATAGCCATATTTCAAGCTACAGATACAGCATCGGTTGTGACGAGTTATTTGTGGGATTTTGGTGATGGAACTAATTCCGCAACAAGAAATCCAACACATAAATACTCAAGACCAGGTAAATACACCATCAAACTTACCGAAGTTCTTACTGGTGGTTGTACTAAATCTACCACATTGCCCATAAAAATTAGTGGAGCAGTGGGTGTTTTTAGTTACGATTCCACACCAGGTTATTTACCCTATACTGTCACTTTTCATGTGGATAGTTTGGCCGAAGCTACAGAAATGACGTGGGATTTTGGTGATGGAGTGACCGTTAGCGAAACAATAGCGCCAGATATTACATCCAAAACCATACAGCATACATTTACAAGTTATGGAAACAGGCTTCCAAGTTTGGTGTTGAAAAGTGCAACGTGCACAGCCTTTCCAGCTACTTCGGATCTTACAAAGCGGATGAATACCAGCACTCCACCATTGCCGAAAATAAAAGCGGCCACAGTGTCTGGTCAAACTTGCGAAAAGTTAAATGTGCAATTTACAGATTCATCCACACTTGTAGACCCTCGTTATCCAATTACCAATTGGGATTGGAATTTTGGTGATGGTACGGCACATTCTAATCAGCAAAACCTAACACATGCTTATTCTAAATCAGGTACATACACGGTTACATTAACTGTAAATACTGATTTTATTCCCGGGCAGGGCAAAGTGGCGATTTCTCAAAATATCACTGTTAACCCTTTGCCAGTAGCAACTACACCCACCGAAACTGAGGTGATAAATACCAAAGCTTCAAGTTCAAATATGGTACTATCGAGTGATATTGCTGGTACAACTTTTTCGTGGACAAGAACCACTCCCAAAGGTATTAAAACTACCCAGCCTACAAGCGGAACGGGATTGCCAATAGGTGGCATTATTCCAGGTGCTGTATTTCTTAACGATTCAATATTGCCCATTGTAGTAGATTACACCATTGTGCCTACTGGACCATTGCCTACATCATGTACTGGTAATCCCATGTTGGCATCATTAACAGTAAATCCAAACCCATCAGTAGAACTAACCAAAGCTGCTACCCAACCAGTAATGAATAATGATGGAACATTTAGTTGGAAATACATTATTTATATTAAGAACAACAATGCTTTGAAATTGGATTCGATCCAAGTATTTGACGATATGGATAATGTGTTTAAAACTGAGGGATGTACTTACGAAATTACAAGTATTACCGCATCTGGTAGTTTAATTGCCAATGGTTTATACAATGGTTCAAGCAATGTTGCCACTTTAACACCTGGCGGATCAATGGCATCATTGGCCAAAGACTCCATTATTATTGAGGTAAAAGTGAATACACATGGAATGAATACTGTTCTCACTGTATTTAATCAGGCACGATTAACCGGGCGAACTTCAACAAAAAGTTTTGATCTATTATCGGATAACGACTTGTATACCGTACCGTTAGAGAAAACACCAACGGATATTCCCAAGGTAGATTTGGTGATTCCCGATGCTTTTTCGCCCAATCATGATGGAATAAATGAAGTCTTTTATATTGCACATTCCGAAACGGTGCGGCTGGATTTGGAGGTGTTTAACCGTTGGGGTAATTTGGTGTACAAAAGTACAGATTACCAAAACGACTGGGATGGAAAAGGTTCAGGGCAGCTGTTAGGACAGGAATTGCCAAGTGGAACTTATTATATTGTGTATAAAATCATTGATAAATCAAATAACAATGTGATGAATAATGGTGTAAAATATATCACATTGAGAAAGTAGATTTTTAATTCTTTTTTGGCTAGATATTTAATTACATTGTACTAATACTCAACTCTTGTTTCTCATTATTGAGATGGAGCGAAAAAACACAGATATTATGCAGTACTACAAATATTTTATTCAGCACACTTTACCTTGTCTGAGGCGGGTGCATCTTTTGACATTATTATTTGTTACACTTATTAGTACATCAGCGCTAGCACAGCAAGAGCCCATGTATTCGCAGTATATGTTTAATATGTTGCAAATCAATCCGGCATACGCAGGTAATAGAGCGTCGAGCAATATCACGGGTGTGTATAGAAAGCAATGGGTGTCGGTAGATGGTGCACCTACCACATTTGCCATATCGTGGGACAAACGAAAGGAAATGAGTAATGTGGGTTATGGTTTTCAAATTTATAATGATAAATTAGGTGTTGAAAATACAATGGGTGCACAGGGCTTTTATTCCTATCGCATTCCCTTCAGAAAGTCATTTTTGTCATTTGGGTTAAGTGGAGGGTTCATGTATTATCGTGCAGAATTATCTAAACTTGTTATTTCAAATAATAGCGACCCACTTTTTCAAGCTGATTATGCGGTGGCACTACCCACAGCTGGTGTTGGGGTGCTTTATGCTACTCAAGATTGGTACGCAGGACTGTCGTCGCCCGCATTGCTGAAAACCAAAATAGCTGGCATACACAATGAGCTTACCACCAGTGCCGATCAGCATTATTTTCTTACAGGTGGATATATTTTTCAGGCAACAGAGGGCGTAAAACTCAAGCCATCTTTTTTGTTAAAAGCAGTACAGGGAGCGCCACTTGAATGCGATTTTAACCTGAACGGTTGGATCAATGATGCTGTAGGTTTAGGAGTGAGTTATAGAACCAATGATGCTTTGGTGACGATGATTGAACTACAGGTTTCGCCAGTTTTCAGGTTTGGATATGCCTATGATTATATAATATCTAATTTAAGTACTTACAATAGTGGGACCCATGAATTGATGTTGAGGTATGAATTCTCTACCAAGAAAGAGCAGAAAATATTGTCTCCTAGATATTACTGATTCATTGACTAGAGTTCTATTGTTATTTTAAATAATAGAGTTTGACATGGCTATAGTTAAGACAAGCGATGTAAAATTTTCCATACTGATAAGAAAAACTGAAAGTTTTTCTCTTTGTG
>Ga0247844_1006612_pt1 | contig 13787 bp, 7 predicted proteins | sample LaCtaG_FD_192421 | JGI IMG/M metagenome (GOLD analysis project Ga0247844, IMG submission 192421) | Freshwater microbial communities from meromictic Lake La Cruz, Castile-La Mancha, Spain - LaCruzMarch201714.5m_1 | ecosystem: Environmental > Aquatic > Freshwater > Lake | place: Spain: Castile-La... | reverse complement strand
CTCGGCCGGAAGGCGGCGGCGGTACCGATTTCTGCCCTTTCTTCGATGCAGCTCTGGAAGCCTGGAGTGGCGATCAGGAAGCTATCTGTGTTTACCTCACCGATGGCTATGGCGCTTTCCCTGAGGAAGCACCCCAGCTGCCGGTGCTCTGGGTGATCGTGCCTGGCGGTCTTCCCAGTGAAGAAATTCCTTACGGCGAAATATCACGCCTTATCTAAGAGTCATGAAGCACCTTTTGCTGAGCCTTGTTACCACGCCGGAGCGCGCCCTGCGCCTACTGGCTTGCGCGCTCGATATCTACGGGCCTGGTAACAACGACGTGATGCAAGTGCAGGTCTGTGAGGAAGGAGTTATCACCTTTAGCGAGCTTGAATTGCCTGGATCCATTCACGAACTCAGGCCCGAGCGACGCTTTCAATCAATTCTTGTTTGGCTGGAGGGCAGCGTTGTCCCTGCTGACCTGATCAAAGAGTTTTGCTTACAGGGGGGAAAGATCGCCTCCTCTGCGGAAGCTGCCCATCTGCTGGTTGCTGATCCCCAGAGGTTGGCAACCGTAGAAAAGCTTTGGCCAAGAAAACTAGTTATTTCTCTGGCTGAATTTAAGGGCCAACTGACTGTCGATAGGATCAGTCCTATTCGTGTAGGTACCGGCGCTCCGGGCGCACTTCCCAAGGCCCTGCGCGGGATCTGGAACCAGCTCAGATCCGGAAGCGTCATGCAAATTCTTGAAGGGCTCGACGCATTCAGCGCCGTAGCCGCAGGAGATTCAACCACGGCCGATCTGCTACTAGAGGAGGTCGGCGTGGATGCGGCCACCGGAACCCTGATCTTGGGCAATCGCTTCCAGCGTGCCAAAGAGGAAGCCAATCCCCCTTTGCTTTATGGGCTATTGGGGCTGCTTTCCCGTTCCCCAGAAAACAGTCGTGGAGCCCTGCTGCGCCAGGCCGTGCGGAAACTGAAAGCCGTCTGTCCATCACTGCCTGAGATCAAGGGATTCACCGCCCTGCAGAAGCTGGATATCGATCTCAACTACTCATACAACGATCCCGATGGAACCGTTGCTGCTGCGATTGCCGAACGATTTGATGCAATGCCTGCCCTGGAGATCATCAGGATGGATGGGTTCTACAACCTCCAGATCACAAGCCTTGATGGCCTCATCGCCCCTCGCTTGCGGGAGCTTGATGGAGCTGGGATCGGTCTCACAAACATCCAGGCGCTCGCTGGTAACACCGGCCTGGAGGTGGTGAACATCAGGGGCAATGAGAAGCTGGGCGATATCTCTCCCCTGCAGGCCTCAGCGGCATCGCTGAAGCAGCTGGATTTCTCCAGCACAGCCGTTAAGGATCTCTCGGTGCTCGCTCAGGCCGGTGAGCTGGAGGAGCTTGATTTTGGCTGTTGTCCCAACATCACCAGCCTTAAGGGACTGGAGACGTTGACGATCACACAGCAACACAATTTCACGATCAATGAGCTTAAGAACCTCACGGATCTTCAGTACCTGCCGAAATTAAGCAGCGGCCGTATCAGTCTCTCTGAATTAACAGGATTAACGTCCCTAGAGGGAATTGAGAGCGCAGCTGATCACATCACATCACTGCATATCCAACACATGCCAAAGCTCAAAGACGTTGAAGCTTTACGTCTTCTGAATCGACTGGAATCACTTGCCATAAGTAACTGTAACCAGCTCTCCGGCCTGGAGGTGATTGCAGAACTGACTGCTTTGCAAAAAGTTAATTTCGACGACTGCAGCAAGCTCACCCGGCTGCCGGCCGTGTGGCCCAGCACCTTGACGAGCCTCACCGTTAGTTCCTGTCCGATTACGCAGCTCGGTGCTCTCCCCGTCGCATTGACCGGCTCCCTCAATCTGGTCAGTTGCCCCAAGCTCAAGAGCCTCGAGGGAATCGAAGCCTGCACGGGCCTGGATGAGATCACGATCAGACCCACCATCACAGGCCTGCAGGCCCTGGCCGGTCTCCCTGATGCCGTCATCCACACTGACTTCCGCAGCGGCGACCACACCCTGCCGGGCGACTACACCCTGCCGGTCTCCTTGATCAACGCCCTGGCGGCCTTGCCCCAATGCAGCCTGCGCATCAGCGACAGCAGTAACTGGTCAAATGCTCGAATCAGCAACCCGGAAGTACTCGGCCGGATCACCCACCTGCGAGCCCTGGATCTTTCAGAGTGCGACCTGGATGACCTTCTGCCGGTGATGGGGCTGAGTGAGCTGGAGCTGCTCAAAATCCTGCCACGCTCTGAGCTGAGCAAGAAACTAGGTGGCTGCACCTTTGAAACACGTGGGCAGGTCGCCAAGCTGCAACTTCAGCTACTTGGAATGGGGTGAGGAGATCTGCCGCCTCATCTGAAATTCATGGAGCGCGACCCTTGACAAGAACCAAAGAACTTTTCGATGCAGACCCGCTTAATCCTTCTCCATCGCCCCATGGTGAAGACCGATTTCCCGTGCCTCTGGCATTAATCTGGAAGCAACTGAGATCTGACTGCCTAGCAACGATCCACATTGCGCTGGATCAATTCAGAGACTTGGCGGCCATTAATGCATCAATAGCAGATTTACTACTAGAGCAAGTCGCAGTCGACGCAGCGAATGGAACAGTCATGCTTGGCAGCCTATTCAAGCCTGCTAAGTCAGAATCTAGTGCCTATTTGCTGTATGGATTACTGGGGCTACTGTCGCGCTCGCCGACAGGTAGTCGAGGTGCCAAGCTGCGTCTTGATGTTCGGCGGCTCAAGGCGACCTGCCCTGTGCTTCCAGAAATCAAAGGATTTGACTCACTGCAGGAACTACATCTAAACCTTCATTATCATGAGGTCGATTCCAGTAAGCAAGTGGAATCAACAATTGCCAATTGCTTTGGTGCTTTCCCATCCCTAGAGATCCTGAGGATTAGCTGCAATAGCCAGCTAATCCTCTCTTCGCTTGATGGCCTTCAAGCACCCCTACTAACCTCCCTGGAAGTGCCAAGGATTGGTCTGCTAAATATTCAAGCACTCAGTTCCAATAAGTGCTTGCGTAATGTGGTGCTAAGTGGAAACGATCAGCTGTCAGATATTTCTGCCTTGCTGGAATCTGCCGTATCCCTGAGAAAGGTTGAAGTGTCAGAAATGGCAATTAGAGACTTTTCCCTAATCGCCAAAGCTACGGGACTTGAAAAGCTAAATACAAGTGGTTTCACGGGAGTCGGCAGGCGTTTTGATACAAAACATCTTGTAATTGTAGGAAGACACCAGTCTCTTCAGGAGTTAGATGCTCTCGAAACCCTCCCAATTCCGTCAAAGCATCAAAGTGACAAGAGTCATATTTGGAAGCTGCCAAGTTTATCTTCCCTGTCTGGCCTGAAGGAAGTAGCCAGTGAAACTACATCGCTTGAGCTTCTCTGGATGCATGAGCTCACAGACACCAGAGCACTGAGCGATATTCCCCTTTTGGAATCATTGACGCTTCTGAATTGTCCCAGGCTTATAAGCGTAGAGTCACTTTCCGAGCTGCCATCCTTAAAGGAGGTTCAAATTAAGGATTGCATGGAGCTCTCCCGCTTGCCATCCAGCTGGCCTACCTCATTGAATAAATTGATCCTGGAAAGCTGTGCAATTACAAGCCTTGGTAAACTTCCACCAGGCTTCACAGGCCATCTCAATCTGAATGGGTGCAAAAGCCTCAGAACGCTACAGGGAATCGAGAATTGCAGCGGCCTTAAGGAAATCATCATTCACACATCGTTTTCAAACTTAGACGCGGCAAGGGAGCTCCCCGATACCTTGCTCCACATCGACCTTTGTGGAGCAAGCCGAATCTTGCCTGAGGCATTGGTTGAATCATTAGCGACATTGCCCCATTGCCGCCTACGCATCAGCGATAGCAGCACAAAGTTTCCAAAGATCCGGAATCTTCAAATACTCAGCAAGATCACACATCTGCGCGCCCTCGATCTTTCAAAATGCGAAGTAGACAACCTTATGCCTGTCATTTGTCTAAATGAACTTGAGCAACTTAGGATTCGCCCGCGCTCTGATCTAAGCAAGAAACTGGGTGGCTGCACCTTTGATACACCTGGGCAGGTGGCCAAGCTGCAACTTCAGCTACTTGGAATGGGCTGAGAAGCCAAAGCCTCTAGCACTACCAGGTAGATGTTTGATCTGGTTTGCCTATACCAATAATTGAATTAACAGGGGTGACAACTTTCCTGGCAGAGTGTAATAACTTCAAGTCGTTTTAAGCCACCCCCTCTGCTAGCAAAGTTGTCGACTGTTTAATAAACTTGTGATGTATGAATAAAGCCTTCTCTTCCGCAATAGTTTGTTACTAGCCATCCGTTTTGGCCTATAGATTTAATTATTTTTATAAATTCTCCTCTTTTTTTTATAGTGCATATTACTGCACCAGATTCACTAATACGTATGTTTGATGGTGGATCAGGGATGAAGGCGAGTTCTTCATTTGATTTAATTATATCTGTTGAAGCGGTTCTAATAAATTTACTATTCATGATCTTATTGCTCTTTAGATTAATGATAAATGACTTAACTTCTAGGCTATTGCTTCCATCAGCTAATTGGAATAAAACAATTGCCTCAACATGTAACAAGCCGTCTTTTTGATTCTTTATAGTTAAAAGTTTATATATACCGGCACTCCTAATTTTAGCAAAAAATTCAGTATCACCACATTCAGGCATCTTGGCGTCGCAGGATTTTGTTGCTAAATTAATATCACCTGATGAAGATAATTTATAAAAATTATCCAACAAGTCAAATGCCTTCTTTTCGTAAGCATTGTTTTCATTATAAGAACTGTAGGCCTGGTTAATGGTTTTAAGTTGTAATTGGTTTTCCTTTGACTTAACGATTAATTCATTTGAATGTTGTTTCTGCGAAAAAGATGGCAAATCATTGAGATCAAAACTAACGGTTGGAGCTTCAGTATTTAAAACTATCTGTGATGACGCAATTATCACAATGGTCGCAAAAAATAAAAGGGAAAATTTCAAAGACGAGCGAACATTTTTGCGAATATTTAATCCATCTTCCTTATCTGTTATTTTCTGCTTACCATACGCATACTCCTTGGTTGAATTTATTGAAATACATAAAGTTACCAAGCAAAAAATATAGCCACAGATGTATATTATGTCTATAACTGATGGGTAAGATCCTTGTATTAATTTATCCTTATAAGAGCTTTGCATGAAAACTAATGTTAACAGTGTCGTAGGTGGCATCACAAGTTTAACTTCCCAGCAAATAGTTGGTAAGGCTAGGGATAAGCAATTTATCGCAATTACAACAATGAATGGAATAATGTATGTTGCCAAGCCCGAGAAAAAGCCATTTGATAAATTTACTTGATAAATTGCTCTGTCAGAGTAAAGCTTGGGCGTATCGCTCCCAGTAGTTGACTTTCTTGCAAGTTCACTTTTGTAGAGAACTATTTGTTCTGATAATTTTGGTTTATTAACAAAATATCCTTCAACTCCCCTATTACTTATTTGATCAGACAAAGCAAGCCTGAATGGTTTAATTCTAATAACATCTGCACTGGCTTCGTTACTCTCAATCTGAATTTCTAAAAGTTGCGAATCAAATGGAAATGTACGTAAATCCGGACTGAAACGGAAAGATCCAGAGAAGTTTATTTTTTTTATTTGAATACCATCTGGATAAGAATCAACCACCTGGGAGGTAATAAGTTCATTTTCATTGAGACTATTAACGAAATGAAATGAATGAATAAACTGCTTGCTTTGTACATTGCTTGAAGATATAATATTAAGTTTACCGCTAGCGTTAAAGGTGCCCGACTTAAGATTGATATCTCTAATATCTTCAAGAAAAAGTTCCGACTTGTATATAGTTTTTGCTTCTCTTTTTGCGTAAAATTCGTTTGCTTTGAATTTTGATGCTGATCCTGACTTTGGTGCAGCGAACGAGATGATACCAACTCCAAGGTTTAAATCATTGTTTTCGTGCGTTTCGATATTAGTTGTATATAAGTTGGTGCAAAAAAGTAGAAAAATACTTACAAAAAACAGTATAAGTGAGGTTTTCCCCCAATTCGTCATTTCACCTAATCTTAATCTAAATGGTTGCTTCATTTGAAGATTGCGAAGAAACAAATGGGACTTTAAAATTTACTAAAAACCCTAAGTTTGCAGAGAGTTGACAATGAGCTTTTTGTATTGTTTGTTCAATTTACTTTAAATTTAGTAGGTTCATCCTAACAGGGGTTTCGATGTTATTTCAAGGTGTTCACTTTTATTTATAACCGATAATTCTGAAACTGCAACCATACCTACACTGAGAAAATCTCAAAATGGATCTGTCTTTTTAGAACGCATTCTCATGTAGTTAACTAGCACTAGTCCGAATTGATTGTTGGTTTTGCCTCAAGCTCCCATTCATGGGAATTTTGGGCTGTAATCACATGAACCGGTACTGCCAGAGGTATGGCAGTCGGCCATCACCATAATGTTCAAATAGCTTCGTTTTAACGTAATAAACGTGCTTTTTTCTCTGCGATTTAGTCATAACTCGATTAATTGCAAGGAACCTTTAGGACGTTTCAATCATTGGCGGGATTAATACATTTCTTATTTAGAAAAACTATCCATAATTAGCCTTAGCGTGGAATATCCATTCCGTCCCGTAATGCTGCTTCGCCTCACCCCGATCGCTGCCCTGCTTTTAGCCGCCCTGCAGCAGCTGGCAGTAGCCCAATACATACCCCCTAATCCCGGCAGCTGCGCCAGTGGCTTCACCTATTCAGCAGGGGTGTGCTTGCCACGCGGTGGTGGCGGCAATGCCTACCAGCCCCCCAATCCTGGCAGTTGCGGTAGTGGCTTCACCTATTCGGCCGGGATGTGCGTGCCCCGCAGTGGAGGCAACTCCAATGCCTACCGGCCGCCCAATCCGGGCTCCTGCGCCAGTGGCTTTATCTACTCCGCCCAAATGTGCGTGCCGCGCCGCTGAAGTATTCAGAGGACCTTGCAATTGAGGGATATGGAAACATCCACCAGTCCCTCCATTGCCTTGGGCCCCTTGCGAAGTTCATCATCGGTGCCAGCCAGCCTTGATGATGAAGCTGACGCACTCACTTTTGTTTACCCCGCGGGCATGTATACCCTCTGCAGCTGATCACCAACCCAGTCATTGAGCTCGTCAATCTTTTCACGGCCTACTGCTTCCACCACCAGCCTTTGCCGCAGCTGCAGCATGCCGGGCCTATGGGGATCGGGTCTTGCCAGGCTCAGTGCTTTGCTGGCCCTGGCGAACTGGGAGCGGCTGCGGCCGTAGCGGGCGTTGGTGTCGCCGTAGCCCATCAGCTCCCGGTAACCAAAGCAGGCGACTGAAATGTTAATCATTGTTTCCGACCAGAGGGAGTGGATTAACCCGGAGCGACCAAGCCAGAAGGCGATGGATAACGCCAGGGCAAGTAGAAAAGTGAGCGAGCCCCCCAGCACGTATTGCTGATCCCAGCGCTGCTGTTTGCTGATCTTTTGGCCCAGCCACTGCTCCTGCCCATCGATCCAGTTGCGGCTGCACTCGATCACCTCAGGCATTGGCGCCACACAATCAGGACTGGAGTGCAGTGCCATCAGCTGCAGGCGCCTGGCGCGAAGCACAGTGCGGATCCATACGAAGTTTTGACTGGTTTGGCTATGGAATAGGTCAGCTGTGTCGCCGTTAACGCCCACAGAGCTCCAGAAATCGGTCACAAGCAGACTTTCAGCCAGGCAGCGCCACTGGATAAAAACCAACTTGGGGCCGCTCTGCAGCTTGGGAAAAATGAGCACTGCCGCAAGCACAACTAACAGACCAGCCGCCTGCCATTCCTGCTGTGAGGTGCCGAGCCCGATCAGCACACTGGCGATCATCACCGCCCTGCAAATGCGCACATAGCCGTTTTTGGCGGCATTGGCATGGTGATCGGCGTAACGCCAAAGGCTGCTCTGCACACCAGTGTTGTGTACCGGCTGCGGCGGCCAGGCGGGCAGATCACGGTTGATCGCTTCAATCCGTGCGGGGATGCAGCCCTTGGCCGCTACCAGGGCTGCCAGATTCGGTCGTTCCAGTGTGGCCAGGGCCCTGGAATCAATCTTGCCGCCATCAAGATTTTCACCCCAATAGCGAACATGAGCTACCGGGCAGTTGAGCTCGTGATCAGAAATCCGCGGCGTGGTGATTTCCACTACCACTCCTGGCTCACGGGAGGCGATTACCTCATCCACCTGCAAAAACAGCGGGTACACCTCACCTCGCTGCATCGCGATGGTCTGGCTTGTGCCCCCTACCTTGCCGGAATCAATGCCGTTGGAGAACGCCACCAACAGGTAGCCATGACGCACTAGGAACATGCCCTGGCGTCCGTAACAGCGAGGATCCAATTGATCACCACAATGATCTCTAGCCGGGTCGAGCAGGGCCAGCTCGGGGCAGTTGTCACCGTCGAGCACCGCATCGCAGCGCAGCAGCAGCCTCTCAAGCCGTGCTCGCTCGATGCTGTATTCGGAGAAGTCTTCCTCCAGGTAGAGCTGCCTGGGCTTAGGAAGGGCTGCCACCAGTTGGTGCTTGGGGGTGTACAAATACTGCTGACGATGCTCAGCGATCAGGTCAAGAAACAGCTCGGCAGCCTCTAAGTCCATCCCAGCCGCAAGTCCGTTAAGCAGGATTAGCGGAGTGTGTGGCAACGCTGCGAGCAACTCCCGGATCAGGTCACAGAAGCGGTCACGCAAAAAGGGTAAATCCTGCGGGCGCGGGTCGCGATGTCCGGCAACCGCTATCACCAGAGGCACGGCTCCTGGATCTTGCACTAAACCTGTTCCCAGCAGATCTTGAATCGCCATCAGCAGAAGGGCTGGACCAGGTCAGCCGGGATTTGTTCAGCGATCCAGTTGAATAGCGAATCGGCCATGGGATTGGGCGTGAACAAATTCACAACACCTAGGTACAGCTGCAACTCTTGTAATAGCAACGGTGGGTAGCCATTTGTCATCTACTGGTTTTTTCTTCTTGTCACAGTAGGTAAATCACAAGAGTTCGCCAGAACAGATATCCCCTCGCAGCTCAACAGCCGCCTCGATTAGGTCTAGATCTTCTTGCTCTGGTTCGGCAATGCCGCCCATGCTGTGCTGCAGCTGATCCAGCAGGCTAAGAGCCTCGGCTGATCGTCCCAGCTTGTGGAGCACTTGGGCTAGATCAAGGCGGTTGCGGTTCGTCACCCACGCATCCGGACCTTCGTGAGCGTGGCGGTGATCAAGGGCTTGATGGGCAAAGGAAACTGCTTCTTCCAGCTTGCCTGCCTCTTCAAGGGTTCTAGCCAGGCCCCGTAGGGCCCGGCCGATCTGGAAGTCACCGGGCTCAAGCACTTGCTGGCAGGTAGTCACCAGTTCACGGAAAAGGGTTTCTGCTTCTTCCAGCTCCCTGGTTTCACGCAGATCGATCGCTAGGGCGTTGATGGAAGTAAGTGTGCCGGGATCTGTGTCGCCGTTCTGTTCGCGGCACCACGCGAGTTCACGTCGTCGCAGCGGTATCGCTTCGGAATGGCGACGCAACATCTCTAATATGGCGGCATTATTTGCAAGGGATATAACTGTCTCGGGATGGTCTTCTCCAAGCAGGTTTTCTCTAGCCCTCAAGCCCTTATTTATAAATATTTGCGCATTCTCAATGTCACCAAGGTAATAATATGTAGTCCCTAAATTGTTAAGGGTTGTGATTGTATCGACATGCTCTGGGCCTAAGACTCTCGATTGGGCTTCAAGGCAGTTTTCAAGCATTTCTGATGCCCGTTCATGATCACCTTTGTCACTATAAATAAGTCCAATACTGCCTAATGTAGTTAATGTGTCTGGATGTTCGGAGCCGAGAGTTACTCGCTGGCCCGAGAGAGCTTTTTGATAGCATTGCTCAGATTCATCATATTCTCCCAAACTCTTGTAAAGAAGAGCCAAGTTATTTAAAGTAGCAAGAGTATGCCTATGAAGCGGGCCAAGTACTCGCTCCTGCCCCTTTAATGCCTGGATGTAATAAGTTTTAGATTGGTCGAGCCTGCCAATTCGCCTGTATGTTTGAGCAAGTCTTCCTAGTGAAATCAATGTCTGTGGATGCTCTGCTCCTAACACCCTTGAATTTGCTTCAAGACAGCGTTCAAAGCACTCGAGGGCCTTGTCTGTTTCTGCCATCTCAAGATAGAGGTTGCCTAGATTGCCAACTGCATTAAGGGTGTCTGGATGATCAACTCCTAAAATATCCTCATGAAACATCATCAATCGTTGATATAAACGTTTAGATTTTCGGTATTCACATGTAAGACTATAGAGGCCGGCTAAGCAAGAGATAGAGGAAAGTGTGAGGGGGTGTTTCTCTCCTAAGAGTTTTTTGCGGCCTTCTAGTGATCGGAGATATAACTCTTCCCCTTTTCCGTACTGCCCAGTTTCGCGATAGTAATTACCTAGGTTGTTTACGGCAGTTAATGTGTCGGGATGACTGGGACCTAAAATTAGCTCAATGCCTTGCAGGGCTGATTCAAGATAAAGCTTGGCCATTGATAGGTTACCAAGATACCAATAGATATTTCCTAGGTTGCCTTTGCTTGTGAGCGTTGATTTGTGCCGTGGGCCGTGAATAATGGTCTTTATGTTAAGGCAAAGCTTGTGGATGAGCTCAGATCGCTTATATTTACCAGATAAGCTATATGTTAGCCCGAGGCTATCCAGCGTTGCAATAGTGTCGGGATGATTCATGCCATAAGCCTTCCTATAGAACCTCAATGATCGTTTAAATAATGATGCTGCCTCGCTGTAGTTGCCCATCCGTCGGTGGAGGTTTCCGAGCTGGCAATTGGTTCTATGTATCTCGAGGTGGTCATCACCATGGATGATTCTCAGCTCCTGAATGACCGTGAGATAATTAGACAAAGCATCATTGTAATTACCCGCCAAGCGATGCGCATCTGCAAGATTTCTTAGGTGCTTGAGTCTTAATTCGGAGGAAAGTTTGGTGTTGGCCTCTGCAAGTTGTAATGTTGCTTGACGTACTTCCAAAAGTAGCTTTCTATAAAGCCCTGCTTCATCAAGCAGGGTGCCAATGCTCTGAAGGCGCATGACTCGATCAACGACGTCTCTTTTCTGTTCCTTCATCTCCTCATCCACCGCTTCTGCAATCAATTCATCAAGCTCACCATCACCGTGATCTTTGACGATAAGCCAGTAGTTGATCACCTCGCGACTATCTAGTTCAGTCGCTAGTGCGCAGAGATCATTAATATTTAGGAGAATTGATCTGAGGTCCTGAGCTCTTACAGCCTGCTGCAGCTGCCAGGGCAGCTCATCCGCTTTGCGTCTATCCCACTCCTCCTTGCTGTTAAACCAATCCGCCAGCTTGCTGTGTGCCTGAGCCCTCTGCTCTTCTGTGGGTAGATACCTATCTTCCACGGCAATACGCAGGTAGTCGTGATCAAACACCAAGCGGTTGCCATTGCGCCCAAATGCTTTTTCCAGCGATAGATCAATTGGTGCCCACTGCAGTGGTGCCAATTCTGTGATTGCCTGCAGCTCCGGTTCGCTCAAGCCTGCACGGCTTGCCCATAGAGCCGTAAGAGCCCTTCGCACCGGTTCAGCGCCACAGTCATTCTCAAGGCGCTTAAGCACCCGCCCGTAGAGGTCGTTCACCGCCAGGGTGCCGTCGGCATTGGTCTGTATGTAATCAGCGATCTGGGCTTCCAGCGTTTCAAAGCGACCGCATTGGCGCAGCTCCTCCAGCAGCACCCGCAGAAACAGCGGTGAACTGGCTAGCTCGCAGGCCAGGATCTGATGTAGGCGATCAGCGTCGAGCTTCTTGGTGTAGCGCTCCAGATAAGTTTCGATCAGCTGCTTCTGTTCGTTACGCAGCAGCGGCCCAATCTCCAGCAGCTGGAACTGCCGCTCCTGAACGATTGCCCTGGCCTGGCAGTTCAGCGCGCTGATTACTACGCTCACGCCTTCTGGAATCAGCAGCGGTAACCAGGGCAAAGCCTGTTGGTCCTCCTCCGCCAAACGATCCAGTCCATCCAGCACCCAAATCCAGCGGTGGCTGGTTTTAAGGCACCAGCGACCCAGATCCTGCAGCGTCTCCGCCACCTTGGAGGTGAGCTCCCACCAATCCTGTGGCACTTTGATCGGCTCTGTGATCAATTCTGCGTCCTTGAGCAGCTTGGAGGCCGTATCGAGCATCCTGCCTAGCAAGGGCTGGATCGCATTGGCGTCGTTGCTGCAGCCCAAGTGATGGGCATACACCACATCACCGGGATGCTCCCGCTCGTGCTGATGAATCCAGTTGGCGATCAGGGCGCTTTTACCTGATCCCGAATCGCCCGTGATCAGAATCTTCTGCTCATTTGCACATATCAACTTCTCCAGCTGCTCGACGTACTGCTGCCCTAGGTAGACACCAAGCCGTGATTGGCGATAGGAAGCATGCTTACGTGCCTCTCGCTCCAGCGAATCTGCCTGATCCAGATCGGGGTACTGCTCCTCGATCAGGCTCCACAGGTCTGCCTCGATTTGCTTGGCGATCGCCTTTGGATCCGGTAGGTCTTTTACTACAGAAAAGCCACTGGAGCAGATGCGCTCCTTGAGAGCAACAAGTTTTGCCTCTTCTTCCTGCGTGTCGCAGACAAAACCGGGTCCACTCTGCGCGCGGCTCCAGGCCTGATCACGGAAATAGAAAAAAGCCCTTCCGGCCATCTCCTTGTCGTTGAGTACCCCGTGCAGGATTTCCAGCTCGGTAACGCTGGCACCGCCAAGGTGATCCCTGATCCATCCCAGCTGCTCCCTCTCAAACAGCTCGTCTGGGTAGTCATTTATTGCTGGCGTCCAGCCATAGCGATCACCGAGCATGCCAATGAAGTAAGGCCGGCAGCGCTCGATTTCCGCCAGGCAGATACCAATCACCTTGCCCTGATGGCTCTCTTCCTCAGTGATACCCCAGCGCAGATCAACGTCCACCACATCAACGCCCCGCTCACGGGCCTTACGCCGCAGCTCCGGGAAAACCTCCTTGACCAACAGGTCGCGCTCCTCCATGAAGTCGCGAAAAGTGCTTGATAGGAACACCCGAATGACGCGGGACTCAGGTCCTGTAGGTGCTGGATTAAGGCCTGACTTGAGAGAAGAAGACATCAAGCTTCCTCCGCCTGATCCCCTTCTATGAGTCGCAACAGTTCAGCAGCATCGCTGCTTAGCTGCCGGTCGTCGTCATCAGGTTCGTCGTTGCAGCCAATGCTTGCTTGCAGCTCATGTAGCAATTTTATTGCTTCTGTGTTGCGACCCAGTTTGTGGAGCACCCGGGCAAGATCAAGCCGTTTACGGTTGGTATGCCACTCGTCGGATCCTCGGTGCTCCAGGTAATGATCGAAGGCTTGCTTGTAGACCATCAGGGAATCTTCCAGCTTGCTGGCTGCCTCAAGGGTTTTGGCCAGGCCGCCGAGAGCCCGGCCGATTTGGAAGTCACCGGGCTCAAGCACTTGCTGGCAGGTAGTCACCAGTTCACGGAAGAGGGTTTCTGCTTCTTCCAGCTCCCTGGTTTCACGCAGATCGATCGCTAGGGCATTGATGGAAGTAAGTGTGCCGGGATCTGTGTCGCCGTTCTGTTCGCGGCACCAAGCGAGTTCACGTCGACGCAGGGGGATGGCCTCTGTCTGTCGCTGCTGTTGTGAGAACAAATCGGCGAGGGAGTATCTGGTGTTGTTGGTGTCGTGGTGCTCCGCTCCCAGCAACCTTTCGCTT
>Ga0247844_1006611_pt1 | contig 13788 bp, 10 predicted proteins | sample LaCtaG_FD_192421 | JGI IMG/M metagenome (GOLD analysis project Ga0247844, IMG submission 192421) | Freshwater microbial communities from meromictic Lake La Cruz, Castile-La Mancha, Spain - LaCruzMarch201714.5m_1 | ecosystem: Environmental > Aquatic > Freshwater > Lake | place: Spain: Castile-La... | reverse complement strand
GATCCAGGCGTCCCATGTCAGCACGGGAACGACCAACAATGCACTCGTGCTCAATCCGAGCGGTGGAAATGTCGGCGTGGGCACGACGGCGCCAGCTACGAACTTGAATGTCATTGGAAACACAAGTATTCCAACGTATCCAACCAACACCGTTGCTCTGTTTCAAGCCGCAAACAGTGCAGGTGTGAATGACGCAGGTATCATGATCGGATCGGTCAATGGAAATACGCCCTACCTCTCCGATTATGGATCGGCAAGTAATGGCATGCTATTTTATACAAATAAGGCGGAGAGAATGCGCATTCTAGCGAATGGTAATGTCGGCATCGGCACATCGAACCCTGGGGCAACATTTGAAGTATATAGAAATGGAGGGGTTGGTGGAACCACTCAACTGAATGTCACATCGGTTGCTGGTGGAGCTACTACAACCAACTCATCTATTGTAAATTTGCAGATTCAGGGCGCAGGTGCGGGACTTGTTAATAATACCATTAGCGCGCAATTTGCTCCTAATTCATCTGGTGGAACATATAGTCTTGCGTTCAGCCCCATGGGAACGACTGTAATGTCCGCTCTTGGATCAGGCAATGTCGGCATCGGCACACTAACCCCCAGCGCAACCCTCCACGTGGTCGGCTCCCTCGCGAAATCATCAGGAACCTTCGACATCGCCCACCCCCTCCACCCAGACACCAACAAGCGTCTCGTTCACAGTTTCATTGAAGGCCCGCGGTGCGACCTGATTTACCGCGGTAAAACCACCCTCGTCGACGGAAGCGCCGTCGTGAACATCGATAAGGAGTGCACCCACAGCCCTGAGTGCGCGATGGACGACGGTACGTTTGAGGCGCTCTGCGACAACCCCCAGGTGTTCCTACAGAACAACAAGACGTTTGACCGCGTCCGCGGTGTTGTCACGGGTGCTACACTGACCATTACGTGCGAAAGCCCTGCGGCTGTGGAGATTGAATGGATGGTCATTGCCGAGCGCGCGGATCCGTTTATTAAACAGTGGGATCGCACGAATCCTGATGGGTATCTCATTACCCAATACGATGCGCCTGCGGCGCCATCCCCTTCCAGTGGAGTGGAAGCGGCGCCATCCCCCTCCAGTGAAGCGTAAGGGGAATCTACACAGCACCATGGGGACATCCCATGACACCCATAACGATTCATGTATTTCTTTAAGAAGACATATATGATTCATTGGTATTGATGAAATCGGGCAAATACCTAGTCCGCTCTAAGGGAGAGGGGTGTGGGGACGGAACGTCTCCACTGGGGTGTGGGGGCGCTCCGCGCCTCCACTACACCGCCTTCACAATCACATTCGCCCGTCCATCGGCAAGAATAGAAATCACACGACCCACCGCGCTCTGATGTGGGGACACTTCGTTTCCCCACACCCCTCTCCAATGGAGCTAACTTGTATTCACACGATCTTTTATGGAGCTTTAGGAAGAAGCAGGATAGCCCTGCGTCTGCGCCCAGGCAATAAGGGCCGACAACTGCGTCTGCATCGCACTGTTTGTCGCTGCCTGGGAGGTAATGACATCATTCTGTTCCTTGATTGCTCCAATCAAAAATGGGACAATTTCCGTGTATAACAGTGAATAACGATCCTCCTGTGCGGTATCATTCCAAGATGATTCTACGATATCAGGGATGATATCCAGGACCTCTTGTGCAATGAGACCAAATTGTTTCTTTGTTAGAGTAGAGGGACGATTAATCATACGATAGGACACAGGATTCAATGAAACAATTTTAGATAGACAGTTGTCTAGAGGCTCAATGTCCTCTTTCAGACGACGATCACTAATGGCAGACCATGATGTTCCAGCCCATCCTACTTGAACACCATTGAACGTTCCAGCAAATACTCGAAAGGTCCCATCATTTTGGCCACCTACATTCCAATTGTATGGGCCAATTGAATTTAAAAATACAAGGGGTTGTGAAGCATTTGTAGTCATTTGTATACCACCTGCAACATCAAGCTTGTTATTTGGCGTCGTGGTGCCGATGCCGACATTGCCTGTCGCTCCACCGAGACGCATCACTTCCGTGTAGGTCGTATTATTTGCTCCACTTGAATATAGATTATTGGTTTTACGTTGAAATACCAGATCTGCTTGGGCTCCATAATCATAAAAAGGGCCCGCTCCATTATCACGGTTAACAGTATTTGATACAATACGGAAAGAATCACGTGTTCCTACGCTACCACCTCCATAATTAAATCCAAGAGTCGCAGATTGCGTATAATTCACGGTAGATGTATTTGAAAGAGATACACCCGCGGAGTTATATACATGAAGTGGCGCAATGGGCGTCGTGGTGCCCACGCCGACATTTCCACCGTTCGGATTGATTACTAGTGCATTGTTGGTCGTTCCCGTGCTGACATGGGACGCCTGGATCGCCGTGTAAGAGGTCGTCGGATTCGTCGTCGCGACCTGGTAGATCTGGGTGTTCTGGGTGCTAATAAATCGTTAGAAACTCGCACAGATACATACTGCTGTTACTTTAAAGGGATACGTGCTACCTGTATTATTTGTAATACGTAGATTACTCGCTACAGAACTACATGCTATACCGTTGGCAAGTAGCAGAGACACTGCAGTAATTGTAGGATTCCACATATTTGCAATATAAGTTGCATAAAATTGCCCATTACCAATTGATTGTACTGAAATTAAACACACTCCAGTTATGGAAGTTCCAAGATTCGTCTGAGATACATCTATTGCTGCACCATTCGCAATAGATGCGGTCGTGAAGGTTGCTGTAATGAAAGTGCCTGCTCGAGCAATACCCGCTACATCCAGTGTCGCCCCAGGGTTTGTCGTGCCCACGCCCACATTGCCACCGCTCGGATTGAGTACCAGTGCATTGTTGGTCGTTCCCGTGCTGACATGGGACGCCTGGATCGCCGTGTAGGACGTCAGTGGATCCGTCGTCGCGACCTGGTAGATTTGCGTGTTCTGCGTGCTGGCATTCGTCAGGGACAGCGTCATGGCGTTCGTGGAGATGCTGGAGCCGACGATCGACGAGTAGTTCAGGCGCGTGGCGTTGATGGTCGAACCAGACAGTGTGGAATACCCAACGGAATTCGCTGTGATGCTGCTGACTGTCATCGTTGATGCCGCAAGCGAAGCAGATGTGACAGACGTGCTCGTCGTCAGCGTGGAGACCGACAAGGCGTTTGCGCCCAGGCTGCTGACATTCATCGAACTCACGGAGACTGCGTTGGTCCATGTGAGCGCGCTGTTGGCGCCTGAGGTTAAGACGTATCCACTGGGCACTTGCTGAAACACCGACATCTGATACTATAGTATGATATTTTACGTGAAGATGGGATACGACTTCACACGATCTTCATGGGGACAGTTGTATTTCACATGAGTTTCATGGAGATATACTGATCTTCATGGGGAGTTATGTGTATTTCATTGTGGTCTTCATGGGTGCGAAGTATCCGTAGGGGTTCTGTCGAGTCTCGTTGATGCTTGTCGGGTGGAGACGTTCCGTCCCCACACCCCTCTCTCGGGGAGTTCTTTAGGCCCTCTGTGTGTTTGGCTTTAAGTCCCCTGTGGGACACTTAACCCACACCCCTCTCTCATGGAGTTCTTTATGTTCCCTGGGGACACCCCAATAAAAATACCCCTATGGGAGAGGAGTGTGGGTTAAGTGTCCCCACCCTCCTTGGAAACGGTTGGATATTTTCATGGAAATCGTATGGGCTTATTTCGTTTTATGGGTAATTGCTCCCACAACGAAGAGAACGAAGAGGATGAGCCATGTCATCGAGCTGAACATTCCTGTGTTCTCTGGGCGATAGAGCCCTTCAAACTTCAGCATCGCCTTTATGGTTTCGTTCCCGTAGAAACATTCGTTGCCACTTGCGCGGAGGCACATCACCGTCCCATTGTCCACCACGTCGTTTTCGTGGAGAAAGCAGAGTGGAGTCTGGAGAGACATGTGCTGCTCAATCGTGTGATGGTTAAACATGCGCGGGTCAAACATGATCGGCTCAAACGGGTGCTTCTCAAACGCATGTTCATAGGTCACGGGGAGATAGAGGAGACACTTGCCTCGCTCTTCCACAGGCACCGCCGTTCTGTTCTCCCATCTCCACGGGACGGGGTCCGTATTTTCCGTCTCCCATGAGGCCATCGGTCGGATGTGCTGCGCAACAATCTTTTCGCTCTTGACCAATTTCTCATACCCCTTTTCAGTCTTGTTCAAGATGGCCTTGCACATGATAGAGCCGTATGTGGCGAAGCATTGGTAGCCGCATGCGCACACCTCGTAATATTCTTTCATGCGAATGATTTGAGAGATCGAGGTTTGCAGCACATATGCGAAGGTGTTTTCCTCTTCGCTTTGCACAGGGCTCGCTTCGCTTTGCACAGGGCTCGCTTCGCTTTGCACAGGGCTCGCTTCGCTTTGCACAGGGCTCGCTTCGCTTTGCACAGGAGTTTCGTGAGTCGTGTTCATAGCAGCCGTGTTGTTTTCATGGAAGAAGGGTGTGGAGACCTCTACGCTTTCGTAGGTGATATTCATGGTTGTGTGTGACTTTTTTAGAGCGGTCGGCGGGTTTCAATTTTGTGGGGACACTTAACCCACACCCCTCTCCCTTGGAGCTGCGAGGGAATTCACACGATCTTCACGGGGTCCCCATGTAAAAAATAAAAGACCCATTTGTGTCTCCTATAGAGAGAGTATCCCCGTTTGAATCCGTGGCTTTCTCGCTTTCTCTCTTTTCAGATTGCACGGTCCACAGATGATTCGTAGGGTCGCATGTTGACGATGATACTCCGCAAACCGATATGCAATGTCGCGATCTTCCTCTTTGAATCGTGTGAGATAGGTTTGTGGCTCCTTCTCATATTCAGTGGGCATCATGAATTCTTGAAGTGCCATGAAGTTGTCCACGAGGATCTCAAAGTGGAGGATGTGGTCCACATGCGTGTCATGATCCATTGACGTATCGCAGAGTTCACATATCTCCACATGGTTGGTCTCTCGGAATGCTGCAATCTGATCCTCCACCGTGTATCGAAGCGCCGCGTGAAATTTGCTGTGCGTTGTTTCTTGTTTGCCTGTTACGCATTTGCTCCATGAGATTTCCGTCCTGGATCCGTCACTGTTCACAATATCTATGGCAAGTGCTTTTGTGTTGATTGCGTCTTGACGGATCGCAATGTCCACCATGTCTTTCCGTTTCTCCTCACTGGTTGCATGGCGTTTCGTAAGTTCGTTGAAGAATTCATATTCTGCAGGGGATGTCTCTCGGATGCTAGAGGTGATGCCTATCTGTTTGATGCGCTGTGTGATGTCTTCTTTACAGGCTTTTTGGGTTAGGTAGGTGGTATTGTGGATAGTGGTGGGGACACTTCGACGATGCTTCATTTGTGGGGTAGTCATGATCTTTTTCGGTGTTACTGTGGAAGATCATGTGGAACTTTAGGCGCTCTGTGGGGACACCCATTAAATCAATCGTCTATATTCTAATTTGAAGGGTCTCTTCGTCTGGCTCAAAATCCAGTCTGCGTCTATTTCAATCAGATTGTCTACACCAATACGTTTGAGGTCTCGTATTTTTCCTGGCGATGTAGGATGGGTATTACAAATCTCTATATAATAGGTTGGTTTTCCCTTACACGGTATCACAACATCCACGACGAGTGTTGGATAAATATCTAACTTTAGACAGTCTTTATAGGTTGGGACATATTCAGATTGGATCGGAGGCGTGCTGTGAACTTTATAATTGATATAAGAATAGGTATACTCAGATGGCTCAAATTCAGATTCATGCACATATTTCGATTCTGATTCTTTTGTTGCATGTGGGTTTGTTGCCTGTTCGTCCCAATTATGGTCAACCGAGTTATAGGTGCTATCTTTTATGAGTGGATAATCAAACCATACTCCACACGATCTGCTGATAGAATGTGTCCCAATATCACCAATACGATGCCCCCCATAAAACCATTCCCTTAGCACTTCCTGTGCCATTCTATGTTTATAGCTGTCATCCTTTCTAAAGGTGCTCATAATAGATCTGATACGATCTTTCTCTTTATACCATGGCGTCTTCTATGACGTTCTTTAGGCCCCCTGGGGTATTCCTCTTTAAGTCCCTTGCGTGTCCGTCTTTAAGTCCCCTGCGAGGCTCCATAGGAGAGGGGTGTGGGTTGCCTCCACCTCGTAAAAGCCAGTAAAGGCCCCCTCTATAGGCCATCTTCTTAGGGATGATCATGGGAACTGCCTTGGGGGAAAAAGTGGCCACTTGGGGCACGAAGATGGATAAGCCATATAGATGATCGTGCCCCAAGTGGCCACTTTTTGGGAGGCCACCAAACTTTACAAAATAATTTGATATCCCTGGTCATCCACATCATAAACAAGAATATTCTCCCATAGTTTGTTATTTGGATTGATATGGAGGGTGTAGTCTCGTTGTCGTGACCCATCTTTTTGTTTTCGATTGATCTCACTTTCCACCATAGAACAGCCCCACGTTTCTAGCATTGCGCTTATGATCTCGATGGTGTTGGTCACATTCCAAGCACCTTTCCGTCGTGTCGCCCTCAGACCCATTCCCTCTCGTAACTCCTTCTCTGCCGCCTCCAAGGGTCCCGCTAACTCCGCCAACCGTTCAGGTCCAAACACAGCGGTCACCTGAGAATGAGGTAGCCCCACGATCTCCAAGAAACGCCCCATGGTGTCACGGGATTTGATCGTCGCCGTCGCCATAATCCCATAGCGCTCTCCCGCTTCCTCCCACGCGAGGGACGTCGCGGTTTGTCTCCGTTCTTTTACGACGTTCCAGAAGCGCCCCTCGTGCCCCGCCCCATAAAATCGTGTCCAAAGAGCCTTGCAATCGTCTTCTGATAAGTCATCACGCAACTGCATCCGAAACACCGCCTTTTTATACTGCAACATCATCTCAGGCGTCGCCTCGCCCTTCTTCATCGCTGCTAGCCACTCCTGTGCCACATCATAAGAGATATCATCGATCTTATCCCACTCGAGCCGATCCGAATCTTCCAGCTCTACGTGGAGTCCCATTGCCGCATCAGGGACATGGGTCTCCTCCAGTAGAGCATAGCCAGACATGATCATGTATCTCTGGAGAATCTCACGATACTCTATGCGCGAGATTCGCTCTTCGTTGATGTTATAGCAGTGATTGTAGCGGGCCCACACGGGACACGTCGCCCATGTCACCAGAGGGTGCCGTTGGGTCAACTGCTGCTCTTTTACTGTGAGAGACGCGGCGACGGCGCGAAAGCCCCTCTTTTCCAGCGAGCTTGCTGCGCGCGTCTCCAACACATACGTCAACCGATTCGCCTTGAGAACACGAACGCGCAGGAGAGACTGTGCGATGTCTCGCGGGATCGCGGAGGCCGAAGAGCCATACAGGAACGCCTCGTCAAACTCCGCCTCGGCTATCTTCGGATCATACGAAAGCCCGACAGTGATAGATGTGGTCATCATCAGACACTGGATATCTCGCCACGTCGTGGATACATCGCGGAGCCCCGCGACCTCTTCGGTGGAGGATCCTGAATGATAGAACGCGTGTTGATAGGAACCAAGGAACTGTTTGGCGAACCAGAGTCCCCGTTTCTTAGAGGTCCAGAGCACCACGATCTTCCGACCCGCTTTCAGGGCTTCCATGATGCGCTCGCAGAGCGCGCCGATATTCGCCACCCGCTTGTCTTTATGAATGGGGGCCAACGCAATCGCCGTGCGATCGTAGGGCTGGTAGGTATTCTCGATGAAATGCGTGTTTTCGTCTCTTAGTTCCCGCACAGCATGAAATGTCCGATCGCTGATGAAGGCATCGGCAAACACGGCACGATAGGCACTTCTCAGGACTGTCTCCAGCACTGTGTGATTGTCAATCATATGGGGTCCATGCGTCACCACACTATGCATTTGACAAAGGATACTCTCGGATTCGTCCATGATGACGAGGTCATATCGCTCTGCCCCCTTGATACGCCAGAGGGATTCCGCTTGGAGGATTAAATACGGAAGATGCGCCAGGCTCCCACTGTGATCTAGATAGGACTCGAAGACGGGCATGCCATAGGCATTACCATCCGTATCACCAGACACATCCGTATCACCAGCCACATCCGTTTTGCGTAACGCGCCCATCTGAGAATACGTATAGGACTTACGAGGGCTCACGATCAAGATCCGTTCATATCGTCCATATCGGATCATCTCGGAAATCGCCACGGTCTTCCCCGTTCCCAAGTGAGACTGGAGAATGATGGTGGTGCTGTTCCCAAAGAGTAGCGGGGGGACGTATCGCTCCTGGATGGTGGTATGCCGTGAGGGGACCATGGTCCGATCAAAGAGTTCGTCCTGATACGTCACCGCAAACCGTTTGAGCACGGTGGACACGGCGTCTTTCGTTAGGCCTGTGGACAATGAACAGGTCGTCGCCCATGACACCAGTGAACCGATCGAGAACGCAGAATATTTCCAGGAGCGGATCAGATTCTGAACCCATCGATATTCGTAGTTGTTCGCCCGTTGACATACTGTGTGAATCAGATCATACATGCGATCGGTCTGCTCCACGTTCCAGAGACAAAAGATGAGGTTCATGGCCTCTTTGTATCCCTGGAGAAAGGTGGGAGTGAGGAAGCGTGTGAGCTCCGCCACTTTGTCGTATTCGGGACTGTGGATGCCTTTGATGGGCTTATTCATCGCGTTGCTTGCGCTTCGAGAAACCTGTATGGAGTCATCGACCATCCATGATGTGACGGGTTCATAGACACCGATGGTGGCGACATGGGCCTCTACCCATCCATAGGCGGAGCCAGTCATAAGGTTATCAATAGGAAACGGTAGAAACCGACGAGCCTCCGCCGATTTCCATTTGGATTGATACGGGAGACGAAACGACTGGCTGGATCCATAGGGCGCCCCATCAATCACACACTTCTGTCCGTATCGCAGCGCATCGGTCACGCGGGGTATCACATACTGTTGGACAAACCACCCGAGTTCCTTGGCGTTCCGAAAGACCTGAACAGTATCGAATAGGAGATGATAGGATGCCTTCTGTGCATTACTGGCACAATAGATGGACAGGCCGCGCCCTTGTGCCCCATGTTCATCGAGGACGGAGGAGAGTAAGGAGAGGGCGGTCTTTAGTGTCTCCTGTTCGTCTAGTTGTGTGGGGTCCCATTCGAGATCGAAATAGGGTCGCACGGCGGTTCGTTCTGTGACTAACTCATACAAATGGCGGTCCTCTTTACTTTCGAGGATATCCTTCTCTACAAATGTGTGGAAGTGATTGACGGCTAAAAACTCCTTCTCGGCCCGATCAGGTCCCACATCTCGCGATAAAAACCCTTGGAAGCATAATGGTGTCGAGGGAAAACGATGGTGACGGATGGCTTCTAACTGAGAGGCGAAGGCATATGTGCCGTTCTTTACGGGAAAATAGGGGATGTCTGGGGCGGCCATGGGGGCGGGGTTCTCTTTACTGTGGGGTTGTAAAAAAAATAAGAAATTCTACAGCCGGGGGTTTTCTTCCGAGGGCGAGTTCTGAGATGGTTTGGCCCTTTTTGTCTTTTCGGCGAGTAGGGCCAACTCTTGTATTTTCTTCTGCTTTGCCTCTTTCTTTGCGGCATCCTCTTGTTTCTTTTGAAGTAGCAGCGCGGCCTTTTCTTTCTTTTGTTCTCGTCGTGCGATCACGTCAGGTCTTGCATCATATTCCGCTTTTCGTTGGGCTAAGACCTGTTCTCGGTGCAAATGATAGAATCGTGCGGCGGATGTCATTGTCTCCGTGTTCATTGTTTCCGTTGCCTGCTCCTCTGCCATAGTTACTATCCAAAGAGAAAATCATTTTAAATACTGTAACACTGTGATGAGGGGCGCTTATCATAGTGTTGCAGGTGTCGGCCTTGTTTTCTTTAAGTTCCTCCATCGTCGCTGAAGAGCAATGATCGTCTTTTTAAAGCGCGTCCATTGACTCTCCCATATGTGGACATAGCGATATCCTGCATCAAGACATGTGTTGCGTTTTCGTTCTGTTGCTAAATAGAGGTCTCCCATTGTCTTTCCAGATGTGCCATTCCATACAGTTGGTTGATAGATAGTAGGATCGCCATGATAATAAGAGCCGTGAAACTCATATATCGTATTGGTCACCGCATCAAACCCATCCGCAAAGTATCGTGTGTGAGGGATGCGATATTCACTGCCAGAATTATAGGACTGCAACGGATGGGCCATACCCGATTGAATCATAGCGAGCCATTCACTGGATGGTTTAGAGTGACGTTTTGTGCATCGTGGGCACCAAGACGATTTTGAGCTAATATTATCATACGTGGCATTCCATGTGTGTCTATTCTTACATCTCCACACCATAGATGTTTTTGCACTAATGTATTCTGTAGACATACAGTCACCTCCTTTTTTCTCCGCTAATCGTTTGGCATCGTCTAGCGTAATGGGTAAACGACCTTCACATTGAGGGCACCATGTTCCTGATAGAATATAACCATAGGTTGAATTCCATTGATATCCACATTTGCATTCCCATATCATCATAGTTCCACGATTCAAATAGACCTCCGATAGGCATCTTCCCTCTTTTGATATAGCATATCGCTGACAATCCTCGAGTGTATAGGGAATACATTGCGCACAGTTAGGGCACCATGAACCCTGTTTAATGGAACTGAGACACGCCGCCCATTCATGATCACATGCATTACATTTCCAGTCCAATCGTCGATTCATATCAGTATAGGTCGTGCTCAACAATACACCGTTTCGATCTTTTGCAAACTCACGAGCTTCCATGAGATATTGATCACTTCTTGCTTGCACCTCGGCCTCTTTCAAACAGTCACCACACCAACGCGGATCTTTTTTAGCAGTAATATGACAAAGAGTATCACAAAAGGAATGACCCTTTGCACATATGAACCAATAGGGTTTAGAGGAAGATAGAAATAGCATACGTGGTGTCTTGTCGCCATTACGAGTGGTATCCCAATACGCCGCACGAGGATGACTCGCAAAGGAACGATTTTCACATGCTGTGCATGTGAGATCCTCACATAGTCTTTTATGGGCACAATAGGGACAGCCTGAAATTCTGCATGTAATATTATTAATGCTTACATCAAATATGTGATTGCACGAGATATCCTCGCACTTCAGCCAGTATGTTTTATTGGACATTAGACTAATGCTTCGTGGAGTTGCAATCCCATTTTTTGGCTGATACCAAAGACGCGCCATCGCATGAGATGCAAATGATTTGTCATAGCATGTTTTGCAGTCGTCTTCGCATAGTTTTTTAGGAGTTGGGCAGCAATAAGGACACCATGTTGGATTTTTTAATGCAGTAATATGATTTGGATCTGCCTGAAAGTCATGTGCGCATGCTTTATTTGGACATGTAAACCAACACTTTATGGCGGAGCCATGTGATACCGTTTGTGGAGTTAGTGCCCCATTCTTTGTAGGATGCCAATAGGCCGATCTGGGATGTTCAGAAAACGCCTTTTTAGGCATCCTTACTTTCTTTTTCTACTTGATTGTTCTGAGAGATAGAATTCAATTTTTAGAGGTAATGTCCCGTGTTGTCTTTAAGTCCCCCAAAGAGGCCCTTTTGACCTCCCCATAAAAATTGACACACCTCGTGGGAGAGGGGTGTGGGGAAACGAAGTGTCCCCACAAGATGTCTCAATCACTCCTCCAGCGCACCCTAGAAGACTACAAAGTCCGCCAGACGGCCACACGGATCACCTACTCGCTCCCTCTGTTCGTCTTGAAAGAGCTTGGGATCACCCGATGGTCCAGACAGCGCCCACCCGCTCCAGAGCGCGTCGAAGAGATCGCCGCATGGATCCGCGAAAACAATGACGTCGTTGGGACCATTAGCCTCGCGTGGCACCCCACCGAACGCCTCGTGTGTTACGATGGCCAACACCGTCTCCATGCATTGTTCCAGCAAGAGAACCTGGAAATGACTGCCCTCGTAGAAATCATGTGGGACACCACAGAGCTGGCTATTATGGCCGCCTTCCAAACCATTAATAGGGCAGTGCCTGTCAGTGAACTCTATACGGACCCGCATGACGTCCTCCATTCGGTCAAGGGTGAAATTGCGGACTATGTGACGGGACTCGCGACCACCTACAAGCCATTTCTATCCACCTCCGCCAAACCAACCCGCCCCAATTTCAATCGAGATGTGTTGAGTGAGGAGCTCTTTCATCTATGGCGCGACGATCTCCAAGAAGCTGTTCCATTCCAACGGATCATAGGAGCGCTCACTCGGCTGAATGAAATGTATGATACGGAGGAGTGGTCTATCCCACGTCTGAAGACGGTAAAGAAGTATCCTGGGATCCATAAGAAATGCTCTGCGCATCAGTTTTGGCTCTTTGCGGAAACAGGAAGAGTGCCTCTTGAGGGTCTGAAACGGTTGCTGTAAGCAGTGGGGACACTTCGTTTCCCCACACCCCTCTCCCTTTGGCGCCGTGTGGATACCTAGTCAGATCTTATGGAGGGGGGTATGGGGAAACGAAGTGTCCCCACGAGGGGGGTATGGGGGCACGTAGTGCCTCCATGGATGATCTTTATTTTTGATTCAAATAATCCTCTTGTAGGGGTTCATTTGATTCTATGAGGTTCGGGCGGATATTAGTCAGCTCCTATGGATATCGGGTGGATACCGAGTCATCTCCGCGGGAGAGGGGTGTGTTTGTGAAGCACAAACGCCCGCCAAAGGCGGGCAGTGTCCCCACCTAAAATTTATTAAAGCACGGATGGAGACAGAATTCAACTGGTGCGGGCGCGTTAGAGAGATAGAGGCCAAGGGAAGTGGTGCCATTAGGAACCAGCACGACACGGCCGTCAGGGAGAAGAACACCGCCATTACATGATGCAGCAGCGGGACCAAGTTGTAGCGTATCCGTGACAGGGTCATAAATGCGAACATTGGCCGCACTCGCTGGAACCAATAGGACGCGGCCGTCGGGCAGAAGCACACCTCCACAGTAACCCGTTGTAGCAGCCCCTGTTGTAAAGGTTCCCGTGGTAGCATTAGGAGTATAGAGACCGATATTAGCGGCACCACTGGGAACAAACAGAACACGACCATCAGGGAGAAGCACACCGCCTCTGTAGTTCGTGGCAGAGGGTCCCGTTGATAGCGCATCAGTCGTGTAATCATAAATGCGCACTACCGTTCCGCCATTCGGAACCAACACAGCACGGCCATCGGGTAGCAACACCGCTCCTGAATAGGAACCCGTCACCGCTGCGCCCGTGCCCGTGCCAACCGTGATTGTGCCGTTCGTATTATAAAAGTAAATACTGGTAGTTTGAGCGGGAACCATAAGGACACGGCCATTGGGTAACAAGACACCTCCTTCACATGCGATCGGCATGGGGGGTGCTGCGCTGACCACATTGGTAATGGGATTGAAGGTGATCGTGCTGGCTGGAGTGAGTGCCGTTCCATTACTTGCTGTCATGAACACACGACCATCAGGCAGAAGCACGCCTCCACCATGATAGTTGGAAAGGGTCGCATAGGTCGCATACGAATTGTTGGCGGGATTAAATACACCCACCGCGAACTGTGACCATGGAGCCAATAGGACACGACCGTCTGGTAGAAGCACACCGCCTCGATGAGGATAGGTGGCAGTCGTTGCCACCACGCCATACGAGGTCGACGCTGGAACCGACCAGAACGACGACACACCCGTGCTC
>Ga0247844_1006608_pt1 | contig 13791 bp, 17 predicted proteins | sample LaCtaG_FD_192421 | JGI IMG/M metagenome (GOLD analysis project Ga0247844, IMG submission 192421) | Freshwater microbial communities from meromictic Lake La Cruz, Castile-La Mancha, Spain - LaCruzMarch201714.5m_1 | ecosystem: Environmental > Aquatic > Freshwater > Lake | place: Spain: Castile-La... | reverse complement strand
CAGTGATGAGAAGACTACTTGAAAAGGAAGGCAAAAGCGTTGAGCTACTTGTCTCCTACGAAAGCCAAATGGCGATGGTTGCTGAGTGGTGGAAACAATTGTTTGGGGAATCTGAAGGCAAGGAAAATAAAGGATTATTTCCTGCTTCTGTGAATTTCTCGACTGATCTTCATTCGATGGGACAATTCGTTCAAGAAGGTAAGAAGATCTTATTTGAAACCTTGCTTTTGGTTAAGAAACCTATGTTGGATATGACTTTCCCTGAAGATTCAGATAACTTAGATTCCATGAATTATCTATCAGGTAAGACCTTAAGTGAAGTCAATTTCGCTGCGATGAAAGGGACCTTGATCGCTCATCACGATGAAGCAGGTATCCCTAATATGATCTTGACCTTAGATGATTTCTCAGCCAAATCCTTTGGATATATGGCCCAATGGTTCTTTACGGCTTGTGGTATGAGCGTATACATGTTGAATGTCAATCCATTCAATCAACCAGGGGTTGAAGTCTATAAGAAGAATATGTTTAAACTATTAGGAAAAATCTAAACAAAAGGACCGTAAGGTCCTTTTTCTATGGAAGTAAATTGTTGACTTGAGTCAATAGATCATTGATCTCATTAAGCAAATCATTACGATTGAGTTGGATGGCGATGATGGATTCATAGGTGGTTTTTAATGTTGCCCAATCTTTAGCTTCTATCAAGGCTTTGATGCCTGTAGATAAGGCTTGGATATCACCTTTGGTATCTTTTAATGCGGTGTATTTGGCTTTTAGATCTGTTGTAAGGGTTGTAAGTTGAGTTTTGATGCTTTCATCTAGGATGATCTCATTGTTTTTGATATCGATCAATTTGAGTTTGATTTGGGTTCTTAGTTCAACGTTAGATGCCCAAATGAGTTTATTTTCTAGTCTATTTTCTCTTAGTTCTACAACTTTCGCATGAGCATCTGCTCTTAATGGATTGTTAGATTCTCCTAATGCAGAAACACTGAGTGCTCCTATAAGTAAGAATAGTGTAATGCTTATTAATGATAGGGTAATTTTTTTCATGGGTTCTCCTTAATTATCCAATAGTGAGACATCTTCGATGTCATCTTGTGATTTTTGAAATCCATCCAATTCTTCTATGACTTGATTAAGATCTTCGATCATGCTTGTTTGGGCTTGATCTGGTTGAGGATCATCCTTCTTTATAAATCGACAACCTGACAACAATAAGAGGCAACATCCTATAACAGCACTTTTTCTTTTCATTACTTTCTCCTTATGAACCCATTGTACATAAGAAAGATTAGAAAATCATCGGTTAAACTGGGGCAAAGTTGTGGCAGTTGTTTCTTTTTACGCTAGATTATGCTTTTATAGTAATAAGGAAAACACGCGTATGAAACAAAGGATCTATATTGCGGATGATGAAGCGAACATTCGATTCATCATCAGTTCATTTTTAAAGAATGAAGGATATGAGGTAATGGACTTTGAAAATGGGGATAGTCTATTAGATATGTTTATGAAACAACCTTGCGATATGGTTATTTTAGACTTGATGATGCAGGGAACTGATGGATTGAGTATATGTATGAAATTACGTGAACGAACCAATGTACCCATCATTATAGTTTCTGCTCGTGATTCTGAATTGGATCGGATCACAGGGATTACCATGGGCAGTGATGACTATATGGTCAAACCTTTTTCACCTGTAGAATTGGTAGCTAGAGTGAAGGCTTTGTTTAGACGTGTACAAATGGATCAGAAATCTCATCAACAAGAAATCTATACCTATGAAGATATCCTTATCAATACCGCTCAACGAAGCGTAAAGATAAAAGATGTTCCTTTGGTTTTGACCCCAACGGAGTTCTCACTTTTAACTTATCTTTTTCAACACTCAGACAGAGCTGTTTCTAGAGCGGAATTGCTTAAGAACGTATGGAATTTTGATTTTGAAGCAGATACCAGAGCCACAGACGATATTATGAAACGTCTACGAAAGAAATTGATCTTAAGTGAGGTGTTGATCGAGTCAGTGTGGGGCTTTGGCTTCAAGCTAAGCAAGAAGGAAACAAATGAGAACATTAAATAGTAAGATATCTCGTCCAATCATTGCTTTGTTTATCATCGTTCCTATTTTGATTATGCTTATTTTTAATGTTTCAGCTCGATATTTTGTGAATAAGGCAACATCCAATGAGTTGACCAATGTCGTCCAAAACATACAAACTCTTTCAGAAACGATCCTTGATAAGGAATTGGTCGACTCAGGCTCGATCATTACCACAGAAAACATCAAACGATTGTCTCTTATCCAAGCAGCTTTAAGGGTATCCAAATACTCGATGAATACAGAGCTGGTCATCCTCAATGATGCAGGAAAAGTCATCTTTCCTCAAAGCTATGATGACAGCTTTCTCAATGATGCCTTGATTCGACGAGCTTCTCTTAAGTCTGTCAACGAAGATCAACTTACCCGTTTTATCAGTGGTGGAAAGACTTATATGTTTATCTCGCAAACTGTAGATGGGGTAGTAAGAGACTATCGTGTATTCTTTATCGCTTCTGCGGCATCATCAGATGCTTTGATTCGCTTTATGAATTTGGTGTTGGTGCTTGTCTTGATCGTCTCTACGATCATCGCAGTAGGGATCACCTTATCATTATCTAAAAAGATAAGTGCTCCTTTAGTGAATGCAGCTAAGACTACACATAAAGTAGCACTAGGTGAATATGGGATTCTAGAAGACAACAGTGATTGTATCGAAGTCAATGCCTTGATCACAGGGCTTAATACGATGTCTAAGAAACTTAAGTCTACAGAAGAGGCTCAACGCTCATTTCTTCAAAATGCATCCCATGAATTAAGAACGCCTTTGATGTCTATTCAAGGGTATGCGGAAGGTCTATCCCAAGGTATCTTTAAAGAAACAAAAGACATCGCTGATTTGATCGGGCAGGAATCTCATCGATTAAATCGTTTGGTCGATGAGCTATTGACCTTATCTAGAATAGAGTCTGGTAACTATACCATCGATCATCAAGTGCTTAATCTATGTGATGCGATGAAAGATTATATTCAAAGGGCCAATGGTTATGCCTTATTGGAGAAGAAACTCATCGAGCTTAAAACAGATGAAGATCCTTTGATGATCAAGGCGGATGATGATCTACTCTTTAGAGCCGTTTACAATGTCCTAACGAATGCGATAAAGTATGCATCTACAAAGGTCATTGTTACTTTGAGTGGAAATAAGAGTGAAGTTAAGATCTCTATACAAGATGATGGGGAAGGATTATCTCAGAAGGATTTGCCTTATCTATTCGATCGTTTCTATAAAGGTCCAAAAGGTAACTTCGGTCTAGGTCTAGCCATCGCTAAAACATCCATTGAGATGTTAAATGGAAAGATCTCTGCTGAGAATAAAGAAGGGGCTTTGTTTATCATTACTTTACCTCGTCAATAAAAAAGGACCCATAGGGTCCTAGTTGTATTTGGCTGTTTTACCTTTTAAGTTGGTACTATAAACTAAGGTATAAGGCGCATCTGTAGGGTTACTTGATCCACTTGCTGTTCCAGTAAGGAAATCAACTGAGGCATATCCTGCAGGTGCTTTTTGATAATCGAAGATCCATATCGCATAGAGCGTTTGATCAGGATGATCAAGATTGTATTGATTAAGATAAGCATAGGCTTCTTCAAAAGGAAGGATAAATAAGGTCTTAGATAATGCTTCCGCGATCGTTGCACTTTCTGTGGTAAAGATCGTTACTGAATGGATACCATTATCGACAGGATAGAAGGTCTTAGGATCGATGACGTGATGATAGTAATTCCCATCTGAGCCTTGATAATAATTCTGATCATCACCTGAACTGGAAAGGGAAAATGAATTCGCAAGATATACATAGTCTAGTTCGATGTAAGGATTGCCTCTGATTGGAGCTCTTATACCTACGTTCCAATTCAGTTTATTAGGTTTGGATCCAATCATGACAGAGCTGCTTCCTCCAAAGGATAAGAGTCCGCTTACTAGACCAGCTTCTTTTAATTTAGCAGCAACCAAATCGGTCGTATATCCTTTAGCGATACCACCCAAATCAAGTGATGCTTGAACGTTGGTGATATAGACAGTGTTGGCCGTATCATCGATCTGAACATAGTCCCAACCAACATACTGAGAGGCAGCTTGTAGTTCGATTAAATTAGGGATTGGCGCTAGATCTCCGCCTTCATTAAGACTTTGACCTTCTTCACGATAGTTGTGCCAGATCTTTAAGACAGCACCTAAGGAAGCATCGAAGGTCCCTAAAGATTTCGTTTGCCATTCTTTAGAAATCAACAATAAGTCGATCAAACTTTGATCGACAACGACAGGTGCTACACCAGCATTATCATTGATGGTCTTAAGGTTATTGACACCTTCGACATCATTGTATTTATCAAAAATATGATTTAATCTTAGGTATTCAGATCTAACGAGATCGACATAGACATCAAAGCTGCTTTTTTTCTTCACATAGCCGGTGAAACTGACTGAGATCTCACTGCCATTCATACTGGCACCGATCTCTGTTAAAACCACCACGCACTTATAGTAAGAAGTTCCATCAACGGAAGCACAACTGTATTTGGAAGTGTCACTAGGTGTACACCCGCTTAAGGTCAGGATCATCACAATAAATAAGACATAAAGTTTGTTCATAAAAAATCTCCTCGTGAGTATTTTACCACAAGTGAAGGACTCCTGTTTTTTTACTAATCACAACTTATCACTTGTACAAATTATGTTATAATAAACAAGGTAATTTGAAAAGTGAAACTTTTCGCATGAAAGGGAAGGTGAGTTTATGCCACTATGGGTAGGACCGATGAATACACATCTCAACGGTCATAAAGAATTGACAGCGCAAAACGAAATCGTGACTGTCAAACCTAAAGGCGATGTATACATTCCATTATCCAATGGAAACAACGCTGCTGTGGAAGTTTTAGTTAAAGAAGGGGACAAGGTTAAGGTTGGGTCATTATTGGCCAAACGTAGTGTTCCATTCGTTGTTCCGCTTTATTCTTCTGTTTCTGGGACTGTTGGTCCAGTAAAATCGATGATGCATGCCGTCTTGAAACCTTGTGATCATTTGGTTATCCACGATGATGGTAAATACGAAAAGATCCAAGCATTCAAACCTTTGGATTTTGAAAAAGCAAGCCGAGAAGAATTGGTTGATTTCATCATGAACTCAGGTTTACAAGGCTGTGGTGGTGCTGGTTTCCCAACGTATATGAAGTATAAGAATCCAGTTGGAATCAATACCTTGATCATCAATGCAGTCGAATGTGAACCTTATATAACAGCAGATTATCGTACGATGAAAGAATTCATCGAAGATTTAGTGTATGGGACGAAAGCTCTATTAAAAGCCTCTACCGCTAAAGAAGCCATCATCGCCATCAAGAAAAATAAAGTTGAAGTCTGTCATAAGATCCAAGCTTTATTGGCGACTGAGCCTAACATTAGATTATTCATGGTTCCTGATCTTTATCCTATGGGATGGGAAAGAACTTTAGTTCATAAATATACCAATAAACGTTATGATAAATTGCCTTCTGAGATCGGTGTTATCGTCAACAATGCGACAACAGCTGTTACCTTAGCCCAATCCTTGAAATTAGGCAAAGCTACAGATGAGAAGATCGTAACCTTCTCAGGCGATGGATTAAAACATCCTGTCAATGTAAGAGTTCCTTATGGGACAACGATCAAGGATGTCGTCGAAGCTATTGGTGGTTATTCCTCAGAAGATGTCTTATTGATCGCAGGCGGACCTATGATGGGCAAGACCATCACTACGGATCAATTCGTCGTGACTCAATACGCCAACGCCATCACCATCTTAAAAACCAAACCTGAAGAAGCTTTGGCTTGTATGAGATGTGGTCGTTGTAATGATACTTGTCCTGCTGGATTATTGCCTGTACGTATCAACAATGCTGAAGCTGCAAAAGACCTTGATCTTATTGCTAAACTAAGCGCTGATCAATGTATCGAATGTGGCCTATGTACTTATATCTGTCCTTCAAGAATTGACGTTACAGAAGGGGTCAGACGTGCTAAACGTGCCCTTCAATTGAGAAAGAAATAGGAGGAACTCAACATGAAATTTACATTTAGACCTTCTCCTAATTATCGTCAGCCACTATCGACTCAACGCATTATGACTGAGTTGACGATCTGTATCGCTTTGGTTTTGGGTTATAACGTAGGATATTATTTCTTAGTTCATGGGGCTGAATATGGTTGGCACGCTTTAGCCATGATTGCCACCTCCTTAGGAACTGCCGTTGCGGTAGAATCCTTATGGGCCTTCTTCTACGCTAAGAAAAATGTCTTTAAATACTTGTCTACTTCTTTCCCATGGGTTACCGCACTATTGTTTGTCGGTATGATGGGTGTCAATAAACCACTGTATGTCATCTTCGTTGGATCATTAGTGGCTACCTTAGTTGGTAAATTGGTCTTTGGTGGATTTGGTCAAAACGTATTCAATCCTGCTGGGGTTGGACGTGCATTCACAGTCTTGGCTTTTGGTGGATTCATTGCCTCTCAATTTCCAGATATCGTTTCAGGATCTACTCCAAACAATGTCATGGAATCCTTAGGTTGGGTCATTACGAAGCCTGAAGCTGTCAGTGCTTACTTAGGTCAATTCAATGGTGTATGGGGCTTGTTTACAGGCCAATACGTTGGTGCCTTAGGTGAAACAAATACCTTATTGATCATGGCAGTTGGTATCTACTTATCTTTCCGTAAGATCATTGATTGGAGAGTTCCAGTCGTATTTATTGGTTCCTTGTTTGCTTTTGCAGTCATTATTATGTTTGCTAAAGGTATGGAATGGTGGTATCCGTTCTTCTTTATCTCTACAGGAGGAGCGATGTTTGGGGCTGTCTTTATGTTGACAGATCCAGTTACCTCACCGACATCAATTCCAGGTCGCATCATCTTTGCGATAGGGGTTGCTTTCTTAACGACCTTGATCCGTGTTAAAGGGAATTTACCTGAAGGGGTCATTCGTTCAATCTTGTTTATGAATATGATGACACCATTGATCGATCGTATGATGGATGGTTGGCCTTTGAAGTCGATGAAGAAATATGCGATCTCGATTGGGTCTGTTCTACTTGTTTCTGTAGTGACCGTAGGATTTACTACCTCTGCGATCTCTTATAAAGAACCTTATGTACCTGAAGAAAAGAAACCTACTTTAGGAGAAGCCATCCTATTTAGTACTTTAGTCGATGAAGGTAAACTTAGTATTCTAAGTTCTACTGTAGACGGAGACCTCGTTACGTATTTGATCTCAGTCGATGGATTCTCAGTACTTGAAGCAGATTGGGAAACTGATCCTCAACCTAATGTGGTCGAGGTTAAAGTCAACTTGGCTTCACAGACCATCGTATCTGTTGCCTATGCGACTTTCAGTGATTCTGCTCAATTTGAATACAAGACGAATCATCCGGATTTCTTAAATCAGTTTGCTGGTTTATCCATAACCGTTGATAACAGTGTCGATGTCTCCGTTGGAGCCACCTATACGACCGATTCAGTCATTCGTGCCGTCAAAGCAGCCATAACATCTGCCTTGACGCCTCGATAAGGAGCTCATCATGAAAAAAATCATTTCATTAACTTTATTCTTAGCCTTGGCCTCTGCCTTGGCAGGAGCAGTCTTAGCAGGTGTCAATAGTATTACAGCGCCTATTATTGAAGAACAGAAGATCGCAGCAGTTAAAGCGACCCTAAAAGAAATCTTCCCAAGCGCAACTGAATTCGCTGAAGTTAAGTTTGAAGATGCTTCAGGCAAAGTCAACAATGTCTATGAAGCCAAAGGACAAGGTTTCGTCGTAAAGGTTACCGTTCAAGGTTATAAAGACATCATCACTTTCTTGATTGGGTATGATCTCAATGGAGAAGCAGTTGGATTTAAAGTCGTATCCATCAATGATACTCCTGGTATCGGGATGCGTATCGGCGATCAAGAATTCGCTGATCTCGTAATCGGTTCATCTGTGCCTACACCAGTGGATACTTTAGCTGGTGCAACAGTATCATCAGCAGCAGTCGTTAAGGGCATTGAAGCAGCCATCGTTGTCTTCAAAACCTTAGCAGAGTATTAGGAGGCCTCATGAAAACTTTAGGAAACTTCTTACTGAATCTCTTAAAAGAAAATCCTGTCTTTGGTTTATATTTGGGTATCTGTTCAACTTTGGCCATTACCACTAATCTGGATAATGCGATAGGGATGGGCGTATCTGTATTGATCGTACTCACTATTTCTAACATCATGATCTCTTCTATCCGTAAGATTACACCGGATGAGATCCGTATCCCTGTCTACATCATCGTCATTGCGACTTTGACCAAAGCGATAGAGCTTTTGATCAAAGCTTTCGCCCCTACGATCGATGCAGCCTTAGGTGTATATTTACCTTTGATCGTCGTTAACTGTATCATCTTAGGAAGAGCTGAAGCTTACGCAAGTAAAAACAACATCTGGAAATCTACTTTAGATGGATTGAATATGGGTCTTGCTTATACACTGAGCTTAGCTGCGATGAGTATCATTCGTCAGATCTTAGCTGATGGTGTCTTGAGCCTAAACAATCCTTTCAATAGTACCTTGATCTTCCAGATCAACATCATACCTGCTGAGTATCGTATTGCGATCTTTAAAGAACCTATTGGTGCTTTCTTGACTTTCGCCTTCTTAGCTGCTGGAGTCGCGGCGATCCAAAATGCGACCGCAAAGAAAGCTGAGGTCAAATAAATGGCTGGCTTAATCACTCTATTTATTAGTAATGTCGTTATAAGCAATGTCGTCTTGACGAAGTTTCTAGGGATGTGTCCTTTATTGGGTGTTTCTCGTAAAAGTTCTTCTGCGGTCGGGATGGGCCTTGCGGTCATCTTCGTTATCGTAGGGGCATCGATCTTTACCTGGACCCTGTACTATACCGTCTTGGTTCCTTTGAATCTACAATACATGGATCTTATTACCTTTATCTTGGTCATCGCAGCTTTCGTTCAGTTCGTTGAGATGTTCTTGAAGAAGTATTCTCCTGCCTTGTATAAGGCTTTGGGGATCTACTTGCCTTTGATTACCACAAACTGTGTCGTATTGTTTGTTACCTTAGATAACATCATCCAAGGCTTTGATTTCGTTCATATGTTGGTTTATTCTACAGCTGTTCCTACAGGCTTTATGTTGGTCTTGTATATCTTCTCGACCATTCGTGAACGTTTGGATCAATCGAATATCCCTAATGCCTTTAAAGGAAATCCTATCGCTTTGATCGTAGCTGCTTTGATGGCTGCCATCTTTACGAGCTTCGCTGGTTTGGTTTAAATCATGATGCCTTATATTACAGGAGGCTTATTTATCGCCGCTCTGGGTGGTTTCTATGCCTTAGCTTATGTGTTGAATTCTAGAACACCTATTCCTGAGAACTGTAAAGATCTTATGGTGGGGTGTTCATCGTGTAGTGCGGGCTTTTGCGGCCATCACCCATCCCAGAAAAGTGAGGAGAAATAATATGCTGAATGCCATCGTCATGATGATTGTCTTAGGTGCTGGATTAGGTTTACTCTTAGGTATCGCTGGTGTTTTCTTCACAGTTGAAGAAGATACTCGCGTCGAACAAATTACCGCGATGTTGCCTGGTCTTAATTGTGGTGCGTGTGGTTTTCCAGGGTGCAATGGTCTAGCCAATGCCTTGGTCTCTAAAGAAGCTACAGATCCTGCCCAATGCAAACCATCTACGACTGTTCAACGAGACAGAATCAAAGCCTTCATGGAAACAGGTGTTGATCCTGTAAGTTCTGCCCATTCTCATTCCGTATAAATTCAAGAGCCAAATAAGGCTCTTTTTTTTAGGATGTTCATCTTTTATCTCATAGACACAAATGAGGTCAAGCGATGAAAGGTATCATGATGGCATTTGGAATCTTTGTCTTAAGTATGGGTGTAACTTTAGGATTAATGTTTTATGTAAGTTTTGAGAATCTTAGACAAGATACAAGTTTTAGTTTAAAGCAAGCTCTTTCAGAGACGATGATTCAACTGGATGAATTGAGTCCTTCTCTTAGAAGCGATAAAGCTTTAGTATTATTCATCGATAATTTTTCTTTGAGAAAGAAAACAAGTGTTTCATATCAAGTCGATCTTATGGGCTTTATTTCCGATCCTTTAGCGTTACGGATCAAGATCACTGCGAAAGACACAGCTTCTCTTTTTGATTTGGAGATCATCACAGAAGAAACCATGATCGAGGTAGAAGAATGAAGAAAGATAGACTTGTATTAGGTGGTCTAGTGATAGGGCTTCTAAGCGTGAGTTATCTAGGATCTAAGATCTACATCGATGGACGTTTGAACTTGATCGATGTCCCTGTAGCTTCATCTACTTTATCCCCAAGAACTTTGATCAAGATAGAAGATATAACTATGGTGAAGATGCCTAAGGCTTATCTTTCGCCATCGATCGTACTTGATCCTCAAGCGTTGATAGGAAAGTATACCTTGATCACTTCTGAGATTCCTTTAGGTAGTGTCTTTTATAGCTCATTAGTGGAGACCTTAGAGAATGCGAAGGATTATCCTAGCCTACTGCTTCATGAGAAACAAGTTGTCTACGCACTGGATGTCGATCTAAAAATGACCTCAGGGAATACTTTACAGCCTTTTCAAAAGGTAGATCTATATGTCGCAATGGTTCATAATCGATTAACGATCGTAGATCGTTTGATCTCCAACGTCCGTATTTTAAGCTTGAAAGATAAAAACGGAAAAGATCTAGAAAAGGCAACGGATATCCCAAAGATCATGTTGATTGCATTGGATCAAGAACTGGTACCTTTATTGACGAAGGCCATTGAACTAGGTGATCTTATCATTACTCCCATCTCAAAAGATGACAGTCTAGAAGAATGCATATTGATCGAAAAGACGACCTTACTTAAGGTTCTGTATGAACGATGATTTTGATTTTGGACTACTAAACCCTTGGATCAAAGATGATCAAATCACCGACATCAACTACAATGGAAAACAAGTCTGGGTCGATCATCTTCAAAAAGGAAGATACCCAATAGAACCTTTTAGTGCCCATGATTTTATGCAGGCTCTTGCGTATAAGATCGCTAACTATGTCAACTTGCCTTTTAATATAAGTTCACCTATTTTAGAAGCTGAAACTAAAGAACTTAGGATAAGTATGATCCATCAAAGCGTATGTCGAAGTGGTTTATCCATTTCCATTAGAAAGACCCCAGCTTTGCTTAGGATCACTGATCTTATGATGAAGACCTATGCACCAATGTGGGTCATCGATCTTCTAAAGACAGCCGTAAAGTCTAGGGCGAATATTTTGATCAGTGGACTTCCTGGAAGTGGTAAAACAGAGCTCGTGAAGTATCTTATGAAGAACATTCCCGCATCTCAAAGGGTCATTACGATCGAAGATAGTTTAGAACTTAGATATGGTGAAATACATCCTTTAAAAGATCACGTCATGATCAAAGTCAGTGAGCTTTTTGATTATGAAGCAGCCATCAAAGCTGCCTTAAGACAAAGACCAGATTGGATCTGTGTTTCTGAGGTAAGAGGAAGAGAAGTCATGCAACTCATTCAGAGTTGTTCAACAGGAGCCAGTGTACTTAGTACGGTCCATGCTGAAAATGCTCACTCTATTCCTCAACGTCTATTACACATGATGCCTGATGTCGATGTGACCAATCCAACACTTTTGGCTTTGGTTCATTCTACGATCGACTTAGGAATTCATTTAGAGATCCAAAGCTCATCAAAAGGGATAAAAAGAAAAATCAAAGAGATCGTTTACTTCTATCTTGATGAAGACTTCAAATCGAAAAGCTTATTGATCTATAGCGATGAAGAAAAGGGTAATGAGCTTCATTATGAAGACTTACCTAAGAAGGGAATACATCATGAGGGCTAAAGGATGGGCTTGGTTTATAAGACATGGGGCTTTAAGTTTTGGATGTGCATTTATTTTCTATGCATTAAGTAGTTTATTAGGATTAGGCTCATTCTATCTTTTCATCGTTACAAGTGGGGCTTTTGGATTAGGGATATGGATCTCTATAACTGAAGCTAAAACAAAGAAACATGAAGAAGAATTCTATATGATGGTGGATTTCTTTCAGCAAGTCTTAGCTCTGTTTAAACATCATCCTAAGATCTACTTCAGTTTTACAGAAAGCATCAACCTCACCAAAGGAGATCTAAAAGAAGCCCTTGAGAAATGGATCGATGATCTTCAAGAAGGAAGATCATTGAACGATTCAGCACGATCTTTCTTAAATGCCTATCCTCATTTCGTCATAGGAAATCTTATCCATTTGATGGTGGCAGTAGAGTTGTTTGGGACCCATGACTATGGCTTAAGTTTAGACATCATCCAAGATGACATCGAAGAATGGGCAGAAGATACGATCTTGTATAAACAGATGGAGAAACAACAACGTAATCGAATTGTCTTATTGAGTTTATTTTCTTTGATCATTGCGTATTTTAGTCAATCGATGCTAAAGAAAACAGGACTACAGACTCAGATGGAACTTACAGATGTCGCACTCTTGATTTTTCTTATGATGATTGAGATCACGATTGGGGTCGTTCAGCATCTCTTATCTTCCCAATGGATAGAAAGAAGCGAAGAAATATGGAGAACTTGATCGTTCATTGGATCATTCTATTCATTTGGATGGCTTTAGATCCTTTCTTAGAAACATTGTTTAGTAAGCTTTCTCATAAAAGCGTTGAACACTTTTTCTTGATTCTTGAAAAGGATAATGTTGATTTATGGCAAAGAAGAAGGTATGAGAAGAGTCATCGTTTAAGATGGGTTTGGTTGATCAGTGTGGTATGGGTCAAAGGCTTTCAGTTTGATGTCTTATGCTTAAGTATGATCTTTATGAGCTATATGATGCCTTGGATAAGCTTACGCTCTGAGGTCAATAAACAAGCAGAATTGATTAGATATCAGTTTCCTATCTACTTAAGACAGTTACAGATCTTACTACAAAACAATACTGTCGTTAAGGCCATAGAATTATCGATCCCACAAGCACCATCTTACTTACGCAAGGAACTTAAATCCCTTCATGAGCGATTGATGGCTGAACCAGGTCGATTGGGCTCTTATACAGCCTTTATGAGCCATTTGGAGCAATCTGAGATCCAAAGGGCTATGAAATGGCTCTATCGATTTGAGAATACTGGTCAAAGAGATGCTTCAAGGCAGTTTAATCGAATGATTGCCTCGACTTCTAAATGGTTAAGGCAAGAACGGCAGTACGCTAAACAAAAACGTCTGATGATCAGTCAGTGGTTAGGTATGATTCCTTTGATTGGGGTCACCTTAGTATTTATCAGTGCCATGATGAGTGTCTTGATGACGATGTTTGAAAGGAGGTGAAATGATGAAAGCATTTTTTGAAGAATATGGTTTGGTATTGGTCGTTACCGTAATCGCTACCGGTATGATCGTTTTCTCAGAAGGATTCAAAACGACCATGCAAGAAACTCTACAGGATCAGTGGACAGCCATGACCACCAATAGTTAATGAAAGGCGCTTTTGAATTGGGTTTGGTCTTCTTATTTGGGATGATGTTTGTGATCTTAGGTATGAGCTTTAGTCAAGTGATCTTGACTCAAAATCAAGCTCGTATCTATGGAGAAACCATTCTTACTTTGATAGAACATCAAAAT
>Ga0247844_1006607_pt1 | contig 13793 bp, 10 predicted proteins | sample LaCtaG_FD_192421 | JGI IMG/M metagenome (GOLD analysis project Ga0247844, IMG submission 192421) | Freshwater microbial communities from meromictic Lake La Cruz, Castile-La Mancha, Spain - LaCruzMarch201714.5m_1 | ecosystem: Environmental > Aquatic > Freshwater > Lake | place: Spain: Castile-La... | reverse complement strand
CGGCGAGGTCCATATGGGCCAGCAGCCAGCCGCCGAAGATGTCGCCCTCGGGGTTGGTGTCGGCCGGCATGGCGATGACGCGCCCGACGGGCTGGCCGGTTGGCACGGTCGGAAGGGCGTCGGTCACGCGCGGCTCCGGCAGGACAAGGGAAAATGGCGCACCCTTCGTGCGCCGGATCGAACAATTTCTTCAATACTTTAGCGGATTGGGCTGTCACCCTAAAGGCCACCCGACTGGCTGGGGGGAAGACAGAAAACCCTGAAATCCGCCTGCCGATTCGCCGCCATGAGCTGAGTCCGCAGGCCCAACGCCGCCGGACCCGGCGGGCCGCTGGCGGGAGGGGCTGATGAGCAAACAGCCCCGCACTCCTCCCTTCTCCCTGCGTCTGAGCTTTGAAGAGCGCCAGAAACTGGAAGCCCTCGCGGGCGATGAAGCCTTGGGGGCTTACATCCGCTCCCTGATCTTCAATGAGGAGGCCGCGCCGCCTGCCAAAAGGCGGCGAGCGCGCCCAGTGAAGGATAATGAGGCGCTGATCCGCGTCCTGGCGCAGCTGGGCCAATCCCGCCTCGCCAACAACCTTAATCAGCTGGCCAAGCTCGCGAACCTGGGGGCTTTGCCCCTGACCCCTGATGTTGAGGAGTCGCTTCGGGAAGCGGCTCGGGACATCGCGGCCATCCGCAGCGCCGTGGTGCAGGCGCTTGGCCTGGATAGCGGGCCGTCATGATCCTGAAGGGCTCACAGCGCGGCGGCGGACAGGCGCTCGCCAGCCACCTCCTCAAGACGGAGGAGAATGAGCGGGTAGAGCTTCATCAGGTGCGCGGCTTCGTCTCCGAAGACCTGTACGGGGCCATGAAGGAAGCGCAGGCTATCTCAAAGGCCACGCGCTGCCGCCAGTATCTATTCAGCCTGTCGCTAAGCCCGCCAGAGACTGAAAGTGTCCGCGCGGAAGTATTCGACAAGGCGCTCGACGCCATTGAGGAGCGGCTCGGCCTGACCGGCCAGCCGCGCGCGGTTGTCTTCCACGAGAAGGAAGGCCGCCGTCATTGCCATGCGGTCTGGTCACGCATCGACGCGGACAGCATGACCGCCAGGCCCATGTCCTTCTTCAAGACCAAGCTGCGGGAAGTGTCCAAGCAGCTCTATCTCGAAAACGGCTGGACGATGCCCAAGGGCTTGATCGACTCCAAGGCGCGCGATCCGCGCAATTTTGGGCTGGAGGAATGGCAGCAGGCCAAGCGCGCCGGGATGGATGCCGGGGCCATCAAGTCGATGGTTCAGGAATGCTGGGCGGCCTCAGACGGGCTTTCCGCCTTTTCGTCCGCGCTGGAGGAGCGCGGCCTACACGTCGCCAAAGGCGACCGGCGCGGCCATGTCGTCGTTTCCTTTGAGGGGGAGGTTTTTGCTCTTTCACGCCTCATCGATAAGCGGTCGAAGGACGTATCCGCCAAGTTGGGCAGTCCCGACGCGCTGCCGAGCGTCGAAGCCGTGAAAGCGACCATTGCCGCCGACATCGCGCCTAAGCTCACCGGCTTCATTCGGGAAGCGAAGGCTATCGCCGCGAAGGCGCTCAAACCGCTTGAGGAAGAGCGCCTTGCCATGACTGAAAAACATCAGGCTGAGCGCGAGCGGTTGGATGCCGGACAGCGCCAGCGTCACCTTCTGGAAACGCGTGAACGCGCCGCCCGCCTGCGTGGCGGCTTCACCGGGTTCTGGGACCGGCTCACGGGCGAACATGCCCGCACCATGAAACGCAATGAGCTGGAAGCCGTTTTCAGCCTCCAGCGTGATCGGGCGCAACGCGATGACCTTGTGATTGCGCAAATGAAGGAGCGCCGCGCGCTCCAGGAGCGTATTCGCGCCGTTCGTCGCCAGAACGCTGAACGGCTTCTGGCGCTCTATCGGGAATCTGCCCGCGTGCGGCAGATGGCACAAGGGCGTGACCAAAACCTGCGTTCTGAGTTCCGCGATAGATCAGCGGGCGGGCGCAGCCCTGCCGATAGTCCTCGGTCGTCGTCGCCGCGCAGAGGGCAAGCACGGCCCGCAGGAAGAAACAGCCCCGGAAGCGATACCGGGCGGGGCTAGCGCCCTGGATATGCTGAACCCAAGCATCAGCGGTCGTGATCCACTGGATCAGCTCTTAGTCGGAAATGCGCATCGCGCTCTTTCTCATTCTTCCCCCGGATAGCCACGTCAGTTGTGTTCCCCGTCAGCACCCATGGCACAGATTTGAGGTTGTGATTTAAGGAGTGTTGGGGCTTCGTCGTAGTGACGAAGGAACGAAGATGAAGTCCCAACACTCCTTGAAAAAATCGCCGGTAAAGGCCCCTGCTGAGCGGGTGGTGAAGGACATCCGGCGCCAGACCCGGCGCCACTTCTCGGCCGAGGACAAGATCCGCATCGTGCTCGACGGCCTGCGCGGCGATGACAGCATTGCCGAGCTGTGCCGCAAGGAAGGCATCGCACAGAGCCTCTATTACGTGTGGTCGAAGGAGTTCATGGAAGCCGGCAAGCGCCGCCTGGCCGGCGACACCGCCCGTGCTGCGACCACCGATGAGGTCAGGGATCTGCGCCGCGAAGCCCGCGCCCTGAAGGAATGCGTGGCCGACCTTACCCTCGAGAACCGCCTGCTTAAAAAAAGCATGATCGCGGATGGGGGCGACGAAGAATGAGGTATCCCGCATCCGAGAAGCTCGAGATCATCCGGATCGTCGAGCAGTCGCACCTGCCGGCCAAGCGCACGCTGGACAAGCTCGGCGTCGCCCGCCGGACCTTCTACCGCTGGTACGACCGCTACCTTGAGGGCGGTCCCGAGGCGCTGGCTGATCGACCCTCGGCGCCGAGCCGGGTGTGGAACCGGATCCCGCCTGACATCCATGATCAGATCATCGAGCTGGCACTGGAGCAGTCCGAGCTGAGCCCGCGCGAACTGGCGGTGCGCTTCACCGACGAGAGGCGCTACTTCGTATCGGAAGCCACGGTTTACCGCCTGCTGAAGGCCCATGATCTGATCACCAGCCCGGCCTATGTCGTGATCAAAGCGGCCGATCGCTTCCATACCCAGACCACCCGGATCAATGAGATGTGGCAGACTGACTTCACCTACTTCAAGATCATCGGCTGGGGCTGGATGTATCTGTCGACCGTGCTCGACGACTTCTCGCGCTACATTATCGCCTGGAAGCTGTGCACCAACATGCGGGCCGAGGATGTCACCGACACGCTGGACATGGCGCTCGCGGCTTCAGGTTGCGATCATGCCACGGTGCTGCACAAGCCCAGACTGCTTAGCGACAATGGCCCTAGCTACATCGCGGGCGAACTGGCCGAATACATCGAGGCCCAGAAGATGAGCCATGTGCGCGGCGCCCCGATGCACCCGCAGACCCAGGGCAAGATCGAGCGCTGGCACCAGACCCTGAAGAACCGCATCCTGCTGGAGAACTACTTCCTGCCCGGCGACCTCGAGGCCCAGATCGAGGCCTTCGTCGAGCACTACAACCACCAGCGTTATCACGAGAGCCTGAACAACGTGACGCCCGCCGACGCCTACTTCGGCAGGGCCTCAGCCATCATCAAACAGCGCGAAAGGATCAAGCGAAAGACCATCGAACATCGGCGCTTGCAACACCGCAAGCTCGCCGCCTAACATCAATCCCCAGACGAGGCCCGCACTCCACTAATTTACACCGCGAGTTGTGCCAAATGTTCTGACGACGGACACGCTGCACCGATCAAGGACAGGCGGCTCAGGTTCGGGACGTCGGACCAGTCAAGATCGCTCGCCACCCGCACCCGACATTCGGCGATGAATTCGCATGACAATCCGTCATCGCGGGTGCCGTTAAGTACAGACGATTTTTCGTTTATTTACCAGTTTACCCTCCAATAGGCTACCTCAGCCACCTGAAGGGTTCCGGGTTTCATAAATGTGCCCCGGTCTTCGGGTCTCGGCGCGGACGCATCTTGATATCCACATCGGCAATTTCCAGGTCCATGTAACCTCTGGAATCGCCGGTTAGCTCGAACAAAAACGACAGGGTCACGACGACATGCAGCGTCTGCGGTCAAAACGAGAGCCGAACTGATGTTTGGAATGATTCACAGATCTGCCCGGGCCATGGTGCTGGAGCAGTTCGGGCCGGCGGCCTGGGATCAGATCCTCGCCTCCGCCAGGCTGGATGATGGAGACTTTGTCAGCGCCCAGTCATATCCGGACGAGGTAACCTTCAGGCTCATTAAGACGGCGGCGGCCACGGCTGGCCTTACGGTCGATCAGACGCTGCAGGCTTTCGGTCACCACTGGGTCAAGGCAAGCAATACTGGCGTCTACGCCAATGTCATGGCGATCCTCGGCGGGTCTCTTGTGGAAGCCCTTACAAATCTCGACCGGATGCACGCCAGCATCCAGATCGCGATGCCGGACGCCCAGCTCCCGCAGTTCGTTATCGTGTCCCGGGACGAGCGAGCCATCAGGCTCGCCTATTACTCCAAGCGCGATGGGCTGGAGAGCTTCGTCCTGGGCCTGCTGGAAGGCCTGTTGAACCGATACAATCAGCCCGGGTCAGTCGCTTTTTCCGGCACTGACGGTGAGGCCAGACTGTTCACCATTACGCTTGCCCCGCCGCTGGCTGCATAGCCATGGATGTAGGTCTGACCGGCGGGCAGTTCGAAAACTTCTTTCCCTGCTATCTGGTCACGAACCAGGCGCTCGTCGTTCAGCGCGTCGGTCGCTCAATCACCAAATTCCTGCCCGACCTGCTTCCGGGAGATCGCCTGGACCAGTGGTTCATTTTCGACCGCCCGGTTGCAACCCCGGACCCTGCCGCCCTGGTTCGTGACCAGACGCCGGTCCAGATCAGGTCCATCGACGGACGACTTCACCTGTCGGGCTGCGTTGTCGAACAGCAATCCGGCTTTCTGTTTTGCCTGAGCCATTCACCGGGTCGGGCCGCGACCTGGAGCGAACTCGGCCTGACCGTCGATGATTTTTCCTCGGCCGATCATTCCTTGGCCATCAGCACCAACATCAGCCTGCAGAAAACCCTCAATGCAGAGCTGCAGGAAACGATCGAAAATCTCAGAACCGCCCGGGACGAGGCGATGGCTGCCAGCCGTGCCAAATCAACATTCCTGTCGGTGATGAGTCACGAGATTCGCACGCCACTGAACGGCATACTCGGCATGACCCAGGTCATGATCCGTGAGACCTCGGACGAGCAGACACTTTCCAGACTGGATATCGTGCGGCAGTCCGGCGAGGGCCTGCTCTCCATCCTGAACGACCTGCTGGACCTGTCTCGCATCGAAGCGGGAAAGATGGCCCTTGAGGCGATCCCCTTCGACATGGTCGAGCTGCTGAGCGGTGCCCACTCTGCCTTTATCAGCCTCGCCAGCAACAAGGGGCTGTCCATGCGCCTCGACATCGAGGCGATCCGCGGCCGATACATCGGCGACCCGACCCGAATACGGCAAATCGTCACCAACCTCCTTTCGAACGCGATCAAATTCACGGAATCCGGAAGCATTGTAGTCAGTGCGCATTGCATTGAGGGCGGCCTGGAGATTGCGGTCGCCGATACCGGCATCGGCATCGATCCGGACAAGTTATCGGAAATCTTCGGCGAGTTCAGACAAGCAGACACCTCCATAAACCGGGTCTTCGGTGGCACAGGCCTTGGTCTGTCAATCGCCCGTAACCTTGCCACTCTGATGGGTGGGACGATCACGGTGGAAAGCCGGCCGGGAGAAGGCTCTCGTTTCACCGCAAGACTCGGGATTGTCCGCGTGAATGACCGGGAACCCGAGGTCGATCATGCAGAAGATGCTCCGCCCGCTGCTGTCTCGCTGGATAGCCTGCGCGTGCTTGCTGCTGAGGACAATGAGGTCAACCGGCTGGTGCTGCGAAAGATCCTCGAGCAGTTCGGCGTCCCGGTGACGATCGTCATGAACGGGCGCGAGGCCGTCGATGCATGGAACAGCAAGCCTTGGGACATCATTCTGATGGACATCCAGATGCCGGTCATGAGCGGAGTGGAGGCCACCCGGCTCATCCGGAAACAGGAAGAACTGACCCAGCGTCGCTCAACGCCAATCCTCGCCCTCACAGCGAACACCATGACCCATCAACTCCCTGAATACGAAGAGGCGGGCTTCTCGGGGGTGGTCGCCAAGCCGATTCAGGTGAGCCTGCTGATGCAAGCCTTGATCGACACGATCGAAACGCCCGGACCCGACCCGCGGGAGTGAACCGCCTCAGGTTTTCCGACGGCCGTCGGGTTTCCGGTGTGCGGCGACAGCGGCCTCGTTCAGAACCTCGAATCCTTTTTGCTCTGCAGTATGGGGCACTGTGTTGCCGATGGGGTCTCGCGGGCGTCAGCTTGAGGAATAGCTCGTCTTGGTCTGGGTGAAGAACTCCACCGCCGCGAACCCCTGTTCCCGCGCGCCGTAACTGGATGATTTCGAGCCGCCGAACGGGACGTGATAGTCCACCCCGGCGGTCGGCAGATTGACCATGGTCATCCCCGCCTTCGCGCGGCGCTGGAAGTCACGGGCGTGTTTCAGCGAGCTGGTGACAATGCCGGCAGAGAGGCCGAACTCCACGCCGTTGGCGATCTCCAGCGCCTGCTCATAGTCCTTTACGCGGATGGTCGAGGCAACAGGGCCGAAGATCTCCTCGTTGTTGATCCGCATGCCTGCTTCGGTATCGGCGATCAGGGTCGGCTGGACATACCAGCCGGGCTTTTCCATCTGCAGCCGCTCGCCGCCCGTGACCACCCGGCCGCCCTCGCCGCGGGCGACCTCGATATAGCGATACGAGGTCTCCATCTGGTCCTCGGACACGGCCGGGCCCATCTGCGTCTGCGGGTCCAGCGCATCGCCGACGCGCAAGGAGGCCACGCGTTCGGCGAGAGCCGCGACGAACCGGTCATGGATGCCGTCCTGCACGATCAGACGGCTGGAGGCCGTGCAACGCTGCCCGGTGGCGAAGAAGGAACCGTCGAGGGCGATCTGTACCGCCCGATCCAGGTCGGCGTCGTCGAGCACGATCAGGGGGTTCTTGCCGCCCATCTCCAGCTGGACCCGCGCCTGACGCTTCACTGCGCCTGCGGCAACGCCGGCACCGACGCCCTGCGAACCGGTGAAGCTGAGCCCGGCCACGTCCGGATGGTCGACCAGGGCCTGCCCGACCCGGCCCCGCCCGATGACCAGATTGAGCACGCCCCTGGGCAGGCCCGCCTCATGCAGGATGGCGACCAGCGCCTCGGCCGTCGCGGGCGTCGGCCCAGCGGGCTTCATCACCACGGTATTGCCGAAAGCCAGCGCCGGCGCGGCCTTCCAGGCCGGGATGGCGATCGGGAAATTCCACGGCGTGATCAGGCCATAGACGCCGACCGCCTGACGATAGGTCTGGATCTCGACGCCGGGCCGAACAGAGGCCAGGTTCTGGCCATGGACACGGAGGGCCTCGCCCGCGAAATACTTGAGTACGCGACCGGCCCGCACCGTCTCGCCAATGCCTTCCGCAAGGGTCTTGCCCTCTTCGCGCGACAATAACCGACCCAGAGCCTCGCGCCGTTCCATCACCAGCGTCCCGGCGCGGTCGAGGATGTCCGAGCGAAGTTCCGGTGAGGCCTCGGACCAGCCAGGAAAAGCCGCCTTGGCCGCCGCCACCGCCGCATTGACCTCGGCCTCGCCGCCATCCGGCGTGCGGGCGACGACCTCGCGAGTGTCCGATGGATTCAGGCTCTCGCCCGGCCGGTCCGCAGAGACCGTCTCGCCGTTGATCCAATGGTTCAGTTCGATCGTCTCGGTCATGGCGCGTCCTTGTCCTGGTCCGCTCGATCTAGCAACCGGCGCGGGCTTGCGACAGGTCTCTAACCGAACAGACGCGGCGAAGTCTGCGATAAGCTGAACACCTGAAACGAGTCGGAGCCCCCTCATGAGCGCAGAGCAGACCGAAGCGGTAACGGGCTGGCGCTTCTGGATCGACCGGGGCGGTACCTTCACGGACATCGTCGCCCGCGCGCCGAACGGGTCGCTGCAGACGCGCAAACTGCTGTCGGACAATCCCGAACAGTATGCCGACGCTGCCGTGGAGGGGGTGCGGCGGATCCTCGGTGCCGGGAGTGGCCCCCTGCCCGACGGCCTCGTCGCCGAAATCCGCATGGGTACGACCGTGGCCACCAACGCCCTGCTCGAGCGCAAGGGGGAGCCCGTCGTACTCGCGATCACCCGCGGTTTCGGCGATGCCCTGCGCATCGGCTGGCAGAGCCGGCCAGAGCTTTTCGCCCGCCACATCGTTCTCAGCGAACAGCTCCATGACCGGGTGATCGAGATCGGGGAGCGGGTCAGGTCGGACGGGGCTATCGACCGGCCGCTTGATGAGGAGCGGGCACGGCTGGACCTGACCGCGGCTCGGGCTGCCGGCTTCAGGGCCTTGGCCATCGTTCTGGTGCATGGCTGGAAGTTCAGCGATCACGAACGTCGGCTGGCCGCCATCGCCCGGGAGATCGGCTTCGAACAGATCTCGGTCAGTCATGAGGTCGGAGCCCTGATCAAATTGATCGGCCGCGGGGACACCGCGGTGGTGGACGCCTACCTCTCTCCGATCCTTCGGGCCTATGTCGACCGGGTCGGCGCAGATCTGGGGCCCTACGCACCTCTGCTGTTCATGCAATCGAACGGGGGATTGACTGCGGCTGAGGCCTTCCGGGGCAAGGACGCCATTCTCTCGGGACCCGCAGGCGGGGTCGTCGGCATGGCCGGCACCGCTCGGGCGGCCGGCTTCGATCGGGTCATCGGCTTCGACATGGGCGGCACCTCGACAGACGTGTCACATTTTGCCGGCGACTATGAGCGAACCTCGGACGCCGTGGTGGCGGGGGTGCGGCTGCGCGCTCCGATGCTGGGCATACACACCGTTGCAGCGGGCGGTGGTTCGATCTGCCGCTTCGATGGCGCCCGGTTAAGGGTCGGGCCGGAGTCGGCCGGGGCCGTGCCGGGGCCGGCCGCCTATCGCAGGGGCGGGCCGCTCACAGTCACCGACTGCAACGTCATGCTGGGCAAGCTGCGTCCCGACCAGTTTCCGGCAGTGTTCGGACCAAACGGCGACCAACAGCTTGACGCCGGGGCGGTCAAGGCAGGCTTCGAGGCCATGGTCGCCGAGGTCCATCTTGCCACTGGTCGCGCGGTGACGCCGGAGTCGCTGGCTGAGGGCTTCATCACCATCGCCGTCCAGAACATGGCCGAGGCGATCAAGTCGGTCTCGATCCAGCGTGGCTATGACATCTCCCGCTATGTCCTGAACTGCTTCGGCGGCGCGGGAGGCCAGCACGCCTGCCTGGTCGCCGACGCCCTTGGCATGACCCGCGTCATGCTCCACCCCTTCGCCGGCGTCCTGTCTGCCTATGGCATGGGGCTGGCCGAGGTGCGGTCGATCCGGCAGGCGACGGTGGCCGCACCACTGGAGGCCGCCGTAGACGCAGTGCTGGCCGCGCGGGTCTCGGCGCTCGACCGTCAGGCCCGCAACGACCTGACCGCCCAGGGCTTCGCCGATGCGGCGCTCACCACCCTGGTCCGGGCGGAGATCAAATTCGCCGGGTCCGACACCCCGCTGGCCGTCCCTTTCGGACCAGCCGACGAGATGCGTGGAGCCTTTGAGGCCCTGCACCGGCTCCGGTTCGGCTTCTTCGCGGACGACAAGCCCCTTCTGGTCGAGGCCCTCGAGGCCGAGGCCGTAGCCGCCTCCGGCCAGGCCCCGTCGACCGTCGCGGGCAGCGCCACAGACCCGGCCCCGACTGCCATAACCCACGTTCCGGTGCGCATGACGGGTACCGTCCAGGAGACCCCGGTCTATCGCCGCAGCGATTTCGGCCCAGGGGCAGCCGTCGACGGACCGGCCCTTGTTCTGGAAGACACCGGCACCACCGTCGTTGAACCCGGCTGGCGCGCCGCGACCGACGCGGCCCTCAACCTGATCCTCGAACGTACCGTTCCCCTGCCTGCCCGCACGGCCATGGGAACGGACGTCGATCCGATCATGCTGGAGGTGTTCAACAGCCGCTTCATGGCCTGCGCCGAACAGATGGGCGAGGCGCTGCGGGCCACGGCCTATTCGGTCAATATCAAGGAACGGCTCGACTTCTCCTGCGCCGTCTTCGACGCAACCGGTGCCCTGATCGCCAACGCCCCGCACATTCCCGTCCATCTCGGTTCGATGGGTGAGAGCATCCGCACCATTATCACCTCGCGCGGGGGGGGCGTCGACGGACGAGGCATGCAGCGCGGCGACATCTATATGCTGAACGCTCCCTACAACGGCGGCACCCACCTGCCAGACATCACCGTCATCATGCCGGTGTTCCTCGACGCCGATGACGTGCCGGCCTTCTTCGTCGCGGCGCGTGGTCACCACGCCGATGTCGGCGGGATCACCCCCGGCTCGATGCCGCCCTCGTCGCGGACGGTCGAGGAAGAAGGCGTCCTGATTGACGATTTTCTACTGATTGACGCGGGGCGGCTGCAGGACGCCGAAACCCGCGCCCTGTTCGCCTCAGGCCGCTATCCGTCACGCAACGTCGATCAGAACATGGCGGACCTGAAGGCCCAGATCGCGTCCTGCGCCCGTGGCAGCGACGAGCTGTCCCGGATGGTCGCTGAATTCGGCCGGCCCGTTGTCGCCGCCTATATGGGCCACGTCCAGAACAATGCCGAGGAGGCCGTGCGCCGGGCCATTGCAGCCCTGAAGCCGGGATCGTTCGCGCTGGAAATGGATGACGGTGCCGTCATCCGGGTGCGGATCGACGTGGACCCGGTCACCCGAAGCGCCGTAGTCGACTTCACCGGCACAAGCGCCCAGCTGCCCAATAACTTCAACGCCCCACTGTCGATCCCACGGGCGGCGACCCTCTACGTCTTCCGCACCCTCGTGGACGACGCCATTCCGTTGAACGAAGGCTGTCTGAAACCTATCCGGCTGATTGTGCCGGAAGGTTCGATGCTCAATCCCCGCTATCCGGCAGCCGTAGTGGCCGGAAACGTCGAGACCAGCCAGGCCGTGGTCGATTGCCTCTACGGTGCCCTCGGCATGCTCGCAGCCAGCCAGGGGACGATGAATAATTTCACCTTCGGCGACGCGACCCGCCAGTACTACGAAACCATCGCCGGGGGCTCGGGTGCCGGGCCCGGCTTCGATGGCACAGCGGCGGTCCAGACCCACATGACAAACAGCCGCCTGACCGACCCCGAGGTGCTCGAGACCCGCTTCCCCGTGCTGCTCGAGGAGTTCTCCATCCGGTGCGGATCAGGCGGAGACGGTGCCAACCGGGGCGGTGATGGCGCGATCCGGCGGGTACGGTTCCTGGAACCGCTGACAGCGGCCATCCTGTCCAACCACCGACGCACGGCCCCGTTCGGCCTGGCCGGCGGCGAGGACGGGGTAGTCGGGGTCAACCGGGTTGAACGGGCCGACGGATCGACCGAACTGCTGGCAGGGACCGCAGAGATAGAGATGGGCGTCGGCGATGTCTTCGTGATCGAAACACCGGGCGGCGGTGGCTTCGGTGTGAAAAGGGCTTCCTGAGCCGCCGGTTCGGCGCAACCATCGCCCGAGGGGGAGATTCCAATGCTTGTGCTTCTGGGAATTGCGGTCGTGGTCGCGGGCTTCGTCGCCCGCATCAATCCGCTGCTGGTCATATTGATCGCTGCCATCGTCACCGGTGTGACGGCGGCCGTGGGACCAGGGGTCGATTTGCGGGCCCTGGCGGAGGCGGGCGTGACGACGCTTACGGCCTTTGGCGATGCCTTCAATGACAACCGGTATTTCCACATCACTTGGCTGATCCTGCCTGTGATCGGTCTGCTCGAGCGGGCCGGCCTGCAGGAACGCGCCCGGATGTTGATCGCCCGGGTCAGGGCGGCGACCGCTGGACGCCTCTTGCTCAGCTATCTCTTCGTCCGCCAGGCCACCTCCGCGCTGGGTTTGACCTCTCTCGGCGGCCATCCGCAGATGGTCCGGCCGCTGGTCGCGCCGATGGCCGAGGGCGCGGCCGAGGTCGAGGCCGGCGGCGACCTCCCCGACAGGATCCGCTTCCGTATCCGCGGCATGTCCGCCGCTACCGACAACATCGGCCTTTTCTTCGGCGAGGACATCTTCATCGCCATCGGTTCGATCGTGCTGATGGTCGGCTTCCTCGAACAGGCGGGGATCATCGTCGAGCCGCTGCAACTGTCGGTCTGGGCCATACCCACCGCCATCGCCGCCTTCGCGGTCCATGGCGTTCGGCTGCTGTTGTTCGACCGGGAGATTCGCCGCGACCTTGCCGCCCGTGACACGGAGGCGGGCCAATGATCACGCTCGAGCACGCCTATATTCTCGTCGGGCTGATGTTCCTGGCCTTCGCCATCCTGACCCTGCGCGACAGCGACCACCCGACCCGCATCCGCAGCGCCGTCTTCTGGGGTCTGATCGCCGCCTCCATGTTGTTCGGCTCATGGCTCGGCGGGCTCGGCAACGGCCTGCTGGTTCTTGCGCTCGTTGCTGTCGGCGGCCTCAAGGCCCTGGGGGTCGGTCGGCCGCCGACGACCACACCGGACGAGCGGCGCGAAAGCGCCGCGCACCGTCGCAATGCCCTGTTCATTCCGGCCCTGATCGTGCCGCTCGTGGCGGTCGGCGGCACCCTCGCCGCCAAACACACCAGTGTCGGGGCCTGGCTCATCTCCCCGACCCAGACGACCCTGATCGCCCTCGGCCTCGGCTGCATCCTCGCCCTCGTCGCCGCCATGGCATGGCTGCGTCCGCCCGTCATGGCCCCGGTGCAGGAGGGACGACGCCTGATGGATTCCATCGGCTGGGCCGCCCTCCTGCCCCAGATGCTGGCCTCACTTGGAGCGGTCTTCCTCGCGGCGGATGTTGGCGGCGTGGTCGGCGAGCTGGTCACACAAGCCGTGCCGATGAGTTCGCCCCTGCTGGCCGTGGCAGCCTACTGCCTGGGCATGGCCTTGTTCACCGTGATCATGGGCAACGCCTTCGCGGCCTTCCCGGTGATGACCGCCGCCATCGGCCTGCCCTTCGTGGTCGGCCAGTTCGGGGGCAATCCGGCCATTGTCTGCGCCATCGGCATGCTGGCCGGTTTCTGCGGCACGCTGATGACCCCGATGGCCGCCAATTTCAATGTGGTGCCGGCCAATCTTCTGGAGTTGCCGGATCGGAACGCGGCCCTCAACGGCGTCATCCGGGCCCAGCTCCCGACCGCCCTGATCATGCTCGGGGTCAATATGGCCCTGATGTATTTCCTGGCCTTCCGGTTCTGACGATGACCCACAAGCTCGACGCCGGCACAGCCTCCCGTTTCGCAGCAGCCGCCCTTGGCCATGTGACGCGGGAATATCCCAACAAGATGGATCACGTCCTGTCCGGACCAGAGGATATCCAGGGTCCGCGCGCCCTGCATCCGATCTTCTTCGGCAGCTTCGACTGGCATTCCTGCGTGCACGGATGGTGGACGATGTTCACCCTGCTGCGGCTGTATCCCGACATACCCGAGGCTGCACGGATCCGCACCCTGGCCGACGCGATGTTCACACCGGAGAACGTCGCGGCGGAGACGGCCTATCTGAACCGTCCGGGCAGCCGCGGGTTCGAACGGCCCTATGGCTGGGCATGGTTGTTGATGCTGGCAGCGGAACTGGAGCGGCATCCGGGCAAGCACGCCGGGATCCTGCAGCCCCTGATCCTGGCCTTCGCCCGCCGATTTGCCGACTACCTGCCATTGGCCGACTACCCGGTCCGCGT
>Ga0247844_1006599_pt1 | contig 13801 bp, 10 predicted proteins | sample LaCtaG_FD_192421 | JGI IMG/M metagenome (GOLD analysis project Ga0247844, IMG submission 192421) | Freshwater microbial communities from meromictic Lake La Cruz, Castile-La Mancha, Spain - LaCruzMarch201714.5m_1 | ecosystem: Environmental > Aquatic > Freshwater > Lake | place: Spain: Castile-La... | reverse complement strand
CTACGCAAGCTAAAGCTCAGGCGGTCGCTGCTCGCGCTTGCGCTCATCGATGCGCCCAAATCCGCCCATGCGCTGCTGAGTGCGTTTTCGTCGAGGGCCGGAAGCGCCGCAAAGGCTTTAACACCATCGCTTGTTGCTGAAGCCATGGTCTGGGCAAGGCCGGTTTTGTCCTTCGGAATACGGCGCTCTCCCGCATCAAAGTCGATTTGGACATCGACCATAGGAATCCCCGGACTGTCAACCCAATACACCTTGGCGCCAGACGCATGCGTCCATTGGGTAATCGCAATCCCCGCACTGGCCTGGGCAGAAAACAACAAAGCACAAACCACCCAGACCCATGAACGCGGTGTCATACACGCATATTTCATCGCATTCCCCTCAATGGCGCGCGCCGCTTAATGCGGCGCGGGGTTTACGCTGCAGCTCGCCCTTGGGAAGGGCTTGGGGTACTAGCGTTGCAACGGTCAAGGCGTCATCTCCAAAATAACGCGCGGCCACGGCCTGAACCTGTGCGGGTTTGACAGCGCGCAAGCGATCCAACCACAAGGAATCAAACGCCAAGGGCAAACCGGTCGCCCAATGCACTCCCAAAATTCGGGCTTGGTTAAAGACGCTATCGCGTTTAAACACTTCGCCGGCAGACCACTGGTTAATGACCCGCTTAAGTTCTTGCTCGCTCACCCCATCCTCCGCAACGCGTTTCACTTGTGCCCGCAGCGCCGCTTCTAGGGCCGCGCTGGTCTTGCCGCTGGCTGGAACCCCCGTGAGCATGAAGGTTACGGGGCCACGCGCGGTCGAACCAAAATAGGCGGAAGCGCTGTCGGCGACATGGTCAGCGGGCTGGGTCAAGGCCTTATCCAATCGTGCGCCTTGGTAACCATCTAACACCGCCGCTAACAACGTCAGCGCCAAAGCATCTTGCGACTCTGCGTCCCACTCTTTTTGCGACACTGCCGAAGGCGTCGCGCCGGGAACCTTGAATGCCAGCGCTACATAGGCCTGCTCCGCAGGCGCTTTGAAATCAATACGGCGCAGGCCGTTTTGCGGGGGTTCTGCGCGTGGCTTGCGCACAGGAGGCTGCGCACCTTGGATACCGCCGTACCACTTTTCGGCCAAGGCGCGAACCGCTTGCGGATCCACATCACCAGCCACCACCACGGCCGCGTTGGCAGGCACATACCAGCGGCGGTAAAAGGCCCGGGCGTCTTCGGGCTGCATCGCCTCTAAGTCACTCATCCAACCCACGATCGGGCGACGGTAAGGAGACGCTTGGTAAGTCGTTGCGTTCAAAGCCTCAAACAGTCGGGCATGGGGGCTGTCTTCGGTGCGCAAGCGGCGCTCTTCTTTGACCACCTCTAACTCTTTGCGAAAGTCGTCATCGCTCCATTGGTTGTTGGCAAAACGGTCTGCTTCCAACGCCATCACGTCGACCAAACGGTCGGCTGGGATTTGCTGAAAATACCCGGTGTAGTCTTTGCTCGTGAAAGCGTTTTCACGCCCACCCAAAGCCGCCACGCGGCGAGAAAAATCTCCGGCTTTGACGCTCGGCGTCCCTTTAAAAAGCATGTGTTCCAACAAATGGGCTACGCCCGATGTGCCATCGACCTCGTCCATCGATCCCACCCGCACCCACAGCATATGCACCGCCGTGGGCGCACGGTGATCGGGCTTGACGATCAGCGTCATTCCGTTGGAAAGTGTGAACTGTTCTACCGCTTCTGGCGCAGCGTAGGCCACAGGAATCGCCAAGAACAAGGGAAAGACCCAACGTAAAAAATAAAGTGCGGTGTGTTTCATAGAATGCTGCATTCTAAGAACGCACGCCATGTTCAGCTTTTTCAAAAAAAAATCACCCTCTTTCCCTTCCGCCGATGACCTTACTGCGGCCACCGTGTCCAGTACCGCGTCGGACAAAGCACCGGACGCAAGTGGCCGTCAAGGCTGGCTTGCCAAACTCAAAAACGGGCTGGGGAAAACCGCTGCCAGTATTTCCCACGTGTTTGGTGGCTCTCGTATTGATGAGGCCTTGTTTGAAGACCTCGAAAGCGCGCTGCTCATGGCCGATGCGGGCGTGGCTGCGACCGAATTTTTAATTCAAAACCTGCGCCACAAAGCCAAAGAAAGCAAGGCTGAAACCCCAGCGCAGCTTAAAGAGTTGTTGGTGGACTGTCTTAGTGACTTGCTGGCCCCACTAGAAAAACCTCTGTCGATTGGGGCCCAACAGCCCACCGTCATCATGGTTACGGGTGTCAATGGAGCCGGTAAAACCACCTCGATTGGCAAACTGACCCACCGCCTTGCAGACAGTGGCGCCAGCGTTTTGCTAGCCGCTGCCGACACCTTTCGGGCCGCCGCGAGAGAACAATTGACCGTGTGGGCGGATCGCAATACGGTGGAGATCGTCAGCCAAGAAGGCGGCGACCCAGCGGCTGTCAGTTACGACGCGGTATGCGCTGGAAAAGCGCGTGGCAAAGACGTAGTTTTGATCGATACAGCAGGGCGACTGCCAACGCAAATCCACCTGATGGAAGAATTAAAAAAAATCAAACGCGTGGTGCAAAAAGCCGGTGACGCATCCGGCTTAGGCGCTTGTCCCCACGAAGTATTGCTGGTGATCGACGGCAACACTGGCCAAAACGCCTTAGCGCAGGTTCGCACGTTTGACGACGCCTTGGGCCTCACCGGCCTCATCATCACCAAACTCGATGGCACGGCCAAAGGCGGCGTTTTAGCCGCTATTGCTCGCGACCGGCCTATCCCCGTTTACTTTATTGGGGTGGGCGAACAACTCGAAGAACTAGAAACCTTTCATGCCCGTGAATTCGCCCAAGCCCTTCTCAATTAAGCGCCGCCGTGCGCTTGGCGTTATCGGACTGAGCACACTCGGTGGGCTCTCGGCTCTTACCCCTTGGGGTATAGCTCGAGCTACTTCTAAGGAGTGGCAACAGATCGAAGCCCAAGCCCGCGGGCAAACCGTATATTTCAACGCCTGGGGCGGCGCACCCACCATCAACGCCTACATTCAGTGGGCCAGCGCGCAGGTACTCGCGCAGTTCGGGGTCACGGTCAAGCACGTCAAAATTACCGACGCAGCAGATATGGTCAAACGCGTACGCAATGAAAAATTAGCGGGCAAAACCGATGGCACGGTGGACTTGGCGTGGATCAATGGCGAGAATTTTTTAACTATGAAGCGCGAAGGCCTGTTGTTTGGCCCGTTTGCCGAACAGTTGCCTTCTTACGCCTGGGTGGACACGCAAGGCAAGCCCACCACGCGGATTGATTTTTCTGAGCCGGTCGAGGGCATGGAAGCGCCCTGGGGCATGGCGCAACTCACTTTCATGGCTGACAGCAAACGCACCGCTCAGCCCCCGCGCAGCAGCCAGGAATTACTCGCCTTTGCCGACAAGTTCCCCGGCCGCGTCAGCTACCCTCGCCCACCCGATTTTCACGGTACGACGTTTCTAAAACAACTTTTGCTGGACCTCAACGGCGGCTCCGATCGCGCAGCGCTGTACGAAAGCGTGACACCGCAGGCCTTTGAAAAAAGCACCGCCACTCTATGGAAAACGCTGGATGCGCTTCACCCTTCGCTGTGGCGCGGTGGCAAACAATTTCCCCATACCGCTGCAGCACTGCGCCAAATGTTTTCGGATGGAGAGTTGCTTTTGGCAATGACCTTCAACCCCAATGAAGCGGCCAATGAAATTGCAGCCAAACGCATGGCCACGACCACCCTCAGTTACCAATTCACTAGCGGCACGGTGGGTAACACCCACTTCCTCGCCATCCCGTTTAACAGCCGCGCCGCCCAAGGCGCCCAAGTCTTTGCCAACTTTTTACTCAGCCCTGCGGCCCAAGCCAAAAAGGCCGATATTGCGGTCTGGGGCGACCCCACGGTCTTGGCTGTCGATCGCTTGCCTGCGGCACAGCGGGCCTTGTTTTCAGCGCCAGCGCTGACTGGCCAAGTGCGCCAACCGGCCCCCGCCCTGATTGAGCCGCACGGCTCGTGGGTGGAGCCGCTGGAAAAAGAATGGACTCGGCGTTACGGTGGTTAAACCTTTTTTCGTCTTGTTGCCATGCTGACCCTTGGGATTGACTTTGGTACGTCTAACTCGGCGGCAGCGGTCATCGACGGTAGCGGCATCCTGCGCGTTATCCCGCTAAGCGCTGCGCGTTCTGAAATGCCGACGGCTGTTTTTTTTGATGCAGAGACCCATCACGTTTTGTATGGCGAAGACGCCATGCAGGCGTATTTAAGCGGCCACGAAGGGCGTTTATTACGCTCGCTCAAAAGCTTGCTGGGCAGCGCGTTGATGGACGAATACACCCAAGTCGACGGTCGAGCGCTGCGCTTTTTTGACATCGTGGTGCTCTTTTTCAAAGAACTCAAACGCCGCTGCGAAGCCCATGTGGGCGAGTCATTGACCCACGTCGTCATCGGTCGCCCGGTGCACTTTGTCGATGACGACCCCGAGCGCGACGCTTTGGCGCAAACCACCTTAAGCCGCGCCGCGCTTGAGGCGGGCTTTAGCGATATCCGTTTTCAGTTGGAGCCCATTGCGGCGGCGCTGGATTACGAACAACAGCTCGAAAAAGAAACCACCGCCTTGGTCGTGGACATTGGCGGGGGCACGTCTGACTTCACCACCATCCGCCTCAATCAAAAGCGCAGCGCGTTGTCAGACCGAAGCGCCGACGTTTTAGCCAGCACCGGGGTGCACATTGGCGGCACAGACTTTGACCGCCTGCTTGATCTTGCAACCGTCATGCCCCTACTAGGCTACAAACACATTGGCACTGGCGATCGCCCGGTTCCCAACAGTGTGTTCTTTGACCTGAGCACCTGGCACTTTATTCACCGCGCCTACACCCGCAAAGCCCTGCACTTTGCCAGCGAGCTTTGGACCGACTTTTCCGACCAAACCCTGCACAAACGCCTCATGCAAGCCCTCGAGGAGCAACACGGCCACCGCATGCTCGCAAGCGTGGAGGCGGCCAAAATTGCATGCTCTGTTTCAGGAAATGCCAGCGCCGTTGATTTGAATTTTTTAGAACCCCGCCTCGCGCCAACGCTTGACACATTCGTAATGCAAGAGGCTTTGCAACAGGCTATCGCGCAGGTGGTGGAGTGTGCGTTAGCGTGTGTCAAAGCCTCCGGCTTAGACAGCGTCGATGTGGTGTACCTCACTGGCGGCTCATCGGCTCTGCGCCCTTTGGTGCAAGCCCTACAAACCGCGATGCCACAGGCCCACTTGGTAAAAGGCAATCCTTTTGGTGGCGTAGCTGCGGGCTTGGCGGTGGTGGGGGCGGCGAAGGCGTAAGACGAGCGACTACTCGCTCCAAGCTTCGCCCAAAGTCTCGGCTTGTTGCAAAATCAGCTGCACGGCTGCTTCTTGTAGGTCTGGCGGATATTTGTATTTCTTGAGAATGCGCTTCACCATCAAACGCAGCTTGGCCCGGACGCTTTCGCGCTCGGACCAATCGACCGTTAAGTTCTCGCGTAGGTTTTGCGTCAGTTCTTGGGCGATCTTCTTGAGCGTTTCGTCTTGTAAATCGCGCACCGCCGACTCGTTGTTGGCCAGGGCGTCGTAAAACTTCACTTCGTCTTCTCTTAAGCCCAACTGCTCGCCCCGATTGGCCGCTTCGCGAAACTTTTTGGCCATGGCGATCAGCTCTTCCATGACCTGTGCGGTTTCGATGCTGCGGTTTTGATAGCGGCGAATCACATCAGCCAGCAAATCGCTGAACTTTCGGTCTTGCACCACGTTGCTGGCAAAGCGGCTCTTGATCTCGCCTTGCAGCAACCGCTCCAGCAACTCCACCGCCAGATTTTTCTCGGGCAAGTTGTTCACCTGCGCCAAAAAGTCGTCGTCCAGCAGCCCAATGTTGGGCTTGTCCAAGCCCACTGCCGCAAAAATGTCCACCACCTCGCCCGAAACCACCGCCGAGCTGATGATCTGGCGAATCGCCAAATCGCGCTGCTCATCGGTCTTGCGCTGGGCGCTGGCTTCGCGCTTGGTCAAGATCACCTTGACCGCCTGCATAAAGGCCACCTCGTCGCGGTGCGCCTTGGCCTCGGGCAAGGTGCAGCACAGGCTAAAGGCGTGGCTCATGGCCAGCGCATGGTCGGCAAAGCGCTTCTTGCCATCGCGCTCTTTGTCTGACTTGAGGCCCAACACATGGTTGGCCGCACCTGCCAGCACCCGGTGCCCGCCCGTCAAAAAGCCCGAATAGTCAAAGCCGTGCAGCATGGCTTGCAACACGTCGAGCTTTTCCAGCATCACGGCCAGTGCCTCGCGGGCGTCCACCGTAGGTTTGCCCCGGCCTTTGCTGGCCGTGTATTCCTTCATGGCGGCTTTGAGGTCTTCACCAATGCCGATGTAGTCGACCACCAAGCCACCTTGCTTGTCTTTGAAGACGCGGTTCACACGGGCAATGGCCTGCATCAGGTTGTGGCCCTTCATGGGCTTGTCCACATACAGGGTGTGCACACACGGCGCATCAAAACCTGTGAGCCACATGTCGCGCACGATCACCAGCTTGAGCGGGTCTTGAGGGTCTTTGAAACGCTTTTCCAAGCGCTTCTTGACCAGACCGCTGTGAATGTGCGGGCGCAGCAAAGGCTTGTCGCTTGCGCTGCCGGTCATCACGATCTTGATCGCGCCTTGCTCCGGGTCATCGCTGTGCCAGTCGGGTCGCAGGCGGGTGATCTCGTTGTACAGGTGCACGCAAATTTCGCGGCTCATGGCGACCACCATGGCTTTGCCGTCTTGCGCGTTGTTGCGCTCCTCAAAGTGCGCGACCAAGTCTGCCGCCACGCTGGTAATGCGCGGCGCGGCACCCACTACTTTTTCTAAAGCGGCCCAATGGCTCTTGAGCTTGGCTTGCTGGCTTTCTTCTTCGTCTTCGGTCAGCTCGTCCACCTCGTCGTCCAAGTGGCTCAATTTGCCCTCGTTCAGGCCCAGCTTCGCCAAGCGGCTTTCGTAATAAATGGCTACCGTCGCACCGTCTTCTTGCGCCTGCTGCATGTCGTACACATGGATGTACTCACCAAACACCGAGCGCGTGTCGCGGTCGGTGCTGCTCACAGGCGTGCCAGTAAACGCTACAAAAGTGGCGTTGGGCAAAGCATCGCGCAGGTGTTGGGCATAGCCCGCTTGGTATTTAACTTGGTATTCGGGTGGCGCAAAGTCAGCCGTGCTCGCTACCGTCTGGCCGTCGCCTGTGGTGTAAGCCACCGCTGGGCTTGCGCAACCATTGACCTTGCGCGACTTGAGCTTGGCCTCAAAGCCATATTGCGTGCGGTGTGCTTCGTCGGCAATCACCACAATGTTGCGCCGCTGGCTTAAGCACGGAAAGGTGTCTTCGTCTTCCCCCGGCATGAACTTCTGGATGGTTGCAAAAATGATGCCACCCGAAGGCCGGTTGTCCAGCAGCTCACGCAGCCGTTGGCGCGTGGTGGCTTGCTGGGGTTTCTCGCGCAAAAGGTCTTGGCTCAGGCTGAACACGCCCAGCAGTTGCCCGTCTAGGTCGTTGCGGTCGGTGATGACCACGATGGTTGGATTCTCAAGCCGGGGTTCCTGCATCACCCGAGCGGCAAAGCAGGTCATTGTGATGCTTTTGCCGCTACCTTGCGTGTGCCAGACCACGCCCCCTTTGCCGCGCCTTGAAACTTCGTCTGTGCTGGCTGCAGTCACCACTTTTTCTACTGCAGCACGCACCGCATGAAACTGGTGGTAGCCCGCCACCTTTTTGACCAAGGTGCCATCGTCTTCAAACAGCACGAAGTAGCGCAGGTAATCCAGCAAATAAGTCGGGGCCAGCGCGCCGCGCACCACAGTCTCCAGCTCCTGAAACTTGCCCAACGGGTCCAGCGCCACGCCGTCAATCGTGCGCCACTGCATGAAGCGCTCGGCATTGGCCGAGAGTGAGCCCATGCGGGCTTCGGTGCCGTCCGAGATCACCAACAACTCATTAAACGTGAACGCATCGGCGATCTGTTCTTTGTAAGTCTGAATCTGGTCGTAGGCCTTCCAGATGTCGGCATTCAGATCGGCCGGGTTCTTCAGCTCAATCAACACCAGCGGCAGGCCGTTGATGAACAAAATGATGTCGGGCCTGCGCGTGTGGCGCGTTCCCTTGATGGTGAACTGCTGCACCGCCAGCCACTCGTTGCGGGCAGTGTCTTGCCAATCGACCAGACGCACAAAGTCGCCCCGCGTCTCGCCGTCCTTTTGGTATTGCACCGGCACACCTGTGACCAAGACCCGGTGAAACGCTCGGTTGCCCGAAAGCAAGGCAGGTTGCCCCAAATCCAAAATTTGCTTAAACGCTTCTTCGCGGGCGGCGGCGGGCACAGCGGGGTTGAGCCGGTCAATGGCCGCACGCAAGCTGACGGACAACACCACCTCGCGGGTGCTGGCGCGCGCGAGGCGCGGGTCTAAGTGATCCAGATCGCGGGCGTTAAGCGGCGTGTAGCCGACCGAGGCCAGCCAGCCCAGGGCTTCTTGTTCGAGTTGGTCTTCGGTCATGTTGCGTCGTACTGGTTCAGCAAAATTTTGTTTAGCGCCAAATTGACGTAATAGTTGCCACGTCCAATTTTTTGTTTCACCAGAAAACCTGTTTCAGTCAGCGCATCAAGATAGCGGGTTGCTGTCATGCGCGACACCTGTAAGTCGCGTTGCAAAAATTCGATCTTGGTATAGGGGTGACTGAACAAGTTGTTAATCAAATCTTGGCTGTAAAACTTGTGCTGCTCGCGGATGCGGTGCTTGTAGTCCATCAACGCAGCCTTAACCTTTTGCACCGTCTGCAAGGTGCGGCCAGCGGTCACCTCCACCGCCTCCAGCATGTAAATCACCCAATCCTCCCAAACATCATCTATCCGCACGCGCTGCAGCAGGTCGTAATACATGCGCTTGTTGCGCACAATGAACTGGCTCAAATACAGCACTGGGATGTCCAGCAATCCTTCTTTCACCAGATACAAGACATTGACAATCCGGCCGGTACGGCCATTGCCGTCATAAAACGGGTGAATCGACTCAAACTGGTGGTGAATCAACGCCATTTTGATCAACGGGTCTGCTTCAAATAAGCCTGAATCGTTGATGAAATGCTCCAAATCGGACATCAACGCAACGATCTCAGCAGGATCTTGCGGCGGCGTGTAAACAGTTCTGCCCGCGCCGTCTTTCAGCGCTGTACCCGGTAGCTTTCTAAAACCCGCATTGTTCTTTTCCAATTCGCCTTGAATCTGAACAATGTGGTTCGACGTCAAAAGTCCCGATTGGCGAACCAAATCGAAACCCACCCGCAAGGCGTGGCGATAGCGCAACACTTCTTTAGCTGCCGGATTGGCAAATGCCTCAGGCAACACATCGTCTTTGAATAACTCATCATGCGTGGTGATGATATTCTCAATCTCGGAACTGTCCTTGGCCTCTTGCAGCCCTAGGGTGTTAATCAAGATGCCTTGGTTTGGCATAGACGCTGCAATACCCTTAAGCTCGGCCAGCTTGCGGCTGCTGCTGGCCAACAGTTTCAAAATGGCCGGCGTCTCAAATCTCCGGGCATCCAAGGTTTCAATGGCGGTTAATTGATTCATTTGTACTTATAATAACCATTAAATGCCCAAAATATCGATTTTTTGGGCATAAAGACAGCTTCATGTAAAGAAATCTTTAATTTGTGTACATGTTGAGCTGAGCAGAACTTTTCTCCGACATTTACTCCGACAAATCGCTTTTCACCGGCGTTTTTCCCCTCACTTCGGCACCTGGATCACTCTCTTAACCCTTCAAGCTCGCTCCAGCCAAAGCCTGAAGTCGTTGACTTCGTACTTTTAGGCTTGGCGTAAGGGGAGATACGCTCGAGTTTGCGGAGGGGCTTTTTCAAGTTCAGCTTTTATGCAATAATTTGAGTACGGACTGGGGATTCTCGGTCGGCATTGGCCTCCGGCGGTTGTCGGGGGCTTTTGTTTTTGTACTCACGGAAACACCTTTGCACCCCAGCCTGCAGATTGGCCCTTGACCTGTACCAATTTGTTCTTGATCACCTCCACCGCACGGTTGGGCTGGTCAGGTTTGAGTACGGCCATGCCCATGGGTCGCGCCATCAAATCGGCGAGCTGTAAGCCCGAAGAATTCGACTGCTTGTCAGCAAAGATCACTTCAAAATCAAACAACTCCTGATTGAAGTTGCCTCGATCACAGATGCGGCGAAATTCCAGCTCGAGTTCGTCGTCTTCATTTCGCCCACGCTGCTCAACCACCAAATGCACTTTAGGGTTGCTAATCGCCCCAGTTTCCCATTCACCCTGCGTATGCAGAAAAGCGCTGATGCGCTCCAGACCGTATTGCAATGCCAGGTGGTAAGGATTTTCAGGCTGTGTGTAGCGCTTTTGCAGCGCGTCTTTGCGGATGACAACCGAAACCAGATGAAATGGCACTTTTTCAACAATGGCCGTGAGTTCATCGAGAAATGCTTGCTTCAACGCCCGTGTCTTGAGGAAAGAAAACGGCCCAAGATCACGCCGAATATCTCGCTCATGCAAGATGACTTGGTCGTGCCCAAAATGCTGAAATTTAAACTCTTGAACGGCTGGAACGACTTGCCGCAAATACTCATCTTTTCGAACAATCATGAAGGCTAGCACCAGCAGAGGGAAGTCAGGGTCAATCCGGCCCATGGATGGGCTGCCGCTTTCATCAACAAACACTAAATAGTCGCTGAAGGGCTTGGCAGTCATGTTCAAGCAACCGCCTTTCCCACCGAAGTTCCTGATTTGAAATCGCCCAACCAATGCTCCGCTGCCGCCAGCTCCAGGTCGGAAAAACCCAACGCATCGGCCAGCGTGTTGAGGTTGTCCTCTTCTGCCAGCCAAGGCGTGAAGTCGTTGGCTTCATGCTTCCAGGCTTCACGCAGGGGGACGCGTTCGAGTTTGCTGAGAGGTTTTTTCATCATTAGCCTTTAATTGACTTACCTTGATGATGGGTCAGCCAAGTTCGGAATGCCTCTATTCTTCGGTTGTGGTTTTCATTGATTCGCTCTTGAATCGGCTTTTCACCACGGTTGGCCTGAAAAATAAGTTGATCGTTCAGGTCATTCCAAATATCAACCAAATCTTGGCAATCTTGATACGTTAACTCGTTCATGCGTTACCTTAAAGGGTGTTGAGATCTATCTGGCCTGATATTAGGCGGGGGAGTAATGTGTCGCGGAGGGAAGCAAGTTGCGTCATACGCTCTTGATTTGCACCGATGCTTGCGAAAAGGGTATTAGCAATGTCACCAAACGAGTTGCGAATCTCTTCAGTCGCAACAACCAGTGGTGTGCTACCGACGACCTCAGGGCGAACCGCCGGATAAGCGCCTCCATCAGCAAGATGAGACAAACGGTCGATTGCCTCATCGTTGGTGGCAGCGATAAAAACTAATGCTTGGTCTATGACTTTACGCGCACGAAGCACCGCAAATCCGGTGCTTCCAGTTAAACCAGTCACATCAGAGGCTATGCGCGCAAATGAGCGATTGCCAGGCCGAACAGTTCCAACAATTACATCGCCACACCTCAGAACTCGGCGAGCACGACTAGGAGCGTCTTCAAAACTAAACTCGATATATTCATCAATTTGTCCAGCTTTAGTGTTGGCAAGGTCGACGTAAAGAACCCGCTCGGGATGACGCTTGGCGCTCCAGCTCTCAGGGTTCAATTCCGCCAAGACATTCAAGTTGCCAACCCTCCACCCCTTCGGCACAGACCCCAACTCCGATTCTTCAATGCTGTCGGGGAACAGGGCGGCGGTGGCTTCGTCCATGCCTTCGGGGGCGCGGCCTTGCATCTTGGCGTGGACGGGGTCGAAGTCCACGAACCAGGACTTGAACAGGGCTTGGGCGATGGCTTCGAGGGTGGTGTTGGTTTCGCGCAGGAGGGTGATGCGGTCGTCAAGGGACGTCAGCAGCGAAGCAATTTGCTTCTGCTCCGCTAATGGTGGCAGATTAATTTTTTCGCCAAGTATCTGCGATGGCGACAAATTTGCCTGACCGCCTGAACTTGTCGCAACTGCAATGAAAAAATCTTGGAACTCATCTGAACTTAGAAAATACGAGCAGCATTTTCGGTCTACCTCAACCCCCTTCTTGGGGCGTAGAACGCCAACACGCTGATTCAACATGTAGCGACCAGGTATATCAAAGTATGCGACCTTGCCAACCCACGTATCCCGAGAGCCATCCATCCGGTTGCCCGACATCGTTATGAGGATGTCACCTCTTTTCAGTTCCTTGTCCGGTCGTTTATCTGCGACATCCTTGTCTACGAACGCAAGGTCACTCAGCAAGAGGTTGTTGGGCTTTACGTTCTTGATCTTGATGACCGGTATACCAGATGACTTGAATTCACCTCCTTTAAAAGCAAATCCATTCACCAAATCAAAGATGTCGCCAAGCTGATAACTTTTCCACTCAGAACTCATACCCCAGCCCCCCCAGCTTCTGGCGTATCAGCGCGTCCAGCTCGGCCCCTTTGGCCATTTGCGCGCCCAGCTTGGCGGTGAGCGTTTGCATCTTGTCGCCAAAGGCTTCGTCGTCGTCTTCGACTTCTTCGGCACCCACGTAGCGGCCGGGGGTGAGCACATGGCCGTGTTGGGCGATTTCGGCCAGAGGTACGCTGTGGCAAAAGCCTGCAATGTCTTGGTAGCTGTCACCACCCGTGCGCCACGCGGCCACGGTTTGGCTGATGCGCTCTATCACTTCGTCGGTCAACTCGCTTTGCACGCGGCTGATCATGGTGGCTTGTTTTCGAGCATCGATGAACAGCACTTCGCCTTTGCGCTTTTTCTGTTTGGCCAAGAACCACAAGCACGCGGGGATTTGCGTGTTAAAGAACAGTTGGCCGGGCAAGGCCACCATCACTTCCACCACGTCGGCATCGACCATGGCGGCGCGGATTTGGCCTTCGCTGTTTTGGCTGGAACTCATAGACCCGTTGGCCAGCACAATACCTGCGCGGCCAGTGGGCTTGAGGTGGTGCAGGATGTGTTGCAACCACGCGTAGTTGGCATTGCCTTGCGGCGGCGTGCCATAGACCCACCGCGCATCGCCTTCAAGGCTTGCGTGCCACCAATCACTGATATTGAAAGGCGGGTTTGCCAAACAAAAGTCAGCCCTTAGATCGGGATGTTGATTACGGGAAAAGGTGTCGGCAGGCTCTTTACCTAAGTTGTAGTCCATGCCCCGAATGACGAGGTTCATGGCCGCCAAGCGCCAGGTGGTGGGGTTGGCCTCTTGGCCGTAGATGGACACATCGCCCAGTTTGCCGCCGTGGTCTTCGATGAACTTTTCTGACTGAACGAACATGCCGCTCGATCCGCAGCAGGGGTCGTAAATCTGGCCCTTGCTGGGTGAGAGCACGGCCACCAGTGTTTTGACAATGCTGGCGGGTGTGTAGAACTGCCCGCCCCGCTTGCCTTCGGCGCTGGCAAACATGCCTAAGAAATATTCGTACACCTGGCCCAAGATGTCGCGGGCCTTCGATGGGTCGTCACCAAAGCCGATGGTGGAGATCAGGTTGACCAACTCACCCAGTTTGCCGTCGGGCAACTGTGCGCGGGCAAAGCGTTTGTCGAGGATGCCTTTGAGCTTTGGGTTGTCGGCTTCGATCAGGCTCAGCGCATCGTCGATGCGTTTGCCAATGTCGGGCTGGGGGGCGGCGGCACGCAGTGCTTCCCAGCGGGCACCTTCGGGCACCCAAAACACGTTTTCGCTGGTGTAGTAATCGCGATCTTCCAGCTCGG
>Ga0247844_1006595_pt1 | contig 13809 bp, 12 predicted proteins | sample LaCtaG_FD_192421 | JGI IMG/M metagenome (GOLD analysis project Ga0247844, IMG submission 192421) | Freshwater microbial communities from meromictic Lake La Cruz, Castile-La Mancha, Spain - LaCruzMarch201714.5m_1 | ecosystem: Environmental > Aquatic > Freshwater > Lake | place: Spain: Castile-La... | reverse complement strand
TGTATAAGTACCACCTGATGATAAACTGTAAGTATAACCACTTAAGGCAGCAATATTCACGTTTGCCGTTAAGTTAATCCCTGATACATTAAATGAATTTGCAGTTGATGTTGTACCAACACACCAATTTCCAAAAGCGCTTAATGAACCAACTGTTACTGTAGGTGAAGGTGCTGCTGTTGTAAAACTTCTTGTTGTACAACCTGAAGCTGCATTCCCCAAGCTATTTTTTGGAACAACTCTCCAATAATAAGTTGTTGATGCTGCTAAACTTGCTGGAGAATAAGTTACACCTGCTTGACTAGTTGAAACGAGTGCACCCACTGCTTGGTTATTTACATCTGTTTGATTTGTTGATAAATAGACATCATAACTATTTGTATTAGCTCCTGCTGTCCAAGATAATGTTGGTAATTGAGATACTCCAGTGGCAGCGTTTGCGGGTGAAGATAAAGTTGGGCAAGTAGGAGTTGGCGGTGTCCAACGTAATATTCTGCCGTTTGACGGCATACTTCTAACTGCACTTTGAGTTGCACCATAGGAAACGGTATTAACACTTCCTGTTCCAGCTGCTAAACCATCCCAGTTGGCAATAGAACCTGAGCAATTTCTAAAGTCAGTTGCACCTGAACTTCCTCTTAAACCAATTTCACTAGAACGTGTTGTAGCGTTTCCTGATGCACCAGTGTAAATAATTTCAACCGCGTTTGTTGTTTCATACAACCTTATTTGAAATGAAACTATAGCATTTGTGGTATTATATTGAAGTCTATAACCAGTATATTGAATAACACAAACTCTATTTGGCGAAGAACCAGTTACAGTTTGAATTACTCCTCCGGATGATCTACCATCTCTCGCAACAGCGACAATAGCATTAGTATTGCCCGTAGTTGAAATTGGGTTATAACTTGATGTTGCTGGAGTTGAACCAAGTCGAATATGACCGTTTGAATTGGCTACAAATTGGGTAAAATCTGTACCATTGAATTTGAAGGTAAACCCAATATTTGTCGCACTAGAATTTCCATCATCTACATCACCAATAATTGATGTTCCAGTTACTGCTGTATAGGTTCCTGAAGTAGTAGTGTAATTATAAGTGTTAACTTGCCCCCAAACTTGGTTATTCGAAATAAAAAGCAAAATGGCAACCATCAAAAATGAGATGGTATTTTTGAGAAAACGTAGGTTTCTGTTAACAATTTGATGGCTTCCGCCACTTTTGGTAATTGGTTTAAAGTAAAATTTATTCATAATTTTTAGATTTTGGAGATTATAAATTAGTGTTCTTTAATAGCTTAACTTTTGTTTTAGATGACTAAATTAATAATTATTTTACATAACGTTAATAAATAATTGAATGGTTTAACAAATATATAACAAAATAAATATAAAAAGTAGCAATGAGTCAATGTCAAATGAATAAAACTTAGGTTTGGGTTACTATTCAATGGGTTTTATTTATTATTTGAAATTGAGAAAAGACATAAATGTAAGTGAAGCCCCGAAATATGATAAGCGAAAAAGGAAGATTTTTGATTTAAAATCGAATCGTTTATCTTTTGAAAAAAATCATTTTATAAATAATTTCAAAATCGCCTAAATAAATTTTGCAGCATTATTTAAAATTTGAGCCAAAACAAAAAAGTCCCAAGTACTTATTTGGAACTTTATATCCAAAACTGCTGAGGAAATAAAATTCCGCTTTTGTTGTTTGTGTAGAAGTTTAGAAGCTAAAAAGGAATTAATCTTAGGAATTAATCGATGAAAAAATGATTTTTAGATCAATTGCAATTCTGATAATTCTTTCCCAACTTGTTGAATACCTATCATGATTTTATTGGTTTGGATTTGTGAAGGTTTTTTGATGCCAGAAATGTATTGCGCCAAAAGACTTTGGTTCATGCCAATCCTTTCAGATAGGGCTTTGGCGTTGATGACTTTGTAATATTCAAAGAAACTTTGTAAATCATATGAAAACTGTATTTCTTCTTTTGAAAATACAATATACAAATCTTCAAAAGATAGATTTATTGCCTCAAGAATATTTGGTAAAAGCTCACTAAAAGTTTCTGCTTCAGTTGCTATGAATTTTTTTTTTGACAAAGCAATAGCACTATAGCCTTTATCCTCTTTAGTTATGGTCACTTTTATTTTTGGCTTCTTCATCGTTTAGCTGTTTTAATGTCTGCTTGTTTCAAAATAGCTACGAGTAGTCCTTTTTTCACTTCTTTTCCAGCATGATATGGAACAGTTAATTGTTCGGTTTTATCATTATGTTGAAAAATTACATGACTTCCTTTCTGTCGTACTTCAAACCAACCTTGTTTTTTAAGCAATCGAAACAATTCATTATATTTCATCTCAAAGGTAATATATTTATTACTATTATAAAAATGTATTTTATTTTTTTAAATAACACACTTAAATATATGAAAATATAATCAAAACAACGTTTAAAAGTAAATCAAAAAAATAGTTTATATCAAAACTCCCAACCAAATCGTTCTTTCACCAAGGAATAAATGTAAGCTAGAATTTCTTCGTTTACCGTTTTTTCTAATGCATCGTTTACGAATGCACTTACCACCAAATTACGCGCTGATTTCTCAGAAATACCTCTTGCACGCAAGTAGAAAACGGCCTCTTCGTCCAATTGTCCTGTTGTGGAACCGTGAGAACATTTCACATCATCGGCGTAGATTTCCAACTCTGGTTTTGAATTTACAGTAGCATCGTTACTCATCAATACATTTGCATTCGATTGAAAAGCATTGATTTTTTGAGCGTCTTTGCGAACGAAAACTTTACCGTTAAATACTGCGGTAGCTTTGTCGTCGATCACTCCTTTGTACAATTCGTTTGACAAACAATGTGCGACTTTATGGTCGATAATTGTATAATTATCAACATGTTGTGTGCCATTTAAAATGTAAGTGCCATAAAGATTCGTTTCACAATTTTGACCATTAACAGCAATATTTACCTCATTACGCACGAAGTTTCCGTTCAAAGTTGTTGTGTGAAGTGTAAAATTTGAATCTTTGTCTTGTTTAACATTCTCTTTTGAAACGTGGAAATTAGTTCCAGATTCAGCTTGAATTTTGTGTAACGTTAAATGTGTTCCTTCACCCACTTCAACGTCTGTAACAACATTTACCAAGGAATTACTTTCATCCACAGATAAATAATTCATCACTATTTCCGCTTTAGAAAGTGCATTTGTTTTAATTACATTTCTTAAAGCGACAAACTCATTTACAGTGTCATAATGAACGATTTCAATTGCTTGTTCCAAATTTGTTTTAGCTGCAACATGAATAAATAATCCATTACTCGCATAAGCCAAATTCATTGTTTCGAAGGTGTTCAATTCAGTTGAAACGATTGCCAATTCCTCCGCTGAACAATCTTGAATGCTTTTTACCATCAAGCCACTTGGCAAATTTTCAGGCTGTTGAATCAAGTTTCCATTGTGAAAAATGAATTGTAAAGATTCAGCACATATACGCAAAGAAGAATCTATTTTGGCTTCGTCAGTTTGATCAAAACGCAAGTTAGCAATGCGAGCTAAACGTGTATATTTCCAGTTTTCGTGCTTCGTTGTTGGAAAATCACTTGTGTTTAAAAAGTCAAAAGCAGCGTTAACTTTATCATCTGGAAAAGCCAAAGTTGTACTTGCCAAATTCGCACGAAAAGCTGCTAATTTATTTGTTGAAATTACTTCTTGCATGGCTTTTTAGTTTGCGTCCACTTCGTTTTTAATCCAATCGTAGCCTTTTTCTTCTAATTCTAAAGCCAATTCTTTGGTTCCAGTTTTAACGATTCTTCCATCATATAGTACGTGTACAAAATCTGGAACGATATAATCTAACAAACGTTGGTAATGCGTAATAACAATCGTTGCGTTTTCAGGTGATTTCAATTTATTCACACCACTCGCCACAATTCGCAAAGCATCGATGTCTAAACCAGAATCGGTTTCATCCAGAATCGCCAATTTCGGTTCTAACATCGCCATTTGGAAGATTTCGTTGCGTTTTTTCTCACCGCCTGAAAAACCTTCGTTTACTGAACGTGAAGCCAATTTGCTATCCAATTCTACAATCGCTGATTTTTCACGAACTTTCGCCATGAAATCTTTCGCCGAAATTGGTTCTTCACCTTTGTACTCACGAATTTCATTCAATGCCGTACGCAAAAAGTTAACGTTTGAAACTCCAGGAATCTCAACTGGATATTGAAAAGCAAGGAACAAACCTTCTCTCGCTCTGTCTTCAGTTGATAACTCTAATAAGTCTTTGCCGTCAAATTCGACTGAACCTTCCGTTACTTCGTATTCTTCACGTCCTGCCAAAATACTAGCAAGCGTACTTTTTCCAGCTCCATTCGGACCCATTATCGCGTGGATTTCACCAGCGTTTACTTCTAAATTCAAGCCTTTAAGGATTTCTTTTCCTTCAATGTTGGCGTGTAAGTTTTTAATTTTTATCATTTTCTTAATAATTGCGGATTGCGGATTTAAGATTGCGGATTTTTTTCTATCCACAAATCTTAATTTACAACAAAAATTTACTTTTTTCCTTTAAACTTTTTTAAATAATTTATAAAACCTCCTATTTGTTTGCCAATTATAGCAGCTTTATTTGCTAATTGCAAGTATGTATTTTCATCTATATATTTCAAATTTCTTGCAATCATTAATTGTGTTTTTAATTCACCACATGAACCTTTGGCTATTGTCAAAAAGTAGATAAATTGGTTTTTGCTATCTCTTTCATGACCTTCTGCAATATTTGACGGAACTGAAACTGAGCATCTTCTGATTTGATCTTTAAGTCCAAAATCTTTTGAAAAGGCGTCCTTATTGGTAATTGAATAGACTTCTGTACATAAATCCATTGCTAATTTCCAAACTTCCAATTCTTCAAAAGACTCGTAGGTTGCCATAATCTATCTAATTTTTCAATCCGTAATCCGCAATTAGTAATTAATAATTCGCAATTACTTTATCCAACCGAGCCCTCCAAACTAATCGCCAACAACTTCTGCGCTTCAACAGCAAATTCCATCGGCAACTGATTCAATACTTCTTTACAATATCCATTTACAATTAAACTAATCGCTTTTTCTTCACTAATTCCGCGCTGCTTGCAGTAAAACAACTGATCTTCACCGATTTTTGAGGTCGTTGCTTCGTGTTCTATTTTCGCACTTGGATTTTTACATTCGATATACGGAAACGTATGCGCACCACATTCATCTGTCATTAACAAAGAGTCACATTGAGAAAAATTTCTAGCATTTTGTGCATTCTTGCTAATTTGTACCAAACCTCTGTATGAATTTTGAGATTTCCCAGCTGAAATTCCTTTTGAAATGATTGTGCTTTTCGTGTTTTTTCCCAAGTGAATCATTTTTGTTCCTGTGTCTGCTTGTTGGTAATTGTTAGTTACAGCCACAGAATAAAATTCTCCAATCGAATTGTCACCTTTCAAAATACACGAAGGATATTTCCAAGTCACAGCCGAACCAGTTTCTACTTGCGTCCAAGAAATTTTTGCATTGCGTTCACAAACACCACGTTTTGTAACGAAATTGAATACGCCACCTAAGCCATTTTTATCGCCTGGATACCAATTTTGTACCGTCGAATACTTGATTTCGGCATTTTCCAAAGCGATTAATTCAACCACAGCAGCGTGCAATTGATTTTCATCGCGTTGTGGTGCCGTACAACCTTCCAAATAGGAAACATAAGCACCTTCGTCAGCAACCACAAGCGTGCGTTCAAATTGTCCTGTACCTCCAGCGTTTATGCGGAAATACGTTGAAAGTTCCATCGGACAACGAATTCCTTTTGGAATGTAGCAGAAAGATCCGTCTGTGAAAACCGCTGAATTCAAAGCTGCGTAGAAATTATCGGTAGTTGGAACAACGGTTCCCATGTATTTTTTAACCAATTCAGGATGTTCTTGTACTGCATCCGAAAACGAGCAAAAAATAATTCCTAATTCGCCTAATTTTTCTTTGAAGGAAGTAGCAACAGAAACGGAATCCATAACGAAATCGACAGCGACACCAGTAAGCCGTTTTTGTTCTTCCATGGAAATTCCCAACTTCGCCATTGTTGCCTTCATTTCAGGATCTACATCGTCCCAAGATTCGTATTTTTTTGTTTGTTTAGGAGCAGAATAGTAAGCAATTGCTTGAAAATCTGGTTTCGTGTAATGTACATGTGCCCATTCAGGTTCAGACATTGTTTTCCAAATTTCAAATGCTTTCAAGCGGTGATCCAACAACCATTCAGGTTCATTTTTTTTATCGGAAATCAAACGAATAATGTCTTCGTTTAAGCCAATCGGAACAGTATCTGTTTCAATATCAGTAACAAAACCAAATTTGTATTCCTGATTTTCGAGGTCTTTCGCTAACTCGTTTTCGGTATAATTTGCCATTGCTTATTTTTAAACTGAAAAAGATTCACCGCAACCGCATGTTCTGTCAGCATTTGGATTTTTAAACACAAATCCTTTTCCGTTCAAACCACCTGAAAAATCAAGTGTTGTACCTAAAAGATAAAGATAACTTTTAGTATCAACGACAACTTTCATTCCATTATCTTCAAACGTTTTGTCGCCTTCTTTTTCCTCGTTGTCAAATGTTAGTTGATACATCAAACCAGAGCAACCTCCACCTTGAACACCAACTCGAATGAAAAATCCGTCTTTGCCTTCGTCTTCCATCAATCTGATTGCTTGCTTTTTAGCAGTATCTGTGACCGTAATCATTTCTTATTTTTATTTAGATTAATTATAAATAAGTCTTTTTTTCTTTGCAAAAATACCACTTTTATGGTATTGTAGCAAACATTTCAATAACAATAATTCTAAAAAATAGTTTATTGCCTATTGATTTGATTTATATACTATTATTATTTTTGTTAAATGGAAGATGAAAACGAGTGTATAGCTATAAACAACATTACCTAAGTGATTTGGAAGGTCATAGTTTGTAAGTATTGTAGTTTACATTTCGGCTTTACTGTGTGGTTTTATGTTGATAATCCAAAATTTGCAATCTGTTGATTCAAACAAAAAGAAAATTGAAGTGTTAAACGTTATACAAAATAAGGAAATTGACTTTCAAGTCACACCCGTAAAAAGATATCAATGAAAACACTTTTAATTAGTTCATTACTTTTCTTGTTAATGGAATCGAAGACACATCAATTAACCATAGAAATCAAAAACATTCCTTCGACTAAAGGGAATTTATTCATTGGATTGTACCAACCAAAGAATGAATTTCCTGTTTTTGGCAAGCAATATATCGGGAAAGTGGTTCCAGTTTCAGGAAAAACAATGACTTATACATTCAAAGATTTACCCCAGGGAGATTATGCTTTTGCTATTTATCACGACGAAAACAAAAACAGCAAATTGGATAAAAACATGTTAGGCGTTCCAACTGAATATTATGGTTTTTCTAATAATGCTAGAAGAACATTCAGTGCGCCAAGTTTTGAAGAATCGAGTTTTGACTTAAAAAAAGATGTGAAACAAACGATTGTTCTAAAGTAATAATTTCAATAAGTGACAAAACTTAGATGAAGATTCTATTTTAACTCATCTCTTTTTCCCAGTCTTCAACTTAAATTGAAACGTGATGTAGGCATTGATTCCATCAGAAGGTAGAATTCCAGGGCCTGGATAAGAAACAGCGCGACGTGTATAATATTTTGAGTTGGTGAAATTATTCACTCCAAGCTCGATTTTGAATAGTTCGTTCACATCGTATCTGCCTGAAAAATCGCCCACAAAATAAGCTGGAATTTGTCCTATAACAGCATCACCTGAGGGTTCAACTGAATTAGTAGCATCTGTAAATTGTGAACTATTAAACGAACCTTGAATTTGCATTGTGAGTTTGGCTGTTTTGAACTTTAGTCCCGATTTCACAATAATTGGGCTCACATATTCCACTTGTTTCCCCACGTAAGAAGTTTCTCTTGAACGAATATAAACAGCGTTGGTGTAAGCGGCATTTACAAACCAAGAAAGACCATTTTTTGCTTTTTCGTCGCGCATTTTAAGGAAATCAATTTCGGCAAAAATTTCAATTCCCATATTGCGTGCATCACCAATGTTTGTGCGCTCCTTGTAAATCGTTCCCAACTTTGGTGCGAGTCCAATTTTATCACCGTAATACAAATAATACAAAGCAAGGTCGTAGATGAAAAAATTAGAAAGCAAACCTCTTGTGCCAAGCTCAACAGTAACTCCATATTCGTCTTTCATCAAGGTATCGACAATAAAATTGGGGTTGGTAACACGAATGTCAGTGAAATTAATCGCTCTATAATTTTGGGTAGCATTGGCGTAGATTGTTCCTCTTTTCATTATTTTTTTTGAAAGACCAAAGCCAAACAGTGGCAGACTTCGCTTCACAAAACGCTCACTTTGATTGGTATAAATAGCAATTGTATCGAAATTAACAGGGTGAATCACGTATTGTTTGTAGAATCCTTCAGACGAACTTATTATGTACTCGTAACGCATCCCGAAATTGAAGCGCCAATCGTCATTTAAGAAAAAAATGTTTTCTATAAATCCAGCAATATTTTCTGATGGAAATTCGTAAGATGAATTTTCTAAATTAGAGGGGTTGGTGAAAGAAAAATCTGCTGTTGAGTCGCTTGATGCGTTACCTTGCTCTGCTGTTGTGAAACCACGATAATAGCGCGATCCAACTAAAAATGCACCTTTCATTTTTGAGTTTAATTCATAACGTTTCAAAAAACGTGTTTCAGCTCCAACGTTTTTAAATTCACCCAAAATCATTGTTCGCGGCCCGCCGATGTCTTCTTTTGTAATTTTTTCTAAGAAACCTAAACTTTTGCGGTCGGATAGCATTCCAAAGGCACGGACATTAATTAAAGCTGATTTCGTTACTTCAAAATCGTAATGTAAAGCCAACATTTTCCAATCTACTGCAAACCAATTTCTACTTCTAAAGCTTTGACGAACATCATTCTCAAATTGCAAATCGGTCAATCCACCCGGCTGTTGGGTGAGGTAATTCATTTGCGTATATTCCAATTTTAATAGCTGTTTTTCACTTAATTGAAAGGCCATTTGTCCAAAAAATTGATGTTGGTAAAAACCTGAATTTTGGCGATAACCATTTCCTCGTTTGTATTGGTGGTAAACTTGATAAGCGAATTTATTTTTCGTTCCTGAAATGCGATTGAAAGTTCCTAAATAACCATAAGTTCCTCCAGTTAGGCGACTTGTGAGATGAAAAGGAGTTGTGGTTTCTGGATCTTTTATGACGAAATTCAACAAGCCTCCGAATTGTGTTCCAAACTGCAAAGAAGCAGAACCTCTAATGATTTCAATTGATTTCAAGGCTTCAATTGGTGGCGTGTAATAGCTTTCTGGGTAACCTAAAGCGTCAGCGCTGATGTCATAACCGTTTTGGCGGGTGTTGAAATTCGCAGCTCTGTCTGGACTTAAACCTCTTCCTCCAATTCCAACTTGAATTCCTGCGCCATCACTTTCCCAAATATTTAGACCAGGTACTTTAGCAAAAATCTCCCGTGGATTTGCAGTCGATTTTGCACCGCTCAAACCACTTAATTCAATTATTGAGTTTGTTCCTGTGTTGATTTGAACTCCTTTAATCGCAGGTAAATAACCAACATCAAAACCTTCCATTCGTTTGCGTGTAATATTCACTTCATTGATTTCCATTAACTGAGAGCGCATTGAAATTACAAGTAATTTATTCGCAATTAATTCTTTCGAAATTAATAAGTTAAGCGTGTCGTAGTTAGTTAATGAAAATTGTAAACGATCGCCAACTTCGACATTAATTCCAAATTTCCCGCTTCCATCTGAGGACGCATTTTTATTCGAATTGAGGTTTTTAATGCGAACGCCCGGAATTTCTGTTTGTGATTCATCTGTTATTTTACCAGAAAGTAAAAATTTTTGCGCTTTGAATTGCGCACAAAAAACAAGCAATAAAACAACTAATATTCCTCTCATTTCTTAAATTCCTCCAACCAAGTTCTATTTTTCAAATCGTTTTTAATTGTAACCAAATTCTTTCCTTTTCTCACGAACAACTGAGATGGTCTTCCGTTCAAAGTGACGTAAATTTCAGCTTGAATTTCTGGTTGAACCAATTTGATTTTTTCGTTTCCAAATACCAAGGTTTTGCCATTGTATTCTTTGTATAACAATTGTGAATACTGCAAAATCATATCGGGTTGCGTCAACATCTGATCGAGTTGAATCGGTGTCAAAAATTGTTGTTGAGGCAATTCCATTTCGCGTTTCGTTTTGCTATCCACTACAAAAAATCGTCCGTAGCCTTCTTTGTGCATGAGCATTACTCGCCAAGAAAAACGAAAACCTTGCTCGTGCCAAAATAAATCGCCATCATAAGCAAGATAGCGAAACGGCACTAAAATTTGAAAGGAAACAAACAAAATCAGAGCAGATGAAACGATTTTTTTATTAAAAGTCGGGAGCAATTTTTGTGAAAGTGGTTGCATTTTTTCCTTCATTATAAACTGAAGAATGCGTTCGTGAAAATTGGGCGAAAAGAAAATAAGCGTTGAAAAAATCATTACCCAAGGAAAAACACCAATTGGAAATAAATACCATGTTATAAGGTGAAATAATACTACAAAAATGTAAGCAAAAGGACGTGTGTATTTATTGAATAGGAAGATTACGATGAACAAATCATAAACGCAACCCGTCCAACTGAAAGCAAAAGCTACCCATTCTTGTTGTAAAAATTTCCCAACTAAAGGTAAATGATGATGTGCTTGCAACCATATTTTCAAAGGATTTGCGTCGAACAACCAATCTGAATTGAGTTTGGCAATACCTGCAAAAACATAAACGATTCCCAATTGAAATTTTAAAATTCCAATGTTCCATTTAGAAACGAGTACTTGTTTTGGTGTTAAATTTAACTGAGCATCAAGTGAACAATAACGATTTGCAGGTAAAAACAGCATTAAAAACGCCACCAAGCTCACGAAATAATAATGATTTAGGTAATTTGTTTTGTCGAGCAGTTCTATATAAGTAAAACTCAGAAACAAAATAACGGAAGCAATGCGATAAAAGAAGCCTAACATAAAAAACAAGGCACTCACGAAGAGCAAAACAAAGGGTAAAAACATCCAATTTCCAGGTAGTGGTTTTACCCATTCAAAACCTAGAAAAGGAAAGAAAAATCTGGGTTCAATATACAATTTTTGCACCCAACCATTTAAAATGAAACGCGAAGTACCAATAAGCATCAAAGCCCCAAAAATTATTCTGAAAACAATTAGTGGAGCAATGCTAACCTGTTGAAAAGGATTGAAAAATTGGTAGATTTTCGCTTTATCAATCACCGTCGTTGTCTTGATAGGTAATAAGAATTCCAAACGAAGCAGTCATGTCTGTTTTTATGAAAACGACTTGTTGCGAAATAGCATTGAATAAATTTTCTAAAGCAGTTGGGTTTTGAGTTAACTCATTTTCTAAATTCGTATTGAAATCATAAAAATTTGAATCTATCACTCTGAAATTATCTTTAATTGTTGAATTTAAACTTTCTTTTTTCAAACTAATTAAATAATCATCAAAACCAATTCCGTCTTGTCCATTTGTTCCAGTACCTGAATAAATCTCAGCAATACTTGAAAGACTAGCTTTTAAAATTGGTAGAGAATAACCTGAATAACGCGCTTCAATATATTCTGGACGCTGGATTCCTAAGCTATATTTTCCAAGTGGTATTCCCAATTTTGCGGCTTTAGCTTCTTCCCAATCTTGGCAAAAATCGTTTACTAACATTGAAAACATCGATGTAGATTCATTTCCTGTTGAAGCAATAAAAGTGGATTTAAAACTAGTCCAAGCATTCACGACAGCATCAGTTTCTTCTTTCATTTTTTGAATCACGTCTATACAATATTGACTGTAAGATTCATTTGTAGTTAATTTCAAATAAGCATCAGTTTGATAAAACAAGAAATCTAAAGCTGCTAAACCAACTGCATCAGCATTGGTGGCTGTCGCTAAATTATAAGTCCCAGATGCAATATTTGAACTAATTTGTGTGGTATCCGATGGAAAAGTTCCAATCGCTCCTTTGAAACCTGTATTCATCGCAGGACCGAAATCAAAGGTTTTAACACATTGAAAACTCAAGTAACACGCTTTCCATTGCGTTTTTATAGCTTCAAACTTCGCTTCAGTTGGATTTGATTGGAATGTAATAAACAAGATTTCGAGACTATCAATTTTGGTTTTAAAATCAGCATATCGTGGTTGAATGATGTTGTCCGCAAAATTTTGAAGTAATGCGGCTTTATCAAATTCATCCTTGTTTTTGTCTTTATTACAAGCTGTAATTAAAAACAAAGCACTAACGAATAAACCAAAAATGATACGTTTCATATTCTTTCTTGTTTGTTTTAGTAGTTAGCGTCTAATTCTGCGATTATAGCGTTCAAATCAGCTACCGTCATTTCCCAGAAATTTGATTTGTACAAATTCATCAAGGAAGTGTGTGATGTTGGTGTAAATCTTCTTGTTGTTTCTGGTGCGTAACGCAAATTCCATGAGAAAGCATACGCTTCAGAAAGTGCGTGTAGGTATTTTGCATTATCATTTCCAAAATATCCAATTGCATCTTGTAGATATTTTTTCGCTTGAAATGCTGAAATTTCTTCCCATTCTTTTGAAATAGCTGTGATTGCTTTGTCGCGATCTGTTAAGTAATTATTGCTAATTGCTGCTCTTCCTTTTCTGAAATTAGACATCATATCAGCATTTGAATTTAAAGTAGTATTTTGATTGTTGCAGTATTTTCCCCAGAAATCAGTTGGAATAGTAGTTGGAAAATCAATTCCTACTCCGAAGTAACCAAAGGCTTCGTCAAAATGATGTTCCATTGCTGTATAATACAAACCGTTAGTGGCATCAACAGGAGTTGCATTATCAACATCCATTTTAGAAGAACCGAAATATACATTTAAAGATTGGTTCATAAATACTGCGCCCATCAAACCTTTCTCGATAAATTGTAAATATTCTCTACCGTTTTCATCAAACAAGTACGTTGAAGTTCCAGAAGTTAATACCCCAGCTTGACCGTCAGCTGCTTGTGAACTAAAAGAAACACTTGCAAGTGCCAATTTATCCATCCACGTTTCAAATAGTGCTTGATCCACTGCAAAACATTTATCTTTTAGCTGTTTAGTTGAAGTGAAGCTAAAATTACCATTTCCGTCTCCTCCTGTATTTGCAAACATCGCTTTTAAATCCTCAGGATAAACAATTGTTGTCGTTGCTGATTTCATCAGTACAACCATTTCGCGTAATTGATTCAAACGCTCAGTTTGTCCGCTGAAGTTTACTGTAGAATTTCCGCTTGCATCTGTAAAAGAATAAGTAGTTGGGATTGTGTATGGTGCTTCGTAGCTACAAGAACCATCATCTTTTTTAGCTTCATCTGAATAATTATATGCTTCAGGATCTGTACATCCCTTTTTCTTACAGCTAGTAACTGAAACGATTGCAAAAACTGCGATTGCGATTAATTTTATATTAAAGTTTTTCATCTTAAATTATTTGTTGACAAAATTCGTAAGAGCAAGGCTTTGGTGCAATACCACAAAAAAGGTATTTTAGAATGGTTCTAAATAAAGACTTTGATTTAACAACAAAAAGACATTAAAAGGTTTCATTTAAAAGTATAATTAGAACTAAGGTTAATGAATCTAAAGCA
>Ga0247844_1006587_pt1 | contig 13821 bp, 13 predicted proteins | sample LaCtaG_FD_192421 | JGI IMG/M metagenome (GOLD analysis project Ga0247844, IMG submission 192421) | Freshwater microbial communities from meromictic Lake La Cruz, Castile-La Mancha, Spain - LaCruzMarch201714.5m_1 | ecosystem: Environmental > Aquatic > Freshwater > Lake | place: Spain: Castile-La... | reverse complement strand
CTGTGATGTCAATAATTTTTCCACATTTAATCATAGTTATACCCTGTGTCTTTTTTCAATGTAGTGAAGTCCCTTTTCTAATAAGAACTTATCTTCTAGCCATAGAGTTCCCATATAAGGAGTTAGAATGGATGCAACACCACCTGTTGCGAAAACTGGCAAATTGGGATAGTCACAATGAATTTTTGAAATAAAGTATTTTAGTTGTCCAACATATCCATGTAAGATACCTGAAGAGAGTTGTTCTTGTAAAGTGATTCCAAAGACTTTTTCAGTAGGAACAATCTCTAAGAATGGAAGTTGGTCAGCTTTGTCACAAAGTGATTTATAAGAGGTATGCAACCCTGGAAGAATATTACCTCCTACGTATGTATTGTCGACAATAATATCTATAGTTGTTGCAGTTCCACAATCTATACAGATGAAATTACCAATTTCATAGTAGCCGATGACCCCTTCAATGACAGCAACTCGATCATTTCCCCTCTCTTCGATAGAGTAGGGTAGGTTAAAGCTTAATTTTGTAGCTGTAGCGATGTCAAAGAGTTCTATATTATATTTTTTCGCAAAAATTTTAAAAATTCTATGTAATGTGGGGACCACACTACATAGAATGATTTTTTTTACTTGAAAAATATTTGTATGATTTTGGAGTAAAAAAGTTTCGAGATAAAACGCATAAAGATCTTCTGTAAGGGCTTGATTTGTTGGAATTCTAAAACTGTTGATTAATTTATCATTTTCAGAAAGAGCCGATACAATATGGGTATTGCCGATATCAATAAGAAGTTTCATAATTATACTCCATATTTTTTGAGCATTTCATCAAGTTCTTTTCTCTCTTGAGCAGATTCTAGCTTATAGATAGATAGAACAATTCTCTGTCTTTTAATATCAAGTTCAATAATCTGAGCAGTAACTTCTTGACCAATTTTAAATTTAGCATTTAGATTATCTACAATTTTCTCTTCAATTTCTCCTTTTGGAATAAATCCAGTGATGTGATTTCCTAAATCAACAAAAAGACCATCATCGCTGATAGATTTTACGGTTGAAGTAACGGAGGATCTAATGGAATGACTCGTTGAAAAAAGTTTATAAGGATTTTCGCTAAGGTCTTTAATGCTTCCCTTAAGGTTTTTCTTTTCAAGATCAATTTCAATAACTGAAAAATTAATCACATCGCCAACAAAAAATTTAGGAGTAGCAGAGTGTATCCACGCAATATCATTTTTGTATATGAAAAATTCTACACCCTCTTCAACTTCGACAAAGATGCCATAATCATGAATATGTGTGATTTTTCCACTTACTTGACTGTGCAATGGGTATTTTTCTACGATATTTTCCCAAGGGTTGGCTTTGATGGCTTTTAAACTTAATTTTACCGAATGCTTAGCGTTATCAAGCTCAATAATTTGCGCTGAAATCATATCTCCAACAGTTAAATATTGGTTGATATTTTTAATAAATCTATCCCAAGCGACTTCAGATTTATGTAAAAATCCTCTAATTCCGTTTTCAAGCTTAACAATAGCTCCGAAGGGTTTTAGTTCAAGAACTGTACCTGAAACGATAGAATTAATTGTGTTATTTTGAGTGAATGTAATCCAAGGATCGACCGTTAACTTTTTGATGCTGAGCTTAAGTCCCTTTTTTTCAGCATCTAAAGAGATGATGGTTGCTTTTAACTGCTGATCCTCTTTGAAAAATTGGTTAAGATCAGTTATGTTTTCCCAACTTACTTCTGAAATATGAACAAATCCAGAGAGGTTTTTATAGTTGACAATAAGACCGTTTGCATTAATTTTTTTGATAAGAACATTAAGGCTATCACCGATACTGAGTTTTGAGAACTCATCAGCGATAAGTGAGTCTTGGTAATCTTTGTGAGATGCAATGATATTAGAATTAGATTTAATCTCTTTTATGATAACAGTAATGGAATCCGAGAGATTCACATTGTGAGGCGCTAGAGATTTTGGAAGGAAAAACGTAAAATGATTGTGAGCGAGTTTATACCCTCCAGGAATAATTTCTATTACCTTTGCTGTGATGGGTGTAGCTTTGGTTTGAGCAAAAAGAATATCGTTGTAGGCATTATCTTTTTCAATGGCAGACCTTGATACGGCAATATTTCCGTAAAAATCCTCAGTGGTAGATAAAATTTTAACTTCCACTTCATCCCCTACGTTAAATCCAGCAAGTTCTTTTGAGTCGATTTTACCTTGACCTTTTATGCCCGGTATCTCAAGTAGTGCATAGTTGGTATCTTTGTGGATGATGATTCCTTTGATTTTTTGTCCTCTCTCAAGTGAGAAAGAGTATTCGCTAAGTAGTGTTTCAAAATCTTGATTGTTCACAAATGCCTCCATAAGTTTATTTTCAATTTCGATGATACTTGTTTCAGGGGTAGATGCGCCTGCGGTAATTCCAATTCTATCCGCTTTTGAAAAATAGGAAAGATTAAGTTCCTGAGCAGTCTCAATATGAATGGTGTTTGGATTGAAATTTTGTGCAAGTTGAAAAAGCTTTACAGTATTTGAACTATTTTTACCTCCGACAACAATAAGTTTGTCACAAGATTTCGCTAATGTGATGACTGCGTCTTGTCTCTCGTGTGTTGCGTAGCAGATTGTGTCAGATACAGCAGTGTTTTTTAGATTTTCAATACAAAAACTTCTTATCTCTTGGAATTTTGTTTGATTGTAGGTAGTTTGACACATGACAAAATACTTTTGATTCTCTTCTTCGTTGAAAAAGTGTGCTAAAGTTTCTAAATTTGGAAAAAGTGTGACGTTTTTTACATGACTGACAATCCCTTGTACTTCAGGGTGATTCTCATCGCCAATGAATAAAACATGAAATCCTTCTTGCTCTTTTTCAATAATGAGGTCACGAGCTTTTTTAACAAAAATACAGGTTGCATCGTAAAGCTCAATGTTTTTATTTGAAAGGGTTTGGTAGAGTTCATAGGTAATACCATGGGCGCGTATGATGACAATACTTTTTTCAGGAAGTGTAGCAATATCGTTGGCTGTGATAAATCGAATTCCTTTAAGCGTTAGTTCATTGATAACTTGTTGGTTGTGAACAAGCATACCTAAAATATAAATGGTTTTTCCTGGATTAGAATTAATTAGGCTATTGGCCATATCAACAGCTTTGGTGACACCAAAGCAAAAGCCCATTTTTTCTGCACGAATTATTTTCATTTATGCCTCACAAAAATTTTTTTCACGAAGTGTTTCGAGTAGCGTATTTAGAGCCTCTTGTTCATCAGGTCCATCTATTTCAAAAAGAAGTGTACGACCCTTTTCCGCGGCGAGTAGAATAATGCCCATGATGCTTTTTGCATCAATGGTTTCGCCATTGCTTGTGATGGTAATTTTACTTTTAAAACGCGAAGTACACTTTACAAGCAGTGATGCAGGTCTTGCGTGTAGCCCATTTTCATTAGTAATAACAATAGTTGCTGATTTCAATGATACCTCCGAATTGTTCAATACACCGTAATTTAAATATATTATAACAGAAAAGTGCTTAAGTTAAAATAGATGTGACTAAAAATTTTCTTTTGAAATTTTATTCAAATTAGTTTATAATATCTTTATTCATATTAGGAGGTGGACAAGATGAAAAAATATGGTATTATATTAGCTAGCCTATTGATTATAGGTGGAGTAGCTTTAGCAGATGATAGCACAAGTTTACAAGAAGCCTTTCCGGGCAATGTTGTGTTTACGGGGGGAGTGAATAGCAGTGGCTATGGGCAATTAGAACTAGGGTACAACTGGTCTCTTCCGGCAGTGGATATTACGCCGTCAGTAACCTACTTTTCTAAAGGGTTTGGTGTTTCGGTTATGGGTCTTTATGCCGTACCAGAGACACTCTATTTAGTCAGTGTAGGAGGCTATGCGAGTGATTTTCAAGGGGCGATGAACGTGGGGCCGGTGATTCAAATCAATCCACTTTCGAATTTCTCGTTTCAAGCAGGGTACCTTTTTGGAGCAAATCCAGGAGCGATGTTCTCATTTGGATATAATTTTATCTAATGCAAATAACGAAAAGTGCTAGTAAGTAACTAGCACTTTTTTATAAGTTGACGAAAAATATGAGGATAAATTTGGACTAAGTAAGTCCCTAGGGGAGGTGCGTGTGAAGACAATAGAGTATATTTTAAATCATTTGTTTGTATTTTATAAAAAACACCCCTTTCGAATTGCGTTTATTCAGATAATAGGCCTTTTATCGGCACTTCTTGCAAGTGTGAATATCGTGATGCTTATTCCAATCTTAGAAAAGCTTGATAATAAGGGAGGTAACTCCTTTGACATGAAATTTTTACCAGCTAAGATAAATCATCTATTTGAGTGGGTTATGGGAGCAAATTTTTTTTATCTTGTTTTGATTTTATTAATACTGTTGGTGGTTCAAAAAGGGGTTCAATATATCTCGCAAGTTCAAAACGAGTGGATTGAGATAGAATTTTATCATGAATTAAAAAAAGTCTACTATGAGAGGGTGTTTGAATCTTCGTGGAAATTTTTTGTCACAATAGGTAAGGAGAGAATTTATCAGTTGGTTCTTTTTCAAATCCGTAGCTTTTCTACGATAACCCACTACTATACGGATTTAGGGTCATCACTTCTATTTCTCATCATTCAATTAATCATTGTTCTGTATATAGCGCCATGGGTGACATTGATTGTCATAGCATATGCATTGATCTATCTATTCATTATTAAGCCAGGCTTGAGAAAAATCAATGAGCACGTGTATCAGGCACAAGAGTTAGATAGAAATTACATTTTTCAAATTAAGGAGTTTTTAGCCTCGATTAAGGAGATTAAAAGTTATCGACTTGAGGATAAGGCAAAGCGAAGTCTAGAAGAGGTGGATGCATCATATAAAAGAAACCATTTAAGTGTAGTGGCTATTGAGGGAAAAGTGGATTTCATCACGAAATTGGTCTCTATTTTTTCGGGGGCAATACTGATTTATGTGTTGTATCAATTTTTTTCTATGAATTTAGCTGAAATTATTGTACTGTTTTACATCTATATGAGAAGTTATGGGGTGGTGGAATCCCTCTATGGATACTATTCAAACTTGATACAATTGGTACCATCTATTACCTATTTAAAAGAGTTTCCCTTTGATAATCAAGAGATAGAGGATGAAAAAGTCGTGTGGGATTTTTCCAAAGGAATAGAGTGTGTGGATTTAAGTTTTTCTTATCATACAAAAGTTCTTGAGGATGTTAATACGCTGTTTGAATCGGGTAAGATGACAGTCATTGCAGGGGAGAATGGGGCAGGAAAATCGACGCTACTTAATGTGATATTGGGTTTTTTACCTGCTGAAAAGGGGTATGTGAAAGTGGGGAAGAACTGTGTGACACGCGAAAATCTCTCTTCATTTTTAGAACATATTGCTTACATCTCTCAGGAGAGTATGTTGATGAATATGACACTTTTTGAAAATATCGCGTGGTTTATACCAACTGTAACGAAAAGAGAGGTATTAGAAGCCTATGAGATGATAGGAGAGAGTGCGTTTATTGAAGGACTTCCTAATGGTGTTGATACCCAAGTGGGAGAAAATGGTCAACTTCTTTCTGGGGGCGAGAGACAAAAGCTTGCCATTGTACGTGCAATCGTGAAGAAAAGTGATGTGGTGGTTTTAGATGAAGCGACAAGTGCATTAGACTTTGAGAGCGAGAATCAGGTACGTGAGATTTTGAAAAAGCTAAAAGTGACCGCCATCGTCATTGCTCATCGATTAGAGACCATTCTTGCTTCTGATAGATGTATTATTCTTGAAAAGGGTCAAAAAATTTTTGATGGGAAGGTAGACTCAGAGCTCGTGATGAAATTTTTTATGAGGGAAAGTATATGAAGATTAAGCGTAGCAGTGAAGTGAGAAGTTGCGAAGTAGAAACAGAAGTTATCCTCTATCATGGCATACAGGAGGCATTTTTTGTACTATCTGGTGGTGGTGCAATCGTTTGGAGTGCTCTGAGTGAAAAGATAGAAACAGCGAGTCTACTTGAAAGCATCGCTAAGGATTATGAGTTGTCAGAAGGTGAAATGTTTGAATTAAGAGAATATTTAGACGAGCTTATAGAGATGGGGGTTGTGGAGTTGTGTTAAGATCGACAAGAACCTTTCTGCATCTGCCCTTTTCTTTGAAGTGCTTAGCCGTTAGAGTTATGTGCCAATACGGGTATTTTCTGTTTCAAGTGAGGGTGTGTAAATTTGAAAGGTATTCTAAAAAGTTCAAAAGTTATGATCTCCTTGAAGAGGGGGTAGGTAGAGAGGGTGAAATTGAAAGATATATGGAGGTCGTGGAGGCAGTGAGTAAATATTTTCCCAAAAAGAGTAATTGCCTTGTGGCATCCATTGTTCTGAAACGTATTTTGAATCGAAAAGGGATCAGGTCAAAACTCTGCGTAGGTATTGTAGAAAACCCTCATCAGTTGCATGCGTGGGTAGAGTGTGGTCAGTTAAAGTATGATAAAAAAATTGAAGCCGTTGTAAAAGTGTTTGAAATTGAGTAGGAGGCGTTTTGAAAAGAGAACTTTCGATGATATATTTATATTTAACAAAGGGGTGTAACCTTGCATGTAAGCACTGTTGGATAGATAGTGAAAATGCGACGGAGATATTGGCTTTTGAGTGTATAGAGAAGGTGTGTAAAGAGGCAAAAGAGTTAGGGTGCACAAGCATTAAATTGACGGGAGGTGAGCCATTTTTACATCCTGAAATAGAGAGAATTCTCCAGCTGTTGTGTGATTATGAGTTTGCTGTGGTTATTGAGAGTAATGGTGTGTTGATCAGGCAAAGTCATGTGGATATTTTAAAGAGCTTGCCCGGGCTTGCCATTTCAATCAGCATTGATTCTCATCATCCGACAGTTCATGATGTCATTCGTGGGCAAAAGGGGAGTTTTGAAAAGTCTATTCAGGCAGTAAAGCTTTTGGTATCAAATCAAATTTCTCCGCAAATTATTATGAGTTTAATGGCTGAAAATAGAGAGGACATTGAAGAGATGGCTCTGCTTTCAACTTCTCTAGGTGCGAACTCTCTAAAAATTAATTTAATCGAACCAACCCATAGAGGTAAGGTACTTCATGAAAATGGAGAGACTCTAGGTGTTGAGACGTTAATTGCCATTGGACAGGATGTAGAAGAGAGAATATCAAAAAAAATTCCTATCCCGATATACTACTCTCAACCTGTGGCTTTCTTCCCTCTTTCCAAACTGGCTACAAATATGGTGGGATATTGTGGAATTAAATCGATATTAGGCGTCATCTCGAGCGGAGAGTATGCATTGTGTGGAATAGGCAGTCATGTAAAAGAGCTCTGTTTTGGGCATGTAATGGAAAAAACGTTATCACAAGCGTGGCAGTCGCCTTTGCTTTTAGAAATATATGAAGATATTCCTTCTAAGTTTGAGGGAGTGTGCCAGAGATGCCTTTTAAAAGGGGTGTGTCTTGGAAGTTGTTTAGCTCAAAACTATTATCGCAATGCCACTCTGTTTGCGCCCTATTGGTTTTGTGAAGAGGCGGAAGCGAAGGGATTATTTCCAAAAGAGCGTCAATATGAAGTGCTATAATCTGTACGGAGTTAATCTTCTTACTCAGAAAAATTTAGATTTTTTCTCCGTAGGAAGGATAAAAAATGGGCGAGTAGATGTTATTTTGAATTTTTGTGAGCGTCTTGATATTCCAGAGGTAAAGGAACGGGGATTTTTTGTATCAAAAGAGAGTATTTCACGGGTATATAACCATTTGAAATATCGAGTAACACATAACACTATTGAAATTGAGAGCAAGGGGTTTGAAGAGCTAGAGGTAGTAGAAAAAATTGAGTTTTTAGAGTCGGTTTTTGCCACTTACTGGATCTTAGAGGGGGCAATTCCTCTTCATGCGTCAGCTGTAAGATATCAAGGTGTTACTTTTCTGCTAGTAGGAGATGGGGGGGTAGGAAAAAGTACGCTCTCTCGGTATTTTGAGAGCATTGGTGGCGAAAAATTAAGCGATGACTTAACTCTACTTATTGAAGATGGGGGGAAACTTCAGGTTATTCCCTTTGCGCATATTGAGAAACTTTTTCAACATACATTATATGGAAAGAAAAATTCTATTGGTATGGAAGGGGAGAAGAGCTGTTATTTTAATGTGTCAAGTGAAGATAGGTCCCCACTTAATAGAGTTTTTGTTCTATCGAAAGTTGAAGATGAGAGCTATTTTCAAGAGATTGAAATTTTAGTGACACATCAAGAGGCTTTGTTGAAGAGGTATTTAAGTATGACAAAATTAACCACCAAGAGTGAAGTGGCAAAGTTAGCCCAAAAGAGTTGGAATATTTTAAATAAAAATGCTTATACCACTGTGATGATTCGTGGCGAGGGAGTGTTTCTAAATGAGAGGATTAAAGAGCGAATAGAAGTATGAGAGAGGGAGCAAAGAGAATTATTGAAATCCTCCAAGGGAGGGCAGTTGAGGCAAAATTAGAGTTTGATGAGATGATTGAGTGTGCTATGGTTCATAAAATGGTTGGACATGTGTATCAAGCTTCTCTTACCTATGGGTATTCTCACCTTCAAGAGCGTATGTTGCCAATTTATGTTGAGAGTGTTAAAGAGGGGTTAAAGCAACTCTATATTTTAAAAAACCTTGTTCAACTTTTTGAAGAGGCTAACATTCCTTTTGTGGTATTAAAGGGGGTTGCACTTGAAGCACAACTTGGGTATTCTCCCTATAGCCGAATGGCGAGTGATATTGATATTTTAATTCACGAAGAGAGTGTAGAGCGAGTGAGAGAGAGTTTGATAAAACAAGGGTATAGAGAAGTTCCGGTGTTAGATAAAGGGGATGATATTCAATTTATAAAATCTGGAGTAGGAGTAGAGATTCACTACAAACTAGATAAGTGCTATATTTCAAAGGAGATGCAGAGTAGATTGCTACAATCTCGTGAGAGCGTTCAAGTAGAGGAGTTCACCCTACCAACTCTGTCCTTAGAGGGAAATATTTTGTATACGATGATGCACGGAATATCTCACGGTTTCTTCGCTCTGATATGGCTCTATGATTTTTATCGATTAATTCAAACCCAACAAGAGGATGAAAGCAAAGTATATCGGGGGCACGAGTTTCAGGAGTATTTTGAAACGGTTCAAGGGTTAGCGTATCATATGTTTGAGGGGCGCCCCATGGAGAGGCACAAAAAATATATCAAAAAAATAGAGAAAAATTTAAATAGTTTGGATTTTTCTTCAAGAAATGCCATATTCTCATTGAAAAAAAATCCTAATACGTGGTATAATAAGGTTAATAGAAGTTACATACCAAATTGGTTGATTTTAAAGGGTAATCTTACGAAACGTGTTGAATATATCAAATATTTATTAGGTATTAAAAGGGGGGAATAGTGAAATATAAATTTAAGGATAATATTGTATTTAGAGAAGAGAGTGATGATTATGCATTGCTTTACAATGTAGACAGTGCAGATATTCAAATACTTGACCCTATTGGAACATACATCTCACGTTTTTTAGAAGAGTGGGTTGAAGTTGAGGAGATTGTTACAAAGGCACTTTTAGAGTTTGATGGAGAAGAGTTAGAAGTAAGAAGCGATATTCAAGAGTTTGTGAAGAGACTTCAAGACGATTCATTGGTAGAGGGATGTTCCGGTGAGTAAAGTTGGACCGAGTCATGTGGATATTCAACTGACCTCGAAGTGTAACCTTGATTGCATCTACTGTAGCCATAGAAAAAGTATTTCAGAACACTATGATAACTTATCCCTTTCAACATGGCAGAAAATTTTTACAAAATTACAGGCTATAAAAGTGTTATCAGTGACCTTAAGTGGTGGAGAGCCCACGCTTAGAGAGGATTTTTTAGAGATTATTGAGTCAGTTGTGAAGAGTAAAATGAGATATTCTCTTTTAAGCAATGGTTATGGACTGAGCGAACCTGTGGTTGTCAGGATGAAACAGTTAGGAAGGGTTAACACTGTTCAAATTTCTCTTGATTCAAATTGTGCAAAAGAGCATGACGCAAATCGTGGGCAGGGAAGTTTTGATAAAGCCATAGAGGCAGTTTTAAGGCTTCAAAAACATGAAGTTCCCGTCACGGTTAGGGTTACTTTAACGAAAAACAATTTTTATAAAATCAAAGAGATAGCACAGTTTATACTTAAAGAGCTGAAAATTGATACCATGACCACTAATGAGGCGAGCTATTTTGGAAAATGCCAAGCAAATTTTTCAGAGTTTCATTTTACGGGCAGTGAGCGTAGTCAGATGATGCAGGATTTAATTGATTTAGAACGAGAGTTTTCAGGGCGCATCACAGCTACAGCAGGACCTCATGCAGATGCTCATAAACTTATGAAAATCGCACAAGTAGAGAGTGGCAAAGTAGGGTATAAAGAGTATTTTGAAGGGTGTAGGGTTCTTTCGGGGTGTGGATGTTTTACAAAAAGTTTAAGCCTTTGCAGTGATGGTAAGATAACCCTTTGTCAGATGCTTCCAAGTGTTGTACTCGGCAATATTTTAGAGGATGATATCTTAAAGGTGTGGAATCACAATTTTACCTTAGAACAGATGAGAAAGCGTCATATGATTTCACTTGATGAATTTTCAGAGTGTAAGGTGTGTTGCTTTCAAAAATATTGTACAGGGGATTGTTTAGCTGTTGGCTATAATGAGACAAAATGTTTAGAGAGACCAAGTCGAGTGAATTGTTTGAAAGAACTTATGAAATTAGGCGTTAAAACACCCGTTTAGAAGGAGGGAAATTAAATGAAAAAAGAGTGGAAAAAGCCAGAGATAAAGAGTTTTACTGCGAGAGATATTGATGCGTCAGTTAAAAAGGAGGCGTGTAAAGATGGCGCTGCCCCAACGTTAGCATGTACAAATGGTAATTCTGCGATGGCCTCTAATTGTAAAAGTGGTGCTGTGGCAGCAGGAACATGCCGAAGCGGTCAGCTTCCAGCACAAAATCCGGGGGTATGTTCTAGTGGAACATCGAATGTGATACGGTGCTCTAAAGGTGGGTTAAATTAATTTTTTGAAATATTTAAGATTCGATTATGTATAAAAATTAAAAAAAGAGTTGTAAAATTTTCGTAAATAGCTTATACTAATGCTAGACTGCACAGTTTTTAGTTGAATTGTATAGCTGTAAAAATATAAGTTTAGAGGCATTCTATGTTAGCAATTCCATGGATAATGATTATACTGGGTTTCTTAGCCTTTGTAATGAAAAAATCAAAAGTGATAGATGAGGCAAAAAAACTCATCTATCTTGGTATATTCATACGGTTTTTTGTCTATTTAATCAGTTTTAAAGTGATTCTGCCGGATTCTCAGATGGACGCGATTCGATTTGGACGGCAGAGTGCTCAGTTATATAATGTTATTTTGCACGGGGGACCTACCAACTTTTTGATATCAGGAAACTATGCGTGGGTACTTGCATTCATTAAAGTAATGGCACAATCGCCAACTTCAACGTTGTTGCCAGTATTTATGAATATTTTTGCGTATGCATTTTCAGCGATTTTAATCTATTTTAGTGTGAAATTGGTAACAGGGAATAGTGAAAAAAGTATTAGAGGTGTTAAATATTTCACCTTTTTTCCTATGGATATTCTATATTCGGCACTACCACTGAGAGAAGAATTTATAGTATTCTCATTTGTAGCGTCAGTGTTTTTTGTTATTGTATATATTAAAAAAAATAATATTGTTTATTTTGGACTTGCTTTAGTAATGCAGTTTGTATCGACACTGTTTCAAGGCGGGAATGTTCCTCTTTTTATTCCATTTATCATTTTTTTCATTCTTTATAATAAGAAGACAAAAGAGACTAAAATTTCTGGAATGCGTGGTATACTCATTGTCGTTTTGATTATAGGGTATGTTTTTTATGCTATAAAAAGTGGTAAACCTCTATCGATTGATATGGAAGGCTTAGCAGATAAAATGCAAGAAACGGTAACAGACCGTTTCGGTGGAGTTGAAGGACTTGGAAGAACAGGGTATTTAGGACACATCACCATTACTTCCGGAAATTTAATTCCTATGAGTCTTCTTAGAACGGTATATTTTTATTTCACTCCTTTTATTTGGATGGTGAGTAGCCCTAATGATATTCCAGTTTTAGTAGATGCGGGATGTTTTTTAGTGCTTTTTGCAGGTGTATGGGGAAGCTTTCAATATCTGAAATTGAAACTTCATGCATTGTATACGTTTGGATGGGTATATATTGTAACATTTTCTATTACCTATGCCATAGGGAGTTCTAACTACGGAACGGCCATGCGACATCGCCATAAAGTTGTAGGGGTATTAATCATCTTTTGGGCGATGTACCAACGAGAGGGTGCAACACTTGCAACGATGGAAGAGCAAGTTATTAATGAAGAGATAAAACTAGGTGTTGCTCCAGCGTTTTCAAGTATCCTTATAAGACGAAGTAGGTTTCAAATTATTATTCCAGATTCATATCGAAGCGAAGTGAACTCCAATATTCAAGAGTCTAGTGAAGGGTTCAAAGGGTATGAATTAGAGGCTCATGGTAGAGAAAAAGCTTATTTTGAACAAGAAAAGAAAGAAGTTGAAGAAAGGAGCTTAAAGATGAGTATGAAATCGTCAGATATTTTAAAGATTATATTAAAACCAAAGTCTGAAATGCCGTTATCACAAAAAGTATTTATCGTTGGAAAGCTTCTTATTCAACTTTTGATGAAAGATATACTTTTAGTAATTGTATTTTGGTTTGCATTAACGCTTATCGGAGTCGCTTCGATTATGTATTTGAGTAAACCCACTTATACCTCAGTAGGAAATTTCACCATAACATTGAATAATGTTCCCACAGATACCAGTGCAAATACGGCTGGAAGTGGAGTGCAGGGGATGTTAGCGAGCAGTATATCTAAAGCTGTTAATGGCGCAACACAGGGCACAGGTCCTCAATCAGCACCGACAAATAGTGTGGTGGATGAGAATATGGTTATGAGTATTTCAGATATCAATTCACAAATATTGGCCATGATATCTACTCCTAAGACAGCTCAAAAAATTATCGATATGAGTTTCTCTGATATTACAATGACAGAGTTACAGTCTATCGTTAAAATTCAAGGCGATCCGAAGAAGGGTGTCTATTCTGTTTCTTGTAAGATGAAAGGGGCTCAAAATAGCTTTGAAATGTGTCAAATTGCCATGAATGTCGTGATGAATTCAGTTAATAATTTAGGGGATAATTTGACAGTTTCGGTTTTAACTCCTGTTACGGTGCCAACAAAAGCAGATGATAGTAGTGCGCAGAGAAAACATATGGCACTTTGGGCATTTTTGAGTTTGGTTATTACAATCGTCCTTGTATTAATTTTGGATGCAAGAGGGGTGTTAGATAAAAAAAATCGTAGTGAAAAAAAATTGAACAATTCAAAATTTAAAGGAAATTTCACGGTTCCTGTCAATCATCAAAATTACTCCATGCGAGGTAGCGAAGAGGAGAGTGTTTCTTTTCAAAATAATTTTAAAGCAAACTTTCAAAGACAAAATACAGATGATGATGTGTTCTTAGCAGCATCAGAAACACGAAGCAGTCAAGCAAATAGTGAAATTCATCGTAAAAATAGCGAGGACACAAGTAGAACAAGTGACACTCGGATGATACCGAATACCCACTATAAAACGCTGTCAGACGTTCCGGTACTAGCTATGATTCCCGCTTCAAAGGAAGTAAGTAAAGAACAGACCCTCTTTGTTCGAGATTTACCTTTT
>Ga0247844_1006583_pt1 | contig 13824 bp, 12 predicted proteins | sample LaCtaG_FD_192421 | JGI IMG/M metagenome (GOLD analysis project Ga0247844, IMG submission 192421) | Freshwater microbial communities from meromictic Lake La Cruz, Castile-La Mancha, Spain - LaCruzMarch201714.5m_1 | ecosystem: Environmental > Aquatic > Freshwater > Lake | place: Spain: Castile-La... | reverse complement strand
GGTACTTTCGACCGGAATGACAAGCGATGTAATTTCACAGTGCCTCATTGGTAACTTCTGATTTTTTAAAAACCGTGTATGACGGAGTCATCAGTGGCTAAAAAAAAAGGCACACCAACACTTAGTCAGTATGCCTTGGAATATCTAGAGTTTGAAGCTTGAAAGGATATTAGAAAGTTTTCCAATTGGTGAAGAGGTGGTAGAAGAGTTAAAAGGACTCTTTGGGTTACGAATCATAATAGACATCTTAGTATCGCCAGTACAATTAAGTTCATTACCAGGTTTCATAGTATTACTTCCATTTGTATTCCATAAAGCAAGATAGGTAGCATTAAGATTAGCAGTACCCAAAAGTTCACCATAGTTTAATCTATTCCATGAACATGATGCATGGTAATCTCCATCACTTCCATTATACTCCCAAAAAGTATGATAGTGAATAGTAGCGGTTTCACTTATAGTTTGTCCATTTTGTTCAAATGTGAATAATCCAATCCCAGAACAAGTTGTGTCGGAACTATTACAACGCCAATGAGAATTTTCATCTTGTCTAAATGTTGCAACTTGACCTGCTGGAATTGTAATGGTTAAAGGAGAACAAGAGGTTCCGTTACTTCCATTATAGAAGTGCATATGGTGTCCGCCCGATTGCCAACTTTCTGTAGCAGTAGCTGATTGTGTTGTTTGATTTTGAACATAGACATAATTTGAATGATTTGCAAAAGCAGTAACCGACCCCGCCGCCATAATTCCTAGAGTTGCAGTAATTAAAAATAGTTTGTTATTGATTTTCATTGTGTGCTCCTTCATAATTTATTAGATTTATAGTATAGTGTACCATGGTTACTTAAGTATTGTACATAACCAATATTTAAACACCTGTTTAAAATTTGACATAGTAGAGGGTATTTTTTTCTAAAAAAATTCAAAAAAACTTTTAACTACAGAGGGTGCAAAGGAAACGGAGAGAAAAGAAGTTTCTAAAAAGGTATGACTCGTCTTGTCATTCCGGTTACTTTTTTGTATACCGGAATCTCCTCTTTTAAGCATAGATTCCGGTACTTCGACCGGAATGACATGTGGTGTAATTTCACAGTGCCTCATTGGTAAATTCTACTATTAAACCGTGTATGACGGAGTCATCAGTGGCTAAAAAAAAAGGCACACCAACAGTTAGTCAGCATGCCATAATCTATACTATTTGAACAGTTTAAACCCAGTTGTCGGATTGCTTATTGTTAACCCAAATCCACCATTTGGATTTGTAGAGATACTGGTTGAACTAGAATTACCATTTATTGTAGGTGTTCCATTAGTTTGAGTGATCATGAGTTTATTCATTTGGTTGATTGTATTATTTATACCCACTTGGATCATTGCCGTTCCATAAATGTGCATACCGTTGGCGTTACAGAAGCCAAAGATAATATCATCAGGGGAATTAATCTGAGCACCAGTATAACATATAATTGTACTTGTTGTTCCAGCTGGAATGATATCATTTTGCCCATCATTATCGCCAAAATACATTTGTGTGGTAGTATCATAAGGATTAACCAGATTATTATCATCAGATTGTGTCACAATGATTTGGCTTCCAGTGTTGTTTGTAACTGTAAACGTTCCAATTGCATTAACATTTGATGCAAAAATTGCTCCACATACTGCAACTGCTCCAAAAATAATCATAAGTTTTTTCATTTACTACCATCCTTTTTATTATGTTTTAAGTATTTATATAAACAGTATATCACGGCACTTAATGATTGTACATAACTGATATTTAAACACCTGTTTAAAATTTGACATAGTAGAGAGGTGTTTTTCTAAAATAATTCAAAAATATTTTTAACCACCGATGAATAGGATGAGCACGGATGAAAAAATAAATAGCAGAAAATAATTTACCACTGAGTACTTAAAGGTAGTGGAGAAAAAAGAAGTTTCTAAAAAATTATGACTCATCTTGTCATTCCGGTTACTTTTTTGTATACCGGAATCTCCTCTTTTAAGCATAGATTCCGGTACTTCGACCGGAATGACATGCGGTGTAATTTCTCAATGCCTCAGTGGTAAAGTTTAATCTTTAAAACTGTGTATGAAGCAGTCCCGCGACCAAAAAAAAGGCATACCCACAGTTAGTCGGTATGCCTTGAAATATTTAGAGTTTGAAGCTTTGTAGCATGCTAGAGAGCTTGCCCATAGGTGAAAAAGTGCGTGAAGTATTTGGGTATCCAATATTAATATACAGGTGTGTTTGATCGATGCAAGTAACGGTAGTATTTACTTCATCATTTAGAGCAGTATCACTATTTCCAACAAAAACATTTGTTGAAATTGTTCCATTCTCATTTGTGATATTAGCAGAGTCTAAACGATTCCATTGACAATAAAATGCAGGCATAGTATCTCCATGTGTTCTATATAATGCGTGATATTGCACAACAACGCCATCATTTAAATTAGTTCCGCTGAGTTGAAAGGTGAAAAGTCCATCACCCGTAAAAGATAAAACAGTCCCCTCATGGCTTTCTGACCATCTGGAATTTTCATCTTGTCTAAAAGTGGTTTTTTCTCCAGGTGCAATGTTCATGGTAAGTGGTGAATAAGAGTGATGGTTGCTTCCATTGTAAAAATGCATATGATGTCCACCACTCTGCCAACTTTCAGTGACTGTTGCTGAATGTGTAGTATTATTGGTAACATATACGTAGTTTGAGTGACTAGCAAAAGCAGTAGCTGACCCAGCCGCCATGAGCCCTAGAGTTGCTGTGATTAAAAATAATTTGTTGTTGATTTTCATTGTGTGCTCCTTAATAATTTCTTAGATTTATAGTATAGTGTACCATGGTTATTTACACATTGTACATAACCGATATTTAAACACCTGTTTAATATTCAAGTGGGAATATGAGTGAAAAAAGAGAGGTTTTTTTGAAAACTATTGATAATAAAGAGGTGCAACTATGTCAGATATTAAACACCTGTTTAATATCTGACCTCTTATCGAGCAAAAAAACCTTTAAAATTCAGAAGATGTATTGAATAATTAGGGTATAAGTGATAGAATATCTCAAAAGGGGGTGAAAATGAATATAAATTATTTGATGGCATTTTATGAGGTGGCGAAGTATAAGAGTATGACGCGCGCTTCAGAGATTCTATTTACATCACCCAGTGCAATTTCAAAAAAAATAAAAGAGTTAGAAGATGAGATGGAGATAAAGCTCATTATTCGAGAAAATAACAGAATTATTTTAACGGATGAAGGGGAAGAGCTTTATTCAATCATCTCGGAAGATGTTAATTATCTTGACCAATATAAATTTTATGGGCAAAAACACTATGCTCTAAATGTAGGAATATATGCTTATTATACAACATTTACTTCTAAGGAAATTTTTAATCAATTAGCGGATGAGTTTTTACAAATTTTTATTACGTATGCACAGGATAAAGAGTTGATGAATAAGTTAAAGCATGGGAAATTGGATATGGTTACTACCATCAATCCGAATTTTCGTGACGAATTTCCATGGATACTCTTCCGAGAGTATGAGGTGGTCTTAGCTATATCGAGTAAACGAAGCGCAGACACACTCTCAAAGACACTCTATTTTGGTACACGTAAAACGGCTGAGATAGAAAAAATGTGTCAGACGAGTCTTAAAAAACTGGGCATTGTATCTGAAATGGAAGAAAACCTTTCAACGAACCTTTCGAAATTTAGAGAAGAGATGAAAAAAGGAGAGAGTGTTTTTGTTGTGAGAAAAGAATTGATTGAGAAAGAGATTAACAGTGGAGAATTGAAAGTTGCAGCTGTGGTGGGCAAATTCCCTGTGTATGCTTATTTTAGTGAAAACTCTGAAGAGAGAGTTAAGCAGAAGCTTAAAGAGGTGTATGAGGGGGTGAAATTTGGAGCTGAATAATCTAACAACATTTTATTGGGTTGTAAAATTGCGTAGCTTTTCAAAAGCCGCAACGAAACTGAATATCTCAAAAGGTGCCATCACACATAGAATCATGGCATTAGAAAAAGAGGTACAATACTCAATCATTGCGGAGAGTACGGAAGTGGTTCTCACTCAAAAGGGAGAGTTTCTCTATGAGATGATATCTAAAATGTTAGAGGGGTATAATGTAGAAAAATTTGTGGAGCGAATGAAAAAAAAATCCATACTCAATATTGGAATTGCGACGAATTTTGCGAGCAAAGATTGTAGGAAAATTCTCAACACCCTAAGCGATGAGGTGTGGGATATACGGTTTTACTTCGATACTGAGTTTAATTTACGTGAGAAGTTGATTGTACAAGATATTGATTGTCTACTGTATGGTTGGAATCCACAACTTGTCTATGAGTTTGAAGCGATAGAGTTTCAAAGTTTTAAATGGCTTTTGGTTGCACCAAAGGGATTTGATAAAAATCAGCCTTACAATATGATGTCGATTAATCCGAACCATCTATCTCGGTTTAAAAAAGGGTTAGGGATGTTGAAAAAAGAGTTTAATTTAAAACCCGTATTAGAACTTGAGATAGGGAAAGATTATATCCCAAGTGTGGCAGAATTTGTTGCGTCAAACGATATAGCCTTAGTGAACTCAAAGAGTTTTGAAAGAGAGATTGAGCGAGGCGATATATCAGTACTGGGATTTTTGGCAGAGGATTGCAAGTACATCTATTTCAGAAAGAACTTGAATTCAAAGGTGAAAAGGATAATATATAAATTACAAGAGAGTGTAGAGTAAAAAAAAGGCATACCGAGAAGAACTCGGTGTGCCTTTTTTGATGGTTAAAAGCTAAAGGGGTAAAAATACGTGAAACGAATAGACAACTCACCCTAATCTCTTTTTAAAAGTGAGTATAAAAAAAGTTTCCAGTGAAAATAATCACCACAGAGGTGGCAAAGGAAATGGAGAAAAAATTAAATGTGAGCGTCTTTGCTTTGGTTAAGATACTCTATACTTTAATTTCTCCATGCCCTATGCACTAAAATTTCAATCTTTAACTGGTAGACCTTGAAATATTAGAATTTGATGCTATGTAGCATGTTAGAAAATTTACCCATTGGAGATGATGTTGAAGAAGCGTTTGGAGATGGGGTTGCGTAAGCTCCGACAATAATACTCATTTTGGTGTAGTTTGGACAAGTTAATGGTGTATTCAGTTGACATACTTGAGATTGTTGAGAATTTTCAATATATATAACGGGTTGACTATTAAGTTTTTGTCCAGTTAATTGAGCAGATAGGGTATGGTTCCAGTGACAATAATAACCATCGCTTCCCATCCAGTTATCATGAACAGTATAAAAGACGTGATAACGTATGTCTACATTCTCTGGGTCTGCATCTTGTATTGCCCCACTACCCATATAAAAGTTCAGTTGAGCAATACCTGAATATGATTCACTATTTTGATCGGTGCCTGTAGTCCATCCAGAATTTTCATCTTCATAGATTGTTTTTGTCGTATGATTAGGGATAGTAATAAATAATGGAGATTGAGAATGATGACAGTTTTCACTTAAGTAGAAGTGTTGATGTTGCCCACCACTTTGCCAGGTTTCAGTAACATTAATTTGACTATTGGTTTGATTGGTAATGTAAACGTAGTTTCTATGACTTGCAAAGGCAGTCGTTGAAGCAGCCGCCATAATTCCAAGTGTTGCAGTAAGTAAAAAGAGTTTGTTATTGAGTTTCATTGTACGCTCCTTGATATCTTTATAATTTTATACTATAGTCTACCATGTATATTTAACTGTTGTACATAACCAATATTTAAACACCTGTTTAAAATTTGACATAGTAAACTGGGTAAAATAAGGATAGAGTTTCTTTATTGGTTGAAAACACACAAAAGTTACCATACCAAATATTGAACATTTGTTTAATATTTGGTGTATTAGAAGTAAAAATGAGGTAAAAAAATTACCACAGAGGGCGCAAAGGAAACGGAGAAAAAAGAAGTTTCTAAAAAGGTATGACTCCATCTTGTCATTCCGGTTACTTTTTTGTATACCGGAATCTCCTCTTATAAGCATAGATTCCGGTACTTCGACCAAAACGACATGCGGTGTAATTTCTCAGTGCCTCAGTGATAAAGTCTTATCTTTACCGTGTATGACGCAGTCATCCGTGGCAAAAAAAAAGAGCACACCAACGTTGAGCTGGTATGCCTTGGAATGGTTAGAGTTTAAAGCTTTGTAGCATGTTAGAGAGTTTACCCATTGGGGAAGCGGTAGAAGATTTTCCATTCATACCAACATAAACGATCATATGCGTATTATCTGAACACTCTACTTTTTGATTTACATTCGCAGTCTCATGTTGACCATCTCTGTCACTTGAAAGTTGAATAAGTGTAGAATAATTCGCATTGTTGGCTGTAATTACTCCCCAATCTAAGTGATTAAAATCAATATTTGGTGAATCGCTGGTATTTGCTCCGTCCCAATAAGCATGGTATTCAAATTCTACAGTTCCTAAATTTTGAATATTAAGCATCCCAATCCCACTATGTCCAATCGCAGTCTCATCTCCATCATGATGATTTGCTGATTGTTGGAAAGTCGCACTACACCCTGGATTGATATTGGCTGAAAGGTTTTGATTGGTGGAGTTACTTGTTCCCATTGCTAAAAAATACATATCAGTGTGACTACCACTCCAACTTTCCGTAACGTTAATTGTTTTTGGAGAGAGATTTTTTACATAGATATAATTTGTGTGGTTATGAGCAAATGATGTTGCTGACCCCGCCGCCATAAGTCCAAGAGTTGCAGTGATTAAAAAAAGTTTGTTATTAATTTTCATTGATACCGTCCTTATTAAAGTTTTGTATTTAAGTTTATATAGAATTGTAGCATGAAGAGTGAGTGGTTGTACATAACTGATATTTAAACATCTGTTTAAAATTCGACATAGTAAAGTGTGAGAAATGAGGATAAATTTTCATTATATTTTGAAAACACTCAAAATTTACCATACTGAATATTGAACATCTGTTTAATGTTTGGTGTAAAAGAGGTAAATAATAGTAAATATTTTACCACAGTATGCACAAAGGAAACGGAGAGAAAAGAAGTTTCTAAAAAGGTATGACTCATCTTGTCATTCCGGTTACTTTTTTGTATACTGGAATCTCTTCTTTTAAGCATAGATTCCGGTACTTCGACCAAAATGACATGCGGTGTAATTTCACAATGCCTACAGAGGCAAAGTCTAATTTTTTAAAACCGTGTATGACGCAGTCATCAGTGGCAAAAAAACAGCGCCTTGGAATTTTCCAAGACGCTTTCTAATGATATTAATATAAAATTTCACTCACAGGTGTGTATGGGAGATTTAAATCATCTGCGACCGCTTTGTATGTCACTTTTCCATTACATACATTGAGACCTTTTGCTAAAGCAGGATCGTCTAACAGAGCTTTTTCCCAACCGTTAGCAATCTTAATGGCATAATCAATGGTTGCGTTTGTCAGAGCAAATGTAGAGGTTCTAGCCACTGCACCAGGCATATTAGCCACAGCGTAGTGAACAACACCATGTTTTTCATAGACAGGTTCAGAGTGAGTGGTAATTCTGTCGATGGTTTCAACCGTTCCACCTTGGTCGATAGCTACGTCAACAATTACGCTACCTTTTTTCATCGTTTTAACCATATCTTCAGTGACAAGTTTAGGTGCACGTTTTCCAGGAATGAGTACAGCACCGATATACAGATCAGCCTCTTTGAGCTCTTCACGAAGATTGTAGCTATTAGATACCATTGTTTGAACACTGGTTCCGAATAGGTCATCTAACTCACGAAGACGTTTAAGAGATTTATCTAAAATGGTGACATTTGCACCCAATCCTACTGCGATTTTAGCGGCGTTTGTTCCTACAATTCCACCACCGAGGATAACCACTTTTCCTTTAGCAACACCTGGAACACCTCCAAGGAGCATCCCACGTCCACCGTAGTGTTTTTCTAAAAATTGTGCCCCAATTTGTACCGCCATTCTTCCAGCAACTTCACTCATAGGAATGAGAAGGGGAAGAGAACTGTCTGGAAGTTGTACCGTTTCATAAGCAATAGCCACAACATGACTGTCCATGAGAGCTTTTGTCAGCTCAGGTTCAGGTGCTAAATGAAGGTATGTGAAAAGAACTTGCCCTTTTTTGAAGAGTGGGTACTCACAAGGTTGAGGTTCTTTGACTTTCATAATCATATCTGAAGCGGCATAGACCTCTTCAATGGTATCTAAAATAAGAGCACCCTCTTTTTTATACTCTTCATCTGTAAATCCACTCCCGATTCCTGCACCTTTTTGAACATAAACGGTATGGCCTTGAAGTTTTAGAGCATTCACCCCTGCAGGTGTAATAGCTACTCTGCTCTCATTGTTTTTAATTTCCATAGGGATTCCAACTAACATATATTCCTCCTAAAAAGTATAAAGCGTTTAATAATGTATTTGTGATACAATATTACCATATTTTAATTTTAAAGTCAATGGAAATTAGGAGAAATTAAAATTAATTTTATAGAAATCAGCCAAAAGGCTCTTTCTAAATTTACTTAGAAAGAGCCTTTATTTTTTCTATTGAGGCATTGAGTGTAGGGAGATTTTTTGTCTCGACCACACCTTTTATCTTTTTTGTTTGTAAAAAGTTAAAAACTTCATGTAGATTAACGTCTCCAGTAAAAAGTTCCTTGTGGTCTAAGGTGCCATCAAAATCATGGATATGCATGTGTTTGATATCCTCTTGGTGCGCTGTGTAGAAGTGTTTTGAATCAGAGTAGTGGGATTTAGCATCATGACCGATATCCCATGTCAGACCGCAACAGTTAAACTTTAATATTTCAGTGAGTGCTTTTTGAATAAAGGAAAAATGACAAATTCCCGTATTTTCAAAACAGAGTAAAACGCTTTTTTCTAGGAGCAGAGGTTCTAAACTTTGAATAGAACTAACAATATTTTGGAGATATACCTTTTCATAAAGTTGGTAAAAAAAACATTTTTTATCAGGCAAGGTAAAACGGTTTCCAAGTTGTAAATGTAAATTTAAAATTTTTACACTTCCTTTAGGGATAGCACACAGTATATTTTTGATTAAATTAAGATTGCCATCACGAATTTCGGGATTAAACTCTGCGATATCAAGATTGTCAGGTAGATGAATGGAGTAAATTTTTGATATATCCTCTTGTGAGTGAAAAAGCTCAATGACTTTTTCACTTGTAAAATAGGGAAAACTCATGTTGAGCTCAAAAAAACCCATTTGTTGCTTATTAACAAACTGCGTATACTCTTTTGTAGTGGTTAATTCTAATATTCCTGGAATGCCTAAATTTTCGAGCATACTACACCTCAAGAGGAGGATAGGTATGAATTTTTAAAATATGCTCAATTGAGGCAATTTTACTGATATCCTCCTTCGAAACATAGGCATCTAAGTCAAGAAGTGTTATGGCAAACTCTCCTAAACTCTTATTGGTCATATCTGCAATATTGATATTTTCATTTGCTAGAAGAGTGGTAATTTGACCGACCATGTTAGGTACATTTTTATGTAAAATAACCAGACGCATTTTACTGGTAAGGCTACCGGCTGTTATCGTTGGAAAGTTTACTCCATGTTGAATATTACCATATTTTAAAAAGTGGTATAGGATATGTAGAGACATGGTGCCACAGTTTCTTTCCGCTTCAACTGTAGAGGCACCAAGATGTGGTAAAAAGAGAGTATTGGGTAAATTTATGGTATCTGCAGTAGGAAAATCACAGACATAGTGCTTTACGTGTTCTGTTTCAAGTGCTTCTTTTAAAGAGTGAGTATCGACAATTTCTCCCCTAGAAAAATTAAGAAGTGTTGCCCCTTTTTTCATCGCCATAAAACTGTCGGTATTGATGTACCCACGTGTAGCGGAGAGTAGGGGAATATGCAGCGAGATGTAGTCGCAGCTAGAGAGAAGTTCTTTCATTGAGTTTGTGCGCTCCACAAGCTTATCCATATGCCATGCGGCTTCAATGGTAAGGTGAGGGTCGTATCCAATCACTCTCATTCCCAGTTGAATTCCCATGTTGGCAACCTGTGCGCCAATTTTTCCCAATCCAACGACCCCAAGAGTTTTACCTGTAAGCTCACTGCCAACAAATTGAGCTTTGGATTTTTCTGTAAAAGCTTCAATATCTGCATTTCCTTTTTCTGACTCTATCCAAGCGAATGCCTTATCAATCTTACGTGCTGAGGCAAGTAGGCCAAGAAGAACAAGCTCTTTGACGGCATTCGCATTAGCTCCCGGTGTATTACAAGCGATGATACCTCTCTCGGCGCACTCTGAAAGGGGAATATTATTTACACCAATTCCAGCGCGAACAATCATCTTAATATTGCTTGGAAGTTCGGCAAGGTTAATTTTTGAGCTTCTTACGATAACCGCTTCTGCTTCTTCAATAGTATCTACAAACTCAAACTCTTTTGCAATTGAGATGGTTTTGTCGTAGTTAAATTTATCTAAAAGTTTTATTTTGTACATTATTCCCCCAAATTTTCTTTTTCAAATGTTTTTAATACTTCAATTAAGGCTTGCACGCCAGCAAGCGGCATCATATTGTAAATGCTTGCACGTAGTCCACCCACATTTCTATGTCCCGCGATGCCAATCATTCCACTACTCTCGGCAAACTCAATAAGTTTTTTTGTGAGACTCTCATCTTTTAGTTTGAACACAACATTCATACGTGAGCGAAAACTCTTTTCATTATCATTGTAATAGAGTTTTGAAGTGTCGATGAAGTTGTAGAGAAGCTCAGCTTTTTGAATATTCATAACCTCTAAAGCTTCAATTCCGCCTTGTGCCTCTATCCAATCAAGAGTTGCACTCACAGAGGCGATGGCAAACACGGGTGGTGTGTTGTAAAGTGAGTTGTTTTTTGCCATTGTGGCAAAATTCACTATAGCGGGTACACTTTTGTCGCATTTATCAAGCAATGATTTTTTGATAATAACCACAGTTACCCCTGCGATACCTAAGTTTTTTTGTGCACCAGCGAAAATGAGGTCGAATTTAGAATAGTCGAGTTTTTTAGAAAGAATAGAGGACGACATATCGCAAATCACAGGTAAATTTTTGTGAAATTGAGGAACAAAACGGTACTCTGTGCCATAGATGGTATTGTTGTCTGTAAAATATCCGTAGTCAGCATCTTCAAAAGTTTCGAGATGTGATAAATTAGGCAGTTTTGTGAAGTCGCCAGCGTTATCAATGACCTCTGCGGTTCCAAAATAGTTCAAACCTTCTAATGCTTTTTGAGACCAAACGCCTGTGTTGATAAGTACCGCTTTTTTATGATTGGTTAAAAAATTCATAGGTATTGTATGAAATTGGAGGCTTGCCCCACCTTGAAGATAAAGGATTTCAAACTCGTCCCCGATATGACAGAGTTTTTTGAATTTTTGCGTGGTAGCATGTAAAAAGTTTTCAAACTCTTTGCTTCTATGGCTTATTTCAGCAATGGACAGTCCTGAATTTTCAAAGTTGACCATCATTTGAGCTAAATTTTGCTTTACGTCATCTGCTAGAATAGCTGGTCCTGCAGAAAAATTATATTTTATCATAAATTCCCCCTAAAATTTTTTCATCATTCACTTATATTATACCTTGTATTGGGTAGTTAATTCAACTATTATTTTAAATTAACTGGCAAGATGATTGACATTGGAATTATTCAAAGATATAATGAGGTATAAAGTGAATTTAATGTGATATAATAGAGCGTGATTTTTCTAAATATAGAGTGGTTGTTGAATGGAGGTGTAACATGAAAAATAAGATGTTGATATTTTTTATAGTAGGATTAATGGTTCTACTGTTGTCTGCTTGTGGAGGCGGCGGAGGAGGTGGTGGAGGAGCCAACTCTCAATCTGGGACAGGTGGAGTGACGGTGAAATTTACTCAAATTATCATATATCCTGATGGTACAGGACTTGGTGAGATGACCATTACCAATACTTCGTCCACTTATGCAAAAGAGGTGTCACAGTTTAGCCTTGCATTAGTAACAAACATTCAAAACATACAGTTTACGACCTTCACTTCAGGGTTATATGATGGGATAAAAAGTAGTCCTCCTTCTTTGGATAGCACTCAAGGAAGTGTTCAAAATTGGCAATTTTTAACACCAGGACTTATATTGCAACCGGGTCAAAGTGTTGTAGCAAAAATAAATTTCACTACCAATAGAGTGGTATCAACAGATACGCAGGTAACGGCGCAGGATTTGAATAATTTTGTTCAAAGCGAAAATGTCACCGCAAATACTCTAGCACTAACGAGTACAGGGACAATTGTATTACATCCATCAGGACTTTCAGACGTTCCCTATGTGAGTGTACAAATATATGATCAAAGCAACCATTTGGTTTATAATGTTACGCCAGTACCGTTGAACACCAATACCAGTGTAACACTTCCGACCACAACCAGTGGCATAACGTATACAGTGTTTTATCAAATTGTGGAGGTAAATGGAAAAAGATATACAGCAGCACCGCCAAGTGATGGTGTTGTTACATTGACAACAGGAGAGCAAAAAACCATTCCAGGTCCTTATGGTTTAGCATGGCAATCATTAGGCAACCCAGGAATTACCAGTGGAAGAGCCTACCAAATTTCTTCAACGATTTTTGCTACTCAAGTAAATGTTCTTTTTCAAGATGGTAGTCAAAGTGATAAGGCGACAGTAATGTATTGGAATGGAAGTACTCCTAGCTCAGGTAGCTGGGTGAGGAGAGGTAACGCTGGATTTGGGGGAAGAGGCGTTCAAGAGAGTACGCTACTGAGTGATGGCAGTGATTTATATGCTGCATTTCGAGAAAGTGAAAACAGTAATATCGTAGAAGTATATAAATATAGTGGAAGCAATTGGAATGCAATATTTACGAGCAGTGGTCCAGGGTATACCCCGTCTATTGCCAGAGATAGCTCAGGGAATATCTATCTTGCCTATACGACAGAGCCAAATGGTGGAGAAATTAAAATCTATAAAATCACTTCTAATTCAACGGAATTATTGACATCGCCTGAGGCGAGTGATGCGAAATCAACCAGTATAACAGTGATTGACTCAACCCCCTATGTTGCCTATGCTAAGACAACAGGAGGACTGTATATCAAAAAGTACAGTGGTACTTCTTGGAGTGAAGTTGGTGGAAGTGTGAGCGTTGGAAGTGTCAGTGATGTGGTTTTAAAATCAGCGAGTCCTAATTTGTATGTGCTTTATAAAGTGAGTAGTAAAGCCCATGTGTCATCATGCAACCCTTCTTTATCATCACCTCTTTGGACCGCAGTTGGCACTGGTGGTGTGAGTGAGGGGGATACTCAGTTTATGGATTTGTATGCTGTAAGCAGTAGTAATCTATATGTCAGTTATTGTGACCTTGCCCACAATTCAAAGGTAACCGTGAAGCATTATGACGGAAATACATGGAATTCAGTTGGAAAAGCAGGGATTACCAATCAAGAGGGTCTTTATACATCTATTGTTTATAAAGATGGATTTCCTTATGTTTCCTTTTCTGATTCGGAACTTAGTGGTAAGTTGACAGTTCTCTATTATGATCCAAATTGATGAATATCCAAAAAATAGAGAGAGTAGCAAACACTACTCTCTCTATTTTTTACTTTATACTATTTTCTGTAATAGTAAGAATTTTTGTATGTATTTCCTCTATTGAAAGTGGCGAGTTATTAGAACTGCACTCAACTCTACTCCAAGAATATTTATCGGCCAATTTCTTAGCGAATTGATAACTTTTTTCTAGGAAGTCA
>Ga0247844_1006582_pt1 | contig 13825 bp, 17 predicted proteins | sample LaCtaG_FD_192421 | JGI IMG/M metagenome (GOLD analysis project Ga0247844, IMG submission 192421) | Freshwater microbial communities from meromictic Lake La Cruz, Castile-La Mancha, Spain - LaCruzMarch201714.5m_1 | ecosystem: Environmental > Aquatic > Freshwater > Lake | place: Spain: Castile-La... | reverse complement strand
CACTCCAGGACAGGGTTTTCCCGGCGGGCAAGGAGCTTTGGTGAATTATCCAATATGGAGTTTGTCCGGTGGCGGTGGTGGTGGCAATCAAGGCGCCGGAGGTGCTGGAGTCAACGCAGATTCTGTACCTAATGCTCGTACAGGGGGCGGCGGAGGGTTGGCCTACACCTGGCCAGTCACAGGATTAAGTTACGCCGGTGGCGGCGGTGGTGGAGCAGGAGCGGTTCCACCTGGACCGACTACTACCAACAAAACCGGTGGTGGGTTGAGCGGGTTTGCCGGTCTTCCGGGACCTGCCACAACGCCAGGTTACCCCGGCTCAGGCGGCACGTCATCGTGGAATCCTCCCACGGGTCCCGTAGCAGGATTCAGCGGAGTTCCTTCCACTGCCAATTTTGGTGGGGGAGGAGGAGGTGGTGGACAGATTTATAGGAATCCGCTAACCGGTAGTTTTTTTGCACAAGGAGGCTCGGGCGGTTCTGGCGTGGCAGTGATTCAGTATCCTGGTGGCACGGTACGTGGTACGTTTAGTCCGGCACCACAGGTTGTCACTGACAACCCCGGAGCATATGTAAGACATACCATCAACGGTAGTGTGGTTTGGTCGTTTGTTTAAAGATCAGGTCCAGAAAAACTGACGCAATTTTATCAGACGTATCATCATATCCTCATCTTCTTGCTCATATCTCTGTTCTAGTTCCTGCACTTGATCGATCATGTCTGTGCGACGGCGCCGATCCACTGCATCGTTGCTTTCCCATATTCCAAACACCGAATCGTCATTCTTGTTGTCATTCAGGCGGCTGTTGACGTAATCACTCCAACCTGACACATCATGTGGGTCCAGCCGGTTAGGGCGTATTTGTGTCCACCATAGATACAGATTGATACACTCCACAGCATTCTTGGCCTGTGCAGTAGGCTGACCATAGTCAGGGTGGCTGGGATTCACACCCGAGTCTTCATCATAGACCAAACCTGCGGCCCAGCGTAAGGCATCCAATCCGGCTTCGCGTGATCTCCAGGTACGCCAGCGTAACCACCCACGGGCATAAAAAGGTGCGTGATATTTTTCTCTGGCTGCTGGATCCCAGGCAATGTTCCACCAGGCCTGCTCAACTTCCACAAAGTCAACCAGTTCGTTAAACAAGCAGGGAAGAAATCGATTGCCCACGTCGCACCACGTACCCGGCCGGATGTCCTTTGGGTGTGCTGTGAGTTTGTGTGTGCCTGTGACCCAGCGATTGTTCACATAATATTTGACAGCGTAAATTTTGTCAGGTATGTACATCACAGCTTTTTGCAAATAGTCAAGTCCCTCTTCGGCCAGCCAATATCTAAATGAATGAGTTGTTTTGGCAGTGCGACGCCAAGTGCGCCATTGCTCACTGGTGCCAAACGACAACTTTGGTGTGCCACGCAACCAATCAGCAAACGATGAACAACTCCAATAATTTGATCTCATCTCTCTATTATGTATTGCGCAGAACAAAATGTCAAGAAAAAAGGTGACGTTTTGGCATCACATTTTGACCTTGTCTGCCCAACAAAACTATTGTGTCAGCACTCGGCTCACTGCAGTGATCACGGCATCTATGTTGAGACGTGTGTCTTTGGCATAGTCCGGTATGTTTTCTTTCAGTTGATCTACCCATGTTGTCATGATGTTTTCCCCCATTGAAATGTTAACCAAGCACGCTCATGAGCATAGAATATCACTGTGTGTATGATGTTGAGCACAATGGCGCCTTGCCAGCCGGTGAATGGCACCGTGGTCAACAAGGCCACAGCACGCCAACTCAGTGCTCGAACCCATGTGCGTGTTTTGGATTCAGACATCACAGTGTGTCGCCGCCAATGGTGCGATTGCAGGCACACAGTTCGCCAGTCTGCAGTGCGTCTAACACACGCAGAGTTTCTTCGGGCGAGCGGCCCACATTCAAGTTGTTCACTGTCACGTGCTGGATTACATTGTCTGGATCAACAATGAATGTGGCACGCAGTGCGGCACCAGCAGGTGCGTAGAACACACCCAGTTGCTCGATCAGGCTGAGTTCGCCACGCTGTGTGTCAGCGAACTGGATGTGGCGGATCTTTTTCAGATCTTCGTGAGAGGCTTGCCATCCCAGTTTGCAGAATTCGTTGTCAGTTGAACCTGTTAGCAGCACAGCATCGCGGTCAGCAAAATCGGAAAATAATTTATCGTAAGCCACGATCTCCGTGGGGCACACAAATGTGAAATCTTTGGGATAGTAAACTATTACTTTCCATTTGCCCGCAAAACTGTTTTCATCAATGGTAAAAAAATCATCCTTGCCTGGGTTTACGCCGGTAACTGCGAATGGTGTAATCTTGTGTCCTACTGTTTTCATCTTGATTCCTTTCGTTGTTAGTTAAAGACGATGCTTGTATTGCATAGCAACATTGTAATAGTAATTATCTACAAAATCAAGTGAAATCATTGATTTTTTCAATAAATTTTTTTATTGTTGATATTTAAAAAAACTATGGAAAAATGGTGCCGAATGTCTGATTCGAACAGACGACCTATCGCTTACAAGGCGATTGCACTACCCCTGTGCTAATTCGGCTTAGAACTTATAGATACTCGTAGTTTATGGTTTCGGCATTTTCACGAAATACTCGAGCACCATTGCGCAAGTGAAACTTTTCTGCCATTTCGGTCTTGGGACTGAGCGTGACAAATCTCGTGATATTGGGGAAAAGTTGTTTGATCTCCGATACTGTGTCCCTGAGCAATTGCGAACCCGCACCAGATTGATAACTCCATATGGTATAAAATATGGCCATGGTAGGATTCTCAGTTTCGTGTGTCAACAGTTCTTCAACCGTGGCAGGTATGCAATCTTGCAAACTCACACATACCATGGCCTGGGGACGATCTTGCACCAGGGCTGACACAAAGTGATTGTCACTCACACGAAATTCTCGGCTGATGTCTGGTCGCACTGGATCATCTTTGACATAGTCTAACAAGTTGTCAGTGAGATCAGTGATAAATTTCAGCATGATAAATCTATTTATTTTGCACTGGCCACTGCCAAGAATTTGATTCTACCTATTCAGCAGCAGGTTGTCCCGGTGTATCTTTTCGTGTTTTGCTTTTGAAAACTTCAGCACCATACAACTCGCCTTCGATAACTGTCTGCTTGCGAGCACGTCGGTTGGGACGATTCCAGTTGAATGCGAGATAGGTTTTGGCTGCTCGGGTCATGCGATAGTTTGATGTGGGTTTTTTCATTGCGTCCTCTTGGTGTTTGGCTGGCTTACGTGGGCTCGAACCACGGACCGAGTGATTAACAGTCACTTGCTCTACCTACTGAGCTATAAGCCAATATGTTATTAGTTTAAACAATAATTTATGACTTGTCAAGGCCTGTCCAGGCCAAAACGAAAATCATGCGATCTTGGTCATATTTGAAAGCCACACCAACTTTGTCGGGATCTAGGCTATCAGTCCAGGCCCAGGTCTGCAGCCAAGGGCCAACATACATTCGGAGCCAGACATTGTACTGATCAACAGCCTGCTGCCATTGATCGGGCCGGGCATAACTGGGCCAAGGTATGGCCGTTTTATACACAAAAGGATGCAGATCAATCAACATCTTCATGTGATTATTTACTAGAGTTGGAGCGGCTATCCGAATTCGAATCGGAACTTCAACCTTGGCAAGGTCGTGTGCTAACCGTTAAACACCATAGCCGCAAATACTAAGCTGCCAGGCTCAATCCACGCAATCTATCTGCAGCGTATGAGGCTGCAAACGCCTGTGGTTTGACCATGGGGATCACATTACAGGTACCACGGATATATCCAATGGCCTGCTGTACAACACAACTGCTGGCGTGCATCTCATTGGGATTGATATCCAGATGCACTTCCACTGGGCGATCTGCCAGCACAGGCGCCAGTCTTTGAAACAGTTCCGACACCCTATAAACTTCGTTCATTAGGCGCATACTTGGTCTATCCCCACGTGGATCATAATCTCGTTCGCGATCCACTTCACCAAAGATCCGGCATCCGTGTTTGCCGTTGATATGAACCACTACCACGGTGGTATATTCGGCCCACCAGACCCCACTTTCGCGGAATCGTTCGGAGTCTGCGCCAAGATAGATTTTGGTTCCCGGACCTTGCGCGGCAATGAACTCTTCCACTTGATCAACGTCTATCTTGGGCACACAATCTCCTTTGTGATATTTAACTGCAATTACAGGGGTATTTTAATAAGTATTGATACAACATTGGTGCCAAACAAGTGGATCTATATCAAGAACTCGAACTCAGCCAAGACTGCACATCAGAACAAATCAAAACCCAATATAGGATCCTGGCTCAACGGCATCATCCCGACAAAGGCGGCGACGCTGATAGATTCCAAAAAATCAAACTGGCCTACGAAGTTTTGATTGACCCTGTACGCAGACAAGAGTATGACCGAACAGGATCTACCCAAGAATTCCGAGATTTAAAAGCAGAAGCCATAGATAATCTGTCCAAAATCTTCCACAATGTGATCAATAACTTTGATCCCAACGCGGGAGATCTTGTGCAAATCATGAAAGATGAAGTACAGCATTTGCTGAATCTCATCACTCAAGATCAAGAAACCTGCAGGAGATATATTGCAGCACTGGAAACAGCTCGCGACAAAATCAAAGTCAAGGATGAACTACAGGAAAACATCTTGCTGTCGTTTGTGAAAAGCCAACTAGAATCAAGATACAACGAGCAAACTGTATTCCAGCGCCGACAAGCCATGGCCAATGTCATGCTACAATTGATGGAAAACTATCACTACGGTTTCTTTGAACTACCACAAAACTGAGCGTGGAGCATCGGGTAGGATTCGAACCTACGAATCGAAGGTTTTGCAGACCCCGCCATTGGACCTCTCTGGTACCGATGCAGATTCTAATTCATAACGCAGTTGACAAAGCCCACAAGACCAGTCATCCTGCATGATTCTCTCACGCAACTGTTCGTCACTGGCGTAATCTTCGTCATGAATATTTCTACACACACAGGCTATCATACAGATACTTATCGTGGTACACCCTACCGGATTCGAACCGGTGTCGCCGCCGTGAAAGGGCAGTGTCCTAGGCCTCTAGACGAAGGGTGCAGGCCGGCTCCGGTGGAGAGAATCGAACTCCAACCAAGGCATAAATATTACTATGAAATGCTTACGCTGTCAAACGGACCTTTTTAATAAAACTCAAAAAAAGTTTTGTTCAAGATCCTGTGCTGCTTCACACAACAACACTGGACGACGTCGACATTCTAATCCACTATCAAGATGGTCAATTGTAAAATCGTGTAAAACTTGTGGTAAAGAAACTTCTAGACCTGTTTTTTGTTCTGATAAATGTAATCCTAAAAAACTTAATCTTACCCTAGAAGAAAAACAAAGACGTAAACGAGCAAAGCATAATGAAGCTTGGCATAGATACATGGCTAAACGTAAAAATCAGACGCCTATAAATGTTGATATTCAAGCATTACAAAAAATCTATCTCGAATGTCCCAATGGCTATGAGGTAGATAATATTCATCCTATATCACGAGGCGGACTGCATTCTCCAGAAAATCTTCAATATCTTCCAATTAAGGAAAATCGTAAAAAATGGGCTCATATTATGGCTCCCCGCGACGGTGACGATCCGCCCTCTTCGGTTTTGGAGACCGACGTTCTGCCAACATGAACTAGCGGGGAATACTGCCATTGTACTACACCGGACTGTATGGTGGGTAGCCAGGGACTCGAACCCCGTATGCCTGAGGCGCTGGATTTACAGTCCAGTGCAGTAACCTGTTCTGCTCGCTACCCAAAAAAAACTGCTCTGACAGTGCCCGGCGGTCTTTTACTACTCACACAAGAGTTCTGGTTACCCACATCTCCAAAGATAGCCATCGCCCTTTGGTGGTTCAGCAGAACAAGATTCTTGCAGAGCACCCGCTCCGCGACAGCACTCGGTATCGCCTTGCCAGCGCGGTTTTGGTTGAAACCGTACCATCCGTGATTGACTAGATCACTTCATCGTGTGGATCGCACTAGGCAATGTCAGTTGCCGCGTTCGGTTGTCTTTTTTTGGCTTCTCTTTCAAGAGCCTTTTCTCGAATCTTCAGTCTTGTAGATTCGCTAATTCCTCTTTTACCTTTATTCCACGGAATATTGCCCTTCATTGATTGACTAATTTTGGCTTTTTTTCCTAATGAAGAAGGCGGCCGAGGAATCATTTTGTTACGCTTTCTTACACCTTCACTTATTTTGGCTTTGTGTAATTCACTAAGTGATCCTTTTTTCCTACCTTTAAGATTTTGGCTATTCTTACGTCCAATTTTTTTATATGTCTCTTCCGAGACAAAAGTTTGGCCCTGATGCTTATTTGGTTTTCCTTTTTTACTAATACTAATTTTGTTTTTATGGTCTTGACTACAAGGGCCATTACGGAAAAATTCTATACCGCTTCGATTCTGATTTAACCAACGAGCACTTTCGATTGCCTTTATTCTTCGTAAAACTTTGTCTTCGTATTTGACAGCATCTTCTGCTTTGGAAAATGTTTTTCTGATTATACGAATATCAGGGTCGCCGTGTTCAATTACAAATTTTTTAACAAGATCTGATGAAGTTTTATAGGTCACCCAAAAATCTTTTGGAGAACAGTGCTTGGAAAATTTTACTCCGTAATACCATCGATCTAAATGTCTCCAGCCAATCAAATATGTATAAGGTATTGTCATACATTTATTTATACCAAACTTGCGCTGGTTGTTCCTTATTCAGCGGAGCGAGTTAGGCCACGCCAATGTGTTAATGCTTTGGTGTCAGTGGTGCTGTCAGCCTTCCACTTCTTTCCAGTCCACTCGGCACGACCAGGAAAAGGCCAAGTACCGGTCAACACCTGATATTCACCTCGATGATGAGGTTTGATGTCCATTGGGTGCCAAGGCGTTGTTTCAATGCCTTCCCAGAATTCTGGTTCACCGTCGTTCACATCTGGCGCGGAGATTTTGTCAAGTTCAGTGGCAGGATCCCAATCATCCGCTTCCTCATCGCGTTCCACACGGAACACATTGTTATTGGATCCTTTGCCGTTGGTGCTGTAGGCACTGGATCCATCCAGGTCCTCACCTGCATACTCCACGCTGGATATCAATCTCCAGCCGTCGCAGTCGGTGTAACTGATGCTGAGTTGGCTGACATCAAAAGGTTCCGTGATCCTGACTGTGGCGCTGAAGAACAGGCCCTTTTCAAAACTCTGCCCCAGAAACACACAGGTACCTGATTCCAAATCTTGTGAGGGACGATAAACACTGCCATTGGATATGTCTACGCCCTTGGCGGACAAACCTTCCACATCGCAGGCGGATTCAAACAGGGTTTTGTCTTCCAGCAGGTCTTGCACCGTGACGTAACTGGAGTCCGCGGCTTCGCAACCCGACTCATGGCAAATATCATCTACATCGTGCCAAGCACCGTCGGTGCAGAATTGTGCGTCTGCGGGCACATCCATTTCTCCATCCCAGTCGTACACAAAGTCATCAAGATCATCGCGATCCTGCCAAAAATCATAGGCTGCTTCTGTGATACGGCCCATGACTATTTCCCCACCATAACCACTGAGCGTGATTTCAATGTCGCGTGGAGTAAATTTCAGTACCTTGACCAAGTGTTCTTTTTGTTTACTAGTAGCCAAAATGGATCCTTATGTGCTTGTGGAGTTTGAAATACTATGCTTGTGATTATAACTGTTGGCAATTTTTTGGTCAACAATGTGTTTTTCCAAAATCATTCGCTGTTTTTTGCGCTGTTGGTGCTGATACTCCCGTTTCAACCAAAACTTGTATCTTTGGAAATATTCTTTAGCATCCAGTACGGGTTCTGAGAGAGCAAAATGCTCCTCGCAGTTTTCTACCCAAAGTAGATGCACCCAGGCTCGGAAATCACTGTATGGTTTCACCTCACAATTTTACGATCAATATGTTTTTGTGTCAACACAAATGGATCATTTAAAATTGTAAAATTTGTGATTTCCGATCTGCTCAAGGTATTGCACACGGTTAGGTGTAGGATGCTTCACATAGTTGGCGTGGAAATACAGTGCGCCGTTGACCACTTCCTTGTACTCGCCAAACACCAGGACCTTGACTGCTATGTCATAGCATTTTTTCCACATGACAGGATTGGGACTGGCCAGTGTTTTTCCACCACAAAGCCAACTGAACTGGCAACCACCGCGACTGTCTGCTGCTTTGATTTTGCCACCAGGTGCTCCCTGATAGATCACAGCACAAGGATCTTTTTCAAAACCGGCCTCCACGCGATTCATGACCACGCGAGCTACTGCGATTTTTCCTAGATCTGGTTCGCCTTTGGCCTCGTAATAGATATTATCTGCCAAGCACTGGAGTTGTCGTATATCAACTGATCTCCACTCTGGGCCCGAAATCCGTGGCAACAAAATTGTCACCTGACCAATCTTCACAGTTGGGTTTTGTATAATCAACTGTCTTGCTACACCATAAGCGGGCAACAACACCGCTATAATAAGAACTAAAGTAATCAATGCTAACAACACTGAATCTTGTTTACGTTCTACCATACATACTCCTTTCTTAAGGGAATACTTTTGTTCGAAGTATAATTTACTTAGTAGATTGTACTATACAACCGAAGATTATAGCAACATTTTAGGCTATTTTTTATGATATGTGGTCAGTTATTGACCAGGAGTTGGATCAAGGCCAGCATCCAGCTGAATTCCAGCAGAATCCAGTTCAACTATGTTACGACCTTCGCGTTGGCTGGCAATTATGGCCTGTCCATACAAAGAAGCATCATCGGCCAAGGCAGTGAGCAGATCGCTGTAGCCTCTGCTGGTACTGTCCAAGGCCAAATAATGCAGATTTGTGATCAGCGCCAGGGTGCTGTTCAAACTGCTGTCAGTCAAGGCAGCAAAATCAACATCAGCATCGTAAAGGAATTCATTTTCTCTGTTGAGTTGGTTGGCAATGGTGGCAACATTGGCGGTGGTGGTACCGGCATATGACACCAGGGCCTGTATCTGTGTGGCGGCCTGTGGGATCAACACTGTGTCAAAAACTGTGTCGGGACTGGGCCCAGTCAGGGCATTTTCCATTTGCACATATGTTTCACTAAGGTCAGCAGTGGCCGAAGAAGGTATCTGTGAGATAACAGGATTTATGTTGCCATAGCACCCAGTCTCGGGATCGCCCACTGCTGTGCCTAACAAATCATAGGCCACAAAGGTGTTGCCTGGTCCGGTGCCTTGTCCAAATTCATTGCTGTAAAACTGTCTAACCGAGTTTGGCACAAACTGATCAAATGCAGCGATCAATGGTAGATCTGCAAGTGTTTCAAGCCCTGTTACTGTGACTGAGATCTGGGCACTAGAAAGCGCATTGATGCCCTTGATCTGGCTGGCCTGCATACCAAATGCGATAGCAGCCTGCCCTGGCACATAAGGCACCACAAGGTTGAGCCTGCTGCCCAGGTAAGGGAGATCCTTGTCCAGCGTGGTGGCATCACTGTATACCCGATACACTGCTGTGCCTATTTCAACCACGAAAGATCGATAACTGTTGGGGAAAAGTTTGGCTAGATCCAGCAAGTCTGCCACTGTGGTCATGCCTGAAACTGTGCAGGCCAATATCTTCTTTACCTGTGCTAGATCATCGTCTTTGAGTGTGGTAAATGCCAGATACACTGCTGCCGTGGTTTGTGTATCTGCTGTGGCTCCGGGAGTGCTGATTGAATAAACCGTGGCCGACGACAGACCTGCCAGCACACAGGCATTGACCACACAGGGCAATAGCCCGTTTTTCATTTTCAATGTCTGCAACAACGACAACGGATTGCCAAAGTTCACTAGATTGTTCCAGTTGATGGCATAACCTATGTTGGCACAGTCTTGTGCGAATGCCAACAAATCGTCTGACAGGTCACTGAAATTGCCAGTGATCAGTGCAGTCTGTCCAGGAAATGCAAACACCGGATCATACAAACCGCTGTTGTTGGCAGCGGAGATGTAGGCTGTGCTTTGGCTGATATAACCGTTGCTGGTAAAAATAATCTGTGCAAATTTACTAAGATCAAGATTTCCGTCGATGTTGCCAATGAGATTGCTGGCTCGATCCAACACATAACCCGACAGTCCTGTGGCATAAGTTGCCACATTGGCTATACCGTTGGCCGGAATGGCATCTGTCAGTGCAGGAAAATTATTGCTGCCTAGTATTTGTAGATTGGCCAGTGTTGAATCGTCCAGCACCGGAATCGCATTGGACACTAGACTTCTAAATTGATCGACGATGGCAATACTTTGATAAGTGCTCACAGCATTGATCAATGCTGAAGGTGTGCGTATGCCCTGGTTAGTGAGTAGGCCTTGTCCAGCAGTTAGTGTGATACCAGTGTATTCTGCTGCCATGATTATCCTGCCACGACATTGGGAGAACCCTCGGCTCTAGCGTGACCACAGGTATCAGCATTGCCAATCACGTTGACGGGAATGCCGCCTGCGATGACATTGGTCAATCCGTTGGCTGTCACAGGTCCGGCGTGTATGCCCGGTGCATGGCCCGACACAGGTTTACCATTCACGCTGATGGGCCTACCATTGACAATCACATTGTTCACCCCGGCAGTGACTTTGCCACCGCCCGAATCTGCATCACCTACTCTGTTCACTGCTGGCATGGATTTTATCCTGTGATGATACTGGGCTTGGTAACAGGTCGAATACCTGTGGTGCCTTCGATGTAGCTTTCGGCGATGTCCTTGCGTGTTTCGCTGGGACCAATCACGATGGCTGTTTTGTTCAATCTTGCATCTTTATCAAAGGTGGCACTGAACATACTCTGGGTCATTCCTAGGCCTTCGCGGCTGGGCACCAAGGTCAGTGGTTTGGTGATCCTAAAGTTCTCATTGGTTTCTTCAATTATGCGGCAAATCAGTTCTTCGCCGGTGATCAATTTGAAAGTGTATACTGTCTGTGCTTCGTATGTCATAGTGTTCCTAGGTCAATGGGTGTGCTTAACTTGACTTGTAAGTCGTCGTCTGACAGTTTAATCAAGCCCGAGTAACCGCCTTCCACAAACAGTTCGTCTCCAATGAATATCTGCGGCACAGTGCGCAGGCCCATGGCCAGCATACGTTCACGTGCTGCATCATCCTCTTGTATATTCACTTCCCTAAAAGGAATCTTTTTCATCTTGAGCCAATTTTTGGCATTGACACAATGGGGACAAACGTGCTTTGAATAAACGGTTAACATCCTTGCTCCTTGTTGTTATTATGTAATTATGCCTGCTAAAGACTGAAACCGCGGAAAGTGTCCTGGGTCACGTCTTGTTTGACTGCTCCAATGGTATAACTGGAAATTTCGGTCTCTTGTGGCGCTACCTGTACGTCTGCACCAGCGATCCATTTGGCCGTCCAAGGTAATGGGTTGGATCCACCTTTGAAAGGACTGGGCAGGCCAACGGCTGTCATGCGTTTGTTGGCAGTCCACTCCACGTACTCATTCAGCAGTTTTTCATTTAGGCCAATCATGCTGCCATCTTTGAACAAATAATGTGCCCAGCGTTTTTCTTGGTTCACTGCATCCACAAACATCTGCGTGCATTCATCGCGTGTTTCTTGGCGGATCTTGGCAAAATCTGCATCATCTGAGGGCAACAATTTCAGCAGAGTTTGCGTGGAGCCCAGATGCAGATTTTCGTCCCTGCAGATCAGTTTGATGATCTTGGCGTTGCCTTCCATCTTTTTAAGTTCAGCAAAAGCCCAACTGCAGGCAAAACTCACGTAAAATCTAATGCCTTCCAGCACATTGACATTGTTAAGGCACAACCACAGCAGGCGCTTCAGTTGATAAACGTCAACGTCTAGGGTTTCTCCGTCGATAGTGTGGCGACCTTCGCCCAACAGTTGATAGGCCTGCACGCCACGGATCAGGCGATCATAGTATTTGCTGATGTCATTGCCGCACTCGATGATCTCATTGATGTCCAACATATCATCAAACACTTGGCTGGGGTTGGGATACACGTTTCGTATGATATGTGTATAACTTTTGCTGTGAATGATTTCTGAAAAACTCCAGGTTTCGATCCAGGTTTCTAGTTCAGGTAAAGTACAGATCGGTAAGAAAGCCAGATTTGGACTGCGACCTTGCACTGAGTCCAACAGTATCTGGCGCTTGAGATTACTGGTGAAAATATGCTGTTCATGTTCTGTGAGATCCTTGAAATCTTTGGCGTCACGTGTGACATCCACTTCTTGCGGTTGCCAGAAAAAACTCAACTGTTGCTGTGTGAGTTTTTCAAACTGGCGATACTTCATGGTATCATAGCGTTGCATACCCAAGGATCCTTCGGGATCCAAAAAGGCTGATCCAGTGTCATGATTCTGACGCCGGAAATTTAATACTGTTGGGTTAGATTTTGCAGGCTTCACAATCGTCATCTTCCTGTAGGGTTGCTGGTGCTTCAACGATCTGCGACTTGGAGTGTAGTTTATCTACATCCACTTCGCCGGCGCCGTCAAAGGTGTTGAAATAATACAATGTCTTGCCGCCATACTTGTAGTGCATGACCAAGTGGCGCATCATTTCGCTCATGGGAATCTTGTCTTCTTCATAGAACTGCGGATTGTAACTGGTATTGACCGATATGGCCTGGTCAATGTACTTCTGCAGTATGGCCATGATCTTGAGATATCCTTCGGGACTCTTTTGATCCCAAAGCAGTTCGTATTTGTTTTTTAGGCGACGATACTCGGGAACCACTTGCCGGAGCACACCATCTTTGCTTTGCTTGATAGATACAAAACTGCGTGGTGGTTCCACACCGTTGGTGGCATTGGCTATCTGTGCAGATGTCTCCGAAGGCATCAAGGCCATGAGTGTGGAATTACGGATACCACCTGTGCGCAATTGTTCACGCAAGGACTGCCAGTCGCAGTATTCTTTGTGTGGTACCAGTTCATTGACTTCAGGCTTGTAGGTATCAATGGGCAATACACCATCGGCATACTTGGTTTGATCGCTCAAGGGACAGGCGCCTTGTATACTAGCAAGATCCGCAGACGCCTTGATTAGATAGTAGCTCCAATGCTGTGCCCAACGATCTACTTCTGCCAAGCAGGAAGGATTACTGTAAGTATAATCATTCTTGGCCAACCAATAAGCAAAGTTAATGATGCCTATGCCCAAGGGCCTACGGCCTTCGGTGGCCATTTGTGCAGCCAACACTGGATAATCTTGATATGATAACAATGCGTCTAATCCATGCACTGCCAAGCGGCAAGCACTCTGCATTTCTTCGGGATTGCGGAATGCTCCCCAGTTGATAGCGCTGAGTGTGCATAGTGCGATTTCACCTTGGTCGTCATTGATGTGTTCCAAGGGTCGGGTAGGCAGCGTGATTTCACAGCAGAGATTGCTCATGCGCACAGGTGCCAGTTCAGGTTTGAAGGATGAATGATTGTTCACGTGATCCACATTCATGAGATAGATGCGACCTGTGTCTTTGCGCTCTTGTATGAATGCCGAGAACAAGTCCACTGCTTTGATCTTTTTCTTGCGCAAACGATTGTTGCGTTCTGCGGCTTCGTACAATTCACGGAAACGATCCACATCGCTGAAAAATGCTTCATACATCTCAGGAACATCGTGTGGGCTAAACAAGGTGATGTCTCCGCCGGACAACAGTCGTTCATACATGACTTTGTTGAACTGCACTCCATAGTCCATGTGACGCACACGGTTTTCG
>Ga0247844_1006579_pt1 | contig 13830 bp, 16 predicted proteins | sample LaCtaG_FD_192421 | JGI IMG/M metagenome (GOLD analysis project Ga0247844, IMG submission 192421) | Freshwater microbial communities from meromictic Lake La Cruz, Castile-La Mancha, Spain - LaCruzMarch201714.5m_1 | ecosystem: Environmental > Aquatic > Freshwater > Lake | place: Spain: Castile-La... | reverse complement strand
ATTTGCTGGCGCTGGATCCGTTAAGTCATCTGCAGGAACGTAAACTGCTTGTACAGATGTAATTGAACCATTTTTTGTTGAAGTAATACGTTCTTGCATCGCACCCATCTCTGTTGCCAAAGTTGGTTGGTAACCTACCGCTGAAGGCATACGACCTAATAACGCTGATACCTCAGAACCTGCTTGCGTGAAACGGAAGATGTTATCAACGAAGAAAAGGATGTCTTTTCCTTGTCCTTCACCGTCTCCATCACGGAAATATTCAGCAAGTGTTAACCCAGATAACGCAACACGAGCACGAGCACCTGGAGGCTCATTCATTTGTCCGAAAACGAAAGTAGCTTTAGACTCTTTCATTTCTTCTAAATCGATTTTTGAAAGATCCCAACCACCTGCTTCCATCGAATGCATGAAGTCGTCGCCATATTTAATAATTCCTGATTCTAACATCTCACGAAGAAGGTCATTTCCTTCACGTGTACGCTCACCAACTCCTGCAAATACAGAAAGTCCACCGTGACCTTTAGCGATGTTGTTAATCAACTCTTGAATCAATACTGTTTTACCAACACCCGCACCACCGAATAAACCGATTTTACCACCTTTTGCGTAAGGCTCAATTAAGTCGATAACTTTAATTCCTGTGAAAAGGATTTCAGTTGCTGTTGATAATTGGTCGAATTTTGGAGCTTCTCTGTGGATTGGTAGCCCGCCTTCGTTGCTCATTTCGTTGATACCATCAATTGCTTCCCCAACAACGTTGAATAAACGTCCTTTTATTTTGTCACCTGTTGGCATTTTGATAGATGTACCTGTTGAAATAACTTCCATTCCACGAGTGAAACCATCCGTTGAGTCCATTGAAATGGCACGAATCGCGTTTTCCCCAACGTGCGATTGCACCTCAAGAACAACTCTTGAACCATCTGCTCTGTATACTTCGAGAGCATCAAAAATGTTTGGAAGAGCAGTTCCTCTTTCAAAACGAACGTCCACTACAGGACCGATAACTTGTGAGATTTTTCCTTTAATTGATGACATCTAACGCTGTTTAAATTTGGGCGCAAATATACGTGTTTTATTTTAGAATTTTCAAGCAATTAAATAGAAATCGTTTGAAAATTAGATTGGGGGGAATTTGGGGGAGATTTTTTGGGTTTGTTTAGGGGATTTTTTAGGTATAGGCTGAGAGCCAAACTTTTTAGAGTAAACTCAAGTTCGAAATTAGTTTATTTTCTTAAAATCGTTTTCCGAAGAAATATTGAACTTACTAAGCCAAACTAGTGTTTCTTACATTAAATTATTTTACTAAGTAGATCAAATACTTTTCATTTGGAAAACTAAATCCTAATTGTTCGTCATATTCATTTATTACTATCCTATTAATTCCAATTTTAGAATTAGGATTTGAACTTCGATATGTTTTAACAATATCAAGCTTTGAGATTTTTGACCAAATAGATTCAAAATCCATATTGTTTTGATTACTGATTAATTGAAATTGTGAAAAATTAAAAGGTAAAGAATTACTTAAATTTTCCAACTCATTTTTGTCAATTAGTGCGGAAAAAAAGGTAAAATTATTGGATGAAATTTTAAATAAAGTATCTGGATTTGGTGTGAATTTCAAATAACTATTATTATTTATTCCGTCTGAAAATGTCTCAAAATATAAGGGTAATGAATCATTATTCAGAACTGTTGAAGCCAAATGATATTCATAAACACCTTCCAAATAATCACCTATTTTTAGAGTCAAAAGATTTCCATTTGACTGGTAGTAGTTGGTTTCTTTAGGTGCTGGAAGTTTATCCTTTTTACAACCAAAACTGACTAAACAAATTAAAAGTATTACTAAAATATGTTTCATAATTTCAAAAATTTGGTAATTAAAGTTTCGTGAACATGAATACTAACGGTTTCGGGCTTGGCGAAGGTGGCGATTTTCACCACAAATGTTGATGCGGAGAACAAAACTTTGATTAATCACAAATGTGTCTACGGAGAACGAAACCGCCACTTTTGCCAAACCCGTGTTATGCCTTCGCCCTTCTTTTCTCGTCATAGTGAATGGTAATATTCTTTGATTTTTGTCGCCATAAGTTTTCGTCTTAAAGTCAAAAATTCGTTGTAATCGTCAATGCTCATTTGTTGAATTTCTGTCGGCACACAATTCATTTTTAAATTGTCTAAAAGTTGTTGCTCGTTTGAAAGTCCGCTAACTTGTTGGTTGCCGTTTAACATTTGTGACTTTACAGTTTCAAAATAGTCCTTTGGTGGTTTGTTGCCAACCTTAATGTTAATTTCCGATTGCATATAAACATAGTTGGCAATTTGATTGTATTTGCTTCTATCCAAACCGTTTTTTTTCAAATAGTCTTTAGGGAACAAATGGTGAATGTCACCACGAAGAGAAATTAAATCGCCTACTAAAACATCTTTTGATAAAAATCCTCTGTCGTTGGCTTTAACTTGTGAAGCCAAAAAAACGTGAAAGTAAGGACTACTTGCAACAGAAGTGTCTAAACTCTGCGGAAGTGAGGCGTTCCAAAATGCGTCTGAAAGTTCGCCTTCTTCTTTTTCTTTTAAGTATTCGTCAAACGGTTTTTGGGAAATTTGTTTGATGTCAAAATCAAATGCACTTTCGGGTGAACCTGAATATCGCCCTGTCAAGATGGAAAATACTAACCATCGCCTTACATAACTTTCAATGTCTACTGAATTAACACCTAACTCTTTTAGTTTGAGATAAACGATGTAGGCGAAATTGATTGCGTTTTGTGAACGAATAAGTTTTGGTGAAATAAATCCTGCGGATTTAACTATCATCAAGAAGCGTTTAAAATTTGTTTCGTTGATAAAATTATTTACCCCAGTTCTAAGATTTGCAAAAGATGCTTCTGCAATGGTGTCTTCATAAGTTCGTGTTTCAAAATTTCTACCTGATAGTAAACTCACCAAGTCAGAAAGTCGTCCCCTGTTGAATTGCGTTGTAAATGCAACACGAATTAAATCGTTGTAGTCAGGGTCATATAAATCTTCGTTCTCTGTTTTGAGCCATTGCATTTTTTGAAAGAAATCAGTCGTTGAAAATTCTTTGTCGTTGTCAACTATATGCTTGTAAAACTCTGGAGCAATGCACAAATGGCAGAAGTAATCAATGGCTTTGCGTAATTCGTTTCCGTTGTAATCTGTATTTGAAGCAATTTTGCTCATTGCAAAATCTGCTTGACTTAAAACAACACCTTTTGAATTGATGCGAATAAAAATTTCGGTAACTGTTTCAATGTCCAAGTCAGCTGCTAACTCAATAATTCCAATTTGTTTTTTAGGAATATTCATCAAGTTTGAAAAGGCGTTGCGAACTTGTTTTTTGTCAACGTCTGGGTTGAGTTCAAAATATTTGTCGGCCATTTCAAAAAGGTCTCCGTTGATGGCGTGTGAAATGTCTGGAAGCCAAGTTTTGTCTTTTACGATTGCTGGGTTTTGAACTTCAAATCTTTCGTCAATTGGGTGGAAGGCAATTTTAATTTTTACTCTCTCGTAAGTCTTATTGACTACATATTGTCCGAGTATAGCTGCTGTCAAAGCTGTTACACGTTGTTGCCCGTCAATGAGTATTTTTTTGCCTTCACTTAAGCTGCCATCTTTCAGTCGCACGTTAGGATTTCTCCAGGCGATAACGTAACCGATTGGATAACCTTGATACAAGCTGTCCATTAAGTCACGAACTTTAGAACTGTCCCAAACGAAAGGTCTTTGAATTTCAGGAATTGCAATTTCTCCTGATTTTACCCAAGCTAAAAGTGTTTCAATTAATTGTTGGTTTACTGCGTATTTCTGCATATTTCTTTTTTCTGTTTGTTCGTTACTTTAATGGTAGCACTGTCGTCTTTTAGGGTGAGGCATAACTCAAACATAACCGAAACAATATTCACCTACCCATTTCGAATTAATGTGCTTCTCGAAAGTTCATTTCGTGTTATCTACCTTCAAAAATAAATATTTCTTAGTAGCAATTTCTTTTTATATCAACAGATTAACTTTTTCTTCAGTTATTATTTGGTTACTTTCAATTACTTTAACAGTTGGTGGTTCAGAAAATTCAAATTCCTTTAATTCTGATATAAGTTGGTTAAATTCTTCTTTTGTAGCAACAATTACATCATCAAGTCCTATAACATCTCCACTTTTTATTTTAGCTTTTACACTTTTTGCTTCCTTTTCTTCTAGGGTAATCAAATAACTTAATGCTTTTCTGTGAACATATTTTAAAGCTATTGCTTCCAAATCGGCTTGTTTATACCTTTCTCTTAAACTTGTTTTTACGCTCCAACATATAGGTCCTCTTTCTGCTGTATAAAACATTAAGTCATAGATTACATTTGGAACAAATGCAACTTTTGCACTCATATAAATAGGTAAAATCCCTTCTCTAACACAAAGGGTTGCTAAAATATATTCGAATACTTTTCCATTTAAATTGTTGTTACTTTCAGTATGGTTTTTAAAAGCGTTCCAATATTTTTGGATATATTCTGATGGTTTTTCATACTCAACTTCTAAAAAATTTGGGAACAAACTATCAAATACTAATTCTGCTTTATTGTCTTTTCCAATTGTTATGCTAAGTTCGTTTAATTTACCCATTATTTGATATTTAATAATTTTAAGATTTCATTAGCAGTCGCTTCAATGGCAGGAACAGCAACGGAATTACCGAATTGTTTATAAGCGGATGCATCTGCAACTGGAATTATAAATTCGTCTGGAAACCCTTGTAATCTTGCCCATTCTCGTGGTGTCATTTTTCTTATTCCTTCGCGGTTTACAGTTCCTTTAATATGCGTAGTTGGGGTAAAATCCGTGATTCTATTATCAAGAACTAAATTTCTTTCTCTACCCATTCCACCAACAACTATAGCATTACTAACCCCGTCATCAGGAATTATTGCGTATCCAAAACCATTTCCTTTTCCTTCGTGTCGTGCTTTGTGATTGATTAATGTTTGAACATATTGAGTTGATAAAAAATATTTTGTAGCTGGAACCTTTTTTTCTTTAATCGATGCAAAAGTTACTTTTTTGTTTGTTGGAGCAGGGTACTCAAAGTTTTCAATTCCTAAATCTTTTCTAAATCCAACGATATAAATTCTTTCTCTATTTTGTGGAACTCCAAAATTCCTTGCGTTAACAATCTGAGGTTCAGGAACAAAATAACCCAAATCATTTCTCAATACATTTAAGATTGTTGCAAGTGTTTTTCCACCGTTATGATTTCGTAAACCTTTAACGTTTTCAAGAAAAATTGCTTTAGGTTGTTTCCTTTTTATTATTTCTGCAACGTCAAAAAATAAGGTACCTCTTGTATCTTCAAAACCACCACGTTTACCAGCGATTGAAAATGCTTGACAAGGAAAACCAGCACAAAGCAATTCGAATCCATCTGGGATAAATGCTTTTGTTTCTTCTTTTGTAATGTCACCAAAAGGTCTTTCACCAAAATTAACTTTATAAGTACGCTTTGCATCATTGTCCCATTCGCTTGTAAAAACACATTTACCACCTAAGTTTTGCATTGCTAAACGAAATCCTCCAATTCCAGCAAATAAATCTATAAACTTAAATTTTGAATTTTCAACGGGAGGAAAAGGAATATCAAAAGTGTCAAAAATCCCATACTGTAAAGCTTCTTCAGCTACAATATTTGTTATTTCTTCATTCGGATATTTATAGGATAAAATCTCTTTTGTATATTTAATTGCATCTTTTCTGAAAAATTGTGAAACACCATTTTTATTGTTGTGTATGAAATGTGTTATAATCGCCTCCTTGTTATTTTCAATTTCACCAATTTTGATTTTGTATTCTTTTTCAAATACTTTTTCGAGCGAAATTTTCTCTTTAATTTTCATTTTTATTCTCCAATAAAATATTAAGTTGCTAAATTAAGAAATTACATGAGAAATTCTTGTTTGAATTTATTCGGATTTACAGTAATTGCAATGTTTTCAAATATGAAAATTAGTTTCAGTAAAGGACTTTTTCAATCGAATTTGGACATATTTGTTTACAAACCAATTACCACTAATTGCGACAATGTCCAAATCGTTTAATCTAAATATCAATGATGGTATACTAGGAATTATACCCTACTATTTTATTTGGAGCAATTAATTTTTGATAAGGTATAACTCACACTCCTCCATCATACGATTGTTTTAAAATTCCTTTTTCAACTAAATCTTTTATGTCTCTTAATGCGGTGTCGCTTGAAGTTTTGGTGATTTTTGCCCATTTTGAAGATTTGAGTTTTCCTTCAAAACCATTTTATTATTAAGAACTCACAAATACCCCAATAACCATTTTGTGCTTGCCTTTGTTAGTTGATTCCCAGTGTTTAATTTTTTATTTGGCTCCGTAGTGTCCACAAAATGACAAAACCATTACAACAACTCTATTTTCTTGAATTCTGTAAATTAGTCTATGATTGTCGGTTAATCTTCTTGACCAAGTCGGTATTTCGTAGTACTTCAATTGTTCGGGTTTTCCAGTGCCAGTTTTAGGATGCTCTCTTAGTTCGTCTAATAATTTGTCGATTTTTATCAAAACTTTTTTGTCACCTGATTTCTTGAACTTTTCAATGTCTTTTATGGCATCTACAGTTAATTCAATAGTATAACTCATAGTCCTAAAAACTCCTTTTGTTTTTCTTTAGACAATGGTTTTGTATTTCCATTTTCTGCTTGATTAATTGACTTATCAATTTTAGCAAAAAAATCTCTCTCACTCAATAAAGCTTCATCTTTTGTCGTTGCAATCTCAAAACGAACTTTCATTTCTTCCAATAAAGATTTTAACAAGGATTTTTGCTTTGCATTTCTTGGATAAATTGTTATTCTGTCCATTACTTTTTGATTGATTAATGACTTCATCAAAGATACAATTTTTGTCAAATCAAAAATTCAATTGTAATCAAATTTTTCTTGTCTGGTTTTTACTAACTTAAAACATTCCCAAAACTTTATTTCCCCAAGAACAACTTTTTCAGAACACTTCTCAAAAGTTGTTTTGATGTTATCGTTTCCAAAAATGCAATTTCTCCACAAAAAAATCTTTCTTTTCAAAAATCACACAATAACCAACTCATAATTCACACTCCTTCCACCATCAGCTGATTGTTTTAAAACTCCTTTTTTAAATCAAGTCTTTGATGTTAGTAATTTATCTTTTTTATTCGGTATTTTTAAAAATTATTCACCGCAAATTTGCGGTAATTAGAGTGTGTTTTCACCGCATTTTATTCTTTAGCTCTTACAAATATCCCAAAATCCATTTCGCACTTGGAATTTTTGCCAATTGAGTTTTCGTTAAAATTAATTCAAATGCTTGTGATTGTCCTTCGAAAAAGAATAATTTGATTCCATTTTTGTGAAACGAAAATTGCTGTGCTCCGCTAAACAAAAAATCGGGTTTGTTGCAATCAATTCTAATTTCAGGATTGTCTTGAATGGCTTCTACAATTATCTTTTGATAAACAGGACTATTGGTGTTGAAAAGGTCAGTAAAAGCAACTTTTTTATAAGTTCCACTAGCCTGTAAAACCCAATTTGAAACTTCTAAATATCCACTAGAACCGTCGTTTTTATCTCCATAATCCAAACGAACCGTTGGTGGTTCAGTAATAGATAAACTTATCATTTTTGACGTTACAAATTCTGCTTTGAAATAGTTGTTTTCTCGATAATTCTTTCCTCTGACACCATTGATAACTGCACTTTTATTTCCTTGAATCTGACTCCAATAAGTAGGGTAAAAATAGTCGTAAACCAATTCTCTATGGTTTTGCAAAAACGATTTTTGAGCATATTCAGCACATTGAATGTAAAAGAAATTATAGCTGCTTTCCTCTGTCCAATGGTTCATTAAAATTTCTTTTTTCGGTTGTGAAACAAGTTTTCCATCTTTATCAAAGCAAGTCTTTTTGCCGTTTTTTTCCAAGCTATAATAAACCAAGTTTCCATCTCCAGAATAATACAATGGAATAAAACTCGTATAAGAAGTGTCGATTTGTGTAGGATTATTTCGGTTGATTACGGCTACTTTTCCAGTTAATGTAATTCCAACATATAAACTTTTGGTGAATAAAAACAAATCCGAAAAAAGCGGTTGAATCACCCAATTACAATTTTCGTCAAGGAGCCCTTTTTTGTAGTTTTGTTGCACAATCATCGCTTCCCAATCATAAGGAATTGCATTAAAATCAGAATCGACGCGTTGCACACCAAGTGTATCGTAAATGCGCCATTTTCCTTTCATTGTCTGTACCCAAATTCGATTTTTACTTACAAATTGCTGATTGATTTGCGTGTAATTTTCTTTGAAAAGAAATCCCAAACGTGGGTGAATCAGGTTTATTCCATCTTCTGTCTGAACGGTTGGGAGCCCTCCGTTATAGAAGTCAATGTGTTTTACTTTTGTTGCAAGATTGTTGCTTTTATCATAAATAAACCCTCCCATATTTCCACTAATTAATAAAAGGTGACCAAAACTTTTGGGTAAATTGTACCCATACATTTCTTGTCGCCACATTTTTTGTGTTTGATCGTAAATCAAAGGATAATAATTCTGCTCATATTGAAAAAGATAAATACTGTCCAGTTGTGCTTTGAAGGTAACAGATTGTGTCTTAAAACCGGTTGTAATTGCTTCTGTTAAAAGTATTCTATTCACTTGTGGAACGCCATTATTTGCAGATTCAACCAATAATCCCTCGAAGTTGTTAGTGATTAGAATTGTTGCATTTGTGGCTGGAACCAAAACGACTCCCTTTTCATCCATAATTCCCCAATTGAAACCTTTACCTTGTCGTTTGCCGAAGAAAAAATAAACACGAAAAGCATCTTGAGCGTAATAATCCGTTTTTGGAACGCGAATACTCTTCGTCATAAACGTGTCGGCTTCAGCGAGTTTTTTGCCTTTCACATCGATTAAATCATATGAATTTGTTTCGGAGAGATACCCAAAATAACGTGCGCTTGAAACAGTTTGCACTTGCGCATAAATAGGAATGAGCTTTTCGTAAATAGGAGCTAAATGAACTTTCCAATCGCTGTTTAAGATTCCTTTTTTGCTGTTTTCTATGAAAACAAATTGATGATGACTGTGTAAACATGGTAAGGAGTTACTGTAATTATATGGATATTTTTCAAATTCATATTTTGGCCAAACTATCGCTTTTCCTTCTGCGCTGAAAAGTCCGTATTTGTTGTTTTTGAGTACCGTATAATTATCTCCACAAGGTGTTGCTTTATCAAAAGTGCTGTCGGAAAGCAATTTACCTTCCGAAGAAAAGAAGCGGACATTTCCCATCACAGTTCTTGATTCTACCAAATTATCGCCCACAACAAAAACAGATTGCTCATTGAATTTGTAAATCATCACCCCATCAAAATAGGGCAAAAGTGGGGCACCTTTTCCATCTAAAATGGTCGATTGGTGTTTCGGAAGACCCGTTTTTGAGTAGCTTGTTTTAACCACTAAAAATCGTCCTTTACTTAATTGTTGAATGGAACTAAACTCTTGTGGAAGTAGCCAAATTTTTGAAGTGTCCATAATTCCCATCAGATGCTGAGTGTAGCTGTTTTCAACTTTTTTGTTCACCAAAACAAAGCGGTCAGCCGACAACATATTGATTTGATCGTATTTTGCACCAACGAAAACTTTTCCCGTTCGGGTTAAAACTCCCCATTTATCACCTTCTTTAAAAGTGAAAAATCCACTTTGTTGTAATTGAATCTCTTGGTATTGCGCAGGAACCACCCATTTTTTGTCAGCGTTTTTCAATCCATACGCACACGCAATCGGATCGCGAACGATTTGTAATTGTGAAAAGGCAAAAGCGTTAATTAACAACGCAAAAAAGAGTAAGATTACTTTCATAAAACTAAGATACACACTCGATGGGAAAAGGTTTGATTTAAGAGAGAAAAACTTCGATTGCAAAAAAAATCTATCAAACTATCAATTTTTCAATTTCAATTATTAATGGATTTAAATGTCTTGTAATTATTACTGAATCTATCGAATTATCTATACTATCATTAGCGTGAACCAATTGGTTTCAAAAAGCAACAATTTGTTTGTCTCCTTTAATTTCAATTGATTGTTCATTTTTTATAAATTGGTTTCATTCCTCCCCATCGATAGAGTTGTGAAATGTTCTTCGAAATCTGATAAGTTGTAAACGTGTGTCCAGCTTTATCCATTTGTAGCCAATTTCCACCATCGTTAAAGAAATGGAAATCTGTCCACGGATTGCTATACCATACACTTTGCAAACCAATCAAACTTCCGGAATAACCCACACCAATAATCGAAGAACTGGTAATAATTCGCGCATTATTCAAACTATCTGCCGGTTTCCAAAAGGAAGATTGCGCCATTAGATAGCTGGGAAACAAAAAAAGAAATAAAAGTTTTGATGCAAATTTCACATCTCGAAATTAAGAAATATAACTATCGGAATTGAAAGCTGAAAATCTAAATTGAAAAATTGTCGAAATTAGTTTAGGACAGAACTTAAAAATTGAAATTCTATTTGCTAAGTTGTCGCTTACTATAAAAATCTTTGTCAGCAATATAAATTGTCTTTTCAACCAGCGCATAAACAGTACCTTCCGCATCTTCAAATTGCGTTTGTAAAACAAAATTTCCTTTCTGTTCCTTTTCAATTTTTTCTTTGATTTCTTGAAGAAGTTCTTCACTAATCAAAAAGCGCGCATACACCGTTTTTTTGATTGGTTTTATAAATTTAACAGTTGCATCTTTATCCCAAACGACGTAGTTTTTCCCTAATATACAAATCAATTGAACCATGTATATTGGATCTAAAGCGGCATAAATACTTCCACCAAAAACAGAACCAACATAGTTTCTTGTTTTCCAACTATAGCGTAATTTGATGTGTACTTCCTTCCAATTATCGGAAATAAAACAAACCCGACCACCAGAACGTCTATACGATGGAAACAAATTAAAAACCGTTTTACGAATAATCGCTTTTGCTCCTTGTTTGTGTTGCGTCTTTAATTTAGTTTTCATTCAAAAGGGTTGTTTTTTTAAAGTCTAATGGACAAATCCAAGTGTCCTCCAAATCCAAGTTCAACTATTTTTCTGAGTGTCGAAATTCGTGCTTCTTTAATATTGTTTTCAATTTTTGAAATGTATGACTTTGTTGTCCCTACTTTTTCAGCAAGTTCCTCTTGCGTCATTCCTTTTTCAAGTCGTGCTTGTTGAAGCATAACCCCGATTTTGAAGTTTTCATATCCTAAATCGTACTCTTCACGTTCTTTTGAACCTTTTTTACCAAAAGTTTTGTCTTTTAATTCATCCAACGTGGTGATATTTTTATTTTTTGAGTTCATTTTCTTTTATTTTTAATTCTAAAAAATATTCTTCCTTAATTTTTGTTGCCTTTTCGATTTCTCGTTTTGGTGTTTTTTGAGTCTTCTTAACAAACCCATTTGCTAAAACCACTAATTGACCTTTATCGAAAAAACAAAAAATTCTAAAAATGTCACTTCCCGATTGAACTCTGACCTCATAAAGTCCGTCCGTATTTTCCAAATGTTTTAAATAGGTTTCAGGAACTCTTTCCAGTTGTGATATTACATCAAGTGTCCAAGAAATTTTTGTTTTGACCTTCAAGTTTTGTTGTTCAAAAAACAAAAGGAAGTAATCCTTGTAAAAAATGATGGTTCTATACTTCTGTTTCTCGTCCACAATACAAATGTAAAAAAGTTTCTCTAAAGTACAACTTTTTGATAAAAATGAGCTACTGAATTAATTCTATTAGGGTATGCTTTCTTACTCTTTAGTCCCCATAAGCAATTAGTCCGCTTTGTTTTTTGTTAGCTCTGTCAAATAATTGAATTAACATTTTACATCAGGGTCTGCTTGCAATTGCTTTTGTAAAATAGTTTCTTGGATTTGTTGAATTAACGGTGTGCCTAATCTAAAATCCGAGTTATAGTCAAATCGTTTGTCAATAATTCCTTTGTTCTGCAAATTGTGAAACGTTTTTTCGTCAAGTCCGCCAACAAATTCAAGGCCTATTTGCTCAGGGTAGTTTGGTAAGGCTTGCTCGTCTTTAATGATGTAAAAATCTAGCATAGTTTTAGTCTTTTAAGATTAGTTGCGGTTTGCGGCTTGAAGAAGATGTGAACTTCGGAACTGGTTATTTTCTGTTAAAGATAAAATTTCCTGTGAAATGCAAATGTAATCTTACCACAAAATTCGCCATTTACCAAAGGTCTTTTATACGCTGTGTTTATTTAAATTTTTCCAATTCTATTGCTTCGTCAAAGTAATTTTCAAATTTTTCAGACAAAGTTTGGCTATTAAATTTAACAATTGTGTAGGTACTATCAAAAGCAATTATTTCTATTTCTGATTTATTTACTTGAAGATTTCCATTTTCCCATACCAAATCATTTCCTTCAACGAATGGTAAATCATTTTCATTAATTTCTATATTTATATTTTTTGGAACAGCAGATATTACACCCCAAATTATTTGAGTTTGAGAATTGACAATTTTTTGAAAATCTTCATAATTTAATATACTATAATTTTCGTCTAAATTTATTGGTAAAGCTTTCTCAGTAATAAATACCAAGTCACATAAAAACCAATTATAGTTATCTAAATCCGTTGAAATTGGTTTTAGAATTTCTTTCAGATTAGTATGAAAATCAATTTTACTCGTATTTTTAATAATCCAATTCATCTATTAAGATCTGTTTTGAAACATAGCATTTAACTTGTATATACTCGAAAAATTTTTCACCCTCCCCCAAAAATTTGAAGTACTTTGAAAAATATGTTTCCTCCATTTTCTAAACCAAATATAATCTTTATTCTCACAAATCTGAAATCCAAATTATCACTTTCCCCCTCAAAATAAGCTAAATCAATGACTGTATAGAAATTATCAATAGTATGTAACATTCCATAGCCTATACCTTCGTACTTTACCAATTATTAATTAATTTCTAAATTATGAAACAGTTATTTTTAGTGCTTTTCTTGGGGCAAATCCCTTTGATTTACGCACAAGATTCTGCCCAAAGTTCAGGTAAATGTCCGATGGGACACGGCGTTGCTTCAGGTGCGCAAACAGCAGTTAGCAACACTCCAACTACTACGAGCGTTTCCGATGCGGATGTGAAGAAATAAACGAAACCTCGAAAAATAAGAAACGACTAGTGTTGATGCTGGTCGTTTTTCTTTGCTGCAAATTTCAATAGTAACAATTTGGTTTTTAAGAAAATTATTTCGATTTAGGTTCTCCTTTTGCAAGAAGTTTGTCCAAATAAGCACGTTCTTGTTCATAGTTCATATTCATAATTTCAAGACTTATTTTGTCTCTGATTTCCCGCATAGTTTTAATTGCATCAAACTTTTTTTCGGTATTTTTAGTCTTCGTTTTCATATTTTATAATTTCTTTTGGTGTTCTGATTTCTATCATTTTACGCCCGTTTTGATAATTGATGCCATTGTAACCTCTTATTCTGTCAAGGTTTACGATATGTTTAAAATTCCAACTTACTAAAACATCAGCATTACTTAGTGTCGCGATAGCTATATGTTGACAGTCAGCCCTACTTGTTTTTCCTACAACTTTTGCTTCAATATATTTATCTGCAAGTTCAATTGCTTCAAGAGAAAGTCTTACTTTTTCAATTTGCTTTTCAGGTAAACTGATTAAATATTCCTTAACAAAATCGGGGGCTCTCAAGAGTTCAGCTTCAAGTATTTCTGAAACA
>Ga0247844_1006573_pt1 | contig 13836 bp, 6 predicted proteins | sample LaCtaG_FD_192421 | JGI IMG/M metagenome (GOLD analysis project Ga0247844, IMG submission 192421) | Freshwater microbial communities from meromictic Lake La Cruz, Castile-La Mancha, Spain - LaCruzMarch201714.5m_1 | ecosystem: Environmental > Aquatic > Freshwater > Lake | place: Spain: Castile-La... | reverse complement strand
CAATCCGGCTCTGCAACTTCTGCGTCACATCACGCGTACGTTTCGGATCACCGGGCACGCCATACGTGGCTTTGACGATCTTTAGAGCGGGTGCCGGTTGCGTCTGCGGCAGTTGATTCAACGCCCATTGCAACTTGCCTTCATGTCTCAGTTCCACAATCGGATCAATGCTGGCCGACGGCTTACGGAACACCACAAACACCGAGCCGCTTGGTTCCAGATTCAAAGCCACATGCGTCACGCCGTTGCTTTCCAGAAATGAGACCGAGCTCTCCATCCGGCCGGTGTCCGGCCACCAGAGTTCCGGCTGTTTGCCACTGACGCGGAAACCGGCAACCGCCAGGACATCGTTCGTCTGCGGATTGGCGACGAAATAAACGTCCGCGCTGCCGATGCGCCGGTGAATGTAGCGGAGCAGAGGGGAAGCGGAAAAATCAGGCGGCACGCCGCGTTCCGCCAGAAACTCTTGCGCTGTCTTACCGGAGAGAATTTTTCCAGAAGCCCACAGATCGGCGGCGGCTTTTTTGACCTTTTCATCACCCGCCCCCAGATCCGCCAGACTGGGTGACTTGTGCGGCGGTTTGGCTGGGCCAACGATCATGGCCCCGGCGGCGGCCAGTTGCTGTATCTTGGCCAGCAAGGCGGGCGTCATCGTTTCGACGGGCGGCAGCACCAGCGCGCGATAATTCATGCCATCGGGCAGGACGATCCGTCCGTCTTTCACGCTCATGCGGGTCAGTACCACTTCCGCCGAACAGCCGTCGAAGCCATAGCCGCTGCGGATGTGTGGCGCGAGTTCGGCTTCGGGCGGTGCCTGAAATTTGCGTGGCGCGCCCTCGGGGGCAAGATAGGCGATGTCGGCCACAAACAACCCCTGCTGTAGGAGGCTTTGACAACGTGCCAAATATTCGTGCCAGGCCTTCGACTCTTCCCACCACGTCTGAGTGCGTTCATAGTGAAGCCCCCACGGCCCCATGCTCATACCGGGCGCGGCATTGGTCCAGGGTTGCGCGGCATAGCGATGAAACACGAAGCGGTTAATGCCTTCGCAAAACGCCCAGTCGCCAAGGTCCTTGACGTTCGCGGGATGCCCCAGCCATTTTTCTTCTTTGTTTGAAGTGAAGGCCTCCGCCCCGATGATCGGCTTGCCATACGTGTGCGCGGCGGAAGCCATCTCGGTGCAGCTGATTGCCGCGCTGAATTTCTTCCACGCCCAGAACTCGCCCATCGGTTCATCGCACTGACCGGCATAAGCCATGTTGTCGGCCGGTTCGCCGTAGGCTTCGATGGTCAGGCGCAACCCGTTCTTGTGGGCCAATTCCCGGAAGGTGCCGGCATAATTTTCGATTAACATGTCGGAAACCGTCTGCCGCAAATCCCACAGGAAACGTTCGGCGACTTCCGTGCTGCCGACGATTCGTCCGGCGAACGCGGGCAGGAACGGCAGCAGGTCGTAACCACGCCGTTTCCGGAATTCTTCGCGCATCCGCGGAGTCCAGTTCTGCGCGCCGTTTTCCCAACTGTCAATGTGGACGCCAACCAAAGCCTTGTCCTGCCCGGTGAGCGATTTGTTTTGCTGGATGATCTTCCCCATCAGATTTTCAAAATGCAGCGTGGTCGCCGCTTTGCTCAACTTGTCGCATTCGAGGCCCATGCCGGAAGCCGGGGCCGGGTGGTTTTCCTTGCCGGTGGTGGTATGGCCGAAACGCATGACCAGCCAGTTGCCGGGGGGCGGAGTCCAATTGAGTTTCCCATCGCGATCCATCTTGGAAGTCAGGTCGATCACCTGATTGCACGGAATGACGGCACCGGCCTCGGTCTCTTTAAAGTCGGCGGCAAGTGGCGCAATATTTTGAATCTGTCTGGATTTAGATGAAGCCTTGCTCTCAATATCGGCCACGCGGCTGTCCACCGTCGGCGCGGGCATCGCCAGCACCGCGATGTCCCGGTAGAAATCTTTTTCCGCCTTGGGCTGCGGCAACACCACCGGTGCGGTATTCGTACGGTTCACAACGACTTCGCTCCACACCACTCTTTGCATAGACATTTCCGGCGTGATCCACGGGCCGCCGCTGCCGTTCCAGCCGGCGTCGTTATTCATGTTGATCTCCAGGCCGAGCCGCTTCGCTTCACGGCAGGCATGGCTGAACATTTCCATCCACAACGGCCCGGCGAAGTCTGCCGCCCCTGTGGGCGCACCTTGGTTCACCTCCATGTAAAGCACTCCACCGATCTCCACACGCGCCATCGCTTCGAAATCCGCCGTAATTCCTTCCTTGGTCAAATTGCCGCTCAAGGGAAACCAGTACACCCACGGACGCGCCGATGCCGGCGGCGCTACAAAGTTTTTCGCCAATTCGTCATCGGCACGGATTCGTCCGGCCAAAGCACAAGCAATCACTGCAGCAACAATTATTCGCTTCATGCCAAACACTCCTTATCTTCGAGTTTAAAAAGCTATTCGCCAGCTTCCGGCTGCTCTTTGGTCTTGCCGGACTTCTTCTTCGCTGCGGCGGCTTTTATTTCATCCATCGTGAGCCGTTTTTCCCCGACGCTGGTCATCCAGTCGCGAAGCATCCTGCGGTGATTCTCAATCTCGCCCTTCAGTTCAGGATTGCCGATCAGGTTGTTCTGCTCGTAAGGATCTTTGTGCAAATCAAAAAATGCTTCCTCGTTCGAGCTGGACAGAATGTATTTATACCGATCAGTGCGCACCATGCGGTGGCCGGTGCCGAGACGGGTTTCGGGCGGACCAACACATTCGCTGACCACGTAATCACGCACCACAGCAGACGGATTCTTGAGAATGGGACGGAACGATTTGCCCATAAGATGGGTCGGCGCAGGGATACCGGCCAGATCGAGAATGGTCGGATAAACATCGAGAGATGAAACCAGCGCATCGCTCTTGGCTTTTTTGACTGGCAACAGCGGCGAATGAATAAACATCGGCACACGCACCGACTCTTCGTGCATGGTGACTTTGTTGCCCAGACCGTGGTTGCCGAGGTTGTAGCCGTTGTCGGCGAAGTAAATAATGACCGTGTTTTCGTAGAGACCGTTGACTTTGAGCTGCTCAATCAGATGTCCGATCTGTTCGTCGAGACAGCTCACATCGCCGTAATAGGCTTTGATCACTTCTTTCATATTCGCTTCTGAGCGCGGCGGGCCGGCGGTTAACCCGGCAGGCGCTTTCGGATAAATTGAATTTTTGCAGTCGCGAAATAAAATAGCACCAGCCGGCCCCTGGTTGACGAAACTCTCCATTAAAGGAGACTCGCACCAGTTGGGATCAAGATGGATCACAGCATCCTTATAAATGTCTTTGAAGCGCTGCGGCGCGGACAGCGGCAGATGCGGATTGCGCGGCGTCAGCCAAAGCAGAAACGGACGATTCGATTTCGCCTCACGTGCCAGAAAGTTATCCGCCTCGGCAAATGTCTCTTCGTCATTCACATCGCCGATCTCACGGCCTTCCGCAAAGCCGAACGTGGTCGGTTCTCCCAGATGGGATTTCCCGTAGAGCGCGGTGTGGTAGCCGGCTTTTTCGAGGATAGCCGGCAGCGTGGCAAACCGCTTTTCTTCGACCACGCTCTTTTTGAATCCGCCGCTGGATAACCCCACCGTACCGTGCTGTTGCGGAAACACACCGCTGTAAATACTGGCCCGGCTGGCGGCGCAGATCGGCGAGGCCGTGAAAGCGCGATCAAAGCGAACCCCTTCCGCTGCCAGCCAATCCATGTTGGGAGTTTTCACAACCGGGTTTTGGTAGCCGATTGCGCGATACGCATGATCGTCACTTAAGATGACAACAAAGTTAGGCGCTTTGTCGGCAAGGAGCGACGCGCTCATTCCGAAGAGGCTCAGTGAGGTGATGGTGAATTGTTTTTTCATGAAGATCCTTTTTAGGGGTTGATGTTAGTCGGAGACATTGTATTCAAAGTTACCGGCCCGAGCAGAATCGACATGCCGCCAGCGGAATCAGCAGCAACGCGGCGAGGGTGAAATGATATCTTGTTCATTTCAATCCTTTCCAGTTAACCACGTATTTCGAATCAAGAATTTCTCCGTTCTGCTGATACCACTCCCGTAGCAAGCGGCGGTGTTCGTCCAACACCGGAGCAGCCAGCGGATCAAGTGCCAGATTTTTCATTTCACCGGGATCGGTAACCAGATCGATCAGTTGTTCCCGGTGCGCTCCCGAAGCATAAACAACATACTTATAACGCGCAGAGCGCACCATCCGGCTGCTCCCGTTTTCCACCACCACCGTGTCCCGCCACGACGGAGGAGTACGACCCTCTGCCAGTTCACGAAGACTGCGCCCTTTGAGGGACGACGGCGCAGACAAACCGGCAAAGTCACAGAGGGTTGGAATCAGATCCTGACCCGTGGAAACCAGATGCGTGCGGTCCACCAACCCCGGTTTGGTAACGCCCTTCCAACTGACAATCAGCGGCACTCTGACCGCTTCCTCGTAAAACACAGACTTATGTTCTAACCGGTGGGAGGCATCCATATCACCATGGTCGCTCGAAAACACGACCAGCGTATTCTGATCCAGCCCCGTTTCACGCAAGGCCGTCAGAACCACGCCGATTTGCTCGTCCACCAGCTCGGTCAGCCTGGCATAGGCCCAGCGATATACCCGCCATTGCTCATCCGTCCATTTGGTCCGTGCGTGGGTGCGGAAGTCCTGAGTATCGGCTGCCAGGATGTCCTCCGGTTCGCCCGCCGGGATTTCGAAATTGGCCGGCAGCGGCGGACAGACGTCGGCGAAGAATTTTTCCCGCGACATCCCCGGCGGCAACGCCATCGCTTCGACGAGTGCCTTCGGCCCGGGAATGTTGCCCGGATGTTTCGCATCCTCGATGGCCATCATGCAGATGTCATGAGGATTAGTGAACGACGCCACCATCAGAAAGGGCCGGTCATGCGGCTGACGCAGGAACTCCGCGCAAGCATCAGCCAGCTTATCGCCCCCGTTGGATTCGATATTTTTGAAGCCGAAATCTTCAAGACTCATTGGAAGATGGCTCTTGCCGCCATAGACCGTCTCGTAACCAGCCTTTCCAAATACCCGACCCAACGAGTTTTCCAGAATATCCGGCGTCATCTTGGCCTTTGACTTGCCATTGGTTTCCACCCCGACCCGGCTGGGGAAAACCCCGGTCATCATACTGATCCGTGACGGCATACAAACCGGATTAGCACAGTAGGCCAGCTCAAACCGCGCACCCGTCGCCGCCAGACTGTCCAGCATGGGGGTCTTCAGATAGGGATTCCCGGCGCAACTCAACATCCCTGCGTGCTGCTGATCGGTCATAATGAATAGAATATTCGCCGGTTGCTTCGCGGGCGCGGCAGTCAGTTGCAGCGAGACCAACAGATTGGCGGCAAGAACAGTTTTCGTTTTCATTATTAATTCTTCACGAATTCATTATTCACAGACTTCAAGATTCACGGGACCAATTAAGCCGGATTCCAATAACGGATCGTCTCCGTCATGGAATTTAACGACAGCAAACGTTGTGCGTCCGACGGGACTCTTGCCGCCTGACTTGACCCAGTCAGGAATGGATTTTACCGGAACGCGACTCTGGGATGTTTTCCCGCCCGCGTATTCGAGGCTAGGATCGGGGTACATTTTTTCATCGCCGATCAGCCGGTTCGGCCAGAGATTCGTCACTTTGATCTCCAGAATATTTTTACCCGGCTTGATTGCATCGGCAATTCCCACGCGAAACGGCGGTTTCCACAGGATTCCCAGCGGCTTTCCGTTCAGCGAAACTTCGGCGATGTTTTTAACTTCACCGAGATCGAGGGAGATAGAGGTCAGAGGTCGGAGGTCGGAGGTCGCACTGACTTCTGATTTCTGACTATTGACTTCTGGAGGAAGGTCAAACTCCGTCCGATACGTGGCGGTGCCGGAAAAATATTTGATACCCGGCTCTTTAGATTCAGTCCACGAAATGAGTTTAGGAAATTCCGCCGTGGCGGGTGCGCCTTTGTCCGGCGGGAACGAAAGATTCCATGGGCCGGTAATCTCGATGAGCTTGATCGGCGCGATGGCAAGTTTCACATCTTTGCCATCAGCCGTGCGAGCCGTGTAGTCGCCGGGTTCGCCGAAAAGACGCTGGAATTTTTCACCGTCACGAGTCAGTTGCAGCGCAGCACCTTTTTGGCCGTCGCGGCTGACCTCGACCAGCGCGTCGGAACTTGCCGGTTCGCGGAAAACAACAAACACGGAACCGGCCGGATCAAAGTGCAGCGGCAGTTCGGTGACACCGTTTACCGTGCGGTAAACTGCCGGTTTGACCGTCCTGCCGGTAGCGGCGTCCCATAGTTCCGGCGCTTTACCGGTTACCCGGAAACGAACCGTCGCATCCAGCGAATTCTCACTGTCGGCGCTAGCGACAAAGTAAAAATCGGCGTTGGCGGTTTTGCGGTGGATATAACGCACAACAGCATCTTTACTATCCGTTGAATAATCGAAATCCAGCGGCGCAATTCCGGTCAGAATAGTTTCCAGCGAAGGGCCGTAAATCATCCGTCCTTTGCCGTACCGGTTTTCCGTCACGGTTTTCCCGTCAATCTTTCCCCAGACCCGACCGGCGATTTCGCGAAGTGCGGCATCATTTGCCGCCGCATCCTTCAAGCCCGGCGTACGCGCCGGTTTCGGGCCGACCACCGTCGCGCCGTCTTTAACCAGCGCTTCAATTTTCTGCATCGCTTCGAGCGTCATGTGTTCGCGGTTTGGCAACAGCAGAACGCGGTAGCTCATGCCGTGCGGCAAAACGAGATTGCCGGTTTTGTCCACGGAAAGCTGTTTTAGAATTTCCAAATTACAGCCGTCAAAGTCGTAACCTTCCGGTACCGGATTCCAGAGATATTTACGATGGCCGACAAGGTTCGGCGCGTCATCGCCGATGTAATGAATCACGTCCGCGACAAACCGGCCAGTTTGCAGCATAGACTGGCATCGCGTGATGTATTCAACCCACGCTTTGCCGCCGTTGTTCCACCACGTCTGTGTCCGGTCGAAGTTAATACCGTATGAACCAAACTGCATCCCCGGCTCGACGCCGATCCACGGCTGCATGGCATAGCGGTGAATATAGATCCGGTTGATACCGGCGGCGAAGGCGTGATCGCCGAGCGTTTTAAAATCAAACGGCGCTGTGCTGAAGCTGCCCGATCCGGTAAAGCCTTCCGCCCCTGCGATAGGAAGATTGTAGGTATGAGCCGCCGAGGTGGCCGCCTTGCAGTCGAACCGCACTTCTTCAATATCTGCGGTCTTCGTCCAGAATTCGCCCATTGGAATGTCATTCATCGCGCAGTAATCGATCGGGTTATACATAAACGACTGGCGTCCGGCCGATTCGCTTTGATAGAGCACGCCGTTTTCGTGGCATTTTTCCCGCATCGCGCCGTAATAATTGTCGCGGAGCAGATCGGCCATCGTGCGGCGCATGTCCCATAAGAACCGATCCGACTGTTCGGCGCTGCCGACAACCCGTCCGGTCGCCAGCACGGCCAGCCACGGCGTCATCGAATATCCGCGCCGTTTTTCAAACTCCTGCTGGAAGTTACTGCTCCAGGTATGCAACCCCGACTCCCAGCTGTCAGTGTGCACGGAATAGATCGGGTTGCCGGAGGCCACATTGTTATCAGCAATCAGCCCTTTGGCGAACGAATCAAAATGAAACCGGATCGCTTCGCCGCTCATCTTGTCGGCCTCAAGCCCCTGTCCGCCCTGCGTGGCGGGCGCTACGCGTTTACCGGTCGCGGTCATACCGATGCGCAGAATCTGCCACCGGCCCGCCGGAGCGTTCCAGCTCAACGTTCCGTCTTTATCCATCTTCCCTTTCAGATCAATCACCGCGCTGATCGGAATCCCGGCGGAATCGGCCATGTGTTTTTCACCGTCAAGCCAAGGGCTTTCGCTCCCGTGGTTGCGGCGGCGGGCGAACGCCGCTTTGACTTCCCAGAGGTTCACGCGCTGTTCGCTGAATACCGCTATCTCACTGATTTGCATTTTAGGGGCTGGGTCGGTAATTCGAATCCGGATCGCCGCCGCCGGTTCCGGAGGAAATGAAACGGTGAACGTTTCCGACGGCGCATCTTCCATGCTGACGTTCAGGTCGAACTCGGCAACCGTGTGGAAATCTTTCCCGTTCTCGGCGATCTCCACGACCGTCGGCATAGAAATATTACTGGTGTAGCGATACTCCCGGATATCCGGCAGATGAAACACCAGACTGCCGACCGTCTGCGGCGCATCGAATATCAGACTGATAGAATCCTTCGGTAAACCGACGCCGGGCTTCGGCTTGGAATCGATCAACTCCGGCGCGGGCTTCCCGTCAATTACGGCACGAACCGGTGTCACCGGACACACTTGATCCATCGGCACCGCCAGCACCGCCACGTCCTGATAAAAATCCTCCTTCGCCTTCGGTTGCAGCAACCGGATCGGTCTGGAAGAAGGACCGGTGATTTCTCGCTCAGTCCACACCAGCATTTTTATCGCGCGATCCGGCGTAATCCACGGTCCGCCCGCCGTCGCCCAGCCGTTGCACTGGTGCAACGAGAGCTTCATGCCCAGCCGGACACATTCTTTGGCCGCATGCCCGTAAAGCTCGCGCCACAGCGGAGAGTTGAATACCGCCTCGCCCGGCGGCGTGTTGAGACCGACGCCCATCATCAGCGCTCCGCCGATTCCGATCCGGTGCATTGCTTCCAGATCGGCGGTGATGCCTTCCTTGGTCACATTGCCGTTCATCCAGAACCAGTAGACCCACGGCTTGGCAGAGTCCGGCGGCGACGCAAAATTTTTGTCCAGTTCGTCGGCGCGGGCTTGAACAGCCAGCATAACTAAACACAAAACAACCGCCACCCAGATAGTCTTTTTCATATTTACTCCAATTATTTTCCGTCGCCGACCATGGTCGTCAGCTTAAAGTTATCCACAGAACCAACTACATTGCCATATTTCCCGAACCCGACGTATTGAATAGCGGGATTTGACTTGGAAAAAGTTCCTTTACCGAAAGAAACCCCGTCAACCTGGAAGTCCATCGTCCAAAGCGCCGAACGGGTATCCAGTATGATCTTTAGCTCCGCCGCCGTCTTCTTCGGACTGACAGTAAGCGTGTTTGCTCCGCCGTTAATGGTTCCGCCGCCCATCAGGATTTGTCCCTCGCCATTGTCACGCAAAAGGATCATCCCTTTCTGATTTGTGTTCAGCCATTGGCCGCTGGCGGGCAGATCGGATGCAAACGCAAGCGCCGCCCAGTGCGTCTTGGTGGCTGGCGTCAGAGCCATATTAATTTTCAACTCATAAACATTACCGGCGACGGGCTTGAACGGAAGATACGCCGTACCGGGTCCGATACCAGTCAACGCGCCGTTTGCTTTTATCAGGTTGGTAATCGCGCCGGTGTTGTTCGAGAGATAAACTTCTGAGCCGGAACGAACAGTCGGCGCCTGACCGATCAGACTAACTGTCGCCGGTCCACTAAGGTCATCATAATAGTTTGTCGTGATGCCCGTCGGTACGTTAGCCGTCACCGCAGAAACGTTTTTCACGACGGGTTCTTTTCCAGCCGCCAGTGTTGTCATCAACGTTACCGAGCCGATCAGTCCGGAATCCGGAAGCGCATCGGTTTTCTTATAGTGCGTGAAAGAGGTCCACGTGTGGCGTTCAGCTTCCGGTAGCGCCGCGTCGCCAATCAGCCGGTTCGCCCAGGTGTTGACCGCACGGATCACGATCTCATTTTTTCCGGGGCGCAGCTTGCCGGTCACATCAAAACGGAACGGCGGCTTCCAGGCTATGCCCAGCGATTCTCCGTTGAGGACGACTTCCGCCACTTCGCGGACTTCGCCCAGATCGAGGAAAACGCGGGACGCGGAATCCAAGGCACGAGGTTCGAATGTCGTCGAATAAACCGCGGTGCCGGAGAAAAACCGGACGGACGAATCGTCGTGCTTGTTCAGCGGAATCAGTTTTTCTAAAACCTGTTTCGACGGCGCTTCAACCCCTTCAAAACCAACATGCCACGGTCCGCGGATTTCCATCACCGGCGAGGTGTTAACAAACGTTTGAACCGGAGTTTCCGGCAGGATCTTCTCGGCCGGGTCAAATACAACAAAGATGGATTCAGACGGGCCTAGCTCAACCGGAAGTTCCGCCCGGTCCTTTGCAAAACGGAACGCGGCCGGACGGCGGATTTCTCCGGTTTCAGGATACCAGATGTGCGGCACACTGTTTGTAATACGGAAAGAAAGCGTCGCTTTCAGTGCATTGCTGCTCCCGTTGGCTGCAAAATAAATATCCCGCTGTCCGTCGCGCCGGTGATGCCAGCGAACCATCGGGGCCGCGTCCGTGGTGATCCACGTCAGATCCGGCTTCACGTTGAGCAAAGCGAGCGCCGCATCAACGGTCATGCCGGTGAGAACGCGACCTTTGCCGACCGTCCGGTCTTGAACAGGTTTGTCGCCCCACAACGCCGCGACGTGCTGAGCGAATTCTTTGTCAGCGGCTTCGCCGCCGCGCAGTCCGGCGCGAGCCGCCGGACGCGGACCCAGAATCACGCCGCCGGCTTCGACCAGTTCATGCAGCTTGCGTACGGCTTCCAGCGTCATCCGGTCGCGCTCCGGCAGTACGAGGAGCCGGTAGCGAGCCGAACCGGCGGAAGAAACGATTTCACCCTGCTCCGCATGGAAAAGGTTCACGAGATTTCCGAAGGCCATCCAGTCGTTGGCGTAACCGGCGGGAGCGTCCCAGAAAATTTGCCGGTCAGCAAAGTCGGGATTTACAATGTTTTCATCGTCCCCGATCACCCGGCAAAAGTCTGCGACCGTGCGTCCCTGCCGAAGCAGCACCGCACTGCGGGAAACAGATTCCACCCACGGCCGGGCCTGCTTCCACCAGGTGACATGGCGGTTGAATGTTGTGCCGTAGTGGTTCATCGTCCAGCCGGGTGCGATGTCGGTGCTTGGCTGGTGAATGTAGCAGTGGAACACCAGCTGGTTGGCACCGGTCGCCAGAATCTTATCGCCGAAGGCTTTCAAATAACGAGGCGACATATTCCAGTCGCCTCGGTTGCTGGTGAACACTTCGACCGGCGTCGTTGGTTTTCCGAGCATGTGCGAAGCCGAGACGGCATCGCGCAAACCGCCGGCGACGTTGCCGTCGGACGTGAAATTGCCAAGAGACCACGCTTCCCCTGCCGGGACGTCCACATAGGTTAGATAGTCCAGCGGACGGGCAATCGTGATCGACGCTGCTGCGGACTCTGCCAGATAACTCAGCCCCTTGCTCCGGGAGACCTCCTGCATGACGCCGTAATACGATTCCGATACCAGCGCCCGCACAGTGCGACGAAAATCTTCCAGAAACCGGCGGGTCGTATCCGCATCCGTCACCTGTTTTCCGGCAAGTACGGGCAGGAACGGACGCATTGAATAGCCGTTGCGGCGCTCAAACTCAGCGGCCAGATTTTCCGACCAGGACTGCCCGCCCGCCTCCCAGCTGTCTGTGTGATACATTTTGAGACTGGGCGCGCCGATGCTGTTGCCGCTCATGCGCCGCAACCCTTCTTCCGAGTGACGCCGCACCAGTTGCGGATCGAACTTGTCCACCTCATAGCCACTGCCATCCCCTTCGGACGGATGGTTCTTTTTGCCGGAAGTGGTGTACCCTTCGCGCAACACGAGCCAGTCACCCTCCGGAACATTCCAGGTCAGACTGCCGTCGGGCTTCAGCTGCGCCGTCAGATCAATCGCCCGCGAAGGGTCCAGCGGTTTATCGTCCGCCAGCAGCAGCGGACGGAAGACCTCAAAACTATCTTTGTCGCGGCCGGTGGAAGTGCCCCAGTCGTTGAACTGCGGATAGACACGGGGCCGGCCGCCGGGCGGTAGCAGGTCGAGTTCGGCGATCCAGAAATTCTCGGTTTTTGTGCTGACCAATAAGCGGAAATATTTCCCGGTAACGGCCGGAAAATCCGCCATAACGGTGTTGTTGCCCTGCTGAGTTACCGCCGCGATTTTTCTCCAGACCTTGCCGTCCTCTGAAGCCTCCAGCTCATAATTCAGCGGGTTGCTGTACCTGAACAGATTGCCGTGCACGGCGACCCGACCGACCGTTACCGGATCAGCATAGTCCAGCCGGATTTCGCGTTTGTCTTTTTGCGACGTGCCGCGGAACAGCGAGGAAGTAAGCAGATCTCCATCCATCATTTCGCCGGGATTCGCATCCGCCTTCGGTGCTGATATTTTCGGAATGACCGTCAGCCGCACGCCGAGGCTGACCGGATAAGCTGTGACCGCGATGTCGCGGTAAAAACCGGAAACGGTGAAAGGCTGTTTCGGTTGAATTGTTTTTATGCCACCGCCTGTGACGGGAGTTTCACTCCAAACAAACTGCTTCATGGACTGTTCGACCGAATTCCAAGGACCGCCAGCCGTTGAAGACCCGGGGCAGTTGAACAGACTCACCATCAGGCCCAGACGTTCCGCCTCCTTCAACAAGTGCTGCATCCCGGCGTCGTACTCCTTGGAGAACATCTTCACAGGACCGGCCTTCATCCCTGGACGGTATTCAGCAAATACAATCAGCCCGCCCACGCCGACTGCTTTCAGCGCCTCCAAATCCGCCGTAATTCCCGGCTGATCCATGAATTCATTTTCGAAAAAGAAAAAGACCCACGGTTTGCAGTTATCCGGTGGAGTTGTGAACTCCTGTTTCAGCGTTTTGGAGTCCGCCGCCAAAGACGAAACTGTAAAAGCGCCAGCCGCGATGAACACGGCCAGCATAAATCGCATAAGATATTTCATATTGAAACCCCTCTTTTTACTCTATTTAACAGGACTACTTAACCGGCCACCTGAACAGCGTACGCGTAGGTCGCTTCGATCACTGATTAAGGGCTAACCGTCAGAGACAGGTTGTCGAAACTTCCTGCCGCGGTTCCGCTTTGACCAATTGCGATGTGACTGATCACCGGATTGGCCGTAAATGTTCCGGATGCCACTTCACTTCCATCGACGAGATAGCGCACGGACCAGAGATCATTCCGAGTGTTGAGCTCCAGCGCCAGATTGGCTGAAGTTTTTGCAGGATTAAAACTGACCAGCTTCATGCCGTTCTTCAACAAAGCCTGGCCCTGTCCATTTCGTACCAGCAACAAAGTCGCTACACCGACACCGGTACCGACTGGGGCAATACTTTTTGCCCCGCTGATGTCCTGTGAGCTGGTCAGTGCGATCGCCGCCCAGTTCTTGCTGACTCCGTCCGGATTGCTAATGACCATATCCACACGGAATGTATAAATTTTGCCGGGTTCCGGAGTGAACGCTAAAAATCCATTCCGGCTTCCTGCGCCACCGCCGGTAAAAGAACCGTCAGCGTTTATTGAGGCATGCGCACTCCACGCTTGACCAACCGGCCCGATATTCGGCGTCTGACTATGAAGATCATCTGGGCCGGATCCGCTGAAGTCGGCATAATAGTTTGTCACATTGCTCGCGCTCACCGTTGCCGCCAGTAAAAGTGTCAGCGCGACTGCAACCCGTTCTGTTTTCTTTTTTCTCATAGTCTTCTCCTTTTTATTTTACTGAACACTTAGCACACTTTCCGCGCATGAATTTCGAAATTACTATGGCCCGATACTGGACTCCTCGATAACGAAGAACCTCGTTGGATCAGCGAGGAGGTTGAGTGACAGCGGATTCGCCGGCGATATTCCTGTCAGGTTACTGTGCGTCCCGAATACAGGCCATGTCGAAGGAAGCGTAAAGAGGTTGGTACTGCTCCGCAAACTGTATTGTTTG
>Ga0247844_1006572_pt1 | contig 13836 bp, 11 predicted proteins | sample LaCtaG_FD_192421 | JGI IMG/M metagenome (GOLD analysis project Ga0247844, IMG submission 192421) | Freshwater microbial communities from meromictic Lake La Cruz, Castile-La Mancha, Spain - LaCruzMarch201714.5m_1 | ecosystem: Environmental > Aquatic > Freshwater > Lake | place: Spain: Castile-La... | reverse complement strand
CCCACTTTTGCGGCGGAGTTGCCGTTGTTTTGAAACAAAATACCTTGGAGACAGCGCTGCTCTGCCGGTGTAAAGTTTGTTCTGTAATTGGGTTCTTCGCGACCTGAGCGCCCCTTCCGGGGGCGGCAGAGCGCAGCCGGCCCCGGAAGGGGCTTGCGCGAAGTTCGCCGGGGGCTGGCCAGTGTGGTTTCCTGTTGGGGTGCAGCAAACACAACCAACAAAAACACACACATGACCAACCAAATTGATACTCAACTTCTGACAACCGTTTTGCAACTCCTCACCACCGAATGTTCCTCCGGCTTTGCCGAGGGCCTGCGCCTGCTCGTCAACGAGGCCATGGTCCAAGAACGCTCCGCCGTCCTGCAAGCCCGCCCCTACGAGCGTTGCGAGGATCGCCTGGGACGTGCCAATGGTTTCAAACCCAAAACCCTCGCCTCCCGTGTCGGCCCCCTCCTGCTCAGTATTCCTCAGGTCCGCGACAGCGTGGATTTTTATCCCAGCGCTCTCGAAAAAGGAGCCCGAAGCGAAAAAGCCCTCCTGCTCGCCCTCGCCGAGATGTATGTCCAAGGAGTTTGATTCGCTTGCGCTCACCCCTTCGGGGCTGCCTGCGGCAGTCTATCTCCGCTACGCTTCGGTTCCACCCGCAAAGTCACCAAAATCGTCGAGGAACTCTGCGGCCATTCCGTCAGCTCTACCCAAGTCAGCGCCTGCGCCGCCAAGCTCGATCTCGAACTCCAATCCTGGCGTGATCGCCCTCTGGGAAGCTATCCCTACATGATCCTGGACGCCAGATACGAAAAAGTCCGCCAAGGCGGGCAACTTCTGAGAAAGGGGTCAGTCAAAGATTCGTGACTTATTTTATGCCAAATCAGCGTTGTGTATATAAAAAAGTGTCACGAATTTTTGACTGACCCCGTTCCCCGAGGGATTCGAGGGTGTAGAGCTGGGCGTCGAGGAGGGTGGTGGCGATGAGGCAGCTTGTCGTCCGGAAACCTTTGGCGGCGAATTGGATTTTGACGACTCGGACGGTGAGGGTGTCGGGGAGGGAGGCGAACTCTTCTTCGCTGAGGCCTGTGGGTGGGGTGGCGGGTTTGGTCCAGAGAAAGGGGTCAGTCAAAAATTCGTGACTGATTTTATGCCAAATCAGCGTTGTGTATATAAAAAAGTGTCACGAATTTTTGACTGACCCCGTTCCCGAGAGGGGCTTGATGGCAGGAAAATCTCGACCCAGACAAGGGGTATCTGCCGGCGGGCTGAACACCATGCGATCCTGCACAATAGCAACGCCCCCCTCCCCTTCTGGTTTACTCCGCGCAAGCGGGCAGGCTCTGCCCGTCCAGCGGACTCCGCAAATAGGTCTTGAGTGACGAAGCACGATGAGACTACATTTGCGCATTTATGACGCCTGAACCTATTCAGGTTTATTTGGTTGACCTTGGCATGGCGACATCGATGCCAAAAAATAGTTCCAATCTTATTTTTAGTCTGGCATCCGATGACCGCCTGTCCCTCTCATTTCCCAGACTCGAATGAGAGATATTCCGCGCAATAATATGCCCTCAAGACGAATCGTTATTGCCGGGGGATGTGCTCTCGCTTTTGGAGCCGCCTTCGCGAATACAGGATTGGTCTTGCGCACAGGCACTTCAGTCAGCCATCTCACTGGAGATATAGCCAGACTGACCATCTCCTTGGCCGGATGGTCTCCCGAGATTCTTCCTGAAATCTATCGCGTCGCAGCGGCTGCCACATGCTTCTTTCTAGGTGCTACTCTGGCGGGTGTATTAATTCATCATCCGGTATTAGATGTTTCTCGCCCTTACGGTAGAACGATAACAGGAATCGGAATTTTGTTTCTCGTGTCTTCATTATACGCCGATAAAAATCCTGTCTTAGGGATCGGACTGGCCGCCTTCGGATGCGGAATCCAGAATGCTTTGGCCAGTCACTATCGAGGGATTGTTTTGCGAACAACCCATTTGACTGAAATGTTTACAGACTTCGGTATCACGCTCGGAATGCGACTTCGTGGCCATGATGTTCCAGGGTGGAAGATTGCTGTGCCAGCACTCTTGATTGCTTCATTCTTTATCGGCGGTGTGGCCGGAGCGTTAACTTTTTACTCAGGATACGATGCCATCCTCGTGGCTGGTGTATCCTATTCCCTAGCTGGTATCGGCTGGAGCATTGCAAAGCATATTTTGTGTCGAGAATAAAACAGCCAAACCATCCAGAGTGGGCGGAGGGCAATAAACGAGTCCTCCACCTGTAGCAGGCTCCAGCTCGCAAAGAGGGTTCACGCATCCTCGTCTTTCCCGTGGCTCGATTTGGCGCGCATCCCCCCCCGCAAAAGGCTCCAGCTCCTCCTCGACCGTCAGAGACAGCCGCTACAGCAGGATTCCAAAAGCATTCCGCTCTTGGTCTTATATTGTATTTGGGGCAATAGGGATCTTGGAAGATCGCTCGTTTCCGGCCTCCAACGGTCTGAGAATTATTCGCAAGAGGTCTTTCCTCTTAGCGCGCACCTATGGATGCAGTCTCAGGCAAACGCTACTGCGAAAATCCCGAGGTCGGTCTGTTTTGAAGAGGTGGCCTTACCTTTGTGCCACAAAGCGAATGAAATTCCACCGCTCCACCGCGCGGCGGTTGCCGTTTGCACTGGTGTATTCAAATACGCCCCCTTGTCTGGCTAGGACATTGATCCTCTGGTCCTTCGCCACGCCGTGGCGCAGCCCCTGGAAGTATAAAACCTTCGTTCCCGGAACAGCTATTAAGGGCACATGTCCGCCCCCCCCACCGATACTTTGGAGGTAACTTACAGGCCCCGAGACATATTCCATCTCTAGAGCAATCGTCCCCTCAGCGGTGACAGAGAGGACTTGGGCTTCGCAAATCTTGAGTTTCCCCTTTGTGGGAGCTTCGTCCAAGGGCGGTGGATAGCCTCTGGATGCGGGACCATCGACTTTGGAGGCCAATGCGGAGACCAGAGAGTCAGAGATTGGAAGTGTCAATGTTGGGTTGTCACCAACCAAACGATCACATTGGCTTTGCAGTTTTTTGAGGCGCGCGAGGACTGCAGCGACATCGCGGTCGATCTCGTTCTCCAGGTTATATCGACGCAATTCTATGCGCCGGCTGAAGGATTCTTCTGTATCCATAAGACCTTTTTCCATAAGCGCAAGCTTGAGCAATTTCGATATTGACTTGATTAACTTCGAGCGCAATTCACGAACTTCCGAAAAGACCGAGCGGAGTGAGGCGGAAATCTCGGAACTGTCCCGCAAGCCCTTGGATAATTGCAGGGATTTTTCATAGAGCGCCAAATCCTCGAGGGCGATTTCCTCCGGGACCATGTCCCGAATCGAAAACTCAACGCTGCAGAGGTAGTTGGAAACACCCTTGGCGACCTTTGAAAAAGGAATGCGCTCTTCTGGCACGGGTTTTGAGGCAGGTGTGGAAAATGTGTAGCGACTCGATGGTTCGAATCGAAAAAGGTGGGAAAACAAAAACAGGACCCCGGCGGCGAGAAGCAGGAGGAGAAAGAGTTTTTTCATGTTGGTTTTGATTAGCGGGGTCAGGGAGTTTCGGGTTTGTAGCTCAAAACGAGGCCGCAGGAGGCGACGGCGCGGTCGGCGGCCTCCTCGAATATCGGGGGTGAGATTGACTGTTCGCTGGTTTTTTTCGGGAGGTGGTCGTGCAGGAATTCGGCGAGTTTGGCGCTTGTGACGGCGTATCCGACATGGCCCGCGCCTTGGAGGAACAATTTGGAGACGACAATTCCGAGAATGTGGCCTTCGCTGTCGAACAGTGCGCCGCCGGAGTTGCCAGGCAGGACGGGAACGGAAATTTGCCAGGTTGTGGGATCATCACGGTAACCGGCGAGGCTGGAGATTTCGCCTTTGTTGAGTTTCGGCGAGACGCCTTGGTGTTTGATGTTCGGGAAACCGATCGTGAAGACCGGAGTGCCGAGTTTGACGCTGGAATCGAGTCGCAGCGTGGCGGCGGGGAGTTTTCCCGGTTCGATTTTGAGGAGCGCCAGGTCGGTCTCGCGGTCGATGGCGACGATTTCAGCGGGGAAGGTGGCATTCCCAGAGCGGAATCGGATGTCGGCGGAGTCCGGCAACACATGGGCGGCGGTGAGAACGAGTCCATCGTCGGAAATCACGGTGCCGGATCCATTCCCGAGGAGTTCGGGTTCGGGAGGGGATTGAGAATCGGGGTTTGTGGGAGCGGAGTGGGGTTCCTCGAGTTCGAGGGTGGGATGGTTGTAGCGGGTGTAAAGGATGACGGCGGCGTTGTGGGCTTGAATGAGGCTTCGGCGGTCGAGACCACGGACAAGGTCATTGATTTCGCGATCAAGATTGCGGGCCCCAGCGCTTCGGGCGAGATGGAGGAGAGCGGCGGCATTGGCTCGGGCGTTGGGCCTCCGCTCGCGGATATAGGTGCGGGCGAGTGCGATTTGGGCTTCGGGGTAGCCGGCGCGGGCGGCTTCGATGAGATCGTCGTGACCGGGGAGCGGGTCCCAGAAAGATGCTTGTGACGGAGTCGAACAAACCCATAGGCATCCGGCGATTATCCCCAAGCGTGCGACAAGATGCGGCATAAGGCTACTGCGGTGGGGGCGCGGGCAACCCGCCGCCACCAGTCACAAAAATCAGGCGTTCGTCCGGCGTGAGTGGATCCCAACCGATGTCAATTGTGTTTCCGGGAAAGGCCTTGCGGAGAGCTCGAAAGGCCTCAATGGAATCTGGGTATATAAAGACTGAAAGATAGCGATCCGCTGGCAGGTGGGCAAATGCTTCCCGGATTGCTGTTGTCTCAGGCGGGATGCCAGCACCGCGAATTGGAATGTATTCCGTTTGTGTGGAATTTAAGTCTTTAAATTGAATGCCTTGAAAGCGACTCAGATCTCCGGAAGAACTTATTACAGACACTGGATAAATCGCCCCATGGGCGCACAAAACATTCAGTGGTTTTTTGGTTGTGCTCCGGGCTTTGGGGAGTCGGAATTTTTCGACCTGTCCCGAGGCCAACCCCTTGTGCGCGGCTTGAAGTGAGACGAGTTCGGCTTGGAGGGCGGGGCGGCGGCGATTGGTGTCGGCGAGTTGGTTTTCGAGGTCGGTGATTTCGAAGGTCAGGGATTCCAATCGTGTTTTAAATTCGCGGAGGGTCTTGGCGAATTCGGGCGAGGTGCGGTCGAAGGCGGTTTGCTGGTCGCGCAGGGCGGATTGGAGGGCGGCTTCGGCGGCTTGGACTTTGGCTTGCAGGTCGGCGGCGTTTTTTTCGTCGGCGGATGCGGCGGGGGCGTTGGAGCGTTCCTTTTGAATCTCCGCGTGGAGGCTTTCGATCTGGAGGCGGGCGGTTTCGATGCGGCGGTCGATCTCCTCGCGATCGGGGCCCTGGTTCATGTCGAGGATTTGGTCGAGCGGCTGCTCAGAGGTAACAATCACGATGAGTAGCGTGATGAGGATAATGCTACCGAACATGTTGCAGATCGTGTCGAGCAACAGTTCCAGGCTGTTGGCGGAGGCTTTGCCGAGGGAGCGCTTCATTAGAAAGAGGAACTCATAGATTTGCTTTCTAAAACTTCTTAGTTTCTCTGATTATTTATCAAAGTATTTCCATGCCTCTTCTTTTGTGATGCAAAGTTTGGGAACAACCATAGGCTTTCCGGAAAGAGAGACATATTCATACTGAGCTACTTGCCAAGCTTTATCAAAGTCGACAGTTGAATTTTCATAATATTTTCCTAGTATGGGGCTGCTTGATTCAATAAATGCCAAGCTATTGCTAAATGGATTTTCGACATCCTCCACTACAACATATTCTTGAGTTGTTTTTCTTCCAGGAAAAGCGATTCCGGTATCAATAATTTCTTGAGATTTCACAATGCGTTCTTTATGAATAACTTTTGCATTTTTGATTAATATTCCGCTCTCTAGTTTTTGCAATACTATTCCTTTGATTCTGAAGGAACTCTGGGTAAGTTTTTTTTCAATTAAATCATTTTTAATCTTTTTTCTTATGTCTTCATTCAGTTCCTGTTTATGTTTTTTACTAGATTCAGGATCGTAATTAAATTTTGCTTTCCAATCATCAGGTAAATCATCGAATCTTATTTTTGCAGTGCCGGATTCATGCTCAATACTGATCGAGCTTGGATCGCTTCCTTTAATTACAAAACTTGTAAACTCCTTACCGCTTAATGTTTTTATGTAATCATATTTTTGATTAGAAGAAAGCGATTCAACTGCAATCAGACACAAGATTGTTTGTATCAATAGTTTTTTCATTTTAATGATATTCTGTATTTGCGCTCGTCAATCATTTGGGTGGCGAGCCGAGTTGGATATTCTGGTCTTCGCGGACCGGCTCGTAGCCGATTTCGAATCCGAGTTTTTGAACGGTCTCGCGGATATTGGCCCAGTCGGGAAACGCGGTGGGGCGCACATAGAAGACGACGTAGTGCTCGAGGGAAGAAAAGGGTTTGAGGAGTTTGGTGATATCGGTGCCTTTGCGGGTGGGAGAGCTTTTGCCGGAATCGTCGAGCGTTTTGATTTCGAAGCCGCTTGAAGAAACGATCGCCAGCACGGGGCGCTTGGTGGTGATGGCTTCGTCGGGAATGAGCCAGATGTCGTTGCGCTTTTTCTCCTCGGCGAGGATGGCTCTTTGGATGTCCTCGATCTGGCGTTGGAGGGATTCGTTGGCGGCAGAGGACTCGACGAGGTCTTTTTTGAGGAGGTCACGTTTGGCTCCGTGGTCGGCGAGGAGTTTTTCGAGGACCTTCAGGTCGGCTTGAATTTTTGTCTGATCGGCGGTGGCGGTGGGAGTGGCCTCTTTGATGGCTTCGATCTGCGCGAGGATAGTGGCGAGCCATTCCTCGAGATTGGCGATGCGGGTTTCTGGGTTCGCGTTGCTGATTGAGAGGGCGGCGGTGAGATCGGCCTGAAGAGCGCGGATGCGGGCGAGAAGGGCGTCGAGGTCGGCGAGTTGTTCGGGCGTGGCGAGTTCGGCGATGCGCTTGCGGCGAAGGTCGTCGGCCTCGGTGCCGATGAAGAGCGAGAGGAGCAGGGCGATGAAGATCACGATTCCGATGATGGAGGTGATGATGTCCTGAAAGGCGAAAAATCCGACCGCCGCGCCACCTGCTCTGAGTCTGCCACGCATGCTGTGATTAGCTTTCGGCGAGTTTGAGTTTCGAGACGATATTCGAGTGGCAGTAGTCGTTGCAATCATCGAGGAACTGGGCTTCTTGGCCTTGGATGAAGCTGAGAAGGAGTTGGATGATGAGGGCGCAGACGAGCGCGACGAGCGTGGTCTCGAACGCGGTGGAGAGTCCGCCGGTGACATCTTGGAGGGAGGTCTTGAGCGCGGAGAGGTCGGCGGCGGATTTGAGGGTGATGCCGAAGGCTCCGATCGCTTGGCTGAGGCCGAGAACGGTGCCGATGAAACCGAAGACGGGGATGGCCCAGAGGAAGCCATTAACGAGCGAGTAGCTGGAGGCGAGTTGGTCCTCGTCGAATTCGGCCTGGGTGGCGAGGATGTTGGAGACATCGGAGACGAGGCCGAGATTTTGCATATTCGAGAGGGCGCGGTCCACGCGGTTGGAGAGGATGAAGTGGCGGGTGTCGTCCACTTCGCCGCGGAGCTTGAGCAGGACATCGCGAGCGGTCTCGCGGTTGAGGATAAAGTCGGGATCGACGGGCACGGGCTTGAGGCGCAGGGCGGCCCGCTGGAGGGAGAGCTTTCGGCTTTTTGTATGGAGAATCGCGAGGGCCCAAAAAAAGAAGAACAGGGTGAAGTAGGGAATGATTCCCCGCTCGGTGAACATGTCGCAGAAGAATTTGGCGGATTCTAATTGGCGCAGGCCAAAGATCACAACGAGGTAGAAGGTGGTGGTGAGCAGAATTCCGGCGACGAGGGTGAAGGAGATATTCACCGAGGTGTAGCGGCCTCCGGAAAATCCGAGGCGCTGCTCGGGATCGGATTTGCTCCAGTTCAGGGTGGCGGCGGATTTGTCGAACGGGTTGGTCGGGTGCATGGGATCGGGTGGTAATTTTTAAAGGGGACGCTTGAGGAGGACGACCAACCGGGACGGACGGACATTGGGTTGGAGGCCGGTGACGTATTCGGATTTCCCGAAATTCGGGTGGACTGTTTCCTGCTCCAGCCAAAGGCCGGCGACTTCCCAGCCTTCGGCTCCGAGAGTTTGGAGTTCGGGCAGGTCGAGGTTGACTTTTCGTGGCGAGGCATCACCGGCGGAGTGAGCGGGGACTTCGAGCGTTTTGTATTCCCAGGCCGAGGCGGAGGCACGCGAGGGGCCGAAAGATTGCAGGAAGGCGTTGAGGAAAACTCCCGCGACGGCGAGAGCGAGGAGGACACCCCACCAAACGGGGAGTTTGGCCGAGTCGGAAGAGTGCGAGGGGGATTCTCCGCGAATGCCAGGGTCGCCGGGATTCGGGAGGAACGGCGCCCACACGGAGTCGCCCACCTTGCAAATCGGTGTGGTGGGTTTGATCTGGCCTTGCTTGAGGAGGGATTGGAGGTCGGCGTAGGAAACCGGCCCGGCTGTGACGCCTTGGGCATCGAGGTAGTAGTAAAGGGTGATCGTGGTGGTCATGCGAAGGGGCAGCCTTGGCTATCTTCATTGACGGTGATGACTTCGACGAGAATCCAAATCCCGATTCCGACTGGGACGAGGACGGTCCAGAAAAAGAGCAGATTTGAGAGGAGTTGGATAACGGCTCTCCCCGTGTAGCCGGCATAGAAATTGTGGATTCCCAACCCGCCAAGAAATAGACCCAGCAGGATGAATGCAACGCGGCTTTTGGGATTGGGAAGTGGAGGGTTCTGTGGTGGCGGGGGCGGGGGCGGATTGGGAGCCTCTTTAAAGTTGGAGTGAGGCGGGCTTGAGGGGGGCTTGGGAGTGTGGAAAGGAACAGAATGATCGCGCGGCAAATCGTCAAGAGGGGCGCTTGTGGGGAAAATTGGTAGCGGGATGGGGGGCGGGGGGGCTGCAGGAACAGGCAGGGCTTTTGCTAGGCGCAGGGAGTGGAGCCAGCGGGCGGCGTCGATCAATTCGCCGTTGCGTCGAATGGCGTGAAGGGGAGTGATTTCGCCGGAATGAAGTCGGTTTTCGACTTCGTAGCGGGTGAACGGGCCGAGTGTTTCGCCTTTCCAGGAAACAAGGAATTCTTCGGTCATGGGGCGGGGGGCGTTTGGGTGAGGTCGGCGAAGAGGGGCGGGATGGCCGCTCCGGATTTGGCAGGGTCGCGCAAGTTAGCTTTTATGGCGGCGGCTTCGAACGCCGCACGCCGGTCGCCGGGGAAGGCGAACAGCGGCGTGAAAGGAATGGCCAGAGCGGTGGTTTGCCATTCACCGGACTCGCCGCCACGGGTTGCGAGAAGCACGGATTTGGTCGACTTGGGAGTTCCGGAAAGGCCCCAGAGTTCGAGGGTATCGATGGATTTCAAGACCACCGGTTTACCCTCCGCGTCGAGGTGGCCGGCGTATTGCAGCGGGCGGGATTTGCAGGTTTCGGCGAGCGTTTTGTTGAAGATCGCTTCGGCTTTGAGATTTGTGGGAGCCAGGTTGAGCGGAGCGAGTTTTTGGCGGAGTTCGGGGGAGTTCATCCACGCGCCGACATACACGCGACTGCCGCCCAGCAAATCGTCCACTTGGTTGGCGATCCCGTCGAAGGACGGCGCGAAATGCGCACCCCATTCGCGGGGACGCAGCTTCATCATATCCCGCAGGTTTTGAATGACAAATGCGAGGTAAACGGGATCGGTCTTTCCAGTGGCTGTCGCGCGGTCGAGGAGTTCCCAGGCCGGGAACTGGGGACGGTCGTCGGAGTCGATGAAATTTTTCAGCCCCATCTTTCGATGCATTTCCACGAACCCGGCGAGGCCTTCGTTGCGGATCGGGGTGGTGATGAATTCACTCGAACTCGGGCTATTTTTTTTGTAGCGCCTTTCGATGAAAACGATGTCGCCGGATGAGGAAAAGGCAAAGGCGGGGTCGTAAACCCTGCCGCTGTAGGTGAGGTCGCCTGGCATGGAGATGTCGAGCAGTTCCTGTTTCTCCGTGTAGATCGTGCGGGCGTTCGGACCCGTGATTTGCGATTGGTAGATGTCGTTGCAGAGGCGACCGTCGAGGAGTTTTTGGTAGGCGGGAATTTCCGAGGGCGCGAGTTCCTCGGGTTGGAGTCCCTGCGCCTCGCCACCCTTGCAAAAGATCGGCCATGCGGAGGAATCCCATGGCATGAGGAGTTCGGAGAGGATTTTTTCTTGGGTAACCGGAATGGCGGTTGAGAGTTTGGCTTGGTTCACATCCTTCGAGGAGGCGCTGTGCAGGCTGGAGGCGAAGGCGGCTCGGGCCTTGAGGAAGTCGTCGAGGTTGCGGGCGGAACGCATTGCTTCGCAATGGGATACCGCTTTCTCGACATCGTCGCCGAGGCTCTGGAGTTGATAGCGAAACCGCTCGGCGCGGGTTTGGAGATCGGCGGGAAGGGGGTTGGAATCGTTGGGCGCGGTCAGCAAGGGCTTCCAGGTTTCGATCTCCGCGCGGGCGGATTGGACGGCTTTTTGGAGATCAAAGACATTGTCGGATTTTTCAAGGGCAGGGGCAAAATCGTCTTGGTAGGTTTTGACGCGCTTCGCGAGTTCGGCGAACTGTGCGTCGGAGAGATTGGTGATAGCGGCTTTCACAGCTCGACCGGCCTTGTTGACGCGGGGAACAAGCGGAGCGCGGCTTTCCTCGGCGAGTTCGGAGACTTCGGCTTCGAAGCGGGTCCATTTTTCCTGAAGTTCCAAGGAGCCGAGGTCGGCAAACTCTTGGGGGGCGTTTGCCTCCCAGAGAGCCAGTTCGCGGGACGCGGATTCCACCCGAGCGGCTTCGGCCTTTAGGAACGACTCAGCCTCGGCGATAGCGGTGACGAGATCGGGAGAAAACTGGGTGAGATTTTTGCTTCTTGCATCGGCAGGGAGGCTCTCGACGGCCCCGACGAGTTTTTTGAAGATCGAGTGCCGGATTTCCATCGCGGCCAACTTGGCGTTGTGGACTCCGAGCAACCACCAACCGCCAACGCCCACGATGAAAGCGACCGCCACGGAGGCGCTTCCGAGCAAAATAAAATTTCGCCGTTGGAGTCGTTGGATGTGGTGATCGAGGAATTCCACCTGCTTGGAAACGCGCTGGACGATGTCCGCCCGCACTTCCATCGAAAACCCCTCCAGAGTCTGCCAGAGGCGCTTGAGCTCGGCGAACAGGTCGCGGGTTTCCTTGAGGCCGCGCACGCCGGAGCGGTGGGCAAGCGTGTCGATGTGGTCCACATGGAAGAGCAGGCTCCTCAGGGCCTCCTGAAACTCGCTTTGCCGCTGCACGGCGGCGAACTCGCGTTGGACAAACTCGCGCGCTTCGCTCATAGAACTCAACTGAGCGGGTTCGAGCGTCAATCGGTGCTCGGCAACGAGAGTATCGATGCGGGCGAGGACTTCGCGGGCTTTGCGCCAATCGGGTTCGCGCAGAGGGGCCTCCAATTTGGGAAGAAATTGGTCGCGGATCTCCTCCCTAGCCCTGGCAGCAAAAAAGGCTTGGCGCGATTGAGAGGCGCGCGCGAGGGTTTCGGAGGAGTTTTCGAGTTCGGTGAGGCCTAGTGCTTCGAGGGAGTTGAGGACGCGCAGGATGGCGGGGATGCCACCCGATTCCATGGCCTCGCGCAGGGCCTGCTCGCGGGCGCGGAAGAGCTTCACCTCCAAGCGAGAACGCTCGGATTTGGCATTGGAATCGGCAGGGTTGAGTTTTTCAATGGCTCTCGCGATTTCCAGGGCGCGGGTGTCGTCGCGTCCCATCACCGCCTCGCGGAAATCCTTGTAGATTTTGTGACTGGTTGAAATGCCTTTGGCGTAGAGCAGGTTGAGGCGCTGCGCGGCGTTCGAGAGCAAGGGTGGGGCTGAGTCGAACCCCTGCTCTTCGCAAACCGTTTTCCACTCCTCGCAGACCGCTTGCAACCGGGACGCCTCGTCCAAAACCGCGGGCGGGGTTTCCGCCATGAGCAGGGCATGGAGTTCCTGGCCGCTATCGAGAATTTCGCGAATTTGCTCCAGACGGGCGTTCACCTTCACGCATTCCTTGGCAAAATCCGCCGCCAAAGCCGCATTGGGCGAGCCAGTTTGGAGAGATCGTTGGATTTTTTCAACAAGGGATTCGGCAGGAGTCATAGCGCTGGCGGAGTTGGAGGAGTGCTGGCGTCGGTAGGTTTTTCGGACGCAAACGGGATGGTGACCTCGGTGGTGAGGAAGGGTTCGGTGTCGGTTTCTTCGAGGTAGAAATTGAGGGTGGCTTTTTGGTCGGTTTTGAGTTTTTCCAGATTAACTTCTTCCTGTTTTAGACGTTCTTTTGTATCATTTTGTGCTTTAATTTGTTTTTGTAAATTTTCGATTTCAGTTTTGATTATATTGTATTTTTCTTTATCAAATTGTTTTAAAAATTTCTCTTGAGATTCTTTAGACCATTCCTTGCCATCAAAGAAAAACCAATTTCTTTGCTCTTCTGGAAAATTGGAAAGCGCGTCAGTAAATTTCTCTTTGTTCTGGATTTCAGAATATTTCCTGAGAAAGCTTTCTACTTTATTATGGGACTCAGATTGATTAAAGATATTGGTAAACTCTTTAAATTCTTTTTTCTCTGTATTAGCGTTTATTGCTTTATCAATGAGTTTTCTAAAATCTTCCCATGGGTTCAATTCTTTTGGCTCAAATCGAAAATTTGCAATTTCAGATTTTTTATTCTCTAAATTTGTTTTTAAGTTTTGTATTTGATTGGAATTTTCATCTAATTTCTTATCTAATTTTGATTTTTCATCACACATAACTTGATCTAAGTTTGGCAAGGCAATTGACTTTGTTTTTTCTGATATTTGGGTTTTTATATTTTTAAGTTTAAATATATCATTTTGATAATTTAACTTCAAAAATATGCTATAATTTATTTCTTTCTTTTTGTAAAGTCGGTTTAAAAAACTTAAGAAGTCATTTTTAAATTGAATCTCATATTTGCTGACGGCAGCAATTTGATCATATTCATAGATATCTATATTTAATGCATCTAGTAATATAACAATGAAATCTATTTTTGGCCCTTCAGGCATATTATCGTTAATAATGTAATAAGCTTTGCTCTCCTTGGAATCGATTTTAAATCTCCATGCTTTTTTCGAATCACTCCAAGCAGATGCTTGATAAGGAATTTCATTCCAATTAATTGGCAAAGAGTTTGTTGTCGCCCACCTGTCAGAATTCATGGGTTTTGCGAACTCTTTTGGGTGAAAATTCAGTTTCTCATTCTCATTTTTAATCAAATAAATCGGTGGCAAGGAATTTTCATTTGGATAAATATTTCCATTTTCAGATTTATTTTGAGAAACTTCTTTGGAAGGAGATGTTGTTAAGAAAACTGGCATGGCCAAATTGAATTTTTTGAAACCAGCAGTTTGTGCGGATTGCGATTTTGAGAAATCACTAAGAAATTTCTGTAACTCCGAACCTTCAGGCCAATCGGCTAGGAGTTTGACTAGTTCTTGGTTAAATACCTCTCTAGCTGATATTCCAGCAATTCTTTCATTAAAATCCTTTATTTTAATTTTAGTGATCTCTTGCCGAACCCTTTCCAGCAGTTGAGTTGATTTCAAATCGTCGGCGGGGAGCCCACGATTTTGCATCCAAAAGGAAACCCCATCCGAGTCAGGATTCTTTAGGAAACTTACTGCCTTCACGGCGTTTCCCCATTTTTCATCTTCAGGATGAAGTTTTTTAGCCAGCGTCTGGAATTGAT
>Ga0247844_1006568_pt1 | contig 13841 bp, 16 predicted proteins | sample LaCtaG_FD_192421 | JGI IMG/M metagenome (GOLD analysis project Ga0247844, IMG submission 192421) | Freshwater microbial communities from meromictic Lake La Cruz, Castile-La Mancha, Spain - LaCruzMarch201714.5m_1 | ecosystem: Environmental > Aquatic > Freshwater > Lake | place: Spain: Castile-La... | reverse complement strand
ACGAAGAGCCGCCAGAGTGATTTGACCGCTGACCAGAAAGCGGCCCTCCGTTCGCAAGCAGCCTACCTCAAATGACTATGAAAAAAGCACCAGTGGAAATTGAATTCAACGGCGACGAGTTGGTCGCAGCCGTGCAAGACACCGTGCGCCTGTATCGCGAAGGCCGATCCGGGGATCTCCGCACTCGAGAGCGGAAAGCGCTCCAACCGATGAAACCGACCCAAATTCGCGCCATCCGTAAAAAATGGGGCGCAAGTCAGGCCATCTTTGCAGAAATTCTGAATGTCCCGATGAAGACCTACATTTCGTGGGAGAGCGGCTACAAAAACCCCAGCGGAGCCGCGCTAAAGCTTCTCACCATCGCGAAAGAGAAGCCGGAGGCCCTCTTGGTGGCCTGACATGAGAACGTCGGACTCAGTCGAACCGCCTTACCAGCCGGGATTCTGCCGCTTTTGATCCGACACCATTTTCATGTATAACACACAAATCAAGCAGCAGCTTCAAACGGAGCCAATCGGCCACCATCTGCTTTTTTGCGAGCATTCTTGCCCTGCCAGTATTTTGCGAGGGCACGCGTAGCCAGAGACAGCCATTCGCGATCCTGGGAAGCGGCGAGGACATCCACAGAGGCGAAATATTTCGGTGCGTTAGGTGCGGGTTTTCCGAGTGGGTTGAGCATTTTTGCCGCAATGAGTGGGGCGATGTCATGCTCCTGAAATCCCAGAATTGCGGACGCTTCTCCGGTGCTCAGTCTTGCCGGCAAGCGACGGCAATTCATCAATGAGAGAATATCTTGGCTGCCATTGAGTTTTTTTGTCGAAAACATAAGCGTGGGTGCGGGGATAAAATTCTGATGTCAATCTGTCCGGGATGGGACCGAACAGAAACCGGAGGGATTTGAGGATCTTCAGCCGAGTTTGATGCCGGTGTTGCGGATGAAGTTTTTTGCCTGGGTGACGATGACCTGATCCTGCTTTTCGGCGGTCATGTTCGGACTGATGGTGGCCTTGATGCTCTTCACCAGGTCAGCCTGTTCCGGCCTTTCGAGCCAAGATTTGACCTTCGCGGTGTAGTTCTGCTTCTGCTCCTGATCCTGCATTTTGCGCAGGAGGAACTTCCGCTCCAACTGCTCGCGGGGGAGTTCCTTGACATATTCGACCAAGCCGGGTTCCGCCTTCATGAAGGCGTCCAGCCGCGAGTTGACTTCGGGGTTGGTTTTGAACTGTTGCCCTTCTTTCTTTTTTGGTGATGCGATTGCCATTTTGACATGTTTGTTGTGCCGGACGTTTCGACCTTGCGGTCCCGTAGGCCGGCGGTTGGACGGTTTCGGTTTTCGAAAATCAGGCTTTGGCGGCCCGGACTTGTGGGATGGTCTCCTCGTCCTCGTCGTCGAGAGCTCCGTTCTGCAATCCGCCGATTTGCTGGATGACGGATTTCAGGAACCGCTGGGCGATTTTGCGGGCGCTGAGACGCTGGATCTCCGCGTTCAGCATGGTTTGAACAAGCTGACTGGTGGGAACGCGGATTCCGGCTTTCTCGACGATTTCCGATGCCTCCGTGAAGGTGGCAAAGGTGTCCTCATCGAGGGTGACTGTGACGTTGGCTGGTTTGGTGGTTTTCATAGAATGTTTTTGGAGAGAAATGCGAATTGCTTGCGGCGGAGGAGCGGAGCGGGGAAAAGCGATTCCCGTCTGCGCCGCTCCAGGGATTCGAGTTCGGCGGCGAACTCGTCGTTGAGCTGCATCTGTGAGATGAGAAATGCTTGGCACTCCGCGTTGTCTTCAGCGAAGAGGACGATCCCGCACGGGTCTGAAATTCCCTCCCCCTCCGGGAGCGGCGGCTCTGCGGAGGAGAAGGCATCGTCGTTCGAGGGTTCGGCGGGACTCGGAGACGGCGACGGAGTGATCTGGTTTTTGAGGCGTTCGACCTCCTGCTGGAGGTTGGGGACTTTCGCGGCCTCTCGCTGCAAATCCTCGACGCGCTTTTTCATGGCCCGGTTTTGTTCGAGAAGGGCCTCGGCATACGCCTTCTGCTGGGCGCTCCGCTGCTCCTCGTCCGTCACCTGGAAATAGCCCGGCGAGGGGTTGGACTTCGCTGCGGTCGGTCCCATCGGCAGCGCGTAGGGTTCCGATGGACGGTAATTCCAATCCGCTGACTGTTCCCGGCGATATACCGTGTGCCGTTCGTGCATTTCATCCGGGTAATTCGGATCGGTGTAGCGGCCTGCCGGATATGCTTTCACGGTTTCTGGGACTCGCACGCCCGGAATGTCGTTTCGGGAAATGCCAGCAACGGCGGGGCTCGACTGAATTTTGACCGGCTTGCGGGTGGCGCACGCCGAGCACAGGCAGAGGGTGAGTATGGCGATCAGGTATTTCTTCATGGGTTTGTTGGGTTTGAGGCTGAGAGTCCGGTTGTGGCATTTTGCAAGTCCACTGTTTGGGTGACGTAGAGGTAAAAGAGCGTCCCGGCGAGAACCCGGACGTAGTAAGGATCCTTTTTCAGACTCTCCAAGAGGCGCTGGGAATAGATTTGCCCGCCAGCTTGGATGCCTGCGGAAATGGCGTCCGTAAATCCACCGTTCTGGATCTGTGTGGCTCCCCCGGTCAGGGGCGAAATGAGATTCGTTGTCTGCGGAAACGCCCCGGCCCCCGCCGAAATCATGGCGGCAAGAACCGCCTTCGCCTCGGCGAATTTGTCAGAAGCGATCATGTAACCGCGAAGACCGGCGGAACCATCGGTTTCGCTCCAGCCTCCCGGCTTCGCCACATCGGGCGCATAATCGAGAACCGTGCCGGAGAGTGCCAGCTCCCGGCCATCTTGGAAAACCAGAACCCATTTCCTCTCCGAGCCAATCCGTTCGCGGGCGGCTGTCTTCTGGGCGATCCCGTGGACCTCCGTTCCTGCCGGGATGATCAATCTGCCATCATGCCACACTTCTTCGGTGATGAGTCCGATGATTGGGGTTTCGATGTTGGTGGAATCCACCGTGTTGACCAGTTCGCACCTTAGAAGCCGCCCGAAGGGAAGATACGATTCGCTACGGGCAACCTCCCGCGTCGCAAAGATGGCCTGGGGAATTGGCGGCGGTGGCTTGGGTGTTGACGATGGCCGCGAGGTGGAACTGTCTGCCACCTTGGGAGCCGGGGCGGGGGGCCGCGCAGGGGGAGTGACCGGGATTTCCTCGGTGAAAGAATATCCCTTCGCCGCGGTTGCCTGTGCGGGAACAGAAGGATTGATGGCTGTAGTCGAGCGGTGGCCTTTCCCGGAAAACAGGAAAGCGAAGACCAAGGCTCCTGCCAGCAGGAACAGGATCAGCCGACCGGCGGGTTTTTGAAAAAGTTCAGTCCAGAGTTTGCGGATGTTCATTTGAAGTCAGAGGTTGAGGGTTCGGCACGCACGACGAGCACGTTCCATTTGTTGTCGGGATCGAGATTGTTGCGTCCGCCCTGCCCGTTGCCGGTGATTGCGAAGAACGCCGGGGTGACGGATTTCGGCGGCATGACGCCGGACGCATGCCTTGGCTTTGTCCATCAGGGAAAGCAGTCGCTCCGGGACAATGGCTGCGCGGCCACCGTCCTTTCCTCTCCGGTCATCCTGATAGAACGTGACGTTGTAGAAAGGCTGATCTGATGCCTTCAAATGCAGGACGTATGCCTTGCGGTTGAAAATCACCGTCAGATGATCCTCCGCGTCGGATTTCAATGCCCGGATGCTGAAATAGAAGTTTCCCGGCGTGAACGAAATCAGGAAACCGGCGTTTTCCTGTTCCTGCGTTGCAACCGACTTCGCAAAGAGCCCGGAGATTTCGGACGGGAACATGACCGTGGTCGTCCCCGATTTCGACGCCACCGGAATGTCGTAGATGACAAATTCATCCAGAGGTTTTTGGGTGATCGGCCCGGCGTAAAGCGCCAGCGGCAGAAGGAAGAATGACAGGGTGCCAGTAATTTTCATGCGCCCAATTTGGCACAGAAAATCTCCGGGCCTGCTCCCGGTTGGGAGCAACTTCAAATAGGTAGAACCAAGAGCCGCATCGGCTCAGAAACTTCACAAATCACTGCAAAGGAACCTGTCTCGGACAGCGGACCAATCAGCGTGAAACGCCCGTTTTTTTGTGAATGTCTTCGAGGTTCAGAATCGAATAAATCGTCACAACGCCGAACCTGCCATTTCGCACAGCTTGTTCGCGCAATAGAATGTCTCGATTCCCACCCAGGGCTACATAATCGAAGCAAAATGAGGTGGTTGCGAGCGTGTCGTGAACCGTTCCGTTGTATTGGCTTTCAGAATCTGCCAGAGCTTTCGCCGTCGCGCTATCCCTCGGAAGTTTATCGAGATCGCGCATTTGGAATCGACGATAGCGGAATTCCTTAAAGAACGGATCGGCAATACGATGCCACTCGAGGCCATCAGAATTCCATTTGGCAATGGCGAGGATGCGGTCATCGTGGCGCATGGCTTGTATCGCTGTGCTTTCGAGCGAAGTGTCGAACTCTTTCCGAAGTTTCAGAATGCTCTGCAACGGCAACTGGCCCATAGCTCGGATGCGAGAAATAAACCTCGCCGGTGGCATCAAGAGATTTGCGGCGAAGATATCCGCCTCAAGTTCTTCGATACTGTCGGCACCATCGAAGGCTCCGGCAAAAGATCCATGAGACGGGCACCCGGCAAGAAGTTGCCGCCGGTGCTCGGGAATGTGATAGTGACCGAGTTCGTGGGAGATAGTGAACCTCTCTCTCGTAGAGCCCGGTGCATTTCCATTATCGGAGTTGCAAAGGATCACCCATTTCCCCTTACGGTAAACAAGCATACCATCGAACTTGCCTACCCCGAAAGCATCGTGAACGATTTTAATCTCCTTCGCCGTGCAGATTTGAGTTGGACACACGCGGCCGGTCGCGTTGCTCTCCGCAGCTATGTCTTCGCTGAGCTCAAGAAGCTCGTTCTCGCGATCTCGCTGCAGGATATACCTCATTCGCGAGGTGGCTGGAGCAGGGCTTGGGCCACGCTTTCCTCAATACGTTGCAGGGTTTCGGGATCGAGCGCGGCACCATTCCGAGCTGCCATCGCTAAACCACATTCCTCTGAGATGATTATGGGTTCGCGAAAACTCATGAAGGGCGTCGAGGGCGACTCGTCATCAATCATTTGTTCGAGTTTTGCAAAGGCGGCGGATACGACCTCGGCCGGCAAGTCGCTATTGAGCCGAGCTTCTGCAATCTCAACCTCCTGCGGCGTCGTCGGAATGAGTGCGCCGACTTCAATGAGCACCTTGCGCAAGGAAGGCGAGATCCCGTCCTCGGCGGATATAGATGTTTCGTTAGGCATGAAGAACAGAGTTTTTTGGTGAGGGGAGAGTGTTTTCGAGCCGGGCTTTGAGTCGGTGCCATTTTTGGCGAATAGTACAGCGCTCGTATCCAGTGCGTGCTTCAAGAGCATCACGAACGTCCTTGGGCAGTTCGAGTCCGCCGATAGCGGTGGGGATGCCGAAAGCGCCGTAGGTCATCACAATATCTCGCTCTGCCGGTTTGAGAGCATCGAGGACAGATTGGACCGCGGCAAGAGTTTCCGGGTCTGTTGGAATCGTTACGTCGATTTCTTCCGAAGGCTCCGGAAGATCATGCGATTCATCGAGGAGCACGAATCGCAAGTATTTTTTGCGGTTGCTGATTCGATCCAGTTCATCGCGGGCAAGATTGTCAGCAATGATGCCCAACCAAGCCCTCACTTTGGCTGTTCCTGTAGTGAAGCAGCCCCCGCTTTGGTCCCGAAATCCGCCCGCGTAACGAAAGGCCTTTTTAAATGTTTCCAAGGCGAATTCCTCTGGGTCGATGGCAATCGTGCCAGCGTTATCCGCATATTTCTCCAGAACCCCCAGAACATACGGGTAGTGGCGCTTGTGGAGCTCTCGGAGAGCTTCGTGCGCGAAAACTTGCTCGTCAGGATCGTCCCCCGCTGCTCCAAGCAGGAGCATGAGGCCAACATCGGACTCGTTGGAGACATCGAACACAGTTTCCATTCTAAAGGGACAACGATGCCCTGTGACAGCAAAAGTTCCGGAGGAAAATCAAACGATTGTCACAGGAGTCCGTTACCTCATATGAAAGGCAACCATACAATGACCAACCAATCTACTCTCGATAAAGAACCTCACGGAAGCCAGCCAGCACCGAAATGGGCTGCACTCGTGAACGACGCCCTCTATCCCATGCCGCGTCACAAACTCTCGGCGCGGGATGTTCTCGATCAATCTGGAGCACCGCCGAGAACTCACCTCGTTCGCGATAGGGGGACTCCTGACGACGGCGGGTTCGATGACAATGAGATGATCGATCTTGCCGAGGGCAATGTCTTTCTGACAGAAAGCGATTATTGCGGCGGCATGGACCGCGATCACAAACGCCTCCCCGCGAAATTGGCGTTTGTGTGTGATGATGCTTGGGAAGTCACGCTCGTCGCGAGGCAAACTGGCCACAGTCTCAAAAGGCTACTCGGGTTGGCCGATTCGTCGGAGCTGTATCGTGATTTTGAGGCTCCGGAAGACATTCTGATCCGTGACGAAGAAGCCGTTGAATTCGCAGAAGGCTGCGTGTTCCGTGCTCGTAAGCACCACGAGCAGCCACGGGATATCATCATCATTGTGAATACTCGCGAGTTCCCGGTTAAGCAGCGCGTGTTGACATATGAATATATCGTGTCACTGGCGTTTCCAAATCCGGACTACGACAAGATGGTCTATACAGTGAAATACACCGATGGGGTTCCACCAAAGCCCGAAGGCTCGATGTCCCCTGGAGACAAGGTGAAGGTGAAGAACGAGACCATCTTCAGCGTCACCGTCTCCGACAAATCCTAACTTCCACGCCATGTCACAAGATATCTTCGAGAAAAGTCCAGACCTCCGTCGTCTCCGCGAAGAGGGATTCGAAGTCTTCATTGTTGACTCACATTTGGTTGTCGGCAACATCCCCTATGTCAATAATCACAGGGAACTCCAGTGGGGTGCCCTGGTATGCCCACTGGAGTTGGCTGGGAACATCACTTGCAAGCCCCCGGATCACGTAATGGGCTTCACAGGCACGCAACCCTGTTATCAGGACGGGAAAGTAATTGCCGGCATCGTGAATTGTGAGTGCAACGAGTCGATTTCCTCGTCTATTGTGGTCACTCGGAAGTTTTCCAACAAACCTCCGGATGGTTATCCCGACTACTATGCGAAAGTCGTTCGCTATGTGGAGATCCTTTCAGGCCCCGCCCGCTCCATTGACGATAGCGTTGATCCGCGAAATTTCCGTGTTCTCCCGGACAATTGTAGTGATTCGCCGTTCGAGTATCCAGACACAAATACCGGACGGGCTCATATCGACAGTTTGGCCCAACGATTCCATGGCCAAAAGGTCGGAATTATCGGGACAGGAGGAACGGGTTCATATGTGCTCGATTTGGTTTCCAAGACGCCGGTTGTGCTTATCCGACTCTTCGATGGTGACGAGTTCCGACAGCACAATGCATTCAGGACTCCGGGAGCGGCATCCCTCGAACAACTTGCACAGAGACTGAAAAAGGTCGACTACCTTACCGGCATTTACTCCAAGATGCATAGGAAGATTGAGGCCTACGCTCAAAACGTCGATGAGAGAAACCTACCTCTCTTGGATGATTTGGATTTCGTGTTCATTTGCATTGATAATGGTCCAGCCAAACGGACTATCATCAACCGCCTGCGCGATAGAATAGTGCCGTTTATTGACGTGGGTCTTGGCGTCCAATTGGTGAACGGAAAACTCACCGGGACGGCGAGAGTCACAGCTTGCACTGAACTTTGCAGCGACCACATAGAGAAGCGGGTATCTTTCGGTGCAGATGACGATGACCTATATGCGACAAACATTCAAATAGCTGATCTAAACATGCTCAACGCCGCTCTCGCTGTGATGCGTTGGAAAAAAATGGTCGGATTTTATGCGGACCTCAAACGCGAGCATGAGTGCGGTTATGTCATCGAATGCAACTGCCTGGTCAACGATGACTTTGCGTCATAAGCTGCTTGACACAATACCCGTCGTCCGTGAGATGGAGGATGGAGTGCTTTACATCTCGCTAAAGTACGCGATTGTGTCCCACCGCTGTTGCTGCGGGTGTGGGCAGGAGGTTGTTACTCCTATTTCCCCAAGCGACTGGCGGCTTACGTTCCATGGAAAGACGTTTTCTCTCTTTCCATCCATTGGGAACTGGTCATTCCCGTGTCGCTCGCACTACTTCATCAGGGAGAGCATGGTGCTCTGGGAACCTAATTTCTCGAAGAACGACTTCCTATCATGGCAGTTTCAGGATGAACTTGCCAAATCTGGTTTGGAAAGGCAACGAGTGCATGATAACAAGAAGAAATGCTTGCTATTTGATGTTCTGAGGCGGTTGCTTTCCTATCGTCACAAATAGCAAGCAGCTCCGTGAAACTCAATTGCTGGCAACAAGGAACCGACTCGAGCGATTCACGCTATGATCAAGCCTCGGCTTAGACGGAGGTTTCTGATAACGAGCCTACAGGGGCATCTCCGAATATTTGAAGTCCTGCACGACAAGCGGTAGCCGCCCATTTCCAAGTAGGTCGGGGTTGCGGATGAAGAGGAATTCCGTCTGGAATTTCACCGGTTCACGGAATTCGAGTTTATTGACGGTCCCGGTGCGAACAAGGTTGCCTTCGGCCCGGACGCTCACCGCTTCGTAGGATTTGCCGGATCCGTCGCTGATTTTGCGGGTGTCGAGGATGTCGATTTTCGTGACCTCGGCTTTCTGGTGGATCTGCTTTTCCTTGAATTCGGGATTCTGGGCCTTGTAGAGAGCAGCGGCCTTCTTCCGGGCTGGCTCTTCCAAATACAGCCGCTTCATCAGGTCCGGCAGATCCGGGCCGATGGGATTGCGTTGTAGGAGAGCCAGGCAGGCGAGCCGGACGTGATAGGCATGTAGATTCCCGGCGTCCTCAAAACCGAGGAGGGGCGCATAAATCAGCGTTCCACCCGGATCGAGAATGACGACCTTCTCCTTTTGCTTCATGGCCTGGATCGTCAGGTAAGGAGCGGCGACGGCAAATCCGGTGGCGAGAATGGCGAGTGCCATCCAGAAGCGGGCAGCGATGAGGTTGTTGGTGATGGAGGTAATGGCGGATAGTTTCATGGGAATCAGGAATTACGGGTTGAGAGGGGTGAATCGGGAGGAAGTGGCTGGGCCTTGGAGGCGTGGGAATTGAAAGCGGCCTGGGCCGTGTGGGGAGTGGCGATGTTGCCCCGATGGTGGGAGACCGTGCCTTGATCGTTGTCCACGACGGCGAAAGCGTTGCTGGCGGTTTGATGGGCCGTCATGGATGGATTATCGGGATTGGCGACCGTATTGCTTTCTGTGGGAACTGGCGGCGGTGGTGGAACGTCGGTTGATCCACCCATTGATCCAGCGACATCGCTGGCAATGCGTCCTGCGGCACTGACTGCTCCGGTGGCGGTCTGGGTTCCGGCCAGTGCTCCTTGCAGGGCAGCGGATCCGCCGAAGGTGGCGGCGGCACCCGCCGCCGTGATCCCCGCTCCCACCGCGAGCCCCGCCGCTTGCATGGTGCCTTGGATTCCGGCCTGTAGTGCGGAGGTCGTCCCGCTTGCCCCTTTCATGATGGCCCCGGCGACAAACGGAACGGACAGGTAGAAGAACACAGTGATCAGGGCCGCGAACGCCATGATGAACGGGAACAGGAGCCAGTTTTGGACAACGATCAGGTTTTGTGCGGTCTGAATAAGTCCGCCGGTGGTGATCGGGGAAAACAACATGTCGCTGATCGCGACAATCACGATGTCCACCAGGCAAATCGCCACATGCCAAAGCAGGACGGTCAGCGAGGTGACGCAAAACTGGATACCGAAAGATTGCGTGAAGGATAAAAACAGGAAGCCCAGCAAGAGCGGCGAGACAGCAATCAGGCCAGCAATGGCGAATTCCTGAAAAAACCGCAGGACCAGCAGCATGAAGCGACCGATGCCTTGGAAAAACATTCCGATTGCGGCCGGAACGATTTTCCCGATGTCCGCCAACGAATCGGACGGCTGGTTTTCGATTCTGGATCGCAGGAGTTGGACGAACTTGGCATCCCTGGCATTCGTGAACTTGGAACGCATTTCGACGAATGCCTTTTGGCCTCCCTCCATCGCTGCCGGATAGCCCGCGAGCAATCCGACAACGAGGATGGTCTTTATCAATGCGCCCAAGATGGCGCGGGTATCCGATCCGGCCCGCCAGCCCATTTCGCCGATGCCCATGACGCAGAGGACAAAGGCAAACGGCATCAGGAGCGTGCGGATCTCGAACGCGGCTTGGTAGAGATTGGAAAGTGAATTCATACTTGAGTAAGGATGAGGCGTAGCCTCCTTTAGAATCCGGGCGGGAGGTCGGCGTTGTCCTGGGTGAAGTCCGGCAAGTCGGCCTCTGCCTCGGCTTGGGCAGAAAGTTTTGCGAGTTCGCGATTGCGGTCCCGGCTGATTTCATCAGCTGCAACTTCCTCCGCTTCCTTCCGATTCTGGTTGAGCATGTGGAGCGATTCGACCTGGCCGCGAGCGGTGCCCACCATTTCATCCAGGTCATTGAGGGCGGTCTGTGCCGTGGCGAGGGAACCGACCAGCTTTTGAACCTCGGCATCATCCTGCGCGTTTTTCAATTGGGTGTTGAGACGTGCGATTTGCCGGTTAAGAACCTTTCGCTTGTTTTGAGCGCGACCGAGCAGGGTTTCAAAACGCGAAAACGCGTTGTCCACCGCCCGGAACCGTTTCAAGGGATCGCCCGAATCCCGGAACGAAGACACCCCTTCGAAATTCCGTGCCGTGTCGGAAGAGATGTTCTTCCATGAGTCGAGATTGATCGGCTCGAACAATTCGCTCACCGTCGCAGAAAGTTCCGCTCCCTGCTGTGCGATGCCGGCCAACTCGCCCAACGTATCGACAATCCCGGAATCCTCCAGATAGCCGGAAAACAGCCCGTTATCGATCAGACCGATCGCCGCGACCGGATCGCCGATGGCCTGCTTCACCTTGTTGGCCGTCTCCAGTTGCTCGCGCACCGTGTTCAGCGTGTTGTGAAGGGTGGCCAGCTTTTCCGCCCATTGGGTTTGCTCCCAGGCGTATTTGATCTGGTCGAAGATATTCTTTTGGATCAATGCCTGTTCGGCGACCGGATCACTCACGATGTCGCCGACACCGAGAATGGCATTTGCGTGTGGTTGCCCGGCGAGGAGGGCAGCTGATGTGGTCAGGATAAGTGTCTTTTTCATGGTTGTTGGTTTAGGTGGCTGAATCGGAGTTACTCGTAGATGGGAATGGTGATTTCGTAGGGAACCGTTTTCACCGTGGCGTTCGGATCGGGGGTGACAGGCATCCGATAGAGGGAAACGCGCGGCTTCTTTTCGTCGCGCTTCTGCATGTCCTGCAAAATCCAATACTGACGCTTGACCGTATCGGACGCGCCGCGCTCATAGCCTTTCTGAAACGGACTGCGAGACGCACACGCCGGGAGAAGGCATGTCACGACAAGCGCCGCACACACCGCATTCATATTCCTACTGGGGTTGGTTTTCATGGGTTATTTGGTTTTGTTGGAAAGAAGAGCGGCAGACTCAGAAAGAATCCCGCTGACGATGTCTTGGTGGTTGCGAAGCACTCGGCTCCTTTGATCGAAGTCCTCCCCTGTCGAAGAGGAACAAAAGAGCATTTCGGGAGAGACCCGGTTGTGAATCGTCCCGCACCGGGGCTGCTGGGCGCCGAGGTGGTAATACGTCAACGCGGCATACTTGTTGTTGTCCGGCAAATGCTCCGGAAGCGGATACCGCGAAATCGCCTCCTTCGTCGTTTCGGACAAATCAATATCCTTTGCGACATCCTCAATATCGCGCCGGTCGTTCATCCGGGTAAAAAAGAACTGCTTGGCGTTGCCAAAGACGATGGGGCGGATGCCCGAGCGTTGAAACCGGCTGTATTGCTGGACAATTGAAATGATCCAGGTCGAGAACTTCGACAGTTGCGCGTAGAACTCGGAAACAAGCTGCTCGCCTCCCGGAATATCCAGCGTTCTGGCGACCTCCTCGAAGATGACCCGTTTCCGCGCGCCTCTTGGTAGGGTGATGATGTGCTGCCGTCCGTAGTTTGCGATCAGGAAGCCCGCCAATTCCTTCAACTGACGATTCGATTCCGGAATGTAGGTCAGGTCGAAATGGGCCAGCTTGCCGGTGAGGGACAACGTGGAATGTCCACACACGAGCCGCTGCTCGTTCCAAGGGGCGAGCAAGGTTGCCAAATGATTGATTTCGTTGCGGTCGTGTTCCGGGAACGGTGCAACCAGCATCATCTGCTGCAACATGTCGTGCGTCGGGTAATCCGTGGGTTGGAAAAACGCGAACGCGGCGTTGCGAACATATCGCTCCGTGTCGGGGGATTTGATGAATCGGGAAACATCCTCGGCGGTCGGAGCGGCAATCAGGCTTTGCCGTTCGTCCTCGCTACCCGCGTGGCGCAATTCCGTCCATGACTCCAGAAAGGTGGAAGAGACGGGCAAATGCGCCTTCTTATATGACAGCGCCGCCATCGCGTGCCGGGCGGACAAGTCCAGCCGAGTGGCGTCCTCGGAAATCCATTCCTCAAACCGATCCGCGTAGAGCTGTTCGATATACTGGGTAATTTGAGCCAACCGCAGATTGCGCCGGTCCTCGTCGGCTGGATGCCCTGCCATTTTCGCCACCAATGCGGCGGCGGTGGTGATTTGCAGATTCGTCAGCGGCGAGCCTTGGGTATCGAGGTAATTCAGACAAAGATCCCCGTCCGGCTGGATGACAATCGGCGTGGCCCCCTGAGCCTGGGACCAGATTCCATAAGAAAGTCCCTCTTCGACAATCAGGGTGAAGTCGTAATACGGATCGGTCTGCGAGAGCAGGTCCGACATGAATGCCGATTTACCCGCCCGTGTCATTCCGAGCAAAACCGCGAGCTGCGGCGTGCCGGAAAGGAAATTCCGAACACCTATCAGATTTCGGTTACTGCCATCGTAAAGGGCTTCGGCCCCATCGAGGTGTCCGGTGAATGTGGAGGAAAATGGCAGCATGTCTGCCAGCCATTCATCAAGGCCGCTGTCGGCATGGTGGGTGTATTTCCCCCAGACCCACCCCGGCCATGTCTGGAACCAGATGTTTTTCGTCGTAGCAGCGGATGAGACGTTGCTCGTCCAACATTGGGCCTCCTCCATCTGACCGAAGGCGGTTTCGATTTGCCTGGTCTTGGAAATGAGCCCGTCCTCGGTCGCATCCCAAACGTGAACCACGTAATCGTAAAGGAGCGGAACCACGTCGCCTTGCGCGAGGTTCTTGATCCGCTGTTCCTTGACCTCTTTCGAGGTGAGGAGCGAATGCTTGCCTTCCGCCGCGTAGTCGCCCCGCACACGTTCCAGCGACTTTTCCGCCTTGGTGATCTCCTTGCGAATGTTCTGCGGATAGAGATTGACCGTAACGGCGTAATCCAAAAACGGGAGTGACGTGATCGCCCAGAAGATCCCGCGCCGGGTCCGCTGCGGACGGCGTTTCAGGATGATCAGGTTGTGGTAAAAGCCATCGGCAAAGAATCCGAACGTTTTTCCCGCCTGCACCCCCTGGTGCCAGCAATTCTGATGAATGGTTTCCTCTTCCCGGAACTGACCGATGGGATCGTAATTGTCGCGCCGGAGGTAGGACGGATTGAAAAACGTTGCGTAGTAGCGGAACAAATCAGCCGTGGACATGGACGTGACCCGGCAGCCATGCGGTTCGAACAATGAGGAAATGACCC
>Ga0247844_1006566_pt1 | contig 13844 bp, 7 predicted proteins | sample LaCtaG_FD_192421 | JGI IMG/M metagenome (GOLD analysis project Ga0247844, IMG submission 192421) | Freshwater microbial communities from meromictic Lake La Cruz, Castile-La Mancha, Spain - LaCruzMarch201714.5m_1 | ecosystem: Environmental > Aquatic > Freshwater > Lake | place: Spain: Castile-La... | reverse complement strand
GATCTGCTACAGGGACTATAGGATTTTCAAGAACCTGTGACTGTATGGGCATCACAAACAAAACGTTTAGCATTGAAGCTATTAAAAATGTCTTTAAGACGATACATCTTTTCACTTTACTTTGCATCATGGTCATTTAATTAGATTTGTTAAAAAGTAGATTTGTGTCATTCGTAAAAGGTTAATTCAAAAGTGTAGCATCGTTTGCTCAGTAGTCTAGTGTGAGATTTTTAAAGACGAACGATGGACCCAATGATTGATAATTGTATTGCAAATATATTACAAAAGGTGGTGAATTAATGCCTGCTAACTCTCTAAAATAGTAGGTTATTAACCGTTTGTGGACAAAAAATGAAGAATAGTTATTCTACAAAGAACTTTATTAATGGAAAAACGTTAGCTATCCTCTCAGAAAATCGAGCATAGATTGTTAACCCCCAGTATTCTAACTATTTATAACCTTACTTAATAAGCAGATTTCAGGATAAAGGAAAGTGTTATTTAATTCGTTAGGAGTTGAATATCAATAGAAAACAAATGTTATCTGTTCTGTTTCTCCGTAGGAGATTAACGTTTTAATTGATATTAATGTCCTACGGACAATGAATCCATTTACAAACTGAATTCTATTGATAATTATTGCCTATGGCAAATGTCAAAGTGGTATAAACCAGATAAATATGATATTAAATAATTTTCTTGTTACGAATTCAAGTGAATAAAAATAAGACAAAAAAAAACAGAAAGTTGCAGTATCTGCTAACGATCTGTTTTTTTTGTCTTAAATCAATAAATTATAATATAATCTTAGTTGATTGATTGTTTATTTTTAATATAAATACGCCTTTTGATTTTGCACTGATTTCATTTAAGCCATCATTAGTGATACCAGAAAAGACCAATTGACCTACACTGTTCAATAAAGATATTTTTTTGCCTGCCTCTGTTTGAAAGTATATTTTACCATCTTTTGTGTAAAGACCCGGTATAGTCAATTCATTCAGTGCAGTATATGTATTAACAGTAACATAGGCAGAAGAAGCAGAATAGTTAGTGCCATCAAAACCTTCAACTTTGTATCGATAAGCAGCTGTATTGGTATCAATCCCTGTTAAAGAATAGGTAGTAGCTGAATTACCATCAATTGTATAGGTTTTTGATGTAGTTTGCGTAGCCCAATTATTAATTGAAGTTTGTACAGTCAATCGGTAAGAAGTAGCACCTACAAGGGTATTCCAGTTAGCGTCAAATGATGTGGTAGTTATGTTTGTAGCTGCATTTGCAGTTGGTGCAGCTGTATTAATTTTTTCTACGGTGATATCATCTAAATAAACTGCATAGTCTTCCTTCAAATCATTAAAGCTAATTAAAATTTTATCTCCAGTAATAGATGTAGAGTAAGTTGTTGTAGCCGAATTAAATACAAATTTTTGCCATTGGTCGTTTGCCTCCAATGTTTGATTAACAAAAATCTTTTTGGTTCCTGTGAAAGCAGTACCATCTAGTTTTAACACTTTAGCATAAATTGTAATCTTAAAATTAGCCCAATCATTTATGGTTTGTCCTAAAACTAATGCTTTTGTTCTTAGTTTTGGTGACAATGTCTGAACTGCAATTGGCAGAGTGAGTTTTAATGATTGAGTTCCAGTTCTAAATTGTGTAGTAGAGATACTTGCAATTTGGGTGGAAGTTGTAGTGGTATAGAAAGTATCCCAAAAATTACCTGTGTAATCATTTGCACCAGGTGTAGTTGCTTTAAATCCAGCATTTCCTGTTTTAGAAAACAGCGTAGGAAATCCGTCACTTACTTCAAATCCACCATCTGCAACAATGGAAGTAGCAGCAAACTGAGCGTTCATACTAAATACAGAGAAAAGTGCGATTACAAAAATTGAAATCTTTTTCATAATAAGTAAATTTTAATTGATTAATGATATAGATAAATAATTTAATGTTATTGTTTGTGTTTTGAATACATTGCAAATATAGATGAAATTAATAATATATTTGCTTGTTTTCTAACTATATTAGTAGGTTATTTACCATTTTATGATAAATGTGATGTTTCATAGAATTGCTTATAGTCTTGATTATCAATATAAAATAATCGCATCAAGCCGATTTTGCCGTTTTAATATTTTTAAAGAACTAATTTTTACATAAATTTTGTTCGTGCACTCTATTGCAATATGGCTGTCCATTATACATTGTCAAAAGATAAAATGTTTAATTCAAAAATTTGGAATGTGAATTTAATAACAAAGCATTTGAAATATCAAGTTTAGAAAATTTTAATATCAATTGCCATCCCATTTATGGGGTGGATGAATTAAAGATAAAGCGGCTAGCGGCAAAAAAGCCGCTGCACGCCATCACATTATAATACTACTTTGAAAACCTTTACACCTACTTTTACAAGGTAAAAACCTTTATTTCCCAATGAGATGCTAGGATTAATGCCACCAACAATTACTGATTTTATTAATTGACCATTTGTATTATAAACGGTTACAATAGATTCTTCAGTTACTCCAGAAATTACAATTGAGGTTCCATTAACAAATACATCAATGCCTTTTAGCGAAGCTTGATCAACCGCAGTTGCAATATCTGGCACTAATTCTCCTGTTGATAACAAGATAGCAGGTTGTCCAAAACCAGAGAAGGTAATTTGAGCCAACTGATCTGATGTTAAACCAGCAGCATTTGAACCAAAGAATATTCTACCGGCAGTACCACCAGCATTACTACCACTCCAACCGGTAATGGTCAATGTTTTTCCAGATACCCAACTCATTGCTTTACTATCTTCAAAAGCTAAAGTATGACTTCCTGTTCCTAAAGCAATAGTACTGTTATCGTTTAAAAGTAAACGACCAGCTGTTTCTGTAAAACCGACTGTAGCACCTGTACTAAGTATTGCAGTACCTAAAGTGATAGTTTTTGTATTTGGAAGTACTTCTGAGGCGCCAAGTGCTAGAGTTCCTGTACTGATTGTAGTAGATCCACTATAAGTATTTGCACCAGCAAGTGTCCAAGTGCCATTACCCGCTTTAGTAATATTACCTGTGATTGCAATTGGGCTACTGATAATACCACCTACAGCACCCGTAAGCGTTATATTTCCAGTTCCTGTAATCGCAGACATGTTATTAATGATAATAAGTCCATTACCTCCTGCTATGGATGAATTTCCTGCAAGAGTAAGCGGACCTGCAAAAATAGCAGTATCTGAATATCTATTAGAAATGGCTCCTTCGGAATCTATACCAGTGCCATTTATAGACAATGGCTCCAGATTAGAATAATTAGTTCCGTATAAATCTAAATTTGCGCCACTATTGACAACAGTTCCTCCATCCACAGATCCTAATGCAGATGCATTCCCTAATCTTACAGTAGAACCACTATTGATAGTGGTTACACCTGTATAGGTATTCGCACCATTCAACGCCAATTTTCCTGCAGCAGTACTATTTACAGTCAAACCTACATTTGTATTTCCACTTATAACACCTCCCAATGTGTAGGTTCCAGTACCGCCGATAGTAATAGTACGTGTAGATTCCCCCAAACTAGTTGCCCCATCAAAAGTTAAATTTGCAGAACTTGATGACAAGCCAGTAGTAGCACCAAATGTAAAGTCACCACCAATTGTTATTGAAGTATATCTACCCGATAAAACACGATGTGTAGTAGATGCAATTGTACCTCCGTTAATAATTAGTGGGCCAATGCTACCCATAGCATTAAGACCTCGCATAATTAATGTACCAGCATTCATTGTAAATCCGCCATCAAAAGGACCACCAATAAAAGCCAATACCCCATTGCCATTTTTAGTTATGCTTGCAGGAGCGTTGGGTGTAAAAGCTTGAGTTCCGGCATCGAATGTATAACCAGAAGCAACATTTATTGGCAAATTGCGATTTCTTAAACTAAAAATTTTACCGCCAATAGTATCAATGGAAACATCTGCATTAACATTGATACCTGACACAGTAACGTTTCCTCCAGTGACAGTTGTGGTTGCATTGTTAAAATTTAAGATGGCACCACCAGTAGTATCTATAGCCGAGGCATAAGTTCCTCCGGGAGAACCACCATTTACTAAACTCCATACATTGTCACTTAATGCTCCTGAAGTACCGTAATAATTATTGGTTTGCGCAAAGAGTTGATTTACTGCGAAAGCACAAACTAGAAAGGCGCTGATTATTATAAACTTTGTTTTCATAATTTTAATTTTTAATATTTGTTGTTGCGTTTATTTAAGTCCGTAAAAAAAATAGCTATTTGAATTCATTACAAAAATATATGAATCTCAAATTAATAATTCTTGTTTTCTGATTATAATAGTAGGTTATCTATCATTTTTCTATCGGACGAATGTATGTAGATAATCAATATTATTGGCAGTTTTCTTTCCTGTGAATTGTTTTTTTTACTGTGCAAACAATTGTTTTTTATCTGGCCGTGGGTCACGAAGTAGCTATATTTCTGAACTTTACATAATGTAAAAGATAGGGGGAATTTGAGCATATTCAGCATTTCAAACACACAATATTATTTTTAGTACGATAAGTATTTTTTCTATTTCATCAGCAATTGGAATTGAAAAAGATATTTCAGGACGAGACCTTTTAGATATTTCGTTCAAGATATTGCAAAATACATATACATTTATTTTTTCAATAATTCAAAAAAAAAAATTTCAATTCTGTAAGCAACACTTACAGAATTGAAATTTTTAATTTAAAAGCATTTGTTCTGTTTACTATTTAACCATTTCTCCACCTGAATTATAAAATCGAAAAGTGGATGGACGAATATCATATCCTAATTTATCTAATTTCCAATCGTCAACAAGTTTCCAAAAACCATTTGGAGCACGACCTACTCTACGCCCAGATTCTGAATCGTAAATTGCATATAAATCGTCGTCATACGGAATTATTCTCCATCTGTATTGTAAAGAATTAACAGAGTTATGAACAAAATCGCCACTTAATCTAGTAAAAGTACGAGTTTGTCCATTTGGTTCACTATAAGAAGTTTCATCAGTTTGAAGACGATAATGATAATTTGAAGTTAGTTTAGAATCAAAATAAATTCCAAAATTACCATCAATTTGATATATTTTCATGAACACTTCTTTATTGTGGGGATTAGGTGTCCACCAATAATCACCAGCGTATGGCGAAACTATCCGCCCATATACACAACGCATTGAAGGAATTCTAACCCATTGGTTTTGAGGTGGAAGAATTCGGTACCCACGACCTGGCACCACTCTCCAAAAGTGAATCTTTTCTTCCATTAATTCGTACCAGTTATTTGCAGATGAATTTGCTTTACGTAATTCGACATCCATATAATTATATGTTAAATTCCATGATTGACTTTTTATTTTATGTTTCATCCATACATATCTGTAAATATTATATGCTGCGGTCATGTTTCTATAATATGCAATCATTCCTTGATTTATCGACAATTTTCGATAGGCTTGTTCAATCATAAAAGCACAAGTCATGGTTTGATTTATTGAATAAGGATGTGCAGTTAAATAGTTTGCAAGTGCACGTTTATAACATGCAATAGCTGCCTGATATTTCATTCTAGTTTGTTCGGGAGTTGTGGTTACACGTAACATTGCTATTTCAGCATTATTCATTTCGGTATCGCCAATCTTAATTATTATTTTATCGACAGCATTATCAAGCATTTTAGTTATTTCTTGTACTGATAGCGATGCTTCGCCCGATTTTTGTATAAATGCATAGTCAAAAATGCTTTTTAATCCCCATTTTACTGTTTCTTCAATCCACCAACTTGGACCAAATGGCACACTACCTTTAATATTACTTCTAGATTTATTGGAAGTGTTTGTTGGATTATTAATTATTTCATTTAACAAAACAGTATCCACTTCAGGAACGTTTTTGAAATACTCATTGTACTCGTTTACCATAACTTCATTTATGGAATCGTTAAAATTTGCCTCGGATGCTGACGATTTACTCTTAAAATCAACACTCTCTAATTGTTCTAAAGATTTTTCATTGTTGCATGCAAGTGTTACCATTGCAATAAAACACAGTCCAAAAATTTTTTTCATTTTTTTCATTTTTAATGCGAATTGTTTGATTTTTAATGCGAATTGATTTTACAGAGCCTTTCTTTGGCTTTGGTATTACGTGATTTATCGCTTGTTTAATAGGTTAATAAATCTATTTGCCAAGTCCAAACCCCTTTAATACATTGCAAAATTAGATATTTCCTATATTGTAATTTCTTGTTTTCTAACTATATAAGTAGGTTATCTGTCTTTTCTTGTCGGACGAATAGCGTGTAAGTATTTGACATAATTTACAGTTAACTATCCATTAGATTAAATTTCAACTTTAAGCACGTAAAAATATTTTGCACAATCACATACATTTAAACACTTTATTATCTGTACTTTACATACATGAGCAACAATGAGAATTTGAGTATATTTTACATTTAAAACCCGCAATTTTTATAGTTCATCACGTACATTCTCCATTTTGTCAACAATTGGAATTGTAATTTTTAACTCAGTACTGCAAATTTTACTTGTTAATTATTATTTTTTCTACTTGTGTGTTTGTTTTTAAATAATAGATCCCGTTTTTAAAATTTGATACATCCATTGTTAATTTTGACTCTGTGTTGTTCGACCTTTTTGTCATTATTTTACCATTCACATCAAATAATTTTATTGTAGAATTCGGGAGAAGTTCTGAAATATTGATGTGATTTGTTGCAGGATTTGGGAATACTTTAAAATTTGAGTTCACTAAAGGTTCATTGCTTGTCGAACCTGAAACTCTTTTTATTTTGAAGTCAGCAAAATGTGCCTTCATTGTTGTTAGTATCGAAGCATAATCTGCCCTGCTTACGAGATTCTCTGTTTCTAATGGGTCATTTACATAATCATATAGTTCCTCTGCAACTACAGTGTTGAAATTTGATATTTTGTTTACCCATTTTACCCATACAGTATATCTGTATTTTTCGGTACGAATAGAATAACCCATATTCTGGCCTCGTGGATATTGGCTTACAGCATAATCTTTGATGTATGCAGTTGGATTACTGAGGGTTGGTTTCAGATTTTTTCCATCTAGATTGGCGGGTATTGTTACATTTACTAAACTACACAAAGTTGGAAAAATATCTAAAAATTCTACAGGTGAAGTTACGGTCACAGCTTTATTGATGGATGGATCTACAATAATGAGAGGAGTACGTGATGCTTGTTCAAAATTACTGTGCTTACACCATAGCCCATGGTCGCCTAAATGCCAGCCATGATCACCCCAGAGCACAATCACTGTATTGGAAGTCAAACCCAAACTGTCCAATTTATTTAAAATTTTGCCCAATTGTGCATCCACAAAACTTATACTTGCATAATAACCATGAATCAGTTCCTTGGCTTTTGTGTCTGTCAAAATTGTATTGTTAATGTCCGTAAACGATCTGACTGGTGGTATATCTGTATATGCTAATAATTCTCCTGAAGTATGATAAGCTAAATCTGTGGAATTCAGTGCTTTTTGTTGAAACTGTGCCAAAGGCATGATGTCACGATTGTATAGATCCCAGTATTTTTTAGGAGCTACAAAAGGCAAGTGAGGACGATGGAAACCAACACCAAGAAAAAATGGTTTTGTTTTTGACTGCTTACCCAAAAAGTCTATAGCTCCCTTTGCCAGTCCACCGTCTGGATATGCCTCATCATTGATATCTATGCATTCGGTGGATGGTTTCAAAAGACTGTCAACATAGTTCTGAATGGCCGTACCTGTTTTACCTAGAGCTTTTGCTTGGTTGGTCAAAGTAGCAGCTAACGTTTTCGTTTCTGGTGATCGGTAATAATTACAAATTATACTACCTGTAGAATTGTCCATGAAAGTATTATCGTCGATATACGGGACTGACCATGAAAGTACATCTAGACTTTTATCAACTGAGCGTGGATCGAAAATCTTACCTATTCCCGCAGTTATATAGCCATTTGCCCTAAGATGCTGAGGCAAAGTAACTATATTCGGATTCATAGTTCGTATCAATGTTGCCAAATCCCAGACTTTGGTGTAGTCTGGACATTTTCCTGTAAGTAAGCTGGCTCGCGTAGGACCCGAAATAGCTTGTTGACAATAACTGTGCGTGTAAATGGCACCGCGTGATGCCAGCTTGTCTATATTTGGCGTTTTGGCTATGGGATCGCCATAACAGCCAAGTAATGGCTTTAAATCATCAACTGCTATAAAAAGTATGTTTTTTTTCGGTGTGGTTTGCGCAATGCTTAATGCTGAAACTAAAAAAGGACTAGTGAAGAAAATTCCGTAAAAAAAGTGCTTGTTTTTCATATTGGTTGTGTTTTATACAGTATTAGATTTATTTAGTCATTAAACAAGGAAAGTAAATTGAATTTTAGGTGTAACAAGTTGTATCTACTTATTTGATAACCAGTAAGATTTTAATACTTTTAACGCTGCTGTTTCTTCACCTCCCATGGTTTGGTTGTTTTGTTCTTGAATTGATGAAAATGTCGGATTCCATCCATTCCACCCAGATAAACTATGAAAAATCCAAGGAATTTTATTTTCTTCAAAAACCTTAATTACGTCGTTTAGATACTTATCATTATCAATTGCCCAACGCAATACACCAAATTCAGTTACAATGACTTCCGAACCTGTTCTTGTTCTAAAATCAGTGATTTTCTGAAAATAATCTCTTACGGTATTTATGTCAATATATACTAGTGGCTCGCTGATTGAATAAAATCTATGCCAACCAGGCCAGCCAGCAGAATCAGATGGATTACCATATATTTTTTGATGTGTGTACATCCAAGGGTCGTAAATATGAGTGCTATAAATGATTTCCTTGCTGTTTAATCCATCCCAACCATCCAATCCACTAATATTACCCCAATCTGCAGGTGCCATACAAATAGTTTTAGATTGAAACTGATGTGATTTTACTTTGGAGGCAATGGTAGGTAAAAAATACGTTTTATATAAATCATTATAAGGATGAGGTTCATTCCAAGCTTCGATATAAACAACATTGGGAAAATCATTTGCCCAATCGTGCATTGCAGTAAACATATTTAAACGGTGCGAAATGAGGTTGTTATTGCCGTTATTACTCCATAGAGCATTTGAGTAATGATCATCACCCCATAGTAAATCTAAAGAAACAATGACCTGAATATCACATTCATTTAACCAATTTGTCCATTGAATTAATTTGTCTTTGTTTTTTCTATATGGCTTCCAAACATCTGTATTGGGTGAGTCAGAATAACAATTGGTAATATCGTCTTTATTAAAATTAATTCTCACACAGTTGATATTCCAATTTTTCCAAATTTCAATATCTGATTTTTTCAATACTGTTTCATCGGCACATGTAATATTTATTCCTCTACTATTTTTTACTTCAAATTTAGTATGTAGAGTGTTTTTTTCTGTAGTTGCACATGAAATACAGAGTGAAAAAATCAAGGAAGTAATAAATGCATATTTAATATATCTCATTCTGATTGATGTATATTTTACATTATTTTATCAAAAATATCAAAAAAATAATAATACACTAGAAATCATAAAAGTCAAGTATCTATAAAAAAAATAGAGAGCCTGTATTTAGCAAACTCTCTATTCTTTTATCAAATGACTTAAATTGAATTATAAAATTACTTTTGTAGATTTGTTATCAACAGTCAACACATATACTCCTTTTGCTTTTAAGCTAATTTCATTTAAACCATCTTTTGTATAAGCTGTATAAACAACTTGACCAAGGCTATTATTAACAATAACTTGTTTTCCGGCAACCGTTTCAAAAGATATTATACCATTTTTTGCAGATAGACCTTCAATAGAAATATTGTTTAAAGATGTGGCCAGTAAAGTTGTAACATTCACTAAAGCAGAAGCTGGTGTATAGTGCGTTCCGTCATATGCTTCCACTTTGTATCTGTAGTTTGTATTTGAGTTAAGCCCTGTAACGGTATAGCTATTGGTCGAATTTCCATTTACATTAGTTGTAATTACAGTTGAAGTAGTTGCCCAATTATCAGTGGTTGTCTGAACTGTTAATTTGTATAAGGTTGCACCAGGCACAACACTCCAATTTGCATCAAAAGAGTTAACGGTTTCATTGCTAGCAGCACTTGCAGTTGGTGCACTAGTGGTTAACTCTTCTACTGTAATGTCATCTAAATATACAACATATTCTTCGGTCAAGTTGCTAAAAGACAACAAAACTTTATCAAAGCTAACTGCTCCTGAATATTTAGTTGTTATAGAATTAAAAACAAATTTCTTCCAGGTGTTGTCTGCTTCTACAGTCTGATCAACAAAAATTTTCTTGGTTCCAGTAAATGCCGACCCATCAGTTTTTAATACTTTAGCATAAACTGTAACTTTAAAATTTGCCCAATCATTAATAGTATGCCCCAATGAATTAGTTAAGGATCTAAGTTTCGGCGACAATGTTTGTGCAACTATTGGTAACGTAATTTTTAAAGATTGAGCTCCAGTTCTAAACTCTGTAGTAGAAATAGTTGTACTTTGAGTAGATGGAGTAGATGTATACACATCACTCCAAAAAGTGCCAGAAGCAAATCCATTATTTCCCGTTTTAGATAGTGTTGGTTGAAATCCGTCACTTACCTCAAATCCGCCATTGGCAGTAATGCTATTAAAAGAAAATTGAGCGTTGGCGCAAAACGCTGAAAATAATGCGATAATTAAAAATGAAATCTTTTTCATAATGGTAATTTTTAGTTGGTTATTTTTTAAATTGTTTTTTCTTGTTACATCAATATAGTTTTAAAACACATACATTATTTTTTTTGTATTCACATATTGTATTTTGTTGATGCAAATATATAGTGTATTTTTAAAAATAGAGATGGGAAACTATCAAAAAAAGTAGGGTAATCGTTTTTAAATAATTATATTCAAATAGAAAATAGAATGCGGTGTATGTGTAATGGCTTGTTATACAGTTATGTATTGCTTTTTTGCAATTTTCACAACAGGGTCTAAAATTAATAATTATTGAAATACCAATTAATTTCAATAATTACTTGCAATTATGAAATGACATCTTGCAAAATAATTTAGTTTATCACAATCTTTTTAATTACTGAATTAATAGCAATAAAATAGATGCCTTTAGTACCTATACTGCTAGTTGGTATTGAGAATGAATTTTTATTAATTGTGTATTTATAAACAGATTTCCCATTTACATCTCTTATCTCACACAGGGTAGGCAGTTTTGAATTCTGATTCAGACTGATATTTATAACACTGGTAGCAGGATTGGGCCAAATGTCAAATTGCTGTGTCTCTGCTGGATTTTCAGTCTGTGGCGTGTTGTCGGTTAGTAAACCAAGGCTAAGATTAATAAAGGTGACACTGAATTTCTTAACTGTCAAAATCGAATTGTTTTTAAATATTGCTGAATAGAGTGGAATTGATGTATAATTTGTAGGTCCACCACCCTGCGTAGTGCCAGTTTGACCATTAATAAAGAACTTTTTGTTTCCTACGATGGTGTCGGTAGCATAGAATTCGTGCCAATATGCTTTTTTATTATTATACTTCGTCGTGTTCATATTTATTTTCACAGTTTGATCTGTTCCGTTGTTGTTAACGATTACAATACCAGCTTCTCCTCGAGAAAATACCGAAGAGTATACATTAACTCCACTACCAGTGGCGGATGAATTAACCATGTAGTCGCCAAAATATTTTCCATAAAAATAATATGGCATATAGGCTTGACGGGGCGTATACACTGGTTGGTCTACATCATCCGCCTGTGATATAAGTCCCATGGTTGTTTTGCTTGCAAGCCCCCATTCATTTACCCAACTTGTAGAAAACCCGTACCCATTTTTAATTAATTCACCAAGAACGGATGAAAAAAATAATCCATTTACCATTGTTACACTGCTGGTGCCGCGTGAATTAAATTCTGTAAGTGCTATTGGATAATAATCACTTACATTACCTGTGTATTTCACCACCCATTTATTAATTGTATCTTTGGCATTTTTGATATTTGATACACTTGCAAGAATAGTTGCTGGTGTTGCGGTTTTTTCGGGAGTAAAGTATTCATGAATTATTAAAAAATCGGCTACATTTTTTACCTGTGTCAAAACCTGACTTGACCAAATAACATTAGCCTGATCTAGTACTGCACCTACTTTTATGGTGGGGTCAATTGCTTTCATTGCCGATGCAAAAACTTTAAAATCTTCACCATATTCTGTTCCAGTAACATCACCAAGTCCTTTTACATTGTAACCTTGTTCCCATTTTCCATAACACTCATTCCCAATTTCCCAATTTAATATCTTGGCCTTTAAGTCAATATTCATTTTCTTTACAAAACCAGCAGCATAATCTGCAGCCTGTTTTACGCGTGCAGTTCTAATTTGAGCCGCAGTTGCTCCAACCTGACTATTGACTGCAGTTTTACCATAACGGGCATAAAAATAATTAACAACTACATTTGCTTGCGCACCCGTAGAGGAAAGAAATTGTGCAAATAGAGTTGGTGTAAAATAGTTTGCGTTTGTCCCAAGAATTGGTAAGGGCATAGTTTGATTCATGTTGGTAGTATCTGTAGGAATAATACCATCCCAAAAATAGACGTTTGAACCGCTTCCTGCAGGAAAACGATATTGACCAAAATTTGCATCAGTGTACAATGGCACTCGTGTCAGAATACCGCTACCACTTCTAAAATTGGAATTGACACCAAATTGGGTAGAAAGAACTTTGTTAATCGTGTCTGTTAACAAGACTGATACAGTCACATTGGGTGTAACGCCGGTTATAAATGCACCAGCATTTGATGTTGCGGGTGTAATAAAAGTTTTCGGTTTCCAAAATTGACTTAAATAAGAAGTGGATATTGAACTTAAACTTTTGACTTTTGTAGATGTATTAAATTTATTAACCTCGGTTTGTTTTTGGCTAAAAAGTGTAAAGCTTGAAGAAATAAAAAAAGCAATACAGATTAAATGATTAGTAAAGTGGAAAATGGTTTTTTTCATAATTGTGTTTTTTAGGTTAGATTAATTTGCTTAGTCACTTTTTTGACAGTTCTAAATTCAAAATTAACTAAATAATTATTTTACAAAGTGGGTTAATAGTTTTTAAAAGAGGGATATGTGTTTAATTCATCAAGACCTAATTTTGAAATACTCACCCAAATAAAAATAGAGATAGATTTCTGTTTTTAAAATAAATCATCCTACATCCACCATTGTTACTGAGGGAGTACGAAAATAAAGCATTATCTTTATAATTCAATATTTGATTTAAGAATATAAATGTATTCATTTTATTTAAGTAAAACAATAGCCTACCAATATATAATAGTTAACCTACCCTGATTGATTAATCATAATGTATATTTGTAATTCATTGCTTTGAATGATTTGTGGTTTTAAATTCTAGTAACCTGAATTTGGGATACGCAAATGTGATATTATCGTGTTTTAGTCTTAATTATACCATTTTGTGATTTGCCGTAGGCAATAAATATCAATAGAATTCAGTTTGTATATGGTTCAATTGTCCGTAGGACATCAATATCAATTATAAAGTTGATCTCCTACGGAGAAAAATAACGATTTAGAATTGTTTTCTATTGATATTCAACTCCTAACGGAGTAAATCACACTTTTACTTAACCCGAACTCAGGTTGATATGATACATTGGCATGCTTTCACACATCTTTCACAAAATACAATTTTCAATTTATT
>Ga0247844_1006561_pt1 | contig 13849 bp, 11 predicted proteins | sample LaCtaG_FD_192421 | JGI IMG/M metagenome (GOLD analysis project Ga0247844, IMG submission 192421) | Freshwater microbial communities from meromictic Lake La Cruz, Castile-La Mancha, Spain - LaCruzMarch201714.5m_1 | ecosystem: Environmental > Aquatic > Freshwater > Lake | place: Spain: Castile-La... | reverse complement strand
GCCACGTCCGTACCGCTCTCGATCCCCTGCGCCTCGATCCCGCCTTCGATCTGGTCATCCTCGACTGCCCACCCAGCGTTGGCCTCCTCATGACCAGCGCCCTCGTCGCTGCCGAGAAGATTCTCGTACCCGTCCAGTGCGAATACTTCGCTTTGGAGGGGGTTGGTAAAATTCTCAACCTGGTCGAGCGGATCAAACAGGGCGGCCAAAACCCCACCCTCTCCATTCTGGGAATTGCCCTGACCATGTACGATGCCCGCACCCGCCTGAGCCAACAGGTCAGCGAAGATTTAAGAAAACATCTGGGGGATCAGGTCATGCAAACCATTATTCCCCGCTCCGTTCGCCTGGCCGAGGCCCCCAGCCACGGCCAAACCATCTACGAATACGACAACTCCGGCGCCGCCGCCGCCAGCTACCGCCAACTCACCACCGAGTTCCTCTCCCGCCTTGAATAAATAAGATTTCTTTAGTAGCTCTTAAAGAATTCAATTCCGTTTGGATCTTCAAAGATTACCCGCCCAGCCTCGATCGCTTTGAGCTTCAACCCCTCAACACCCACCGGCTCTCCTAAGCCAATCGGGGCCCCATGGATCAAAGCGCGCGACTCGCTTCCCTGCATCCGAACTCCTTGTAACTCCAATTTCCGCACGGCACTTTCTCTTCGGTATCTTGTCTTTTCTGCCTCAGCAAGGTCATCCGTGTCGGGGTTTTGCAAAGCCACGTTGACAGCAGTAGGTAGCCCAGCAGGCGCAAGATCTGATCGCACCTGAAGTAAATTTGAGACCGCCTCCGGAAGCGACTTTGCTGTCACCGCTGGTGCGGCCGCTGGTTCAGTCACCTTCGCCTCCGGGATCTCGGTGCCTGCCCCAAAGGTGCTCTTTTTTTCACTGGGACTCGGGCTTGTCCACGCCGCCTGAAACCCTGTCGTCTTCTGGACAAAGTGCCAAAGAGTTTCCCCCTGCCAAACTCCTAAAATCACCGCAATCAAGATTCCTGCAACCCATGCGATCGCTTTCAGGCCCCAAGACCTTGAGGCAAACGGAGGAACGGCCTCCACTTGAACCGAGCGAGGTTTTCTCTGTACCTGTAATTCGAGTGCTTCTGAAATTAAGCTCATAAAAGAGCTCCCACATCCTCCCGCGCCCTTCGCGCATCAGACAGGCGCACCAACCGATCCTGCCGCACATAAGCAGAGAGCATGGCTTTGTCACAGAGATGATTGATCAACCGAGGCACCCCCGAAGACCAGCAGTGAATCGCCCAACTGGCTAAGGTTGAAAAGTTGACCCCATCAGCCGCCCCGGCAATTTGCAGTCGATGGTCGATATAGGCCACCATCTCCCGATAGCGTAAAGGTGCCAGCCGACAGTGAACCAAGATCCGTTGGCGAAACGGAAGTAAACGCGTCTCTTTTTTCAGTCTCTCCTCCATCTCCGGTTGTGCAAAAAGAACAATCTGCACAATTTTATGCTCCGTGGTCTCCAGATTGGTCAAAAGCCTGAGCAATTCTAGCGAGTCGGTCGGCATCACATGCGCCTCATCCACCAGAATGACCACATGCCTCCCTGCCCGATACCTCGCCAACAACAGCTCTTGGAGCCTCTGGATCGCCCCCTCACTGATATCAGAGGGCTCACCCAGATCGGATAAGATTTGTCGGATCAGATCTTTCTCTCCCACCCGCGGGTTGAGAATCAGTGCGTGATCCACCTCTCCCGGGCGCAGCTCCCGCAAGATCTTTCGACAAATCGTCGTTTTACCTGATCCCACAGGACCTGTGACCAGACAAATTCCCTTAAAATGATTGAGGGAAAAGCGTATGTGCTTTAACGCCTCCTCATGCACATGACTGGGATAGAGAAACTCCGGATCCGGACTGATCTGGAATGGGGGATGCTCGAGGCCAAAAAAGGATTCGTACATACAAAGTTCGCCTTAATTGCCCAGCTTGGATACGGGCACATCTTGCACGATTGTGGGACTCACGAAAAATACCAGCTCCTTCAGAATCTTCGCTTGTACCATCCCGGTAAACAACACCCCCAAACCCGGAATATCCCCAAGGAATGGAATTTTTTTTCTCGTGTCGACAACCTCATCTTCAATCAACCCACCCATGACAATCGTCTCATGATCGTTGACCTTCACCAAAGTTGCGCACTGCCGTATATCCACCACAGGGGCCGTAGCATTCGTCTGGCTGAGAGATACACCATTCGTGCCTGTGACTGTAGTCGCGAAGGATTCGATTTTAATCAGCCTTGATACGACGGGAATAATATCCAAAGCAATGATATCATCGGAAGAGATTTGAGGGGTGATCGATAAAAGAGTGCCTACTGTGGTGTTGTTGACTTGCACATTGTTTCCTTGTGCATTTCCACCTGCGGTTTGCAGGACATTGGATTGGCTCACGAAAGTCGGGATGGTTCTTTGAATCTTAATGACCGCAGGTTGGTGGTTAAGAGTTCGGATCCGAGGTTGAGTTAAAGTTTTTATCTTCCCCTGTTCCTCAATCGCCTTAATCACAGCGCTCACTCTGCTATTCGCAATCGTAATCGACATTGGACTTGCCACTAAACCTCCTATGGCGGCCGGCAATCCACCGGGCGTTAGCACTGCCGCACCTGTAACCAAAGTATTTCCTGCACTGATCGCTACCTTATTCCAATCAATGGCAAACTCTCGCCCATCGCTAAACTCCACCGAAAACACCTTCACATCCAAATCCACCTGCCGATTCAAACTATGTCTTAAATCTTCAATATAAGCTGCGATTTCTCTAATATTTTGACGTTTATCACGCACCTCGATTACCCCTGAGACCGAGTCGGCAAACAGTCGAGGCCCTTTTTTAAACTGATCCATGTACGATTGAGCCTGCTGAAAATCGATCGTCGTCGTACTCACTGCCCCTGAAGATGACGTGGCCACACTTCCAGTTCCTGCTAGATTTCTTGCCCCGCCAATCGAACTGGCCTCGCTAGCATCCGTCTCCGACAATAACGTCCGCACATGCCCAACAATCGTCTTCCACATATCGATCGAATCTTCCGTCGTAATGGAAATTGAACTCGAGTCACCCGACTGGCCTCCACCTCCGCCGCTACTTCCTCCGCCTCCTCCCCCGCTACTTCCTCCGCTACTTCCTCCGCCTCCTCCCCCGCTACTCACAGAAGGCAAGGAGATCGATCCTGTTGTCGTAGTTGATCCCGTACGGATAGCCCTTGGATAATCGATGATAAAGCGTCGTGTTTCCATGGCTCGCACCCGAATCAAACCGCCCTCCTCTTCCGCGTAGTAACCAAAGTTCAGCAGCATCGCATCCATCGCCTTTTCCAAGGAAAGCCCCCGAAAGGTAACCGTCAGCAAACCATCCGCGTTCGGATCGGGCAGGATATTTAAACCATTCAGCTTACCAAACATCGCCAAGGCGTCCTTCAGCGGCATATCCCTCGCGGTAAAACTGTAAGAAGCCTCACTCTCCGTCCCCGCCGTGCCCTGCCCTTTTCCCGCCCGTGCCAGACGACCCAGACTACCATCTGCATCCCGAGTCGCTCGGTTTTTTTCTGTCAAAAGGAGCAGGTCGGGTGCCGGAGCTTCTGGACCAAGGCCTTTTAAAATCTTCCCCAACTCCCCCGCCTGATCCAAGGTCACCGGATCCACGCGGACCCGACGTAGTTTGGCCGTCTTGGGCATCGCCGTGGCTTCCACTTTCACCCCCGCCCAGGAAACTCGCTCTTTTTTCAGTCGCTGCACTTTTTCCAAAATCGGTTCCTGCATCTCCACGGGAAGCGAACTCGCCTCCCATAGATAAAGATCCTGCGGACCTGAAATCCCCAAACGCCCAATCTTCATGTCCATTCCGCCCGCCTCACTCGTACCCTTTTTCCCTATTTTTTTTGCGGCCGCCGCACGGAACCTCCCCTCAACATCCAGCTTCCACTGCCGATACTGCAGATCCTCTGGTTTGCGAGCCTGCAGATCTGCCACAAGAGCCTCTTGTCGTGCCAGATCCCCCGAATTCACAGCATTCTGATAACTGATACGCAAATCCTCCTCTATCAGATCGTTCGAAGTATTTCCCCGTTTCCGACTCCACTCATCCTGCGAAGGCCCATCAATACTAAACTTCGAATTCAGGTAATTTGTCCAAATAGGCAACGTTCGGTCATCAACACTTCCAGCGAAAATCATACTCGAGCCGACCCCTAGGTAGGCAATCACCACAGAAAACAACTTTTGCCAATTATGCTTAAAAGACTGGTTCACAGTATTTTGCATATTAATGGATGGATAAAGTTGGTCAATGATTTAAAGTAATTATACGTAAATATATAAAAACCATATACATAGGTGTCTATCCGAGCCCCTTGTTTTCACACCTCGCAGCCCACAACCTCACCAGACCACAACTCGCAATCTAGGCTACTTTTTCTTATCTCCCGTTTTGCTACCGCCCCCAACTTTAGCCTTCTCCTCTTTTGCCTTTTTCCCCTCCTCCGATCCAACCATCTGACCCACCACCATCTCTCTCGTCCCAAGTGCGTGGCGAAACACCACCCGATCCTCGCTGATGCTCTCCACCAGAAAGGGATCCAAAATCTCCCCCTCTCGAACCATTTTTCCTGAAATCACCGCCACCTTCTCATCCGCCGAAATATAAATAGAACTTAAATGCCAACCCGCGCTCAACTCCGGTAGCACCGCCTCTTTCCCTCCCTCCTCCTTCGGTACCTCATCAAATATCGTCGGCCAAATTTTTGCATCCTCCAACGACTGCTGCCACTTGTCGGGAAGATTCTTCGGTACGATTCGATAAAACTTCATCTCGTCCGATCCCTGCTCTGGCATCGCCGCCGGCACCACCGGCTTGGGAGGCGGAGCCGTCACCTTCCGCCAATAGGCAGGGCCATGCAGATACAACCCCAGCCCCAGCGAGAGAAAAATCGCCCCACCAATAACCTTCGGATTCTCGGTAATTCTAGCCACGTCGGACCTTATAGTAGTGGTAGGTGCACTTTGCCGAAAACCCACCCTGCACGTTCGAAAGAATCTCCACCCCGACCAGCTGATGCTTCGCCGGCAAAGCGTCCAGCTTACGCAGCAGCCGCAAGAGTCGGACCTGATCACTCTCCCGACTCCCACGAGAAAAATCAGCCGGCACCGACACATCGACCACCACGGGGTAAGCAAAAAGGGATGGAACTTCAGATGTCAGCTGGATCGGCGCCGAAGGAGTGATCTTTCCCTTCCAACCCTCCTTTTTCACGATCCCCCCCATCGATTGCAGGAGAGCTTCCAACTCCCCATCCCGATCCAGCGTCTGCCCCTGCACCGCTCGAACCCGCGCCTGCAGGTCTTGCTCCCTCTCTTGTGGCAACCTCTTTTCCAGATCCAACAGTTGATTCCGCACCAGCTGGGAGGACTGCTTTTCCGCCCTCAGACGAGCCTGATCGGGCTGAACCCATAGATCCGCCAGATAGACAATACCTGCACACACCAGAGCCGCCACCACCTGAATCCAAGGCGGGATGAGCAGCTCCAAGAACCTCTGCCAGGGGCTCTTTTTCGCGATTGGCTTACGGTCAGCGCGTGTGACCATAAAAATAAAACCTCCCAGGTCCCTTTAACTCCGCTGCCACCTCAGGCCCCGCCCGAGCCTCCCCACTGGCCGCATCGGCCATAATTTCCCACGGCTTTTTCTCTAGATTTTCCCGCAACTTGGTCACCAGCGGCAGGACCGCTTCATTCTGATTCCGCACCCTTCCCTCCAACCGAATCTGATAAATCGGTTGGGCAGGCTTCCCCCCTGCCATTTTCTCATCCAAAAGAATCTGACATCGATTTACTAAAAACCCTGTCGGCATCAATTCCGGCAGGCTACGAAGAATCAACTCCACCACCGGCACCAACGTCTCCTCCTCCACCACTCGTACCCCATCTGAATCCCGAAAATACTCCCGTAACTCGCTCTGCAAACGCTCCACTTTTCCCTGGTCCGCTTTGCGTAAGCCCTCCTCTTGCAGACATCGCGCCAAAAGTGAATAGTGCTCCACCGACTTCGTCGCCACCCACGCCACCGTAAAGGCGATCATTCCCACCAATCCCAGATTCAAAGCCATTCGCCACCGCCTCGTACGCTCTCGTAGAGCAATCTCCCTGGGCAAAACATTCTCGGCAGACGAAGGCGAAAAGCGTGCCAACGAGGCTCCCACCACAGGAGCGGTTAAGCCCCGCCCCAACGTCTCTACCGCTACCCCCTCCCCCAGCTCCATTCCCGCCTCCATACTCCCCATCTCTTCCGAAAGTAGGATCAGAGGAATCTTGATATTTAGCTTCTGCTCCGCAAAGAGCAAAGTGCGTCGTACCTCCCTCTGCAACCCATCCACCGCCGCACCCCCGGCCATCGATAAACTGCGATAAAACAGAATCGTCCCATCCGATCTTCCTACCACCTGATAGAGCGCTTTCTCAATCCCCAGCACCATCAGAAAAGGCTGACCCGCAGGCGAAGACGCCTTCTTCAGTTGAGGACGCAACCCCACCGCCAACGGCAAAACTCCCACCAGCATATGACCCGTCTCCGTAGCAATCGCATCCAACTGCTTTAACCACGCCAGCCCACCCACCGTTACCAGATAACGTCGGGGCGGCGGCTTATCCCCCGGCTGCACAATCGGTTGAATCCCCAAAGAGAACGGTTCGTTGATCAACTTCGCTTTTTCGACCCGCTTCGCCAACAACTTCGCCGCTAGTTTCGCATCGGCAGGCGGCACCTCCTCCAAGGCAGGCAGCAGGAGCTGGGAATCGGTGACAAAGAGGACGTTTTTACTGCTCCCTCTCCGACCTCGGGATAGGAGCGAACGTAGCTCTGTAGCTAACTCCTCTGGGGTAGAGGCAGGCTGCGGAGCCGATTGACTCATCGCTCGACTGCCCGAAGCGTCTACCAAGAACAGATCCCCCTGCACCCATACAACAACACGTAATGCCATAGTCTTAAATTAATCCGTTCGGGTACAAATGGGATGTTTTTTTAAGAGAAATGATTAAAAGAACGAATGAATCCACCTAGATCCGTTGGATCAATACAACTGCCGCCAAGCGCCGTTCGAATATTGAAACTTGGAGTCTTGATTAATTATTACACCAGCTCCACTCAGGTTGAGTGAAGTTCCTTTTATCAAATAAAAAGACAAATCCTGGGCCGACATAATTGCTTGATTGGTGCCGACTCCAAATTGTGGAGCCGAGGGAAACGCCAAACTAACCAGGCCGTTACTTCCACCGCTTATCGTCAGATTGTTAGTGAATGCAATGTTTGTATTGCCTGATACAGACCACAAATTCTTTCCAGCGCCCGAGACTATTGCTACGGAGGTCAAATTGCTTGGCGAAGTAGTACTTGCATAAAGTTGCATAGTAATACCATTCGTGTTTGTACTGCTAACAACAGGATAGTTGCTGCCAGCGTTCGAGATGGTTGCTGTAGCAGGAGATCTAAGATCTTCCAACTCCACCCTGCAAAACAGCGGTCTTAGATCGACGGTCTTAACGTGGAGAAACTCTCCGCGATTAGACCAGCTGCTCGGCACTACTCTAATATTATCAGCAATATATTGACCATTGGTGTTTGGGGTTTTGATGTAGTTTTTTAGCCAGACGACATCGGTGCTTCCGAGATTTGTCACAGTTGAACAACTCAGCTCCATATCTTCTCGAGAAGAGCTAACCAAAACGAGTTGCAGATCTGACGGAAAAGAGTTGGTAGGCCAACCCGAAGCTGGAGTTGTAAAAGGAGGGATTATACCGTTTATATTAAAATAATTTGTCAGTCCTCCACTTAAGTACATTCGCCGTTGTTCATTAACACTAGTACCAGTCACATAAAGAAGCTGATTTGTTCCAAGTGCAGTGTAGGGCAGCGAATTAGTAGCCCATCCCCCGACAGCTAAAGCATTCACATTCGGATTCGGTATTGTTCCCGTCGCTTTAATTCCCTCCACAATTGCCCGAGCTACCTCGTTCAAGTTCGCATCCTCATTCGCCGTTTGTGCCTGCCGAATCTGCCGCAGGATCGGGGGCACGGTCATCGATGCCAATATTCCCATAATCGCCAACACCCCGATCAGCTCGATCAACGAAAACCCACGCTCCGCTCCTACCCACAACCTTTTTCTCATCTTTCGCCCCTTGCTTCGATCTATTTTCACTTTCCTTAACCCCTGAACCCCTTCATCCCTCTCCTCCCTCATTTCATCGTGCTCATCATCTGCGCGATCGGAAGAAAGACCGAAAGCGCCACCGTTCCCACCATCAGGATCAAGCTTACAATGATCGCTGGCTCCAAAACCCCAAAGATCGCCTTCACCTTCCGCGGTAACTGGTCGTCATAGTAGTTCACCATATTGTCTAGCGATTCCGCCAGTTGGCCCGTGTTTTCCCCTGTGGTCACCATCTGAATGATCAGGGAGGGGAAAATATTCGCCTCCCGCATCATCTCGTTGATCTTCCGACCCGTCGCCACTCCGTCGTGCATCTGATCCACCGCCTGGGCAATCGCACGGTTCCCCACCAGATCCCTGCAGATTTTCAGCGACTCCAGCAGCAGAATACCCGACCGATACATCGTCGCCAAATTTCTGCCGAAACGGGAAATACAGATCATCATGTTCACCTCCCCAAATAGCGGGAGCTTCAGCTTGGTTCGATCCATCCAGATCCCAAAAGGTGGATAGTACTTCATCAGCAGTTTGTAGATCACCACCACCACCACCGTCCCCACAATCATATGGAGCCAGTAGTACTGAAACAGGTGGGTGAAGGCGATCACCTGCTTGGTCAACCAAGGCAAAGGAAGTTTAATCTCCTCCAAAATGGCGATGAACTTGGGCATGACAAAGGTGAAGATGACAAACATAAACGCGATCACTGCCATAATCAGAATCGAGGGCATTAAAAGAGCCGCACGGATGTCTCCATACAACTTGTCTAGCCACTCCAGATACTTACGTAATTCGGCACAGATCGCAGGTGTGGTTCCACTGCGCTCCGCCACTCGCATCAGGGAGATCGAAACCAAGGGGAAACTCAGCGGAAACTGTGCCATCGAATCCGCCAAGGTGTTGCCCGACTGCACCTGCGCCGATAAATTCCGTATAATCCCCTTAAACCTGCGGTTCGGAATATCATCCCCCACCAGATCCAACGCCTTCAGAAGGGTCACCCCGGATTGCAACAGCACCGAAAGCTGGAAAAACAGATCCGCCAACTCCCGCCGGGACACCTTCTCTCGCCCCGTCACATCCTGCACCATATCCCCGCCCACTCCGCGCGATTTTGTATCCACTTCGATCAGTTCCAAATTGTCCCGCTCCAAACCAGATAAGAGCGCTTCCATACTGGAAGCACTGGTCGAACCGCGGATCTCTCGCCCCTCGGTGTTGATCGCAAGATAGCGGTACTCAGGCATAACTTAGTGCGAGGTCACTCGGTAGATCTCCTCCAACGTGGTCAATCCCCGCGTGGCCTTGATCAACCCATCTTGGAACATCGTGCGGAACCCCTTGCTCTCCGCCACCTGCTTTAACCTCACCGGATCGTTCCCCTGCAAAATCGCCTGATAGTAGTCATCGTCCATCGTGACAAACTCCACCACAGACAACCGCCCACGGTAACCTGTATCCCTACACTTTTCGCACCCTCCTGGACGCCACAACTCAAGGGAACAGCCTTCGGGAAGCGCAACGGGCAGGCTTCCCAAGATAGTCTCCGCGTTGGGTACGGGGACACGGCAATTGGGACACAGCACCCGAACCAATCGCTGACTTAGGATCCCCAGCAGGCACGCCGGAAGCATATACGCGGGGATTCCCAGATCGATCAGACGCGGGATCGCCCCCAACGCATCGTTGGTGTGGAGGGTGGAAAGCACCAAGTGACCCGTCAGCGCCGCCCGCACCATCAGCTCCGCCGTCTCCTGATCCCGCGTCTCTCCCACCAGAATGATGTCCGGATCCTGCCGCAAGAGGGTTCGCAGACCTGCCGCAAAGGTCAGCCCAATCTTCTCGTTCACCTGAGTCTGCCGAACGAGTGGCAAATGAAATTCGACGGGGTCCTCCAGTGTAAAAATACTCTTCTTATCGGAAGGCAGTTTTGAAAGGGCCGCATACAGGGTGGTGGTCTTTCCCGATCCCGTTGGCCCTGTGACCAAAATCACCCCGTGGGGACGATCCAACAGGCGGGTGAAGCGCTGCTCTGTTTCTGCCTCAAATCCCAGAGTGGTGAGCTCCAACTGCAGACTGCTTCGATCCAATAGTCGCAAGACGATCGACTCTCCAAAGGTGCTGGGAAGAGAGGAAAACCGAAAATCCACCGGCTTGCCCCCCGCATCGAAATTATAGCGCCCGGCCTGCGGTAGGCGGGTTTCGGTAATGTCCATATCCCCTAGAATCTTGATACGCGCTGTCAGCGCATTCTGAATCTCCTTCGGAACGAGCACCCCCTCATTCAGGATTCCGTCCCTCCTCATTCGGATGCGGACGATTCGATCCTCTGGGTGAATGTGAATGTCACTCACCCCGTTGGCGATGGCGTGCATCAAAATATCATCCACCAAACGGATCATCGGCGCATCCTGCTCACTGGTCGCCGCCAGCTCCGCCGCATCCATCCCAAGAATCTCGTCGATCGTTTTCTCCAGGTGGCCTTCCTGCACATACAACCGTGTCACTGCATCCCGTACATCCCCTTCTGTGGAGGCCACGAACTCCACTGGCATGGGAACCATCCGGGCAATCGCATCGGCTGCGGTAATGTCGAGTGGGTTTCCCAGCGCCACAGTCAGTCGATTTCCCTCCAGCTTAACGGGGAGTGCGAGGTAACGAAGAGCCGCCTCCCGCGGTATCAGTTCACGTATTGCCGCAGAGACTGAAAGCTTACGGACATCGATATTTTCACTTTCGGCACGTTGGGCAAAGTAACTGCCCATGACGCGGGGATCGACAAACTGCAGATCCTTTAATGTATCAGCGAGGTTCGCCCGCTTCCGCTTTGCTTCGCGGGATGCAAGATCAAGCTGGGCTGGGGTTATATGACCCCAAACCGTCAACCACTCACCCAGCTCGATCTTCTTAGCGCTGAACTGGGCGGGATCCTCTGCAGGATCCACTCCGTTCACTAGCCCCTGCTCATCCACGACAACAGACATAACTTAAGTATTGAGCCGGAGCACTTAATTACAAGAAAAAGGGCGCCTTAGATAAGACGCCCCTTTTCGAAATAAAGAATACAAACAGGATTATTCGTGGGCGACGTAACACCAAGCATCGTAGCCTCCAGTTGCTAATGTGCTGGTGGTAAGCAAACAATTGCCTCGATTCACTGCTTCCGCTACTGAACCTGTACCTGTGCCGTTCACTGACTGGGTCACTAAATCAGAGGCTCCAATGATAGAATCATTAAAGGGGCCATCAATTTTAGTTTTCAGTCCAGCTGCTTCTAATGTTGTCAAACCTGGAAGAAGGATGAACACCACTCGCGTCGAATTTTGTGCAGAGGAAAATAAACGTGTTGCGGCTCCTAGGGAGGCATAGGTGCGACTTAGTATAAGTGGATAATTCACTGCAGCTGTGTTAGCGGGCTTTGTAGCAGCAGCACCAACCTCCACTAAAGTAACCCCAGCTGTTGTATAGGGTACGGCAGTAGGGGTGCCGTTGGGCCCAATCGGGATCGTTAGCTTTTCTAACATTCCTTCACCTATAAGAATGTCACCAAGCGTCGAGTTGGCGCCGGTGGCTAAGGTCGCTCCGTCACCATAAGGACGCGTGTACGGTTGGACTGGTGCCTTATTTCCATCAAGTGGAAAATTGTTATACTTTCTTGCGTAATCAGTACACGAGGATTTGATTGTTTGAATTATACCAACTGCCCCAGTGATTTTCGCATCTCGGATCGCGTCAAAAACCTTCGGCGCCACCACGGACGCCAGAATTCCAATGATCGCAAGAACGCCGATCATTTCGATTAAGCTGAACGCTTTTGAACTGTTAATTTTTATATTACGCATAGATTCATATTAATCTATTCACGTCTCGGGTAAAGCTGAATTTACTAATTTTTTGTTTTTTTATCTCAGTTAAAAGCAATCCCCCAAAGCTCTGTTTGATAGCCCAAAAAGGATATAAATACCTCAATCTCAGCCCTTTGATTCAGGTCATCTTTCCCTCGCCCCCTACCCCATAGAAATCCCCTGCTTTGTCATAGAACGTCTATCCTCTCCCAATCTTTTACCCCCAATCACCCCACAATTTTTTCCGCCGGAACATAATCGATTGCGAATTAAACACTTTCTCTCTACCCCCCGAAAACTTACTCTCCCTCTGTGAACTCCCCTTCCCCATCCGGCTACGACCTCATCAAATTGCTCGACTTAGTCATCGAGCGAAAAGCCTCCGACCTCCATCTTCAAGTTGGGCAATCTCCCGTCTTACGCGTTTCCGGGGAAATGGAACCAACCCAAGGCCCCTCCCTCACCCCCGAAGATACCCGCCATCTGATCGGCACGATCATCCCTCCTCACGATCTCGAACGTGCCGAAAAATCAGGCGGGGCTGACTTCGCCATCTCTCACGGCACCGAGGCCCGCTTCCGCGTCAGTGTCCTTCGCGCCAAAGGAAACTACGGGGTGGTCTTCCGTCTCATCCCCAGCCGCCTTTTGCAAATGGATGACATCGGTCTCCCTCCCATGATCAAAGACCTGCTCACCCGCCCTCGCGGCCTCATTCTCGTCACCGGTCCCACCGGCTCAGGAAAATCCACCACCCTCGCCTCTATGGTCAACTGGATCAACGAACAGCGGCAAACCCACATCATCACTATCGAAGATCCGATCGAGTACTATCACCAACACAAAAAGAGCGTCATCACCCAAAGGGAAGTGAATGTCGATGTGACCAGCTTTGCCGAAGCCATCCGTGGCGCCCTCCGCCAAGATCCCGACGTCATTCTAGTAGGTGAAATGCGCGATCTGGAAACGATCGAGGCCGCCATCACTGCGGCCGAAACAGGCCACTTGGTTTTTGGAACCCTCCACACCACAGGTGCGGCTCGCACCATCACCCGTATCGTCGACGCCTTTCCCGCCAATACGAAGGAGATGATCCGTGCCCAGCTCTCCACCTCCATCGTCGCCGTCATTTCCCAAGTCCTCATGCGTAAAGTGGGGGGCGGAAGAGTCGCCGGCTTTGAAATTATGGTAACGACCCCATCCATCGCCAACCTCATTCGGGAAAATAAAATCTACCTCCTTGAATCAGAAATTCAGACAGGAGGGAAATCAGGCATGATCCAACTCGATGCCCATTTAGCCCAGCTGGTACGCGATGGAAAAGTGGAGGGCGAGGAAGCGGTCGAATACGCCGCCAACCCTAAAGAGCTTCGGGAAAAACTCGGCCTGCCAACCGCCGCCTAACGACTCGATCGTATCGTCTTTACTCCTGCAGGAGTCCCCACCAGAACAAGATCCGCGCGACGTTTTCCAAAAATACCCGCACAGACCACACCCGGAATTTCCTCCAGTTCCTTCTCTTTTTTTACTGGATCGGTAACTCTCCATCCGTGCACATCTAAAATCTCCCCGCCGTTATCCGTTATAAAATTCTTCCGCCATACCGGCCGGCCTCCCCTCCGGCGAATCTCCTTCGCTACTTGATCCCTCGCCATCGGCACAACTTCGATGGGCACAGGAAATTTTCCCAACCGCTTGACCAACTTCGACTCATCCACGATGCAGATGAACTTTTTCGCCGCTGTCGCAATGATCTTCTCCCTCGTTAACGCACCCCCA
>Ga0247844_1006556_pt1 | contig 13852 bp, 13 predicted proteins | sample LaCtaG_FD_192421 | JGI IMG/M metagenome (GOLD analysis project Ga0247844, IMG submission 192421) | Freshwater microbial communities from meromictic Lake La Cruz, Castile-La Mancha, Spain - LaCruzMarch201714.5m_1 | ecosystem: Environmental > Aquatic > Freshwater > Lake | place: Spain: Castile-La... | reverse complement strand
CGCTGAGCCGTGGAGGAATCCTTTATTTTCCGAATACGAGGTTGCAAATGATGACCGAGGCGACGACTCCGGCGAAGTCGGCGACGAGTCCGGCCGGCACGGCGTGCCGCGTGCGGCGGATGGCCACGGAGCCGAAATAGACAGCGATCACGTAGAAGGTCGTTTCCGTGCTGCCCATGATCGAGGCTCCCATTCTTGAGATGAGGCTGTCTGGGCCGTTTGCTTGCACGAGTTCGGCGAAGATGCCATTTGCCCCACTGCCACTGAGCGGGCGCATGAGGACGAGCGGCAGGAGCTCGGTTGGAAAATGAATCGCTGCGAGTGCCGGTCCGATGGCCCGGGTGATGATGTCGATGCCGCCTGCGGCGCGGAACATTGCCACTGCGGCAATGATGGCGACGAGATAAGGAATGATGCGGACGGCGACCTGAAAGCCTTCCTTGGCGCCCTCCACAAACTCCTCGTAGACTTTGACCCGGCACAGCGCGGCGTAGAGCGGGAAGAAAGCAATGAGGAAGGGAATGGCAAGGTAGGAGACAGCCTCCACAATGTTGACGAGGAGCCCGCGCGGCTCGGTTCGGGAATCAATGAACTGCCAGCCGAAAAAGAGGAACGAGGCTGCAAATGCGAACAGAAGGAGCGTTCCCCACCACTTGGGCTTTGCGAAGGCCTCCGGCAAATCCTCCGACATTTCCAGAGCGGTGGTCTTGGTTTTTTCGCTCGGAGGGAGCGCATAGATCGGGAGGCGCTCAAAGGATTTGACGGCAAGGATGCCGGCGATGGTCGAGCAGCAGGTGGCAAAAAATGCGGTGCCAATAATGACAGTCGGGTTGGTCGAACCGGCGGCCGCGAGGATGGCGACGGTGGTTGCCGGGATCAGCTGGACCGAGCTTGTGTTTATCGCGAGAAACGTGCACATCGCATTCGTGGCCGTCCCAGGATTGGGGTTGAGTTTTTCGAGATCCTGCATGGCTCGCAACCCGAGCGGAGTGGCTGCGTTGCTCAGTCCAAGCATGTTTGCCGCCATATTCATAACCATGGAACCCATCGCGGGGTGGTTCACGGGGATGTCTGGAAAAAGCCATCGCAGCAGCGGGCGCAGCGCGCGGGCGAGAAGATTCACCAATCCGGATTTCTCGGCGATTTTCATCAACCCAAGCCAAAGGGCCATCACTCCGGCAAGGGGAAGCGCGATCGAGATCACAGCCGTCTTGCAGGCCTCGAAGGCGGCCGTGGTGACCTCCTGCAACTGGCCGGAAAAGCCGCCTAGCAGCACGGCGAGTAGAACGAGACCGAGCCAAATATAATTCAGCATGCGCGCAACAGTGGCCGAAAGCCGCCATGCCGGAAAGCGCAAACCCGGGGCTTGGGACGAATCGGCGGTTTGCCGCCTGCCGGTTCACACACCCTGCGCGACGGCTCGCCGCGCGCGAGTGCTCCGCTGGAGTCCGCAATCACACTCGCGCTGCCGACAGTTCCAGAGCTTCCAGGCGCCCACGCACAGAGCCAAAGCGCCCGTCTGAAAATCCGGCTCTCCGATTTCTATTGCTATAGAGGGGATGTGGAGGAGGGTGGCGCCCTATGAAACGCTTCCTGGTTTGTTCCCTTTCTTTTCTCCTGCCAGGTGGCACTCTGCTAGTGGCCTCCGACAATTTTACCATCCCTGTGCCGGGGGTCGTGGTGACCGGTGTGCGCTCCAGCAGTTCGACAACCGATGATGTCGTCATTACCGCCAGTTACACCGATGCGGGCATAACCTCTGCGGCGATTTACAGTGGCTCGCTGGCGGGTGCCACAAGCGCGGCGGTCTCCAGTTGGGTGGCCTTCGCTCCAACATTTATCGGCCAAAGCGTGACGAGTTCGACATTCTATGGGCCCAATACCTCGCTTTTCACCCCAAGTATTGGCGAGGGCAATATCGTTGCCGTCGGGAGTTACAAATATGCCGAGAGTCCCTCTGGACCGGGGGCGGATCATGGGATGATTTATCAAGGCCCGGTCAACGGAGTCGCGGGAACATGGACGCAGATTGATGCCACTCCGCTCGTCACAAGCGGCACATTGATAAACACCATCGCGCACAGCAATATGGGGAGTCTCGTGGTGGGCAACTACGACACGAACCTCGCGACCGGCAACGCTTTTATCTACAACCGAACGACCGAGGCTTGGACGAATTTTAACCCGAGTGTAAGCATTGCCGATCCGGATGGTGCAAAGAGTGTCACCGCTTATGGAATCTGGCAGAACTCGCTCACGGATTACACTATTGCCGGCGGTCTGAGTGATGTTACCTCCGAGGGTTTGGATGAAGGATATCTGGCGAATTACGATGCCTCGACCGGTCTCATCACGAATTACAAGACATTCAACTACAACAATGCGCCCCTCTCCTCGATTGTTTCTCATTTTGACGGCATCACGATTACGGCCACGGGATTCAACCTGACTGGTGATTACACCATTCTGGCCCCGGGCGGAGGCTTGGGGGCGTTCTTCGCATCGGTGACCGTCCTCCCGGATGGCTCCTTCAGCGATGCGGTCTGGACAGATGTTACCATCGACTCCGCCACATTTATCAGCGGCAATACCGTGCTCGGTGAGAGCGTTCTGGGCATTTACACCGGCACCAATGGAACTTTGAGCTACATCGTTGCGGTTCCAGAGCCAACACCGGTGGCGCTTCTGGCCATTGCCGCCGGGATAGTCCTCCTGCGTTGCCGCCGCAAAAGCTGACCCTCGGGCCGGTTTCTCAAAAACCCCGGTCGGCGGGGCATGGCCGGCCGCTCGCTGCCAAAGGGGTCGCCACTCTCCCCGGAGGCACAGCCCCACTCCGCCCCGACCCAAGTGCAGTCAACGCCTGCGTCTTGGCGAGGGCACAAAAAAACACGCCGTGGGCGGCGTGTTTCTTCGACGGGAATTGGGCGCTGTCGCCCAGTGGCGGCTGCCCGGGGACCTAGTCTGCGATCTCGAGCCCCATCTGACGGGCGGTGCCGCTGAGGGTGCGGAAGGCGGCCTCTTCGGTGCGGGCATTCATGTCTTTCATCTTGATTTTGACGATGTCCATGACTTGTTTTTTAGTGATTTTCCCGACTTTGATTTTGTTGGGTTCCTTGGAACCGGAGGCGAGACCAGCGGCCTTTTTGAGGAGGATGGCGGCCGGCGGGGCCTTGGTGATGAAGGTGAAGCTTTTGTCCTTATAGACCGTGATGACCACGGGAAGAATGTCGCCGGACTGCTTCTGTGTGGCGGCGTTGAATTCTTTGCAGAACGCCATGATGTTGACGCCTTGTTGGCCTAGGGCCGGGCCGACGGGCGGGGCGGGGTTGGCCGCACCGGCGGGGATTTGCAATTTGATCTGTCCTACGATTTCTTTAGCCATATAAAAAGGGAATCCGCTGTTTTTGCGGAAAGGGGGCCAAGGACATCACGTCCCGTGCCGGGTGACAAGAAGATTCTGGGGTGTCTCAGAGATTGGCGAGCGACTCTGCGATTGCGTTGAAGTCGGGCAGGTCCTTGGGAGTGGGAGTCTGCTCGCTGTGGCGGATGACGCCTTGCTTATCGATGACGAAGGCGGCGCGGGCGGACGTGGCTCCGAAGCCGAGCAGGTCGGGCAGGAGGACGTCATAGGCTTTGGCCGTCGTCTTGTTGAGGTCGCTGAGGAGGGGGATCGTGATGCCTTCCTTTTTGGCCCATGCGTCCTGGGCGAAGGGGCTGTCCACACTGATCGCTACGACGGCGGCGTTGAGGTCCTCGTATTTCGAGAGGCCAGCGGTGACGTCGCAGAGTTCCTGCGTGCAGACGCCGGTAAAGGCGAGGGGGAAGAAAAGGAGGACAACGGGTTTTTTGCCCAGGTGTTGGGAAAGGGTGTAGTCGACTGGTCCGCCGGGAGTGATGGTTTTGAGTGAGAAGTCGGGGGCTTGGGTGCCGGTTGCAAGTGCCATGGTAATTTTTTAGTGGTGTGGTGTTGGAGTGCTGAACGGGGCATTCTGCGCAGGGACGGCCGGATGTCAATCGCATGGCGAGGGCTTGCAGCGGGACGGTGCGTAGTGGATATAGGTTGGCAATGAGTGATCCTGTATTGCCTGCTCACGAGCAGATGCAGCGGCGTTTGCACGAGTTGCTGCGGTCCGGTTTTGCCGCGCCCGGTTCGGCTCCGGAGGAACCGGAACCGCCACTGGAAAAAGACGGTGGCGTGCCCGCGGCGATTCGGGATTTCAATCTTGCCCCGCGCGATATCAAAAAACATCTCGACCGATTTGTGATCCGGCAGGATGAGGCGAAGAAGGTGTTGGGGATCGCGGTGTGCGACCATTACAATGCGGCGCGGGTCATGTCCTCGCGCGCTGAGGAAGGCGGAGTCTTCGAATATGCCAAGCAGAATGTGCTTCTCGCGGGCCCGACCGGCGTGGGGAAAACCTATTTGGTCAAACATGTGGCGGAGCTGATCGGCGTGCCTTTCGTGAAGGCCGACGCGACGAAGTTCAGTGAGACGGGATACGTGGGCGGCGATGTCGAGGATTTGGTGCGCGAGTTGGTGCAGAAGGCCGATGGCAACACGGCACTGGCGCAATACGGGATCATTTACATCGATGAAATCGACAAGATCGCAACATCCTCGGAGGCGGTCGGTCGGGATGTGAGCGGGCGCGGGGTGCAGACAACATTGCTGAAGCTCATGGAGGAAACGGAGGTCGCCCTGAAGGGGGGGAACGATCTGCAGGGCCAAATCCAGGCAGCGTTGGAGTTTCAAAAACGAGGCAAGGTCTCGAGGGAGTCGATCAACACGAGGCATGTCTTATTCATTGTCTCGGGAGCGTTCGACAAACTGTCCGAGATCGTCTCGCGGCGGCTGAAGAAGTCGGGTATTGGATTCGGTGCGGATCCCGCGGCCTCGGTGTCGGAGCGGGGCGAGTTGCTGCGAATGGCGGTGACGAGGGATTTCGTGGATTATGGGCTGGAGCCCGAGTTCGTGGGGAGGTTGCCGGTGCGCGTGGTGTGCGAGAGCCTGGATGAGGGGGATCTTTACGAGATCATGAAAAAGTCGGAGGGCAGCCTGATCCGTCAATACGAGCGCGCCTTCTCGGCCTACGGGATCGAGGCGGTGTATTCGAACGGGGCGCTGCGCCGGATCGCGGCGCTGGCGGCCAAGGAGGGGACGGGTGCGCGTGGATTGATGACGGTGTGCGAGCGATTGATGAGGGATTTCAAATACGAGTTGCCCGGCACAGCGGTGAAGGCTTTGGAGATAACTCCCGCCGTGCTGGACGACCCCGCGCGCACGATCGAGGCCCTGCTCAAAGCGGGAGAAGAGGAGGCGAGACGCTCGCAGCGGATGGTGATCGAACAGTTCGCGGAGCGCTTCGGGGGGCGGCATGGACTCGCTCTGCGCTTCGAACCCGAAGCGGTCGAGGCGATCCTGCGTGTTGCGTTTGAAAAAAACATTCCTGCTCGCGACTTGTGCGAGGGCCTGTTCAAGGATTATCAATTCGGGCTTGGCCTGATCGCGCGCAACAGCGGACAGTCGGAGTTTGTGATTCCCGCAGAGGCGGTGGAGGCTCCGGACCGTGTGTTGAGCCAGTGGGTCGTGGCCTCCTACCGCACCAAAGAAGAAAATGAGAAACCTTAAAGTCAGCGTTGTCATTGGCGCGCTCAGCGCCGCGCTGGCGTTGCTTTTGTTGGTCACCGGCCTTCCGGAGTTGATTGATGCCCCGTTGCAAAAAGCGCTCGGAATCCCGATGGACGGGCGCCCGGCACCGGGCGCGCCGTGGTTGCTTGTGCTCGTGTTCGCGTTTGGAATCGCGTGGACCTCGGTGGACATTACCCGTCCGTTCTTGCGTTGGGTGGTGGCTCTTGCCTCGGTGGCGTTGCTCTGCTCATGGGCCATGGTGTTGGCGTTGCGGGGGGGATATTTTCTGCCGCTCGGGCCGGCAGCGGCTGTGACGTTCAGCTTCATGCTCGGGATGGGGTGGGGGAGGACGAAGCAAGGAATGCGAAAGCAACTCTTGGAGCGTCTCTTTGGACAGAGACTGCCGAAGACGGCCTTCCAATCCATCGTGGATTCGGGAGTGGCGGTGGATTTCCCCGGCCGGGTGGTGAATGCCTCCGTGCTGGTGGTGGCGGTTCAAAACCATGCCGAGCTCATGGAGTTGCTGCCGCCGGAGGGCTACACGGCGATCACGAATTTGTATTTGAAAACGGCTTCCGATTATTTGGTGGAGTCCGGCGGGTATTTGGACGAGTGCAACGGGGAATGCATTCGGGTGGTGTTCGGTGCGCCGCTTGCGGACGAGCGCCACGCGGTGAGGGCAAGCCGTGCGGCGATTGATCTGGCGATGCGGCTCGATGAATTGAACAAGGAGTGTGACGCACGGTGGCAGCGGCGCTTGGATGTGCGGATGGGCCTTGATACGGGGGATGTGATTGCCGGGGTCTTTGGCGGGGGACGTCTGGGGAGCTTCAGCGTAGCCGGGCCCGCGGTGGATTTTGCGCGGCGCTTGTGTGCGGCCAGTTCCACGTATGGTGCACGAATCCTGATCGGGCCGGATGTTTACACTCCAGCATCGGAATCTGTGGAGGTGCGGCCGATCGAGATCATCAAGGTGGCCGCCCGCAGGAAGCGTGTGGAGATTTACGAAATCCTCGCACCGAAACATGCCTTGTCGCCCGAGAGGGAGAGGAGCCGGGATCATTTCTGGACCGGGGTGTTGCACTTCCGAGAGAAGCAGTGGGACAAGGCCGTGGCGGAGTTTATGAAGGCGCGAATAACCGGAATTCCCGATGAGGCTCTGGATTTCTACCTCCGCCGAGTGGAGCAGAGCCGTCGCTCGGGAGGGGAGGCGGCGAAGGAAACCATGCCGGCATTTTTCCATGCGGCTTGAGGCGTCAATTGCGTCCGGCGCCGCGGAGTCAAGGATTTTAACGTCCCTCGAGGCCCGCGCCGAGAGGGATCGCCTGCACGGCCTGGGGCTGAGGCTGGTTTTTACAAACGGCTGCTTTGACATTCTGCATCGGGGGCATGTCGAGTATCTTCGTTTCGCGAGGGCTCAGGGGGATGCTTTGGTGGTCGGTTTGAACAGCGATGCCTCAGTGCGCCGCGCCAAAGGGCCGGCGCGGCCCGTGAATGCCGAAGGCGACAGGGCTTTTGTGCTCGCGGCGTTGCGTTCTGTCGATGCCGTCGTGATTTTCAACGAGGACGAGCCGCGCGACTTGATTTCACAAATCCTGCCCGATGTTTTGGTAAAGGGGAACGACTGGGCGCACTACGTGAGCGGGAGGGATATTGTCGAGGCCAACGGCGGTTGTGTGGTCTTGGCGGAGATGGTCGCGGGCAAGTCCACGACCGCCACGATCGAGCGAATGCGGCGGGGCGACGCTGTGGACAACAGGGCGGAGGGTCGCTAGGTTTTGCCGGTGTTTAACAGATTCGACAAAGTTCAGCTCACAGCAGTTAAGGTGCTCATCGGGGTCAATGTGCTGGTGTTCGTTTTTATGGCGCTTCTCTCCACCCCGCAGAAGGCCGCGGTGGATGCATTGTTTGGTCTCAGTGGCGGAGGGTTGTCACGCGGGAACATATGGCAGTTTGTGACGTATCAGTTTCTTCATGCGAATTTGCTCCACCTTCTGGTGAACATGGTCGGGCTCTGGTTTGCAGGGAACATTCTTGAGCACGTCATGGGAGTGCGGCGCTTTGTGCTGCTCTATCTCGCCTCGGGGATCGCAGGCGGCCTAATGCAGCTTTTCCTGAGCCCCGGCCCGACCTTGATTGGGGCTTCCGGAGCTGTTTGTGGGCTGGTGGCCGCTTTTTCCACGATGTATCCGAGGATGCCCATCACGGCGTTGATCTTTTTTGTGATTCCGGTGCGAATGCAGGCGATGTGGCTGGCAATTATTCTTGTTGGAGTCTCACTGTTTTTCGTGATCACCGGTTGGTTCGGCAATATTGGGAACGGAGCCCATCTCGGAGGTGCTCTGGTTGGTTTTCTATGGGTGCGCTACACTCGCCGTTTTCGCGTGGTGCGGTGAGGCTCATGGGTGGCTGTGTGTGCGGGGGGATTGTTGGTTGGGAAGCGCCGGTCGGGCCATCCGGCCGATTCGTCGCTGCAAAAGTGACGCCATCGCCACGGCCCTCGATGCACCTCGAACAACCCGTCAAAACAAGCGACCTGTCGGCATTCGCGCTTTCCAAATCGCAGGAATCTGTGCTCGTTATAGAGACCCCGCAGGATGCCTCGCCGCCATGAATCTCCACCTCTCCACATGCGAATTGTTTATCCCCGACCAAATGCCCGTCCCCGCTGCGTTTGAGCGCATCACCCACCTTGGGGTCGGAGCCCATCAGGATGACCTCGAATTCATGGCCTACCACGGCATCCTCGCCGGCCTCTCCGATCCCGAGCACTGCTTCGGCGGCGTGACCTGCACAAACGGTCATGGCAGCTCGCGCACGGGACCATATGCAGGCTGCACGGACTCCGACCTCGGTTGCATCCGCCGCGCGGAGCAAAATACAGCCGCCGTCATCGGCCACTATGGCGCGATGATTCAACTCGGCTACTCGAGCGCTGAGATCAACAACCCCCAAGACCACCGGCCCAAGGACGACCTCGCCGAGATTCTCCGCGCCACCCGGCCGCGGATTGTTTACACCCACAACCCCGCCGACAAGCACCGCACCCACCTTGGTGTCTTCGCCTCCCTCCTCGCAGCCATCCGCTCCCTGCCTCGCGACCAACGCCCCAGCGCCGTCTGGGGCTGCGAGGTCTGGAGGACTCTCGACTGGATGCTGGACGACGAGAAACTCACCATGGACGTGAGTGGACATGACCATCTCGCCGCCGCACTCAACGGCGTCTTCGATTCCCAAATCTCCGGAGGAAAACGCTACGACCTCGCCATTGCCGGCCGCCGTTCCGCAAACGCCACATTCCACAACCCCCGCACCTCCGACCAGACCACCAGCCTCATCTTGGGCATCGATCTCACTCCGCTAGCGCACGATGACTCGCTCGACCCGGTCAACTATATTTGCGGATATATTGACCGTTTCGCGGCGGACGTCCGCACGAATCTCTCCGCGCAAATCCTTCGCTGACCATGGAAGTCATCATCCAGCCGGACCCCGCGCAAGCCACCGCAGTCGCCACCAAAATCATCGCCCGCCTCATTGCGGGTAGACCCGAGGCCGTGCTCGGCCTAGCCACCGGCGGCACACCCGTTCAACTCTACCGCAGCCTCATCGAGCAAGACTTGGACTGGTCGCGCATCACGACCTTCAACCTCGATGAATACGTGGGCGTTGCCCCAGAGCACCCTCAATCCTACCACGCCTTCATGGAGAAAAATCTCTTCCGTCATGTGAACATCCGCCCGCAGCACACCCACATTCCCGACGGCATGGCACACGACATTCCCGCCATGTGCCTCTCGTATGAAAAAAAAATCTCCGACGCCGACGGCATCGACCTTCAGTTGCTCGGCATCGGCAGCGACGGTCACATTGGCTTCAATGAGCCCAGCTCCTCGCTCGCCTCCCGCACCCGTATCAAAACCCTCACCCCACTGACCCGCCGCGACAATGCCCGGTTCTTCGGCAACGAGGAGGCCGTGCCCTTCCACGTCGTGACCATGGGCATCGGAACAATCATGGAAGCCCGCCACTGCCTCCTGCTCGCCTTCGGCGAAAATAAAGCCGACGCCATTGCAAGCGCTGTCGAGGGACCCGTCGCAGCCTCCAACCCCGCTTCGATTCTCCAAATGCATCAGACCGCCACACTCTGCATCGACGAGGCCGCAGCCTCAAAGCTCCAGCGCGCATCCTACTACCGCTGGGTCTTCGAAAACAAACCCGCCTGGCAACGACTCTGAGCTCCCCGCCCAAGCTAGCCACGCTTGCACCCACGCTTCCCGTTTTTTAATCTCCTACCCCCCCACCACCCGCTCTCTACCATCATGAAACTCGAAACCATCTGCCTCCACGGAGGCACCGCCCCAGACCCCGTCACCATGTCCCGCGCAGTGCCAATCCATCGCACCAGCTCGTTTGTCTTCCGCGACACCGAGCACGCCGCGAATTTGTTCGGCCTCAAAGAACTTGGAAATATCTACACCCGATTGATGAACCCCACCCACGACGTGCTCGAAAAACGCGTGGCCGAACTCGATGGCGGCGCTGCTGCTCTGGCATTGGCCTCCGGAACGAGCGCCGTCTTTTACAGCGTCATCAACCTCTGTGCCGCAGGCGATGACATCGTCTCCGCAAACAACCTCTACGGCGGCACATTCACGCAGTTCAACGACATCCTCCCACAATTCGGCATCAAAACGCATTTCGTCGATCCCAAGGATCCGCAGAACTTCGCCCGCGCCATCACACCGAAAACCAAACTCCTCTTCTGCGAAACCGTCAGCAACCCCGGCCTTGACGTGGCCGATCTCGAAGCCATCGCCGCCATTGCCCACGCCCACGGCCTCCCCCTCGTCGTCGATGCCACTTTCAGCACACCTTGTCTCCAACGCCCGATCGACTTCGGTGCCGACATCGTCGTCCACTCGCTCACCAAGTGGATGGGCGGTCACGGCACTGCCATCGGCGGCATCGTCGTCGACTCCGGCAAGTTCAACTGGCAATCGGATAAGTTCCCCCTCATGACGCAGCCTGATCCAAGCTACCACGGCATCCGTTGGGCCTATGACCTCGGTCCCCTCTCGCCGCTCGCCTTCATCCTCCGCATGCGCGTCATCCCGCTCCGCAACCTCGGTGCCTGCATCTCCCCCGACAACGCTTGGATGTTCCTACAAGGCATCGAAACCCTCCCGCTCCGCATGGAACGCCATTGCGAAAATGCCCTCACTGTTGCCAAACACCTCAAAAACCACCCGCAAGTCGAGTGGGTCCGCTTCCCAGGCCTCCCAGACGATCCCAACTTCACACTCAATCAGAAATACCTCAACGGCAAAGGCGGTTCCATGGTCGTCTTCGGCATCAAAGGGGGCAACGCCGCTGGGCGCACATTCATCGAGAGCCTCAAACTCTTCTCCCACCTCGCCAATGTCGGCGACGCCAAGAGCCTTGCCATCCACCCCGCCAGCACCACTCACTCCCAACTCACAGACGCCCAGCAAGCCTCCGGTGGCATCACGCCGGAACTCATCCGCCTCTCCGTCGGCATCGAGCACATCGACGATATCCTCGCCGACCTCGATCAAGCCCTCCATGCCTGACCACCCCGCCGTGCTGCACACCCGGTTCCTCCACATCAAGGAACCCCTCCCATTGTGCTCCGGGCAGTCCTTGCCCGGAGCTACTCTCGCCTACGAGACCTACGGCTCCCTCAACGCCGACCACTCCAACGCCATCCTGCTTTTCCATGCCATGACGGGCAGCCAGCACGCAGCTGGCTTCACCCCCTCCGTGCCAGGGCTCCAAGTCCTCTGGACCGATGAATGCCAGACCGGTTGGTGGGATTCCTTCATCGGTCCCGGAAAAGCCCTTGATACTGAAAAATACTTCATCATCTGTGCTAACTACCTCGGCGGTTGCTACGGCTCCACCGGGCCTGCCTCCACCGACCCCTCCACAGGCAAACCCTTCGGTTCCCGCTTCCCCCGCATCGGCATTCCCGATATCGTCGAGAGCCAACTTCGCCTGCTCGACCACTTCGGCATCTCCCGCATCCACGCCGCCATCGGATCCTCCATCGGTGGCCTCCTGACCCTCGCCCTCGCCGTGCGCCATCCCGAACGCCTCGCCTCCGCCATCCTCATTGGCACAGGCGCACACGTCAGCCCGCTTCAACGCATCCTCAACTTCGAGCAGGTCACCGCCATCGAATGCGACCCCGCCTTCTCCAATGGCGATTACTACCCCGGCCCAGGTCCCGTCCACGGACTCACTCTCGCGCGGATGATTGCCCACAAAACCTTCATCAGTCTCGATTCCCTCGGCGAACGTGCGCGCAACGAGGTCGCCCCGCCCAGTGAACGCCTCGGCTCCTACATCCTTAACAGCTGCTACGAGTCCTACATGCTCCACCAAGGCAAAAAATTCGTGCCCCGCTTCGATGCCAACAGCTACCTCCTCATCCTCGAAGCCTGGCAACGCTTCAACCTTCCCGCCGCCGCAAGCGTGCCCACCCTCGCCGAGGCCCTGCAGCGCTGCGCCGGCATTCCCTTCCTCCTCTTCAGTATCAGCTCCGACGTCTGCTTCTACCCCGATGAGCAAGACACTCTCGCCGACCTCCTCCACACCGCCGGCGCTCAAATACAGAAAAAAACCATCCTCTCCGACAAGGGGCACGACTCCTTCCTCGTCGAGCCCGAACTTTACCGGCATCAGATCAGCGCCGCCCTAGACGCCGTCCGCACACCCTGATCCCCTCACTGACCCCGGCGAATCCGGGAACCTGGAAAATTCACTGTGAAACGCCACACGATTTTCTCCCGAAGCTCGATCTCCCACGTCTCCGGATTCACACGACACGGCACATCGTAACGACGAATATCAATAACCGTATCGTAGCCCCGATCCGCAAACACATCGATGATCATCGCCAGCGCCTGCGGATTCGAAAGAATCGCACTCTCGGAGTTGATGTGTGCCCGGCCCGACATCGTATGCCTGCGGATAATCGGCATGAACTTGTCGTTGATCAGCCCCACCGCACTCTCAAAAAGATCCGGCTGCTCGCCATTGTAGGCATCCAACCGCTTCACCAGCTCCTGCCTCGCATGGATACTCAGGTCGCGGGCAATCGGAATCCGCGACAGTCGGTCGAAAGTCGCCTGGTCCAGCTCCAAGGAACTCTGGTATCGCAACTCATCCTGAATGCGCCTCTGCACCTCCTCGATCGTCCCGTGGGCATTCACATAATGGTAGAAAAACACCTCGCGCAGCGATTTGAGCGACTCATACGTCACCTCCTTGAACGTGCGGTATCGGTTGCGGGCCGCCGCCTCCGATAAATCCGTGGACCGTGTCTCCACCAACTCCCCCACACCCGACGCCTCCACCGCCGCATTGTGGTCCCGCGCCCGCCCGCCCCTCAGAATCTGCCGTCGCACCGACTCGGCCTCATCCACAAAAAGCACCACAATATGGAACATCGGCTTGCGAAATTGCGCCGCCAACGGCGTGCCGATAAACTCATGCCGAAGCGCATTGAGCTTCTGGTGTAGCAGGCGCAGGCAGATCACCTGCACCTTCGTTCGCGGGTAGCCATCCACCACCACTCCCGACTGGTTCTCCGGATGCAGCAAAGCCCGCAAAAGCAAACCCGTAACCTCCCGGTCCCCCACCATCAGTCCCGCATTGATCAGCTTCCGCGCCGCCGGACTCTGCAACAAATCACTCACCACAATTGGCGCCGCCGTGAGACTTCGGTAGTTCTGAATAAACCGCGTCTGCGTCCCCTTGCCTGCACCAGGAGCCCCGTTGAGCCAGATCACTTCCGCCGGAAAACGAAGCCCCTCAATGCCCACCTCCGCCTCCAACTCCTGCCAAGCCGCATTAAAAATCAGATTCGCGTCCTTGACCTCCAGGTCGACAGTGCTCAACGCCCCCTCCTTGGCAGCAGGGGAAGTCACTTTGGGTTCTTCAGTGAGAGGCATCGAATCTCTTATGACAGACCCCAAACAGAATCTCAAAAGGTTTCCCCCGAGAAAAAATCTCCCGCCCCTCCCCAAGGCCGTCTCAGGACTTCACCCAAACACGCCCCCAAAGTTTATGGGGCGCATCTCCGATAGTTGCAAAAAAAGCTGGACTACACCTTCAATTGAGAGCAAAGAGAGGGCATGCAATGGCCGATCAAAGTTCAGGGACGTGAAGTGGGTGAGGAAAAAGTGCGCTGGCTCA
>Ga0247844_1006555_pt1 | contig 13853 bp, 15 predicted proteins | sample LaCtaG_FD_192421 | JGI IMG/M metagenome (GOLD analysis project Ga0247844, IMG submission 192421) | Freshwater microbial communities from meromictic Lake La Cruz, Castile-La Mancha, Spain - LaCruzMarch201714.5m_1 | ecosystem: Environmental > Aquatic > Freshwater > Lake | place: Spain: Castile-La... | reverse complement strand
GGATTTGCGGTTTACCGCCGTTCGTAAACCGTTTTCCCTTTCAGGACAAACAGATCCCGGGAATCACTAAAGTTTTCAGCATGCCCGACAAACAACGTTGCTCCCGGTTTCATAACCCTATGAATGCGTTCAAGTACTTTTCTCTGCGTTTGAGCATCAAAATAAATCATGACGTTTCGACAAAACACCACGTCAAAGGGCTCTGAAAAGGGCCAATCGTCGTGAATCAGGTTGACCATCAAAAAACGGATCACGCGCGAGAGTTCTGGCTTGACCCTGACCATGCCGTCATTTCCAGCTTTGCCACGCAAAAAGAACCGTTGCATTCGCTGGGCATCGATGCCCTTCATTCCATCAAGCCGGTAAACGCCTTGCTGTGCGGTCGCCAGCACTTTCGAGTCAATATCACTGGCCGCTAAAGAGAACTGAGAACTTGCACCAAGGATTTCGAGCGCGGTGATGGCAATCGAGTAAGGCTCTTCGCCCGTGGAAGCGGCGCTGCACCAAACCCGCATGGGTGACCCGGCAGGTCTGGATTTCAGCAAATCGGCAAAAACTTCGAAGTGGTGGTTTTCACGGAAAAAGGAAGTCAAGTTGGTTGTCAACGCATTGACGAACTCTTGCCATTCGGGTGAGTCTGTGGACTCCAGCCAACCCAGGTATTCGCGGAAGCTTTGGTACCCCGTCTCGCGAAGCCGGCGAGAAAGCCGGCTGTAAACCATGGCGTGTTTGCCGTCGTGAAGACTAATGCCCGCACGCTTGTAAATCATTGCCTGAACACGGTCAAAGTCCGCGTCCGTCCACGAAAACTCGCGCCCCTGCATCCCGGAAGGAGCCCCTGGCGCCTGTCTTCCTTCGGCAATAGTGTTCACTTCAGCTCTCCAGAAGTCGGTTGAAGAATTTGCTCTTCAATAGACTCAATCAGGCGCACTGACAAGGCCCATGTCGGTAGCTGACATCAGGCGCTCAATATCCAGAAGAATCAACATCCGGTCGCCCAATGAACCCAGGCCCAACACCGCAGCGCTGTCGATGACGCTGTCAATTTCGGGAGCGGCCTTGATGCTCTCAGCAGGCAACTCCATCACGTCGCTGACAGAGTCAACCACAACGCCAACAATGCGGTTTCTAAGGTTGAGAATGATGACGACTGTGAAGGCGTTGTATTCAGCCTTGGAGCAGTTGAACTTCAACCGCATGTCCACGATGGGCACGATCGTGCCCCGCAGATTCACGACTCCCTTGATGAAATCTGGCGCATTTGCCACACGGGTCGGGGGTTCATACCCACGGATCTCCTGAACTTTGAGAATATCTATTCCATACTCTTCCTGGTCCAGCCGAAAAGTCAAATACTCTCTGGCTTCAGCAGTAGCCAATTCGTCGAGTTTTTCCATCATGCCCATGCTGGCCTCCTTGAATGCGTAAGTGTCAGTGCCGCGAGCGGCGAACCAGTGCGCCCGTGTCCAAAATGAGCGCTACCTTGCCGTCACCCAGAATAGTCGCGCCAGAGACGTTGGGAACCTTGCGGTAGTTGGACTCAAGGTTCTTTACGACGACCTGCTGTTGCCCCAACAGTTCATCCACCAAAAGTGCGACGCGGCTGCCATCTGCCTCGACAACAACCATGATGTCACATGACTTTTCGAAGTCGAATCGCGGTATTTGGAAGATCTTTTCGAGCTCGATGACTGGCATGTACTCGTCGCGAACTTTCACCAGCTGAGAACCTTGCCCAACGGTGCTGACCGCATCGCCTTTGACCTGAAACGACTCCACTACAGATGAAAGAGGCAGGATGTAGACCTCGCCGCCAACACCCACGGACATGCCATCCATAATTGCCAGAGTCAGCGGGAGGCGGACAGAGACTTTCATGCCGTAGCCTTCGGCAGAGTCGATTTCGACAGTGCCGTTCAATGCCGCAATATTTCTCTTGACGACGTCCATACCGACCCCGCGGCCGGAAACGTCAGTAACCACCTCAGCGGTAGAGAAGCCTGGTGCAAAGATCAACTGCCAGACTTCGCCATCCGACATCTGGTCCGATACGTCCAGGCCACGCTCCCTGGCTTTGTTAAGGATTTTTTGGCGGGACATTCCCTTGCCGTCATCACGTACCTCAATCACAATCGACCCGCCTTGGTGTGAAGCAGACAGCGTGATCGTCCCGGTTTCTGGTTTGCCGGCCGCCAAACGCTCGGCGGGTGATTCGACGCCGTGATCGCAACTATTGCGCACCAAGTGGGTCAGCGGATCAGTGATCTTCTCTACCAATCCTTTGTCCAGCTCGGTCGCCTCTCCCTGGGTTACAAAATCCACTTTCTTGCCAAGTTTGCTTGCGAGGTCTCGCAGCATGCGAGGAAACCGGCTAAACACGATGGACATCGGAATCATGCGGATGGACATCACAGACTCTTGCAAGTCCCGAGTATTGCGGTCCAGGTCGGACAAACCGGAAAGCAGTTGCTGATAAACGGCAGGGTCAAGCGCCCTGCTATTTTGGGCAAGCATTGCTTGCGTAATCACGAGTTCACCCACCAGGTTGATTAACTGGTCGACCTTGCTAATTGCTACGCGAATGGTTGCTGCTTCTGGCTGTGCCGCCGCTCCTGGAGGTGCAACTTTGGGCAGCACTTTAGGAGTTTTTGCCTCACCCGGATGACTCTCTGCTGCAACAACAGGCGCGCCGGGAGCCCCATCGAAAAATCCGTATCCCGGCAGTGGCGCCAGAGGAGCACCAGGCTGGGCGTCATCGGCAGGGTCAAACATACCTGCCGGACCGCCAGCTGCAGGGACAGCAACAGCTTCAACGCTGGCTACGCGTTCAGTGATCTTGATGAATTCTCTGGATACGTGAAACGCGAACAGGTCAAGAAGATCGTCGTCGCTTGACTCGGTCTGCACAGAAAAAAGCCGCGTGTTTGCCACAGCTGTAGGCAGCACCGCAATCTCCCCCAGGCCAGGAATGTCGCGAAAGAGCTCTTGTATGGCGTCTGCCTGCTCCGTTCGCTCCAATGGCCCAACACAAATCTCCAGTGACCTTGACTGCTTGGTCTGGGCCGGCGGCTTGGTGACAGTGCGTGGCACCTCAACCGCAGCAACCGCGGCAACAGCAACTGGGGCTGGCACGGCCGTGGCGGGCGCCGAAGAGCCGCCTGCCGCCAAAGCACTGATCCGTCGAACCAGGTCTGCGGTTGGGGTCACTTCGCCTTCACCGCCAGCCTGATGCCTTGCAAGCAAGCTTCGAGAGGCGTCCGCCGACTCCAAAAGCACATCCACCATCTCGGAATTTGGCTGTAACTCGTGTCGCCGGAGTTTGTCCAAAAGCGATTCCATCTGGTGGGTTAGCTCAGCAACATCGGCAAATCCGAATGTCGCCGCGCCTCCCTTGACGGAATGGGCACAACGAAAAATCCCGTTCAGCGCTTCATCATCAGCCGTTTCCAAATTCAAATTGAGCAACATTTGCTCCATAAGATCCAGGTTTTCTCCGGCTTCTTCAAAAAAGATCTGATAGAACTGGGTTAGATCAAAGTCTCCATTGCCACCACTGTCTTGATGCGTCTCAGACATACCAAACTCCTGTTTTGTTTCGACTAGCTCGCAGACCTACACCCATCAGCGAATGACTTTCTTGATGACGTCCAACAGCCGCGCCGGGTCAAATGGCTTCACCAGCCATCCCGTAGCACCTGCTGCGCGCCCCGCTTGCTTCATCAGATCGCTTGACTCGGTGGTCAACATCAAAATGGGAACCGTCTTGAACTGCGGGTGATCGCGCAACTTGCGGGTAAGACCCAAACCGTCCAAACGTGGCATGTTCTGATCGGTCAGCACCAAGTCAAACGACTGCGCCTGCGCTTTTTCATACGCATCTTGCCCATCAACCGCCTCAACGACTTGGTAACCGGCACCTGTGAGAGTAAAAGATACCATTTTGCGCATGGATGGCGAATCGTCTACGGCGAGAATTAAAGGCATTTGAAACTCCGACTAGGTCAGTATTTTGGAAAAGTGAATTCAATACTCAGAAAAGCTCAATTGAGCCTGCATCCATCTCGTCTTGCGTGACGGGGTTCGGTCGCTCCGGAACCTCTTCCACGAATGGAACCGCTTCGCCATCCTCCGAGCCCATGGACTCTGATGCCAAACGGTAGGCGCAACCCTGCAAAATTTTCGATGTATGAACAATGAGCTGCGAGGCCATATCTTGAAATTGCAGCTCTGTGACGGCAGCTCTGAGCGTGCTGCGAACTTCGTCGAGTTGTTTGGAGTTCATCAATTCGGGCGAGGCCAAATTGGCACTCGCGCTGGTGAACCGCTCCATCAGGTTTTCCATCGTGTGCGCCAACAGGCCATCCAGTCTTGTCAGATCATGCACTACGACCAACAATGAGTCCTGAACTTCCGCTACCAGCATGACCGGCATTTGCACGGCTGGAGCAGTGGGTGTGGTCATGGTTGGCTGCATTATTTGGATGTCCTAGGAAACGCCTCTCCGCGGTGGCCTTGTCAGATTCTTCACGCTGAAGTATTACATGTTTCTAGGTTAGCAGGATTCGGTAATCCTGTGGAACTTTTGACGCCCCCGGGTGCCCGCATAACAATGCGGAATCGCTTGTGCTGGCGTTCCCTCTCGCACCATAATTGGCGGATACCATGGTTACAAGCACTTCATTTGGATCAATACGCATTCTTCACCTGGAAGACTCGGTTTCAGACCACCGGATGGTTTGCAGAGCTTTGGATAGCGCAGGCCTCGAGTACTCCATTTCGCGCCTTGACACTCTGACAGCGTTCACCGAAGCGGTTGCGTCCGGATCAATCGATGTCATTCTGGCGGACTATCGGCTTCCCGGCTTTACCGCCATAGACGCGTGGTCGGCACTCGCCACCATTGACCCACGTCCGCCTTTTATATTGCTTTCCGGCGCGATTGGGGAATCTGCCGCAGTTGCAGCCATTCATTTGGGAATCAGCGACTATTTGCACAAAGACAATCTCATCCAGTTGCAGCGTGTTGTATTGAGAACCCTTGAAGTGCATCACGCGCGACTGGCAAGTGAAATGGCTGCCAAGGAGTTGGCTGTTTCAGAAAAGCGTCTATCTGACTTCACCAGCCATCTACAGGCAACCATCGAGCGGGAACGCGCCTCCATCGCCAGGGAGATTCATGATGACATCGGCGGATCACTGGCAGCAGCGAAGCTTGACTTGGCTTGGCTTTCAAGGCACACGGACAATCTGGAGTCGCAATCGCACATTCGGGCGGCAACCGACACCCTGCAACACGCGCTTGGTGCGAGCCAGAGAATCATGATGAACTTGCGGCCCTCGATACTGGACCAGGGCCTCGTTGCCGCGGTCCAGTGGTTGGCAGTCGGTTTTGAACGGCGAACGGGCATAAAAACACAGTTGCGGGCGAGCGGCGAGACTTTGCACCCTCCAATTGCCGTGCAGTTGGCGGCTTACAGAACGGCTCAAGAGGCGCTTACAAACATCTCCAAATATGCCAATTGCAGTTTGGTGCAAATTGACATTTCAGACGCCGAAGATTTTTTGACCCTGGAAGTAAGTGACAACGGAGTGGGGATCTCCGAATCAGAACAAATGAAAACTGACACATTTGGTATTCGCGGTTTGCACGAACGCGCGCGCTCAGTTGGCGGCTGGCTGGATGTCAGTTCAAAGCTGGGGGTGGGAACGTCGGTGATCCTTTCGGTTCCACTGGTTGGCGCTGGCAGCCACTCGCCTGAGGGGCAGTTCGAGTGATACGGGTCGTTCTTTGTGATGACCATGCAATGGTTCGCCGCGGTATCAAAGATACGCTTGCCGATGCGGGCGACATTGAAGTCGTCGGAGAGTCTGGCAGCTACTCGGAGGTTCGCGAGGTCATTCGGAACATCTCATGTGATGTGCTGCTGCTGGACCTCAATTTGCCAGGTCGCGGGGGGCTTGAGGTACTTGCGAGCCTTCGCGAGGGGCATTCCGACATAAAAGTGCTGATCGTCTCGATGTTTGCCGAAGATCAGTACGCCCTGCGCTGTCTGCGCGCTGGAGCAGATGGCTATTTAAACAAGGCGGGGGATCCGGCGGAGTTGATCACTGCAGTGCGCGCGCTGGCAAACGGGCGCAAATATGTGACCCCAGAGATATCAGAAATGCTGGTGGCAAACCTTGCTGCGCCCGGCGCCGAGTCGCTGCATGACACGCTATCCGAGCGCGAGTTGCAGACTTTACTGAAAATCGCTTCCGGGAAGCGCCTGTCAGACATCGCTGAAGAACTGATGCTCAGCCCAAAAACGGTAAGCGTTTACCGGGCTCGATTGCTGGAAAAATTAAAACTATCCAACAACGCGGAGTTGACGGTTTACGCCATCCGAAATAGTTTGGTTTAAGCGGCGCACTAGATCCCTGAGAAAATGCCAATTGTTCGCTCCATCAGCGCCATAAATGGCTGGTCGAGCATTGGCAAAGTAACCGTTATAGCGATCAAGCCAACAACAAGCGTAATCGGAAAGCCCACCGCGAAAATATTGATTTGTGGCGCAACGCGCGACACGATACCGAGCGCCAAATTTGTAAACATCAGCATCCCGACCATTGGCAGTGCTATCCACAGAGCACTGGCAAAAAGATCAGCTCCCAGTTTATACAGCTTCACTTGTAGCAAGGAATCCAGAAAACCCCGGTCAACCGGGAAAGCCTTGAAACTTTGGACGATCGCCAATAGGACCAGGATGTGCCCGTTCATCGCAAGAAAAAGCAGCGACGTCATTTGCCCAAAAAACCGGGCCACAGCGCTCGATTGCGCACCAATTGTGGGATCAAAGAATGCGGCGAAATTCAGGCCCATTTGAAACCCCACGACCTCCCCGGCAAGTTCGACTGCAGAAAACACCACCCTTACCGCAAAGCCGATCGCCAAACCAACTCCGACTTGCTGAAACACAACCGCCAGGATCTGTGGGTCATCAAACCCAATTACTGGCATTTCCGGGAAGCTTGCCTGTGCTGCCAGAGCAACAAAAAAAGCCAGGGCGATCTTCGCTCTTGCTGGAATCGCCCGCGAAGAGAAAACCGGTGCCGCTGTAAAAAGCGCCAGCACGCGCAGGAATGGCCAAAAGATCGGCGATATCCAGGCTGCGAGTTGGGCTTCAGTGATCGTGATCACGGCAGGTCTGCACTCAAACCACTGAAGCAGGTATGGCTTCTATCGTTCGCCGGATATATTCCACCAGCATGGTCAGCATCCAGGGGCCAGCTATTGCAAAAACAGCAATAACAGCAACCAGCTTGGGTACGAACGCCAGTGTCGCTTCGTGAATTTGGGTAACTGCCTGAAAAAGGCTGACCAACAATCCCACGAGCAGGGCCGCACCCAAAACAGGGGACGAAACCATCAATAGCATTAAAAGCGCCTCTTGCCCGATGGTCAGAACCGTTTGTGCGTTCATGGTTCGTATTTCCAGTCAGACCACAAAACTGGCCGCAAGGGACCCAACCAACAAATTCCAGCCATCCGCCAAAACGAAAAGCATCAACTTGAAGGGAAGAGCCACCAAAACCGGTGACAACATCATCATCCCCAAAGACATGAGGACACTTGCGACCACAATATCAATAACTAGGAACGGAATGAAAATCATGAAGCCGATTTGAAATGCCGACTTGAGTTCGCTGATCACAAATGCGGGCACCAAAACACGGATTGGAGCGGTATCCGCCTTGACATCAGGTGCAAGTTTTGCAAGTTTTGCAAACAACGAAAAATCGGACTGCCGGGTTTGCTTCACCATGAAACTTCTGACAGGAACTTCGGCTTTTTCCAGCGCCTGTTCAAATGTCAGTGCGTTTTTTGTATAGGGAAGGTACGCATCGGCATAGACCCGATCCAGTGTCGGGCCCATGACAAAAAAAGTCAAAAACAGGGAAAGTCCCACGATCACCTGATTTGGAGGCGCCGATTGGGTGCCCAGTGCCTGACGCAGAAGCGAAAGCACAATCACGATACGCGTAAAACCGGTCATCATCAACAAAACCGCAGGCAGGAACGACAGCGCGGTAAAGAACAACAACGTCTGAATCGGGACAGAAAAACTCTGGCTCGTTCCGTTGCTACCAATCAGCAGCGGCAGTTGCCCAGCGGGCTGCGCTATCGCTGCACCATGCAAGAAAATTGCACAGGCAACCAGAAAAAACCTGAAAAGCAGGCCGGTCCGCGGTTTTTGCGAACTATTCAATTGACGTCCTTCGTTGACAAAGCCGCACCTGGCTGAATGTCAGCCAGCGGGCTCGCGTCGATTGTCGCGCAATGCAGGCTGGAAATGCCCTGCGCCGAGACGCCCAGCGTTAGCCAAACCCGCTTCCCTGCGGGTCCAACCTCAACCGTCACGACCCGCTGGTGTGGTCCTACGGCCAAAGCTGAAATAAACTTCGTTTGCCCACCATCGTGACCGCTCGCACCTGGAGTCCGCTGCTTGATCCACTTCAAAGCAAACGGCAGACATGCCAGAACCAACAGGAAGATGCCAACCGGGACCAACGACTCAGCCATGTCTGGCCATCACCCTTTGCTAACGCGCCGCAAACGCTCTGACGGCGTGACGACGTCGGTGAGACGAATACCAAATTTGTCATTGACAACGACAACTTCCCCCTGGGCAATCAAATAGCCATTGACCAGCACATCCATAGGTTCACCGGCCAGAGCATCCAGCTCTACAACAGACCCCTGCCCCAACTGCAAGATGTGCTTGATGGGAACTTTGGTCCGCCCCAACTCCACAGACAGTTGGACCGGAATGTCCAACACCATATTGATGTCATGGATCGGCGCATCACCACCCGGCGGCATGGATGAAAAAGGTTTGGGCGCGTCCCCGGAAAGGACCCCGCCGTGACCATCCCCACTTGGCTCCGTTGCCTTTTGCTCCAGTAAGGCCTCAGCCCAATCGGCCATACCGTCATCGGCCGCGGCCTCGTCCGGTTTGTCTTCAGATGCCATTTCTTTCTCCCAACCAGTTTTGGTCATTACCACGCAAGGCTTTGTCTATGCGAATGGCGTATTTGGCATTGTGTGTGCCGTACTGACACTCAAAAATAGGCACACCATCAACGGTGGCCTGGATTGTGGGCTCTCGGTCGAGCTCAATGAAGTCACCTTTCTTCATCTTTAACAACTGTTCGACGGTCGCGTCGGCCCGCGCCAATTCGGCAACCAATGTGATTTCTGCGGCCTGAATCTCACGTGTCAACACGTTGACCCAACGGCGATCGACTTCAATGGAGTCGCCTTGCGTAGAAGAGTACAAAACGTCCCGAATGGGCTCCAGCGTCGAATACGGAAAGCAAAAATGAATCGCACCCGTGATATCCCCAATTTCCAGCTGAAATGAAGTGGAAATCACGATCTCGCTGGGAGTCGCAATATTCGCAAACTGCGGCTGCATCTCGGAGCGCTGGAATTCCAGCTCTAGCGGGTAAATCCCCTTCCACGCTTTTTTGTACTCCGCAGTGATGACATCCACAAGGCGATTGATCACACGCTGCTCTGTGGCAGAGAAATCGCGACCTTCAATGCGTGTTTGAAATTTTCCGATACCGCCGTACAGGGTATCGATCACGCCAAAAACCAACGCTGGTTCGCACACGATCAGGCCACTACCCCGCAGTGGCCTGATCGCCACGATATTGAAATTCGTGGGGACTGCCAACTCGCGCAGAAAAGCACTGTAACGCTGCACACTAACAGGTCCAACGGATATTTCCGGGCTACGCCGAATGAAATTGAACAGTCCCACACGCAGGTTGCGGGTAAACCGCTCGTTGACGATTTCCATCGTGGGCATGCGCCCGCGGACAATCCGCTCCTGGCTGGAGATGTTGTATGCGCGAACTTCGCCGTGCTCGGCCGCCTCTTCAACGGTCTTCTGGCTTTCACCAGTAACCCCTTCGAGGAGGGCGTCAACTTCTTCCTGGGAAAGGAAAGACTCACTCATGGTGGGCAATCGGTAAATGCGTCATTGAACAATGAAGCTGGAAAACAGCACGCCAACAACCGGTAAATCCCCATGACCAGACTTGGCGGCACTCTTCTTCTTTTTCGCAGGTGCCGCGCCATCGCCATGTTCCTCGACGTCACCGCCGCCAAAGGGCAATGCAGTCTCGCGCAATATATCCTTTGCCAGCTTCTGCTTGCCCTCCTGGGTCAGCAGCTCTTCGGCGGTGCGCTGGGAGATCAGCATCAATATGCCACTTCGGATGGTCGGCAAAAACGCTTTAACCTTGTCAGCCGCTTTCGCGTCTGTGACCTCAAGCGTGATACCAACTTGGGCGACGCGCTCGCCGCCGGGATCGGACAAATTCACCACCATATTGTCCAACGGCAAATAAGAGGGTGCGGACTTGGGATCGGCATGCGAAGCGCTCTTGGCCGGCGCTGCATCTTCGCCTTCTTCTGCGGCCGCCGCGCGCTGCTTGCTGATGTACCAAAACGCACCCCCACCTCCCAGGGCCAACACCAGAACTGCCGCCACAATGATGATCAACATCTTCTTGCTTTTAGCGGGCTTTGGCGCATCGCCAACATCCGCTGCTTCAGGTTTCGCAGCCACATTCACTCCTTGATTCGGACCAACTCGGCTCCATGCCGACGACATCGATTTTGCTACACAGCAAGACCATCCTGCGTTAAAAACTCAACTTAATCTGAATAGTGACACATTCCAGTCGCTCATACAAAAAGATCAAGCCTTGCGCCAGTCGAGCGACCCGTGAGCGGCTCGCTACGCGTCGAAGGCGGCACAACGGCGGAAACCGAACCTTGCCGAGCGCCTTGACGTGACTTTGCGTCTCCACCGCCTGAGTCACCAGCGCCTGCCGTTCCGACTGAAACGCCCGTAAGTACCAGCCCTTCGCGCTGCAACAACTCTTTCAAGTGGGCACCCGCACTCTCAAGTGCATTACGGGCCTGCAATTCATCCGTACGAAATGCAACGTGGGCCTCATTGCCATGCATCCGGATACTGACCTCTACCGGATCCAACCCAATGCCATCGAGCTTCATTTCGGCATTCTGCACATCATTGGAAATCCAGTAGGCCACTTTCTCCGCTACGTACACGTCAGGCGACATTTGCAATTCCGGAGTGTACTGAACGGCCACACTGGCGCTGGTTGATAGAAACGACTGGCCCAACGCGGAGCCTTCGATCGCATTCGACCGAAAGACGGAGCGCTCGCGTGCCTGGTCTTCGCGGCGGGGCGAGACCAAAGTGCCGGAAACAGCAAGGGGCACCGCAATCGGGCCGATAGCTTGCTCGACTGCCTTCGTCACAAGCGGCAGGGAGCGGCTTTCAGGCTGTACCTTGGACAGAGCGTTGACGGTCAGCCCATCCACCGCCAACGCCTGCTTGGCTGCGGTGTCGCTTTGTTGTTTGCCAGGCGCCACGGGCAGTTCCGCCAGAGCATCCAATGCCATACTGAAGACAGCCTTGACGCCTTCTGGTTTGGCCACGGGACGCAACACCTGCGCGTCAATCTTTGAGGTCTTCACTACCCCTGCATCCGATCTTTCAACGACGGTCTGGCTCATGGGGGTCATTGGACTCGACCAAGACACAAACTGCGATATAGGAGGTGTCGCAACAGTCTGGGGCGCCTGCGGCGGAACAAAGGTAAAGTCGGGAACCATCAAACCCGGTTGGGGTTGTACTTCGATTGGAACCGTAAGCAACTGGTCAGTGCAATTTTTCGTTTCGCTGGCATCGCTTGTTTCAGCCAACACAATTACATCAAGTTTTATATCGTATCGCCTGGGATGCAAAGCTCCGCCATCCCCAGCATTGACCGACACATTGCTGTCAATACCTACCATTGCGTCCGGATCTGTACTAAATTGATCGGAAGGTGAACCAGTACCGTTGCCGACTCTAGTCAAGGCATCCGACTCAGCCAGTCCAAATGCATCCATCGCTGCACCTACAAAGTGCGCTGCAGCTGGGTATGTGGGGACCAAATCCTTTACCGTCGGCTCAAGCACAGCGATCGCTGAAGCCGTTGAAACCTCTGAAGCTGTTGAAACCGCAATCAAGTCACCTACGACCGGCGTGTCAACCGGTGCGGCCACGGTCTGGACTGCAGACTCCAACGAATCTATAGCGGCCAGTACGGCACCAAACCCTACGACTTGGCCATCAGATGCGGCAGATTTGTTCTTCTGACTTCTGGTGTCCGCCACGGCCGTCCGTACCCCGTTCGGCACAAACCCAGCTTCAATAGTCATGTTTTTCCCCACTCATTGGCGCCGCCCGGTTACGGGCGTGCTGCATTGCTGCAAATTCATCCGTCTGTCTCTGCTCCCGCAGTTGCTGGACGCGCAACATAGCCGTCCTGCGGGTCGAGAGGATCTGATTCAGTCCAGACAAACGAAATTCCGCCTGTAACAAATTCGCTTTTGCCTGCTCCAACTGCTCCACCACTGTGGCAATGACGCCTGTCTGCATAACTATGGCCTGCTGGAGTCGGTCCATAAACTGGTACTGGTGACGGATGATTTGCGCAGAAATTTCCCTGGCGGCAGACCCAATCCAGCGGGCATCGGTGTCAGCCGCATAGCCTTCCAGCTGCGCCAGCTGCTGGTGTGCGAATTGCAGATTGCGCTCAACTGCAGCAGCAGTTTGTGCCAACGCGTCGCGGGCAATCGTTGCATGCTCGATAGCCAGCAATATGCTTCTCAGCTGAGCCATGGCGTGTCCTTCGATTTAGCGATGGTCATGCCACACCTGCATTCAATTGGGTGGCAGCGGCCATCTCACCTACAACAAAATCCATGGCGGCGGATTCATACATGTCCTGCTGCAGAAACCGGCTCATGCCTTCATGCAGAGCAATGGCCTCATCCAGCGCGCGATCCGACCCCTGCGCGTATGCGCCAATCTGCACCAGATCGCGACCACGCTCATATTTGGAATAGACCGCCCTGAACCGCCGTGCCAACTCAAAATGCTCTCGCGACACCACGTTGTGCATAACCCGGGAGGCGGATTGCTCAACATCGATGGCCGGATAGTGACCCGATTCCGCCAAACTGCGTGATAACACAATGTGGCCGTCCAAAATGGCACGCGCCGCATCTGCGATCGGGTCCTGCTGATCGTCACCTTCCGTCAACACCGTGTAGAACGCGGTAATGGAGCCAACACCGTTCAAACCGTTCCCGCTACGCTCTACCAACTGTGGCAGCTTGGCAAAACACGACGGCGGATAGCCCTTGGTCGCTGGCGGCTCGCCAATGGCCAGTGCAATCTCTCGCTGCGCCATGGCGTAACGGGTGAGCGAATCCATGAGCAGGAGCACATGCTTTCCCTTGTCACGGAAACTCTCGGCAATGGCGGTCGCATACGCTGCACCCTGCAGACGTAAAAGTGGCGGAGAGTCCGCTGGTGCAGCCACGACTACCGACCGCGCACGTCCGTCGGCACCCAGAATATCTTCGATGAATTCCTTCACCTCACGGCCGCGTTCGCCAATGAGGCCCACCACAATGACATCGGCCTCGGTGTAGCGCGCCATCATGCCCAGCAACACGCTTTTGCCGACGCCAGAGCCGGCAAAAAGTCCAATTCGCTGGCCGCGTCCAACGGTCAGCAACGCATTGATGGCCCTGACCCCGGTATCAAGTGGCTGGCGCACGGGCGCCCTGTCCATGGCGTTAATCGGCCTTCTATCCAATGGTCGGGAAACGATATCTGCGATGGGACCCATGCGGTCCATGGGCAGGCCTTGTGCGTCCACCACGCGGCCCAGCAAGCCGTCTCCCAGTGGCAGGCGAAGAAGACCTGCATCAG